>Ga0136593_1000020_pt1 | contig 57523 bp, 54 predicted proteins | sample AntDeeMetagen359_FD_104781 | JGI IMG/M metagenome (GOLD analysis project Ga0136593, IMG submission 104781) | Saline lake microbial communities from Deep Lake, Antarctica - Metagenome TFF #359 | ecosystem: Environmental > Aquatic > Non-marine Saline and Alkaline > Saline | place: Antarctica: Deep...
CGTGAGATAAAACGCCGAACCTCATCCTTCTCAAACTGCTTTAGTAACGCTCACGCAGACACTGCTGATCAGTGGCTCAGATCGTTCGCCTTCGCATGGAATCAGCTTATCTGAACACGATGGCGAGTACTGGGTGGGTCGTGCCACCCACGCACGCAGGGTCTGCGAGACGAGAGTGCCGGATTCGGCGCTACTCGAGCACCGACCGGAATCGAACCGCCTCCGAGCGCGTGTCGAGGATCGCCACGGTCCGATCCGCCTCGGATTTCGCCAGGAAGTGTGCGCCGGGGTTGAGCACCGTTGTCCGTCCGTCATCGGTGAGCTCGCGCTCGTGGTGGTGGCCGTAACAGACGAAATCGTACGTCTCGCCGGCGGCGATCGCCTCAACCTCGGCTTTGCTCTCGCCGTGGAGGACGGCAACGGAGAGCCCGTCGAACTCGAGGTCCGCGAACTGACCGTGCAGCTGACTCTCACCGCCCAGCGAGTCGAAGGCGGCCTGAAGGTTGGCGACGTCGCCGTCGTTGTTCCCGAGAACGCCGTGGAGTTCGAACTCCTCGAAGTACGGCACGATCAGCGGGGCAATGAAGTCGCCGCAGTGGATGACGATCTCGACGCCTTCCTCCCGGAAAATCTCGATGGCGCGTTCGGTCGCCTCGGCGTTGTCGTGCGTGTCCGAAATGATCCCGATGTTCATACTCGTTCGGGCGCGGGCGAGCCACTAAGGCGTTCGGGACGCCCCGACGCCAGTACGGCGATCAGCTCCGCGAGGGATCCGGCTCCGGACTCGTGACGAACTCGAACAGGTCGTCCTCGGCCACCTCGAGACCCTGCCGAGAGAAGAAATTCGCTACGTTCCGACAGTCCCGCTCGAGAAACTCGCGACTGTTCGGGTGGTGGACGGTGACGGCCTGGCCGAGGTCGATGAACACGAGTTGCCCCTCGCTTTCGTCGAAGACGACGTTATACTCGCTCAGGTCGCCGTGGATCAACCCGGCCGAGTAGAGCCGTCGCATGTACTCGCGCATGACCTCGTAGGCCGTCTGGGGATTCTCGATGTGTACCTCGCCGAGGCGCTTCGCACGGTCGTCCTCGGTACCGATGTACTCCATGACCAGCACGTTGCGCTCGGTGGCGATGGGTTCAGGCACCCGCACGCCGGCCGCCTGCGCGCGCCGGAGGTTCGCCAGTTCCTTCTTGGTCCACGCGAGGACGACGTCTTTCTTCTTGCCGCCCAGGCCCTCGAAGCGGGGGTCTCCCTCGAGGTAGTCGCGCATCTGCGTGAAGTTCGAGGCGTTGATCCGGTAGATCTTGACCGCGACCTCGCGGTCGTCGACCTGTGCGAGGTAGACGTTAGCCTCTTTCCCCGTCGAGAGCGGACCGCCGAACGCATCGACGTAGCCGTCCTGAACGAGTTTGTACAGCGCCGCCAGCGTCGCGTCGTCGAACACCGACTGCTCGACCTTGAACTGATCGGCGTCTTTGATCCGCTCCTCGAACTGCTCGAACTTCCGATCGCGCTTGCGAGCGATGCGATCGGCGTCGGTCTCCGAGACGTCGATCTCCTCCCACTCGTCGCCTGGGCTCTCGACGTCCTCGAGGTCGACCAGTCCGAACTCCGTTCCCTGTTCCATCTGTCCGGAGATACGGGCCGGATGCGGGTAAATACTGGGTATCGATCGGCCGTCCTCGATCCGACAACCGGGCGAGCGCTCGCGTCTCCCTTTTCTGGCTGTCCGTCGTAGTACCGAGCATGAGTCGAACGACCGAACAGCGACCGACACTCGAGGGGAACCGATGACGGAGTACGACGTGACGCTCGAGCGGACCGACGGCCCGAACCGAACGATCGCCGTCGACGAGGACGAGACAGTTCTCGAGGCGTCCCAGCGGGCCGGCATTCGGCTTCCGTACGACTGCCGGAAGGGAACGTGTATCACCTGCGTCGGCCGGCTGGTTGGGCTCGAGACGGAAGAGCACGACACCGAGGACGGCGAAACGGACCGCCCGCTCGACGTCGCCGACGCGTTCACCTATCGACGGTCGCCGGCGGCGCTGACTGAGCCTGAACAGGCGGACGGTTACGTCCTGCTGTGTATCGCCTCGCCGCGGGCCGACTGCCGCCTCGAGGTCGGTCCGCGGGTCCGCGCCGAAGTCGGTGACAGTCCCTGGGCATAGTTCCGTTCCGCTCTCGTCACCCCCGACCAGATTTATCTACTCGTTCGTAGTCGGTACACCTATGAGTGGTGCTAGCACGCCAGACGACGTCGAATCGAGCCACGATCACGAACACCACCACGAGGGACCCGGCTACTCGACGCCGCAGGCGGCCATCGAGGAAAGCGGTCGAGAGCAGTTGGCCTACGTGATGAGCCTCTACGTCGGGACGGATGTCGACGCGCCGGACTTCGTCTCGGTCGTCGATCTCGATCCCGACTCGGACACGTACTGCGAGATCGTCGACCGAATCGAACTGCCGAATCGCGGCGACGAACTCCACCACTTCGGGTGGAACGCCTGTTCGTCGTCGTGTCACGTCGAGGGCCTCGAGCGGCGACACCTGATCGTCCCCGGCCAGCGCTCCTCGCGGATCCACGTGCTCGACGCACAAGACCGACGAAATCCCGAACTCGAGACGGTGATCGAACCCGAGGAGGTCTTCGAATACGACCTCTCGGCACCGCACACCGTCCACTGCATCCCGGACGGAGAGATCCTGATCAGCATGCTCGGCGACGCCGACGGCGAGTTGCCGGGCGGCTTCCTCGAGTTGAACGAGGATTTCGAGATCGAAGGGCGGTGGGAGCCGCCGGGCGAGATCGAGATGAACTACGATTACTGGTACCAGCCCCGCCAGAACGTGATGGTCTCGAGCGAGTGGGCCGCCCCCAAAACGTACTACCCCGGGTTCGATCTCGAGGACGTCGAGGCAGGGAACTACGGCCAGCGGCTCCACTTCTGGGACTGGGAGGCGGGCACCGTCGAGCAGACGATCGATCTCGGCGAGGAGGGACTGATCCCCCTCGAGGTGCGCTTTCTCCACACTCCCGAATCGACCCACGGGTTCGTGGGGGCCGCGCTTTCGTCGAATATCTTCCACTTTTGGCGCGATGAGAGCGCGGCCGACGGTGACGGAGCGTACCGCGCCGAAAAGGTGATCGACTTCGAGAGCCGGGAGCACGACGACTGGGACATGCCGGTCCCCGCGTTGCCAACGGACATCCTGATCTCGATGGACGATCGCTACCTGTTCGGCTCGAACTGGCTCCACGGCGAGGTCTGGATGTACGACATCTCGGACCCGTCGAACCCGCGGCGAGCTGACTCGCTCTCGGTCGGCGGCACCTTCGGCGAGGTCCAGGAGGTCCAGAGCCGCGAACTGGCCGCCGGCCCGCAGATGATACAGCTCTCGCTCGACGGCGAACGCCTCTACTGGACCACCTCGCTGTTCTCCTCGTGGGACGACCAGTTCTACCCCGAGGAGGCCGAACGAGGATCGGTGATGCTGAAAGCCGACGTCGACCCCCGGACGGGGACGATGAAACTCGACGAGGACTTCCTCGTCGACTGGGGAGAGTGTCCGGCGGGGCCGGCCCGCGCCCACGAGATCCGGTGGCCCGACGGCGACTGCACGAGCGACGTCTGGCAGTGAGCGACCGCGAAACCGGCATTCGGTCGATCACATGACGAGCCACGACGTGACCCTCGAGTGGCCGGACGGCCGGACGCTGACCCTCGAGGTCGGCGAGGACGAAACGATCCTCGAGGCCGCCGAGTGCGACGGAGCCGTGCTCCCCTACGGCTGCCGGACGGGCGCCTGCGGGACCTGTTCCGGACGGCTGCTCGAGGTCGAGGGGACGCGGCCGTCGGACGGCGAGTGCGACGGCGACGGAGCCATCGACGCGTGTGCCGTCGACGACGCCGTCGCGTACCGCCGTCTCTCGCGGGCGTTAAAGAACCGACATCGGGCGGCCGGCTACGTGCTCCTGTGTATCGCCTCGCCGCGGGCTGACTGTCGGATCGCGGTCGGCTCGACCGTCCACAGCGAACTGGTGGAAAACCCGTGGAAATAACGCGTTTCGAAAGGCTCCAAACGATACCGGAGTAAACAATCGAGACGCAGTCAGCCACTTGCGTGCTCGGTACCGACACACGTCAGACGAGCAGACTTCCGAACCAGCCCGTTCACGAATGACCGAGTTCGAATATATAACTCAGGCCACAAGATAGTAGCCGGTGTAGAGAACCACATTGTAGAGAGCATGTCCCGTGATTGGGACGATTAGTGTCCCGGTCCGTTCATACAGGAAACCGTAAACTACACCTACTCCGGAGATTATCAGCGTTCCCACCAGTGCTGTCTCAAGCGAGCTACTGAGATTCCCGACGTGAAGAGATCCAAACAGCAGGCTTGCTCCGAAAATTGCGCCCGGCACGTTGAAACGTTCGCGAAGCCGTCTCTGAATCACACCGCGAAAAAGGTACTCCTCCGCAGGAGCGATTACCAGTACTGACAGTACTACCATCCAGACAACCATCATCGGTCCTTGCATAATTGGTTCTTCCGCCGGAGAGTTTGGGACGAGTTCAACTGCCTCGACAACTGCGAGCGCACCACTAGCGAAGCCAAGTGTTAGAAGCATCCCGATAACGGTGTAATCGATATCCTCCTTCGTCGGGAACCGAATCGGCACTCCAATACCGTACCATCGAGCGTACAATTGTCCGATGAGAAAAATGCCCAGCTGAGAACAAATTACTAGCAGGAATCGACTACTCGTCTCCATGGTCTCTCCGTTGTGCCCCAGTAGTGCCGCGATAATGGTGACGAGGACACTGAGGACAGTCGAGAGAGCGAGCGCTAGAATCGCTAGACCGGTACAGACACCGACTGTCCGTCGCGTCGATTCGCTTGCGTCTGCGGTTGGTGATGCCGAGGACTGGTTATCCATCGTGATTCCGGTTCGCGGATGCCATGAGATATGCCGGAGATGAGGGTGTTCAGGGTTCGTTCTACCGAGGTATCACACCATGAGAGGGCGAGGTGTGGCCATCAACAGATCAGTTTCCAATACTGTTCGATCGAATGCGACCGATTTTCGTGGTTAACCAATCGCCGATGATCGTCCCGACCAGCACTACCAGAATCGAGAGTCCACTGCCGATGACAGCTACTACTGGGATCAATACGGCAGCAACCACGGCTATCTCGATCGTTTCAGACCGTATAATGGATATCATATACGACAACTGCCAGAGGATCACTCCAATCGAAGCCACGAGTCCGGTTCGCGTGCCCGCACGGCGTCGTTCCGTCGAGCGACTACTGTAAAACCATCCTACAATCAGTCCGGCGGTAAGCATGGGTACGCCCGCAATGACATACGGATCCGACTGGCCAGAGAGGAGGACGGTAAACGGAATTGAAACGAAACCGACGAGAGTTGCGAAGTGCAACGACTCATCGGTCAGTTCCCGAACTACTTCTTGAAATGATACCATTAGAACCACTTGGTAATATCTCTTCTGGAGTATTAAATTTATCGAATAGATGGTGAAGTAGTCGTTTCCACTGTCGAGACGGGAGTGGAAGAAACGAAACCAGACAATAACAGAACCGCCGACTTCGACCTCCTGCTGTGATGTGAATAGCCGTGTAGGCGCCTATTTGTCTACGTTCTCGTCATCGAAATCGAATCCAACGTCCATATTCCAGCACTTGTCTCCGGAGAACGACCATCGGCATATTTCTCCTTCCACGTCCAGACCCGAAACAACCGTCGTACCAAACTGGACGATCGGGACGGGATATGCCCAGACATCAAGATTAACGGCGCCGGCGAGATTTCCCGAGAGGTTGTATCCGACTCGACAGTCGTCTTGGGCCCCGGTACCGATACAACCGACGAGACACGCTTGGAGAGACCACTCGCACCTACCGTAGTGGCATGCTTCAAGTCCGACTGTCATTCCACGTATCTTTATACTGGTAGGGAGACATAGTTCGGTCCCACCGGCATCCTGAGCAATGGTGGCCTGATCCGTACTCCGAAAGTCGTCGTCCCTTTCGCTGGAGGGCTTTTTGTAGATACCGTGAGGTTTGTATTTCAAATCGTTGTTTTCGCCGATCGTGAACCAATCTGGCGCCTCGTCGTTTTCACTCAGATAAGTGGATGATCCCTCGGCTACCAATTCGGCGTCTGATCTCGGATCAAAGTCTCCTCCCGACCACCAGTCCGAACTGATCTCAGGATTCGATCCCGACTTCGATTCTGCATCATCTTGTGCCACTGCCAGACCAGGGAAGACCATGCTCCCGGCGCCGGCCCCGCCGATCACCTTCAATGCGCGCCGACGCGTCGACTGCGCGGTAGTATCTACATTAGACTTTTTCCCGCTACTAACTTCCTTACCATTAGACTCTTCTCGAGCCATATTAGTATACTGTATATCATGTTATAAATATCTATCTAGTAAAATTACTATCTATTATAATAATAACTACCGCGACGATGGCTAACACAGTTTCTCCTTTAATCGGCCTTCTGCACAAACTTCCGGAACAGAGCTGGAGGAGTGAGTGGTCTTCTCGCGAAGTCGGAGAGCACTCGAGCGACCCGCGTTGCGAATCCACCCGATTACCGGAACTGACCGACCACGATCGTCGACTCGAGAGCAGCGGAACAAAACGATCACGGCCCAGTCAGTACCATTAACGGGTGCGAACGGCAACCCTCGAGCAAGAATGCCAGTCCCCGACGAAGACGCGGACGAAGACAACCCATATCTCCGAGAGCCGCCGACGGACTTCGCCCCGGTCGAGGATCTCTCGGAGGTCGAAGCCGAGCGACAGGTCGAACTGCTCCGGGAGGCCATCCGCGAGCACGACCGCCGATACTACGTCGAGAGTGAGCCGCTGATCGCCGACCGAACGTACGACGCGCTCTTTTCCAGACTGCGCGACCTCGAGGAGGAATTCGATCTCTCTCATCCCGACAGCCCCACCCGGAGCGTCGGCGGCGAGCCGATGGAGGCGTTCGAGACGGTCGAGCACGTCGCGCCGATGCTCTCGATCGACCAGAGCGGCGAGGTCGAGGACGTGCGGGAGTTCGCGGACCGAGTGCAACGAGAGGTCGGCGATGTCGAATACGTCTGCGAACCCAAGTTCGACGGCGTCTCGATGGAGTTCGTCTACGAGGACGGATCGCTCGAGCGCGCCGTGACTCGTGGCGATGGCCGCGAAGGGGACGACGTGACGCGCAATGCACGCACCATCGGCTCCGTCCCCCAGCAGCTCCATGGCGACTACCCCGACTTCCTCGCGGTCCGCGGCGAGGTCTACATGCCCAAAGACGCCTTCCAAGCGCACAACCGCGAGCGCATCGAGCGCGGCGAGGAGCCCTTCGCCAACCCGCGGAACGCGACCGCCGGCACGATCCGGCAGCTCGACCCCTCGGTCGTCGCCGAGCGCCCGCTCGCGGTCTTTTACTTCGACGTGCTCGAAGCGAGCGAACTCGAGGACACGCATCGGGCAGAACTCGAGCGGTTCCCCGAGTTCGGCCTGCGGGTGAACGACCGCGTGGAGGTAGCGGACGATATCGAGGACGCGGTCGACTACCGCGACCGGCTACTCGAGGCCCGCGATGACCTGGACTACGAGATCGACGGCGCCGTGATCAAAGTCGACGCTCGAGACGCGCGCGAGGAACTCGGCCGGACGGCGCGCCACGACCGCTGGGCCTTTGCCTACAAGTTCCCCGCCCGCGCGGAGGTGACGCCCATCGTGGACGTGGCAGTACAGGTCGGCCGAACGGGTCGACTGACCCCCGTCGCCCTGCTCGAGCCGGTCGACGTCGGCGGCGTCACGGTGTCGCGGGCGAGCCTGCACAACCCCGAGGAGATCGAAGCGAAGAACGTGAACGTCGGCGATACCGTTCGCGTCCAGCGCGCTGGCGACGTTATCCCCTACGTCGAGGAGGTCGTCGAGAAGGACAGCGAGGGGCACTACGAGATGCCCGAAACGTGCCCGGTCTGCGACAGCCCTGTCGAGCGCGACGGGCCGATCGCCTTTTGTACCGGTGGACTCGGCTGTGACGCCCAGCTCCGGCGTTCGATCGAGTACTACGCCGGCGACGACGGCCTTGACCTCGAGGGGATCGGCGAGAAGAGCGTCCGCCAGCTCGTCGACGCCGGCCTGCTCGAGTCCGTCGCGGACCTCTACGAACTCGAGCGCGAGGACCTGCTGGCGCTCGAGGGGTGGGGCGAGACCAGCGCCGAAAACCTCCTGAGCGAGATCGAGGCCAGTCGCGACCCGCCGCTTTCCGACTTCATCTCGGCGCTGGGTGTCCCTCGCGTCGGGCCGACGACGGCCCGAGAGCTCGCCCGCGAGTTCGGCAGCTTCGCGGATTTCCGCGCGGTCGCCGAAACCGACCCCGAGCGACTCGAGGGCGTCGACGACGTCGGCGAGACGGTCGCCGAGACGATACACGACTTTTTCACGAGCGAGGCGAACGCCGACGTCGTCGACGGCGTGCTCGAGCACGTCTCCCCGCAGGACGTCGACATCGACACCGGCGGCGACGAACTCGCGGGACTGACATTCGTCTTCACCGGCTCGCTCGAGGAGATGACCAGAGGCGACGCGCAGGAACTCGTCGAAACCCACGGCGCGAACGCGACGGGGAGCGTCTCCGGAAACACTGACTACCTCGTCACCGGTGACAATCCGGGCGCGACGAAGCAGGCGGACGCTCGGGACAACGACGTGCCGATCCTCGACGAATCCGAATTCCGAGCGTTGCTCGAGGACGAAGGGATTGACCACGGATAGAGAGTGTCCGCGGTTCGAAGAAAAGGGACCCTGAGACCGAAACCGAAGCGGGAGACGGACCCGATTATTTGATTCGAACGAGCCGTCCGTTCCAACACTCCTGACAGGTCGTGTTGTTGGTCTCGTACGTACAACCGCAGTTCGAACAGCGATAGATTCGGACCGGCGATTTCGTTCGATACAACCGTTCCAGGTACTTCTCGAGTAGTTTCACGTGGGTCAGTAGCGTGCCAGCTACGGATTCGAGCAGTCAGTAGTCAGTGATAAGCTTCGTGGGTAGTGTCGATCATAGTATAGTAATTGGTTCAACAGTAACTCGTTGGTCGCACTCGACGGAATGCACCCGGAGACACGTATCGGTAGCCGGGCTCATCCGCGGCGGGTGAGAACCACGAAGACTGCAATCACGGCGACGACGACGCCGATAATTGTCGGAACGAGCTGTCCGGAACCCCACTCCCAGCCCAGCACCTGCGTGCCGACGATCGCCACGAGCGCGACGGCCGCGCCAATCGCCGTGACGAGCGGGGACGAGTTCCGACCGAGCGAGAGTGCCATGAGAGAGTGTAGAACATCCGACATCTTAAAGGTAGTGACGAAACCCGCTGTGACCGCTCAGGTCGGCAACTGCTCGGCGATCACCGCCAGCGGCTCCCAACCCTGCGCCTCCCCCTCGAGGTCGGGTAGCGTCACCACCTCGAGTCCCGGAAACATCTCGCGGATTTCAGCGAGCCGTTCTTCGTGGCGCGCCCGCCGCGACTCACAGCGCGGACAGCCCTCGTGGGGGTCCTCGAGCACCCGATTCACCACCAGCCGCTCGACCGACACGCCGGCCTCGCGAAGCCGCGCGACGAGCCGTTCGGACTCCGCGATGGCCATCGCCTCCGGAATCAGGACGACCCGAAACTCGGTCCGCTCGGGATCGGTGAGTAGCTCGCGAGCGCGCTCGAGGCGGCCCTGAAACGCCGCGAGGCTCTCGTCCTCGTCGTCGCGCTGCCCGCCGAGCATCGACATCGGCCCGAGCACCGCCGTCCGCGCGGCGTTGCCGATTCGCTTCGCCTGTCCGCGAAGCGACTGGGCCGTTTCGAGCGCGCGTCCCATGGCCCCGGGCATGTCGAACAGCCGCAGGGTGTGGCCCGTCGGCGCGGTATCGAAGACGATGACGTCCCATTCATCGGAGTCGACGTACTCGACCAGCAGGTCGAGCGCTGCGATCTCGTCGCTGCCGGCCGGCGCGCCGCCCGCAAAGAGTTCCTCGACCTCCGCGTCAGAGAGACTGATCCCAGCGCTGCGCAGGTCCGCCGCCAGCGCTCGCGCCAGTTTCTCGTAGCGCTCTCGCTGCGTTTCGGGATCGATCTCGACGGCCCAGAGGCTCCCCGATCGGTCGTCGTCGGGCTTGCGCGTCGCGGCCGTCTCGGCTCCCTCGAGTAGAGTGGGTGCCTCAAGTTCGGTCGGCTCCGGGCCGATATCGGCCTCGAACGAGTCGGCGAGCGAGTGAGCGGGGTCGGTCGAGACGACGAGCGTCCGCCGACCCGCGGCGGCCAGCGAGAGCCCGGTGGCCGCAGCGCAGGTCGTCTTGCCGACGCCGCCCTTGCCGCCGTAGCAGATGCAGTCGGTCACGGCCACGGCTACCACGGCCGGTGACGTAAGCGTCGCCCCGAAAGTGAGGCAGACGCGCTGTACGGACGGGAAAATAAATAGCCGCGTCGATAGCGAATCCGCTCAGAGATCGACGCGATCGAATCGATAGAGGGCGACGGCGAGCGGAACGACGATCCAGAACAGCAGGATCAGGAACGAGAACCAGTCCTGCAGGAAGATCGGCAATTCGCCGCCGAACAGCTGTGCGCTGTACGCAACCTGCGACTCGAGCGCATCGACATCCGTGAGCAAGGTCAGCCCGTTCGTGTACGCCTGCCCGGGATCGAGGTTCATGACGAAGTACACCCAGTCCTGAAGGCGCTCGGCTTGCACCTCTTGCCCGCCGATCTCCGCCGTGTACGAGACGGTATCGAAGAAGAGGATCTCCCGCTGGGAGAGTAGTCGGAACACCTGTTGAAGCGCATTCCAGACGACGTAGAATAGCACGAAGACGCCGAACATCGCCGCGCCAGCCATCGTCGTCGAACTCGTCAGCGACGACAGCGAGACGGCGATGCTCATGTAGGCGACACCGAAGACGATCGACATCACGAGCAGCCCGGCGTAGTCGACGATATCGAAGGCACCGAGCAACGCGGCGACGACGACGGCGGCCAGGACGAATCCGACGGTCAGCGACACCGACAGGACCGCCGACCGGCCGAGCAGTTTCCCGAGCAGCACGTCCTTTCGGGAGTGGGGCAGCGAGAGGAGGACCTTGATGCTCCCGGACTCGCGCTCGCCCGCGATCGACTTCCAGCCCAGGACCAGCGCGATCAGCGGCACGACGAGTTTCGTGATCTGACTGACGAAGACGACCAGCATGTCGGTCGTCGCTCCCTGCGCTGCGATATCCTCACCGAAGTACGAAAGCGCCCCGGTAACGACGACCAAGAGCGCGAAGAAGAACGCACTCAGACCCCAGAACAGCCACGAGCGGACGGCGTCCTGAAAGTCCTTCTTCGCGACCGCGCGGACGCTCTCGAGGTTGATCGAACTCGAGGTCGACCCGCCCGAATCCACGGATCCCGTTCCGGTACTCGTATCGGTGCTCATCGCGCGTGCACCTCCGTCCCAGCGTCGGTCGTATACGACTGGAAGACGTCCTCGAGCGACGCTTCGGTCGTCTCGAAGTCCCGAATCTCGATGCCACGATCCTCGAGCGCGGAGAGGACGGCTGTCTTGGAGCCGTCGACGGCGACGACGACCGTCGGCGGGTTCTGCCCCTGAACGGTGGCGTTACTGACGTCGGGAAGCGAGCGGACCGCCTGCAGTGCGTCGTCGTCGATCCGATCGACGGTGACGCGGAGCGTCGTGCCGCCTTCGACGGAGTCTCGCAGTCCCTCGACGGAGTCGACGGCGACCATCTTTCCGTCCCGGAGGATGCCGACGCGGTCGCAGACCGCCTCGACCTGCTCCATGATGTGACTCGAGAAGAAGACGGTCGCGCCTCGCTCGCTCTCCTCGCGGACGATGTCGCGCATCTCGCGGGCCCCGTTGGGGTCGAGTCCAGTCGAGGGTTCGTCGAGGATCAGCAGGTCGGGCTCACCGACCAGCGCCATCGCGAGCATGAGCCGCTGGGCCATCCCCTTCGAGTAGCCGCCGGCTTTCCTGTCGATGGCATCGACCAGGCCGACCCGCTCGAGCAGCGCTTCGGGGTCGTCGTCGGCGTTCTTCGAGTCGATCGCGAACTCGAGGTGCTGGCGGGCGGTCAGCCGGTCGTACAACTCGACGCCCTCGGGGAGGACGCCGGTTCGTTGTCGGATGTCTCGGCTGTACCGTTGGGCGTCCATTCCGAGAACGCTGATCTCGCCAGCCGTCGGACGAGCGAAGTCCAGAACGATGTTGATCGTCGTCGACTTGCCGGCGCCGTTGGGACCAAGGAAACCGAACACCTCGCCCTCTTCGACTCGAAAGGAGAGATCATCGAGTGCGACGGTTTGACCAAACGACTTGGTCAGGTTGTCGACTGTGATAGCGGGCATGGAAAAGTGGTCGTAGCGTTGCCCGATAAGGTTTGTGACATCACCATTACAGGTGTATTCAACGGTTATCGGACGTTACGCACCGATATCGCCGCTCTGGGCGTGAACAGTTAGCACACCTATATCGGATCGTCGGGATTGTACTGCTCGGCGGTCCGTTCGACCTCCGTGACGTAGCGCTCGCGGGTCGCCTCGTCGGCGACTGGCTCGAGTTCGTCGTCGGGGATCTCCGCGGCCGCGGTGACCGTCGACCCGGTCTGTAGCGACGTCGCGGATCGCTCCCGTTGCTGGTAGCGCGAGCCGTCAGGCGTCGCGTAGACAATCGTCACGAGGTTGCGGTCGTCGAACGTTCGTTCGACGAGCCAGCACTGAACCGTCGAGTCACTCATACGCGTCGGGTTGACGGTCGAGCACCGAGAAAGTACCGTGTCGAACCCGCCCCAACGGTGGCGAGCCCCTTCTCATGGGATTGGATCCGTTCCGAAGGCGAACCCTACTCGCGCGAACGGGCACCGACGTACTTGAGGGTCGACAGTGGAGCAGTGATGACGATCACCGATGCCCGAGACCCGAAGCGAGCGCGTCGCGCAGTGGAGCGAACACGCCGATCAGCTGTGTGACGACGGAGAAAGCGTCGAACGGCGCGTCGACCTCGAGAACGCGACGGTCGTCGTCACGAACCGTCGCGTCATGACGTTCGTCCCGGACGCGGACGGGCCGGAGTTTCGCCACGCCGAGCGGCCGAACGTCGGAACTGTGAGCGTCGAAACGGTCGACCGGTTCCGTCGGCTCTGCTGGGGAATCGCCGCCGCTTTCGTCGGCGTCGGGTTGCTCGAGGCGTCGAGGGCCGTCAGCTTCGTCGATTACGTTCCGGCGTCCGGACTCCAAGACACCGGCCCGTTCCCGGGATCGAACGTTATCGAGCGCCTCGTCGACGGCGCGCTCTCGGCGATCGAAACGGTCCTCCTGGTGCTCGACTGGGCCGTTCTCCTGAGCGGCGTCTCCGCACTGGTCGTCGCCGCCGCCCTCGTCTGGCGCTACGTCCGCTCGCGGTCGCGCCGGCTCGTCCTCCGGGTGGGCGGCGGGACCGACCTCGTGGTGCCCGTCAGCCGGACCGATCTCGAGTCCGGTTCCATCGCCGAGATCGAGACCGCGATTCGACCGAAAGCGGCGTCAGCGTCGGCGTCGACGCTCGAGGGGAGCACCGATACCGACGGCGGTCGCGACGAGCGGCTGCGGGACGATCCGGGCGATGACGAGCGGGCACGGATGGACCGACCCAACGCGGAGTGGCTCGGGGACGAGGAGTCAGGCTGAAACCTCCTGACTCCGTAGGGCGGCCGATGAACGCCGATGCGGTTCGCGAGCGGGCCGGATCGTTGCCCCGAGAGCCCGGCGTCTACCAGTTCCGGGAGGACGGAACCACCCTCTACGTCGGGAAAGCGGTCGATCTCCGCAGCCGGGTCCGGTCCTACGCCGATCCCCGCAGCGCGCGGATCCGCCGGATGGTCGACCGCGCCGGCGAGATCGAGATCGCCGTCACCGACACCGAGACGCAGGCGCTGTTGCTCGAGGCGAACCTGATCAAGCGCCACCAGCCCCGGTACAACGTCCGACTCAAGGACGACAAGTCGTATCCGATGGTCCAGTTGACGGCCCACGACGCCCCGCGGATCGAGATCACCCGCGATCCCGACGAGTCCGCGACCGTCTTCGGCCCCTACACCAGCAAGACGCAGGTCGAGACGGTCGTGAAGGCGCTGCGGGAGACGTACGGCGTGCGGGGCTGCTCGGATCACAAGTACGCGGGCCGCGAGCGGCCGTGTCTGGACTACGAGATGGGACTCTGTACCGCGCCCTGCACTCGCGAGATCGACCTCGAGAGCTACGCGCAAGACGTCACCGCCGTCGAGCGCTTCCTCGAGGGCGAGACCGGAATCCTCACGGATCCGCTCCGGCGGGAGATGGAAGCCGCCGCGGAATCGCAGAACTTCGAGCGCGCAGCGAACCTGCGGGACCGACTCGAGACCGTCGCGGCCTTCCACGGCGAGGGCGGCGAGGCGGTTCAGTCGACTGGTGACGAGCGGGGTGTCGACGTGCTCGGCGTCGCCATCGAGGGCGAGGACGCGACCGTCGCCCGGCTGCGCGCCGAGCACGGCAAACTGATCGACCGGGATCGGCACACGCTCGAGGCACCTAGCTCCGCGGGAGTCGACACCGACGGCGCGGCTGACGGCGTTCCGAGCGTTCTGGCAGCGTTCATCGTCCAGTACTACGCCGAGCGCGAACTGCCCGACGCCCTCCTGTTGCCCGAGCGCCACGGCGATGACGAGGTCGCGGCCTGGCTCGAGGCCGAAGGGGTCTCCGTCCGCGTTCCGGGCGCGGGCCGGGAGGCGAAACTCGTCGAACTCGCGCTGAAGAACGCCCGACGCAACGTGGGCCGGCGCGACGAGTGTGGGATGCTCGCGGACGCCCTCGAGATCGACTCGGCCTGGCGGATCGAAGGCTTCGACGTGAGCCACGCCCAGGGGAAAGCGGCGGTCGGCAGCAACGTCACCTTCGTCGACGGCAGCGCCGAGAAGAGCGACTATCGCCGAAAGAAGCTCACCGACCAGAATGACGACTACGACAACATGCGCGCCTTACTCGAGTGGCGCGCCAGCCGCGCCGTCGAGGAGCGCGACGACCGACCGGACCCCGATCTGTTGCTGATCGACGGCGGCGAGGGGCAACTCGAGGCTGCCTGCGACGCGCTCGAGGCGGTCGACTGGGACGTGCCGGCAGTCGCGCTAGCGAAAGCCGAGGAGCGCGTGGTCACGCCCCGCCGAACGTTCTCGTGGCCGAGCGACGCGCCGCACCTGCACCTCCTCCAGCGCGTGCGAGACGAGGCTCACCGCTTCGCCGTGCAGTACCACCAGACTATTCGCGACGAGGTCAAGACGGTGTTAGACGACGTGCAGGGAGTCGGGCCAGAAACTCGAAAGCAGTTGCTCGGTCGCTTCGGCAGCGTCGAAAACGTTCGGCACGCGAGTCTCGAGGACCTCCGGAGCGTCGAGGGGATCGGCGAAAAGACTGCCGAGACGATTAAATCTCGGCTCTAACAGCAGCAGAGAGCGTATGGAAGGACTGAACCGTCTCTTTATCGCTCTCTCAATCTGTGAATGGAACGATGAGTTTTGGTGTGAACGAGTGAGGCGAAGCGTCCTGCTACCGTGGCAACAGGGATTCGCCACGCCCTCCCCAGCCGATTTCTGCTCACGGCGGCTCCGCCGCCGTTCGCATGGTATGCGAGACCTCCGGTCTCGCACTATTCGCATGGTTCGCGGGACCGACGGTCCCGCGCTAACGGTCGCTCCCGTCGGTCACTCACTCATCCGCTGTCAGAGCACGCTCTGACAAGCTGCTGAAAAATCAACGATTTTTCGCATCACGAGACGGCTTTGCCGTCTCGAACGACTTCGTTCACTGCGTTCACGAAGACCTCGCGCAGTGTCATCGGCCGCCCTCACTGCGTTCGGTCGGCCACAAGCGCGCGCCACCGCACGTCGGGTAGCCGGTTCGGCGTGATACGTCGTTCTCCGCTACTGAACGGAAAAACTACCGGAGGACGTGACTCGAGAGCACCAACAGAACGACCGCTCCGAGTCGGCCGTCGGATTCGAGCCCGCGACCGTTGCAACGGCAAGGACAGGGCTATCCTCGCCCACGTTCCATGTGAAGATATGGCAGACAACGACGACCTTGACGACCTGCTCGACGAACTCGACAGTCAGGGGGACCTCGAGACATCTCAGCAAGTACTGTCGCTCCGAACCGAGAGCCGGCGATACGACAAGCCGGTGACGATCATCGAGGGCTTCGACCTCACGAAGTCGGAAATCGAATCGACCGCCTCGGACCTCAAGAGTTCGCTCGGGACGGGCGGAACGGTCGACGAGGGTCGTATCGAACTGCAAGGTGATCACCGCGATCGCGTCCCGGAACTGCTTCGGGATCGAGGGTTCGACGTTCGAGAGTGACCCCCGCTGGGAGCGGCTCCGCTCTACCCGCACGTTACGCGACGACCGCGTCACGGCTCCGTCGGCGCAGTCGTTTCGTGGCAGCGTATTATTTATGTCCCACGTTCGATGATGAGGTATGAACGTTCGATCCGCGACGTCCGACGACTTCGAGGCGATCACAGCCGTCGCCCGCGACACGTGGCACGACACCTACGACGAACTCGAGGCCGACATGATCGACCGGACCGTCGACAACTGGTACACCGACGACTCGATGCCGCTCGAGGCTCCCGGGACGGTCGTTCTCGTCGCCGAGCGCGCGGAGGAACGGTCCGCGGATGGGAGTCGGACGGAGTCCGACGAACGCGACGGCGACCTCGTCGGCTTTACCCACGCGGTCGTCCAGGGCGAGACGGCCGACATCCTCCGGATGTACGTCCACCCGGACCACCAGGGCGAGGGGATCGGCTCCGAACTCCACGAGCAGCTGATGGCGGAGATCGAATCCCAGGAGGCCGAGCGGGTCCGGTCGTTCGACTTCGCGTTCAACGACGCCAGCCGCGCCTTCTACGAGGGGCTTGGCTTCGAGCAGACCGACAAGGGAGAAGTCGAAATCGACGGCGAGTTCTACCCCGAGGCGGTCTACACGCTTGAGCTGTAGGCGGCGGTTTCCTCCGGTCGGAACTGACTCGAGCGAGGGATCGGTCGTCCGCGAGGACCGGGTTCGTTCCCTGCCGGTGCACCGATAGTAACAACTGAAACGATTCACACACCGATCGCACAGCAGTCGGGCGATCGGCTGTACAGTGACGTTCAGCGGCTCCTATAACACAGTGAGGTGATACCACTTTGGTACTCGCTGTCGTATCCCATCGCATGGAGATCAGACCAGCCACCCGCGACGATCGCGAACAGATCAGGGCCGTCGCCCGCGAGACGTGGCACGACACCTACGACGAACTCGACGATGAGACGATCGACGAGACGATCGATGAGTGGTACGGCGACGAGGCCCTCGAGACGGCGCTGTCGAAACCCGGTACCGCCTTCCTCGTTGCGGAAGCCGACGGCGACCTCGTCGGCTTCACCCACGGCGTCGTCACGGCGGAGGAAGGCGACGTCCTTCGGATGTCTGTCCACCCGGGCCACCAGGGCGAGGGGATCGGAACCGCGCTGTACGAGCGGCTGCGAGAGGACCTGCGGGACTTCAACATGAAACGAATGCGCGCGATCGACCTCGCCTCGAACGAGAGCGGCCGGGAGTTCTACGAGACCCACGGGTTCGAACCGACCGACGAGGACGAGGTCGAAATCGGCGGCGAGCAGCGACGGGAAGTGGTCTACACGCTCGAGTTGTAGCGCGCGACGGCGACGAAGCGGATGGAACCGATCGCTCCAAGACCTTGCAAATGCACCGCACGGACGCAAGTGAGGCGCTGGTGTGGTCCTCCATAGCACGATGGGGACGAAAACGCCGAGCGAGGCCGACATTCTGCGGCCGATCGGAACGACCTCGAAAACGTACTTCGCGATGGTCGCCGTGGCGGGACTGGCGCTTCTCGCCTTCCTCATCGGCTGGGCCTACCAGCTGCAGCAGGGGCTGGCCGTCACCGCGCTCGGTGACTGGGGGAGCGGCGGCGGCGTCACGTGGGGAATCTACATCGGCGCCTTCATCTGGTGGGTGGGCATCGCCCACGGCGGGATCATCCTCTCGGCCGCGGTCCGTCTGCTGGGGATGGATCGCTACATGCCGGTCGCGCGACTCGCCGAGTTGCTGACTCTCGCCGGGCTGTCCGCGGCGGGGTTTTACATCATCGTCCACCTCGGTCGGCCAGACCGGATGGTCACGAGCGTCGTCGGTCACTACCACATCACGATCCACAACTCGCCCCTGGTGTGGGACGTGACCGTCATCACGGCCTACTTCGTATTGACGGCGACCTATCTCTCGCTCACCCTGCGTTACGACGTCAGCCGACTGCGCGACCAGCTTCCCGACCGCCTCGATCCGATCTATCGGCTCATCACGATCGGTTACACCAAGACGGAAGATCGGATCGTCCAGCGTATGGTCTGGTGGCTTGCGCTCGCGATCATCATCATGGCCCCGCTCTTGCTCCACGGCGGCGTCATTCCATGGCTGTTCGCGGTGATCCCGACGATGCCGACCTGGTTCGGCGGCGTGCAGGGGCCGCAGTTTCTCACCATCGCGCTCACGTCGGCCATCAGCGGCGTGATCATCCTCGCCTACTCGTTTCGCTACGCCTACGACTGGGACCACATCTTCACCGACGACATCTTCCGCGGACTGCTCCTCTGGCTCGGCTTCTTCTGTCTGCTCTTCCTGTGGCTGCAACTCCAGCAGAACATCACCGGGCTATTCGCCGCACCCGTCGACCTGACCGTCGCAGCCCTGGCCAGAGCGACCAACCCCATCTACCTCACCTCGATGTCGCTGGTTTTCCTGACTCTGTCGTACATTTTCGCCCAGACGCTCCGGCCGACGCTGTTCACCAAGCGACGGGCCGTCATCTCCGGCCTTGCCGTCCTCACCGCGACGATCCTCGAGAAGGTGCTGTTCGTCGTCGAAGGGTTCTTGCATCCCACGTTCGATATCTACGCGGCCGTCCCGGGCGTCTACATTCCGAGCCTGATCGAACTCGCATCGATCTTCGGGACGATCGGCATGGTCTGTCTGTTCTTCCTCACCATCGCCAAAATAGTTCCCGTGGTCGAACTCCACGCGATCGAACACCTGCGTGAGGACCACGAGAACGAATGACAGTCTCCCCGGCGTGAACGCCGAGGTTTCCTCGCGCTGAATTAGGTGGGGCCGCGTGACGACGATCGGGACCGACCGCTCCCGTTCTCTCGTGGAAATGAAATCGAGGGAAACGACCGGTACGGCTGAGCTGACGGCCCGAAGACGGGGTAAACAAACGTGAGCGAAGCGGCGACACCGTATGCGAACGACCGGCAACAGCCACCAGCAACTTTTTATCCCACTATACTAAACCTATTTTTAGAGATGTCTAATCTTTGGGTGCCGAGCGCCCAAACCGGGAGTGAGACGCCGTGAACGAACTGCTCGAGGTCCTCCTCGCATCGCTCCGGGACGGCTACGTTCAGGTGAGCGCGTTCGTCGCGGTAACGGTACTGGCCTTCGGTCTGCTCCAGTACGCGACCGACGGGGCCGTCATCGGCGCGATAGAGGACAACGAACGATTGCAGGTGCTGTTCGGCGGCCTCCTCGGGCTGACTCCCGGCTGCGGCGGCGCGATCGTCGTCATGCCGCTGTACGTCCGCGGCACGGTCAGCTTCGGGACCGTCGTCGCGACGCTAGGTGCGACCGCGGGCGACTCGGCGTTCGTCATCCTCGCACTGGCCCCCGAAGCCGCACTCTACGCCTACGCCATCGCCTTCGCGGCCTCCGTCGCGACCGGCTACCTCGTCGACGAAGTTGGACTGGGCGTCTCGCGGGTCGACGCTGCCGTCGCGAAACTCTCGCCAGCGATGGCCGACGGCGGCACCGTGGTCAACAGCGGCGTCGGGCCGAATCCGGCCCACGATTACGGCGGCCCGGCCCCCACCCACGCCCACGAGTCGGGACCGGATCGACACTCTCGAGTGCTCACCCCGCTCTCACACCTCGCGCACGTCCTATGGTGGGGAGCCGCCATCTCGGGGCTCATCTTTGGAAGCCTCTACCTGCTCCGCGGCGGTCCCGAGGTCGCGCTGTCGCTCGGCCTCGGCTTCGACGGACTGTTCACCGTCACCGGCATCGTCGGCGCGGTCCTGTCGCTGTACCTCTACGCCGTCGGCCGCCACTACGTCGGAGAGGGGGAAATCGCCCGGGCTCGAGACTCCTTCGGCTCCGTCTACGACACGCTCACGCACGCGGCGATGGAGACCAGTTTCGTCACCGTCTGGGTGCTCGTGGCCTTTCTCGTCTACGAGTACTTCGTCCTCTTCAGCGGGGCGAACATCGCGACTCTCGCCGCGGCGGCGGGCGTGCTGGCACCGATCGGCGGCGCGGTTGTCGGGCTGATCCCCGGCTGTGGCCCCCAGATCCTGCTCTCGAGCGTCTACGCCGAGGGCGGGCTGCCCTTTTCGGCACTGTCAGCCAATGCGATCGCCCAGGACGGCGACGCCCTGTTCCCGCTACTGGCCGTCGACGCCAGGGCCGCCATCGTCGCCACGATTTACAACTTCCTGCCCGCCGTCGTCGTCGGCGTCGCGCTCCACTTCCTGTGGGGCCCCGTGTTCGGGATGGCGGAGTTCGGGTTCGGCGTGCTGTGACCGGCTACGGGTAGCGGCCACTCACAGACATGCCCTGTACTACTCCAGACCGAGGGACCAGTATGCGGTGGCGCGCGCTGACGGCTGGCTGAGCGCCAGCGAAGACAGCCGATGATACTGCGCGAGGGATGAGTGAGCGAACGGGGAGGAACGACCCGTGAGCGAACGAATCGGTTGGGGAGGGTGTGGAAACCCCATATTGCCGCGATAGCAGAACGCTCACCGCGGCTTCCGGCATTCCCTCTGGCAGCAGTTGGTGATACGGTTTCTTTCTTGGGGATCGAATGAGGGACTGAAACATCTGATTCGACAACTATAGCTGCGCACTTATCGGTCTAATATCTGTTCTACATCAGTCACCGACTTTCATCGGGTGGAGAATCCATAATTTTTACCGAACCTCTGTCTTCTACCTGAACGGTAAACCCCTCATAGGTAAACACAACAGACACATCTGTTGTGGCACGCTGTGAATGTCGAATCAGTTTGTTTAGTGCCTCTGGTTCAATACTATAGTATAACGGTTCGAGGTCGCATTCAGGAGTTCCTTGTGCAGCAGCGACTCCTCGAATTACTGCCTGTACCGCGGATTCACTTGGTTGTCTTTCTACAACAATCGCTGACCCGCCATCCATGACTACCTTCTGTTGATTTCGAAAAGGCATGTGTTCCTAAAGTAGGTCAGAGATTTTTTGGGTTTCTTCCCAATATTGTTGGCTGTGATAATCTGAGAAACATGGTTGGCGAACCATCTTCCACTTGTACTAAGCGGTAACGATCTTTGCAAATTTTCTTTTGAAACAACTATAAGTTGATGTTCTTCTGCTGTTCCTCCTCAAGTCGGCGGCAGCCAATTACTAATGAATCGGGAATGCTGGTTGCTTCCGCGTGGAGTGCTTCAAAAACCATCGCTACTTCATCAAACTCTGAACCACGAGAGGCGACCAATGGCTCTGTTTCCCATGTGATGAATCCCAAATCTACTAACATCGGCAGATGGTGGTGGTGTAATTCTTGACGAAGAACTTCCGGGTCGGGTAGAACGTTAGGCATTATTGCACTCTCAGGCAATGGAACTGATTGATCTAGTCCAGTATCCAAAAGGGAAACGATGATTTGGCGACGTGGCTCGGACGAGAGGGCTTTGAAGATGGTGTTCCATCTCTCGCTAACTTGTTGACCGTTCTTCTGATGTTTCTCCCCCATTGTTACCAAATAAATTTCCACTCGTAGACGCTTATATTGCTGTAGGTGTGACAAAACGGGTGACAGATCGAATAACGAAACCCGATCAATATGCGTACGGTTTTTGCCGAATGGTATGTACTCCACCTGCACTTATCGCGGGTTTCACGAGTTCTTCTGAGTAGAGAATCCGTGATATAATCTACTGCTAATGCGAGTGACTCGAGGCCGAGAATAACCCCGTCGGCCTCGGTTTCCACACGGAAGTCCGACGACTCGACGACCGTGCGCTGACAGATTTCCGCTCAGAACTCCTCAGTCGGCGGCGCGATCCCCTCGTCGCTGCCCTCGAGTTCGAACTCCTCCCGGACCTCCCGAATCCGATCGCGAATATCGGCCGCTAGCTCGAATTCGAGGTTGCTCGCTGCGTCCTGCATCCGCCCCTCGAGTTCGTCGACGTACCGCGCCGCGTCGTCCTCGCCATCGATCTCCCGGCCAGATACCTCGCTGGTGTCGGTCTTGCTGCCGGGCAGATTGGTCTCGCCGACTTCCTTCTCGATCGTCGTGGGCTCGAGGCCGTGTTCCTCGTTGTACTCCTGTTGGATCTCGCGGCGGCGCTGGGTCTCCTCGATCGCGGACTCCATGGCGTTCGAGGGCTCGTCCGCGTAGAGGACGACCTCGCCGTTGACGTTCCGGGCCGCCCGGCCCATCGTCTGGACGAGCGTCGTCTCGCTCCGAAGGAACCCCGCCTGGTCCGCATCGAGAATGGCCACCAGCGAGACCTCGGGGATGTCCAGCCCCTCCCGCAGGAGGTTGATCCCGACGAGCACGTCGATCTCACACAATCGCAGCGAGCGGATGATCTCGTGGCGCTCGAGCGTGTCGGTTTCGTCGTGCATGTAGGCCACGTCGACGCCCGCCTCCTCGAGGTACTCGGTGAGGTCCTCGGCCATCCGTTTGGTCAGCGTCGTCACGAGCGTGCGCTCCTCGCGCTCGATACGCTCGTCGATGCGGTCCATGAGGTTGTCGACCTGCCCTGTTGCATCAGAAACCTCGATCGCCGGGTCGACGAGATGGGTGGGCCGAACGATCTGTTCGACGATCTGCTCGCTCTCCTCGCGCTCGTAGTCGCTGGGCGTGGCGCTCACGTAGAGGGTCTGATCGGTCTTCTCCTCGAATTCCTCGAAGGTGAGCGGCCGGTTGTCGTAGGCCGTCGGCAGCCGGAAGCCGTTCTCGACCAGCGAGTCCTTCCGGGACTTGTCGCCGGCGAACTGCCCGCGGATCTGCGGGAGCGTCACGTGGGACTCGTCGACCACGGTCAGGAAGTCGTCGGGGAAGTAATCAAGCAGCGTGTAGGGAGCTTCGCCGGACTCGCGATCGGACAGATAGACCGAGTAGTTCTCGATCCCCGAACAGTAGCCCGTCTCCTGCATCATCTCGAGGTCGAAGGTCGTCCGCTCCTCGATGCGCTGGGCGGCGATCATGTCGCCTTTGCGTTCGAAGTAGGAAATGCGCGAATCGAGATCGTCACGGATCTCGTCCATCGCGTCCTCGAGCGTGGTCTCGGGAATCGAATAGTGCTCCGCGGGGTGGACGAGCACCGCTTGCTGGTCGCCCTGGGTTTTCCCCTCGAGCGGGTCGACCTTGACCATGCGGTCGATCTCGTCGCCCCAGAGTTCGACGCGCACCGCATAGCGGCCGTACATCGGGTAGATCTCGACGGTGTCTCCCCGCACCCGGAAGGTACCCTGCGTGAAGTCGACGTCGTTGCGCTCGTAGTTCAGGTCCACCAGGCGTTTCAACAGCTCGTCGCGGCCGACCTCCTCGCCGACCTCGAGTCGCAGGGACATATCGATGTAGTTGCGCGGGTCGCCGAGGCCGTAAATCGCGGAGACACTCGCGACGACGATGACGTCCTCGCGGGTCAGCAGCGACCGCGTGGCGGAGTGGCGCAAGCGGTCGATCTCGTCGTTGACCGAGGCGTCCTTGTCGATGTAGGTGTCGCTCTGCTCGACGTAGGCCTCGGGCTGGTAGTAGTCGTAGTAGGAGACGAAGTACTCGACGGCGTTGTCCGGGAAGAGATTGCGAAACTCCTCGTAGAGTTGGGCCGCCAGCGTCTTGTTGTGGGCGATCACCAGCGTCGGTTTCTGGATTTCCTCTGCGACCCACGATACGGTGTTCGTTTTTCCGGAGCCGGTCACCCCGAGCAGGGTCTGTTTGTCCATTCCGGACCGGTACCCGTCGACTAACTGCTCGATCGCTTCGGGCTGATCGCCCGCGGGCTCGAAGGGAGCGTCGACCCGAAACGGGTGATCGACGTTCGGACGGTCCGGTTGGAGGGGACCTTTCGCGTCACTCATTATCGGAGTCAGGGGTTCGAGCCACTTTACGCGCTCGCATGCGGGCCGCGATAGAAGCGGCTCGAAAGAGACTGAGAGGGAGTATCGTAGCTGCCGGAACTGCCATCGGTCGGTCCCGAAACATAGATCAGCCAATAGCTCACAGACATGAGAGTATGACTGGTAACGGAGTTTCGGACACCGCGCGATGATCGGGACGGAGCTGTCGGGCGGTGCCCTGGTGGTGTTCGGCCTCATCGCGGTCGCTCTCGTTCTGTTCGTCTCGGAGGTGATTCCGAACGACGTGACGGCGATCGGGATCGTCGTCTCGCTGGCGGCGCTCGAGCCGCTGACCGGCGTCGGCCACCGGGCGGCGATCTCGGGCTTTGCCAACACCGCGACGGTGACGATCGTCGCGATGTACATGCTCAGTGCGGGTATCCAGCAGACCGGCGTGGTCCAGCGGCTCGGCCTCTCGCTGGCGGCGTTTACCGACGGCGACGAAACGCGTGCGCTGGCAGCGACGATCGCCACGACGGGGCCGATTGCGGGCTTTATCAATAACACGCCCGTCGTCGCGATCTTCATCCCGATGATCTCGGATCTCGCCGAGAAGACCGGCATCTCGCCGTCGAAACTGCTCTTGCCGCTCTCGTATGCAGCGATCCTCGGCGGCACCCTGACGCTCGTCGGCACCTCGACGAACCTGCTCGCCAGCGAATTCGCCGCCGACCTGCTCGGTCGACCCCCCATCGGCATGTTCGAGTTCTCGGCCCTCGGCCTCGTGATTCTGGTCGTCGGCCTCGCCTACCTCATGACCGTCGGTCGGTGGCTGACGCCCGCTCGGATCCCGGTCGACGCGGACCTCGTGGAGGAGTTCGATCTCGAGGATCATCTCACGCAGGTCCGCGTCGGCGCGGACTCGGCACCAATCGGACTCACGGTCGACGAACTCGAGGAACGAGCCGACGCGGACGTTCGGGTCCTCCAGCATCGTCGAGACGGAGATCGTGACAGCCAGCCCGCAGCGAACGAGCGGGTACTCGAATACGATGGTGCTGACGATAGCGATGGCCAGGGAGACCGCGAGACACCAGCCAGTGGATCGGATCGAGACCAGCGATTCTCCGGCGACGAGACCGTCGACACGCGAGGCAATAGGGAGGGGCGCAGCCAGCAGCGTCCCCGCGACGGCAACGACCGTGACAGCAACGACCGCAGCGGCGAAGAGACGACAGTGATCGAACCGGGCCAGCACATCCGAGAAGGTGACGTACTCACGGTCCACGGGAGCCTGCAGGCGGTCAACCGCTTCGTCGAGAATCAGGAGTTGCGCCAGCTCCACCGGCAGTCGGTGACCGAGGAGACCTTCGAGGAATCCGCGGGCAATGAGCGACTCGCCAAAACGATCGTCCCTGGCGAATCGTCGTTCATCGGAGAGACGCTCTCCGAGACGCATCTCCGGGAGGTCTACCAGCTGACCGTGCTGGCGATCCGCCGCGACGGCGAGTTGCTCCGGACCGACCTCGAGGAAGTGACGCTCGAAGCGGGCGACCTCCTCTTGGTCCAGACGGTCACCAGTACGATCGAGTACGTCACCGAGACCGGCGACCTCGTGGTCGTCGATGACGCCTCCGATAGGTTGCTCGAAGGCAGGATCGACGAGGTCGCGCCGCTGTCACCGAAGACGCCGATCGCACTCGCGATCATGGCCGGCGTCGTCGGAACCGCAGCGCTCGGTCTCGTCTCCATCGTCATCGCGGCGTTCGCCGGCGTCTTCCTCATGATCGTGACCGGCTGTCTGTCGACCACCGACGCGTACGACGCCGTTTCGTGGAACATCGTGTTCCTGCTCGCGGGCGTGATACCCCTCGGCGTCGCCCTCGAGGCGACGGGCGGCTCGCAGGTAATCGCCGGCGCGCTCGTTGGGACCGCCGCGTTTCTCCCGCTCGTCGCGGTCTTGCTGTTGTTCACCGTCGTGACGGGGTTGCTCGCGAACGTCATCACGCCCGTGGCGACGGTGGTGTTGATGATCCCCGTCGCGATCGACGCCGCGGGGAGCCTCGGAGCGACGCAGTTCTCGTTTCTCCTCGCGGTGATGTTCGCCTCCGCGACCTCTTTCATGACGCCGGTGGGCTATCAGACGAATCTGATGGTTTACGGCCCCGGCGGCTACAAGTTCACCGACTTCCTGCGAGTCGGCGGGCCGCTACAGCTCCTGCTGGCAGTGGTCACGACGGGCGGCATCGCTCTGCTCTGGGGCATCTAAAACGAGCGGTCGTTTCGGCGTCCGCGTCCGGGCGAGATCACTCGAGCCGGTCGAGTACCGCCTCTTTTTCGTAGGAGAGCGTGAGTGACCGCGAGCGACCGCGGCCGTCGACGTCCGCGTAGTCGGCGTCGATCAGGCCGAGCTGGTCGAGTTTGTTCACGATTTCGGAGTAGCGCGTGTAGCCGAGGTCGGTCCGGTCGTGAAAGACCTCGTAGACCTCGCCGGCCTGGTCGCCGTCGCGGTCGGCGATCACCTCGAGCAGCGCCCGTTCGGTGTCGGTCAGTCCCGACAGGGACCGTGAGAGATTGATGTACTTGGACTTCTCGTAGGCGTTCTCGACGTCCTGTCGCTCGACGGTTCGGCTGGCCCGCATCTCGGCGTTGAGTCCGGCCCGCCGCAGCAGATCGATCCCGACCCGGAGATCGCCGCTCTCGGCGGTGAGTTCCGCGACGTACTCGAGGGTGTCCCGGGCGATGACGCCGTCGTTGAAGCCCCGTTCGACCCGCTCCTCGAGGATGTCGACGATCTCGGGTTGGTCGTAGACGGGGAAGTAGACATCCTCCGGGCGGAAGACGCTCTGGACTCGGGAGTCGAGTTCGTCGATGACGTCCAGCGCGGGATCGGAGGAGACGACGACGACACCGATCTTCGCCCCGGGATACTCCTCGTGGGCCCGAAGCAGTGAGTAGAGCGTGTCAGAGGCCTCGTTTTCGTAAAAGAGGTAGTTGATGTCGTCCAGGGCGACGACGAGCACCTTGTCCTCCTCGACAAGTTTCTCGGCGATCTGGCCGAACAGCTTCTTGAAGGAGATCCCCGAGGAGGGCGGTTCGTAGTCGAACGTGCCCTCGAAGAGCCGCGAAAACACCGAGTACCGAGTCGCGTTGACCTGACAGTTGACTCGGATCGTTCGGACCTCGCTCGTCTGGGCTCCCACCTCGTCGAACAGCTTCTGGATCGCCGTCGTCTTTCCCGTCCCGGGCGGTCCCCGAACGACGACGTTCAGCGGTCGCGACCCCCGCACCGCGGGGCGCAGCGCGTACGTCAGGCTCTGGGTCTGGCCCTCGCGGTGCTTGAACGTCTCGGGGACGTAGTCGATCTCGAAGACGTGCTCGTTGCTGAACACGGATTCGTCCCACGACAACATCCCCTCCTCGGGGTCGTCTGCCATCACTTTCACCACGCTGTCGAAGCTACTTAGATGTTTGCCGAATTCTCGGCTCGAGCGGCGTCAGACCGCCTCGATTCGCTCGAGCCAGCGATCGAGATCCGCCGGGGGAATTCGGTCGCGATGTGCGACGCGGGCGTGGGCTCGCGCGAGTCGTGCGGCCTCGTGATCGGCATCACAGCGCAGTTCGAAACAACACCCATCCCTGGGACACTGGAACTGGTATGGCATAGTATAGCACAGTCGGCCAGCAGTGGTAGGTAGTATACTTGCATACCCCAGTACAAGCGGCGACTGGTGTCGGTTTCGGCCAGTCCGGCCACCGGGAAGCACGGACGGAGACTACTCGAACTTCTCGAGGAGTCGATCGTAGAACACGGGTTCCGGGTCGCCCTCGCTGTCTGCGGGCGCGCCGCCGTTGGTCGCGACCGCGTCGTCCCGGGCCTCGCCGGCGAGTTTCTCGACAATTAGCTCCGGCGTCGACCGTGCCAGATGGTCCTTGACCGGCGAGCGGTTGACCTCGAGTGCCCCGTCCACGAGCCCGACAGCTTCGATGCCGTCGACGGTGACGTCGTAGTCGGCCATCTCGCGGATCTCGCCGGCCAGGTGAGAGACGAAGACGGCCGTCGCGCCGTTTGCCGAGAGCGCCTCCAGAATCCCGGCGATGATCTTCGCCGACGCCCCGGGTTCGGTGATGCTCTCGAGTTCGTCGACCAACACGAGCGAGCCCTCGCCGCCCTGTGCGAGGTCGGCGAACTCCCGGACGGTCGACTCGAAGGCACCCGCGTCGAGCGTCCCCTGGGTCTTGGCGTGGTAGTGTAGATCGTCGAACCGCTGGAGGCGCACGCGCTCGGCGGGAACCGGCAAGCCCATATGGGCCAGCACGACGACGCTCGCGACCAGATCCAGCGTCGAGGTCTTCCCGCCGCTGTTGACCCCCGAAAGGAGCGCCACGCCCGAGACTTCGTAATCGACGGGGTCGATCGACTCGAGCGGCTCGTCGAGCAGGGGCGAGCGGCCGGCCTCGATCGCGAAGCCGACCTCGGCAACACTTTTGCTCGCGGTTTCACCGCTCGCTTCCGAGGCACGTAGCGCCTCGCTGTCAGCGAATTCGGGCATCACACACTCGTACTCCTCGGCGAAGCGGGCAATCGCGAGTTCGACGTCTAGCTCGAGGGCGTCCCGGACGAGCTGACGGGCACCGTCGCGCTGGTCGGCAAGATCGGCCGCGAGCTCGCGCTTCAGTTTGCCCGCGCGACGGTCCTTGGCCGCCGTCAGCTCCTCGCGTACCCGACTGATGACGTCCTCGTCGCGCTCGACCGGAAACGTGGGCTCGTCGCTGAACGCGCGGCGCGCTATTTCGGCTTCGCCCTGATCGAGATCGAGCGCGTCGACGAGGTGGTCTCGAGCCGCCTCGACCGCCGCGGCGTACTCGTCCGCAAGTTCCCGCGAGAGGAGAGAGTCGACGCCGGCCCCGCGCTCGACCAGCGAGAGCAGGTCCGAGCCCTCGATCGTCACGTCCTGTTCGCGGATCGCCTCCCGAAGGTGGTCGTTTGCGACGCTCTCGGCCGCGCTCGCCGCCGCATCGAGATCGTCGACCGCCGTCGTCAGCCGGTCGAGTTCGTCGTCGCCCGCGACCGTGCCGTCCTCGGCAAGCCGCGAGAGGCCGTCCTCGAGGGCCGAGAGATCGCAGGGCGGCTCGAGGTCGGCGGCCCGATGGACCGCGACGGCCGCCTGCAGGCGGTCCCGATTGCGCGCGAAGAAGGCCAGCGGCCGCTCGGGGACGACTTCAGCCGGGTTCTCGAGGGCGTCGGGCCGGACCTGCACGTCGCCCTCGAGCGTGACGCCGGCGAAGGACTCGTCGAGGGCGATCACCGTCGCGTACCCCCGGGCGAGTTCGGCCAGCCCCTGTGCGTCCTCGACGATTTCGACGGAGAGTTCCGGAATCGCCTCGCGCGCCGCCGAGTAGCGCTCGGCGTCGGTCGTCGCCAGACAGCGCTCGCGAACCCGCACGTCGCCCGGCTCTCGAAGGGGTTCGACCCCCTCGAGCGCGTCGAGCACCGCGAGGTCGGGGTCGCGCTCGAGCGCCTCGCGGGCGAACTCCTGTACCTCCGCGATGCGCGAGCGCCGCGGGCTCGGATAGAATGTCTCGAGTCGACGGGCGGCGTAGTCGGTGACCGTGCGCTCCTCGAGCAGTCCGAGGACCTCCCGGTAGACCTCGCGGGCGCGATCGGTCGCGAGGAACCCGCCGGGATCGTCGTGCTCGAGCCGGATCGCGCCGCGCGCGATGCGGGCGGCCCGCCCCTGGGAGATCCCCGGGGCAGTCGCGATCGCTTCCACGTCGCCCGCTCGCAGCGCGCGCTCGGGATCGTCGAGCGCGGATAGCGCTCGGGCGGTCTTCTCGCCGACGCCCGGAATCGACTCGAGGTCCATGTTCTCGAGCGGTGTAACAAACCGGAGCGAGGAAAAAGTTCCTGCCCGGGTTTTTCCGCGTCGCCGTGGTAGATCGGCGCATGCCAACCGGGGCGATCGACTACCACGAGCGGACGAAACACTCGCCCAGAAGCGTTCACGAGGGCGGTCGCGGTCTGAACTTCGACAACAAACCGCGGCTGTACAAGGTGTACACCGACCTGCCCGCGAAGCCGCTCTCCGACCGGATTCGCCCGCCCCCGCAACCCGCGCTCGCGGCGATCGCGGAGCCGACGCCCGACGGCGATCCGACTCGAGCGCACCAGCCTGATCTCGAGACGGTCACGAGCCTGTGTTACTACGCTGCCGGCGTCACGAAACGGATCGACAGGCGCGGTCGCACCCTCCGCTTTCGCGCCGCAGCGACGACCGGCGCGCTCTACCACGTCGACCTGTACGTCGTCTGCGGCGAGCTCGGGGGTGACGACGGCGACGACGAGACCGGTGAACCGGGACGCGAACTCGAGGCCGGCGTCTACCACTTCGATCCCCGGACGCTGTCGCTCGACGTGCTCCGCGAGGGGGACTACCGCGGCGTGCTCGCGAGCGCCAGCGAGCACGCGGGCGTCGCCGACGCGCCGCTGTCGGTCGTCGCGACCTCGACGTGGTGGCGAAACGCCTGGAAGTACGGGGACCGAACGTTTCGCCACGCGTTCTGGGACTCCGGGACGCACCTCGCGAACCTGCTGGCGGTCGCCCACGCGCTCGACTACCGCGCCGAGGTCGTCACCGGCTTCGCGGATCGTCCCGTCGCGGACCTGCTCGGACTCGAGCCCGAACGCGAAGCGCCACTCGAGATCGTACCGATCGGTTCGGGAAACACCGATTCCGAGTTCGATTTCGCCGCCGGTTCCGACGCCAATTCCGGTTCGGCAGACATCGACCCGATCGATCCCGACACCGAACCGCTCTCGCCGAACGAGCGGGAGTTCCCGCTGATCCACGAGGCGTGGTCGGCTGGCACTCTCGAGAACGGCGGCGCGGCCGACTCCTGGCGATCCGGGCGGCCGGTGGGACCGATCGGCACCCGCGAACCCGGCGACGGCGAACGGGTTGCACTCGAGCCGGTCGATCACGAGACGGCCTCGAGCCGGCCGCTCCACGAGACGATCCGCCGCCGCGGCTCCTGTCGCGAGTACGAGCGCGAGCCGATCAGTTTTCGGAAGCTGTCGACCGTGCTCGACCGGGCTGTTCGCGGGGTGGCGATGGACAGCCGTTTCGCGGACGACCCGCCGCTGTCGTTCGTCGCCCCCTTCCTCGTCGTCAACGGCGTCGACGGCCTCGAGTCGGGGACCTACCAGTACCATCCGGCCCGGGGCGAACTCGAGCGCCTGCGGGCCGGCGAGTGTCGCAGCGAGGCGGGCCACCTCGCGCTGGATCAGCGGCTGGCCGCCGACGCCGCGGTCTGCGTCTACTTCATGACTGACCTCACAGCGGTCGTCGACGCGCTCGGCAATCGCGGCTACCGGGTGGCACAGCTCGAGGCGTCGCTGACAGCAGGCCGACTGTATCTCGGGACCTACGCTCACCGCGACCTCGGCGGGACCGGGCTGACGTTCTACGACGACATCGTCTCGGACTTCTTCGCCCCCCGCGCCGCGGGACAGACGCCGATGTTCCTGTACACGATTGGACGGCCGGCCTGAAACCGCGGTTCGCCGAACCGGACGGCAACGGTGGCCAGGGACGGTTTAGACAAGGATGGGAGATGGGGACGATAACCGAGGACGGGGAGCACGCGCTGACGAGGTTGTCGCACTTTTATACGGACGCACGTCGCCCCATCGACCATGCAGGCGAACCGGCGGCTCGGTCACTCGGGCTCGAAACGGTGGCATCGAACGCTGTCCAGCCGCGACGCCGACCGGCGACGCCAGGAACGAACACATGGAGTATGAACGAACCGACGTCGTCGTCGACCGACTCGAGTTGCTTCGGGCCTACGGCTACGGGCTCTGCATGGGGACGGCCGACGCCCTCCCCGGCGTCTCCGGCGGCACCGTCGCGCTCCTGCTGGGCTTCTACGGCCGGCTGATCGCCGCCGTCACGGCGTTTACGCCTCGCCGAGCCGTCACCATCCTCCGGGGGTACCGTCCCGAGCGGCGCGAGCGGGCGCGCGAGGCGCTGCTCGAACTGGATTTCGGATTCCTGCTTCCGCTGGGCGTCGGCATGGCCACCGCGGTGGTGCTGATCGCCGACCTCGTCTCGACGCTCGCGGAGTCCCACCCGGTCGCGATGTTCGGCTTCTTCACCGGGTTGATCGCCGCCTCGGCGATCACACTCGGCCGGAGCCTCACGTTCACGACGCCCCTTCACGCGGGGACCGCGACTGCGGGTGCCGGGCTCGCATTACTGGTCGCCGCCGACCTCGTCACGCTCCCGGGGGGCGGTCCGGTCGTGATCCTCGTCGCCGGCGCGATCGCCGTCAGCGCGATGATCCTGCCGGGAATCTCCGGTTCGCTCATCCTGATACTGCTCGGCCAGTACATCTTCCTCTCCTCGGAGCTGAGCGCGTTCGTCCGCGCGCTCGGCGACCTGCTCGGCGACGGCTCGCTCGCCGCCGTCATCGATCCGGGAACGACCGTCGTGCTGTTCCTCGCTGGCGGCGTCGTCGGCCTCGTTACCATCGCCCGCGTCGTGCGTATCGCGCTGGCCCGCAACCGCGAGTTGACCCTCGTCTTCCTGGTCAGCCTCATCGCCGGCTCGGTTCCGGCCCCGCTGCACAACATCGCCGAAACGCACGCATGGACCACCGAAACGATCGCGCTGACGGCCGCTTGGGCCGCCCTCGGCGCGATCGCGCTGTTCGCGCTCGAGTATCTCGTCGGTGGGTTCAATCCGGAGTGAGCGCTCGGGTCCCCGTGCCGAGGAGCTGACCGGATTCAGTCACCGAAATCGACCCCCTCAAAGCGCTCGTTCGCGAGATCGTCGATCAGCTCCGTGATCCCCGCCCGTTTGTCGTCGTCGAGGTCCTCCCGGTCGAATCGGACTCACACCAGCGGGAGCGACGGCCCGATGAAATACGGGTGGCGGCTGCAGGGCACGGTCACTTCCACGAATCGATCCAATCGGACCGACACCGACGACGAGTACCGGTTTTCCAGCTAGCAGACCGAGCTGAATTACGTCGTCGCGGACCGCACCGCAACCCGACCGGCCGACCGACGAGAACGAAGGACCCTCGAGCATGCAAACGAGTATCGAAGTCGAGTACTGGGTCGTGGATAGCGACGGTGATCTCACCGAACCGGGGGCGCTCGCGGACGTATCGACGCGGACCGAACGAGCATCCGTCGAGCCGCTGATCGCGGTGAAAACGCCGTCCTGCGAGTCGATCTCGGAACTCCGGACGGCGCTCGCGAGGGAACTCGAGGGAGTCCTCTCGCGGGCGTCGACGCTGGACAAGCGCCTCGTCCCCTTCGCCACGCCGATCAATGGCGACGTAACCGATCGGCGTACAGACGGGCGAGAGCGCATCCGGACGGCAGTGATCGGCGAACGCGTCGACTGCGCGAAATACTGTGCCGGCGCGGGGATCCACATCGAGCAGCGAAACGTCACCGAGCAGCGAAACGTCACCGAGCAGCTCAACACCCTCCTCGCCCTCGATCCGGCGCTCGCGCTGGTCAACTCGTCGCCGTACGTTCGAGGCGACCGGATCGCCAACGGGGCCCGTTCCCGCTGCCACCGAACGGAGAGCGGCGAGGCGTTCCCCAAACGCGGCCGGCGCTGGCGCTACGTCGAGACCGTCGGCGAGTGGTACCGAGGGCTCGAGCGCCACTACGAGGAGTTCAAAGCGGCGGCCGTCGAGGCTGGCGTCGACGCCGCGACGGTCGAGGAATCCGTCTCGCCCGACGACGTGGGCTGGACGCCCGTGCGACTGCACGAGTCGATGCCGACCATCGAGTGGCGCTCGCCAGACGCCACCCTGCCGAGCCAGTTACTTCGGCTGGCCGACGACCTCGAGACGATGCTGGACCGGCTCCACCGCACCACCGTTCGAATCGACGGAGCGAACGAGGGAGAGGCCGGTAACTGGACGAGCGACGATGGCGACGGCTGGACGAGCAACGACGGAATCGGGTACCGGTACGGCGGTCCGACCGCCCGACCCGGCCACGTCACGGGCGATGGAATCACCCTCCCCGCGTTCGAAACCGTCAGTGAACTCACCGAGTCGGCGATCCGCGACGGCCTCGAGTCGCCGGCCGTCGCGAACTATCTCGAGCGGATGGGGTTCTCTGTCGGCGACTATCATCCGATCTCGACGCGGATCGACGGCCGCCAGTACGTGACCCGGGCCGACGCCCGAGACCTGCGCCTCGAGTACGCGAGTCGACTCGAGGAAGACGTCGACAAGCTGAGCGGGATCGGCGGTTAGTTGCCGTTATCGTACTCGTACTCCCGTTCCGGATCCTCCACGCCCTCGGTCCGGGAGCCGACCCAGGCCCCGAGCGAAAGGCCGTAAACGAGGTGGCCGGCGTGAAAGAGCGCGAGTTCGTCGGCCTCGAGGCGGATATCGAGCAGTTCCTGTAACACGACCTGTGTGCCGAAGGCCGACAGGGCCATGCCGTAGACCGAGCCCCAGACGAGTCCGCGCTGTTCGGGCTCGATCGATCGGCCGGCGTCGTACAGGGAGAACAGCACGCCGAAGACGGCGCCGGAGCTGACGCCGTAGAGGAGGTGCAGGGCGAGGCCGGGGATCGTGTGGTCGTCGGGATCGCCGCCAGCGACGTACTGCGACCAGAAGTTCGCCGACGGCGGCAACGATCGCAAGAGCGGGAGGCGAAAGGCGGTCATGATCAGCGTCGCAACGAACCCGCCCTGGATCCCGCGGGCCACCGCGTCGGCGACGTGTTCCTCGCGCGAGTGCTCGTCGATGTCGCTGGTGTGCCCTTCCGTCTCGGCGAGTGAGCGCAACCGTTGCAGGTGGTCGGAGACAGCCATAGTGGTCTCGATAGTCGTGGTACCACGGATGCGACCTTAACCGTCCGGCGCGCTGATGACTGCAACGGGCCGTGCGACGCACCCGAAACGGCACGTCCTCGCGGCCGCCGGCGTCCGATGGAAGCGATATCCGCGAACCGACGACAACGTGCTTTTGCCCGTTCGGTTCGAACCACGGGCAATGACTTCGGTCGAGACGAAACTCGAGGCCGCCCGCACCGACCTCGAAGGCCGAAACGGGGTCCTCGTGGCCTTCTCTGGCGGGGTCGACTCGAGCGTGGTGGCCGCGCTCGCCCACGACGCGCTCGGCGAGGACGCCGTCGCCTGCACCGCAAAGAGCGAGACGCTTCCTGCGGCCGAACTCGAGGACGCCAAGCGGGTCGCACGCGAGATCGGCATCCGCCACGAGATCGTCTCCTTCTCCGAACTCGAGAGCGACGCGTTCGTCGAAAACGACGACGATCGCTGCTATCACTGCCGGACGATGCGACTCGGCGAGATGCTCGAGACTGCCCGCGACCTCGAGGTCGAAACGGTCTGTGACGGCACGAACGCGGACGATCCTGGTGCGGGCCATCGGCCCGGACTGCAGGCGGTAGAGGAACTCGACGTGCATTCACCGCTGCTGGCCCACGACATCGCGAAGGACGAGGTCCGCGAGATTGCCGACCGCTACGAGCTGTCGGTCGCCGATAAGCCCTCGATGGCCTGTCTCTCCTCGCGGATTCCGACCGGACTCGACGTCACCGACGACCGACTCGCGCGGATCGAGCAGGCCGAAGCGTTGCTCCGTCAGTGGGGGTTCGACCAGTTCCGCGTCCGCGACCACGACGGCCTCGCCCGCATCGAGGTCGCACCCGACGAACTCGAGCGCGCCCTTGAACGCGAGTTCGTCGAGACGGTCCGCGAAGCGCTGTCGACGCTCGGCTTCGATCACGTCACGCTCGATCTCCACGGCTATCGAACGGGGAGCGTGAGTCCCGAGGCCGAAGACGAAGCGTTGGCCGCCGAGGCAGGCCCCTCGAGCGACGACTAACAACGACGGACTGCATCTTCCCAGCCGATCACCGGACGTGAGAGCGAAACCGGCTGCCGGGACGAGGACAGATTCGTCGATCGTTCGGATAGTGAGTGGTAGAAATGGACATACAACCAGTATATAACCAGTAACGCCCCATAGAACTAATCGGTATTCCAAGTCATGGACTTCCGTCCGATAATATTGCTCGTTGCGATACGAACGTAGCACTCGAGTTAGTAGCAGTAATCGATGGAAGCCGACGTGCCGCTCGAGTGGAACGCCGAAGAGTGTCGGACCTATACCCCGGCCGACATGGACCGGGAAATGCAGTATCGGACGTACCGCCACGAATCGGGAGATTTGCGACTCAAGGTCGCGCCCGCCTCGCTCGACGGTGAAGATCATCCCGGCTACTCGCTGACGGCGACGAGCTACCCGGGACTCGATCTCTCCGAAACGATGCGAGTCAGAACCGTGCTCACGTTCGAACGGTGTAACCGGATCGCCCGAGACTTCATGGATCTCTTCTCGGCCAGCTACGACGGCCCCGGCTCGCTCGAGGACGCCCTCGACTATGCCTACGATCGAACGCGTGAGCACCGCTAATAGCGTCGTTCGTGGGTCAACTGCGGGCAGTCACCACCCGCACTCACGCAAGCAGTGAACCGCCTCGGGGTCAAGCCCCGAGGCACTCGGCCTGCTCCGCCGGTAGAACGGCTGGATTATTCGATTTCGAGCGGTCCACCGCCGTTCCCGTCCCCGTCTCCTTCGCCGGCTTCGTCCCACTCGAGTTCGAATTCGACGCTCAGTTCGCCGGGCGCGTCGGCCGGTCCCTCGCGCTCGGCTTTGACCTCGAAGGTGGGACGGGCGGGCGGCTCGAGCGTCACGGATTCGGATCCCGCTTTGAGCGTGATCGCCTCGCCGTCCTCGAGGTTGTCCGCGACGCGTCGGAGAAGGGACGCGATATCCGCTCGACTCTGGTCGCTCTCGGATTTGAAGAGTACGTCTTCGGGCATGGTCGACTATACGGTCCGGAAGTTGATAAATACACGCGTGAGAAATCGGTTTGATACCGCCGAGAGAACACAGAGTCAGTGCCGTCTCAGTCGTCCGAGGGAGCCGCGGACTCCTCGCCGACCGCGGCCGCCGCGGACTCGCTCTCCGCGAAGGGGTACCACGACTGCTTGGCGTCGGCCATGTACGGTGCCTCGAAGTCGGTCTCCTCGGGCTCGCAGAACTCGACGAGCTGTTCCTCGGCCGTCGCCTCGACCCACTGACGGAACGTCTGTCCGTCCGAACGGTGGGCCGCGTAGGCCTGAAGCAGGTTCCGGATCGCGCCGGGGGCCTCGTCGGCCGGCACGCGCTGTTGTACCCAGTCGATGAACGAGGGCTCCTCGCCGACGCCGCCGCCGACGCCGATATCGAAGGCCTCGACCATCTCACCGTCTTTGCGGGCGCGCATCCCCTGAAGACCGATATCCGCGGTCATCGCCTGCCCGCAGTCGGCGGTACAGCCGGAGTAGTGCATCTTGATTGTGCCGACGTCGTCGGGCAACTCGACGTTCGCATTGAACCAGCGCAGCATGCGGGCCATCCGACCCTTCGTCTCGGTCAGCGCGATCGAACAGAACTCGGTGCCGGTACAGGCCATCGCGCCGCGCTCGAAGGGACTCGGCTCGGCGGGGTACTCCTCGAGCAGCGGTTCGGCGAGCAGATCCTCGAGATCCTCGTCGGCAACGTCGACGATAACGGGGTTCTGGCGGCGGGTCAGGCGAACCTCGCCGGAGCCGTACTCGTCGGCGTAGTCGGCCAGTTCGATGGCGTCCTCGGCCGGGAGCCGGCCGATGGGAACGCTCAGGCCGACGTAGTTCCCGCCGTCCGTCTGGTCGCCGACGCCGACGTGGTCGTGCTGGCCGTCCTCGACCGGGCGACCGGCGTTGTAGGTGTATTCCTCGCGGAAGTCCTCGCCCGCGCGGCGCATCTCGAAGTCGACGTACTCCGCCTGGAGCGTCTCGCGGATCTTTTCCATCCCCCAGTCCTCGGCGAAAAACCGAGCGCGGTTCTTCGATCGATTCTGGCGGTTGCCGTAGTCGTGGTAGAGCTCGACGAAGCCGCGGCCAACCTCGTAGGCGTTTTCCGGCCGGACGAAGATATCGAGCGGGGTCGCGGCGCGGGGCTGGCGGCCGCCGAGCCCGCCGCCGACGCGGACGTTGAACCCACGGGCTTCCTCGCCGTCTACCTCCTTCGTCGCTGGCTCGAACCCGATATCGTTGATCGAGTCCTGCGCACAGCCGACCGTACAACCCGACGCGCTGATGTTGAACTTCCGGGGCATGTTCGCGAGCGCGTCGTCAGTGCGAAGCTCCTCCTCGAAGCGCTCGAGCAGGGGGCCGGCCTCGACGAACTCCTCGGCCTTCCCGTGGAGCGGACAGCCGGAGATGTTGCGCATCGTGTCGCCGCCCGCGGATCGGGAGTGAACGCCGGCCGACTCGAGTTGGTCCCAGATTTCGGGCACGTCCTCGAGTTTGAGCCAGTGCAACTGGACGGACTGGCGGGTCGTCAGATCGATCCAGCCGTTGCCGAACTCGGGGTTCTCGACGGGGCCCGTCGCGTACTCGCGGGCGACCTCGCCGATCGTTCGCAACTGGTTGGGCTCGAGAATGCCGCTGGCGTTGGTCAGTCGCATCATGAAGTACGACTCCTGCCCGGAGCGCTGGTGGAACAGTCCCCAGAACTTGAACCGGGTGAACCACGTCTCGTGTTCGTCCTCCGGAATCGCTTCGTAGCCGCCGTTTTCGGCGAACTCGAGGATGTGTTCGCGGACCTCGTCGCCGTAACAGCCCTCCTTGAGTTCCTCTTTCTTATGCGCCATCGCGGACCACCCCGACCGAACGATCGGACTCGGATTTGTAGATTTGCTCGCCAAACATGTCGTAATTCACGTTTCAAAGCCATGTTCCTAAATCATATAACAGTAATCGTTCACAAATAACATATTTTGAGGCATATTCGGAGCCGGACGTGGGATATCCAATGAGATATGGTCTGTATTAGGATGTATATCACGGATCAGCGGGGGAGAGAATGGCCGATTTCAAACACGGCCGGCGCGACTCGATCCCGTCTCGCGAGTAATCGCGGATCTCGTCTTCGGTCTCGAGGCACGAAGCCGACGCGCGGCGGGTGACACGGCCGGGACGGCATCACGACCGGGCGTGTGTCTGGCCCCAAACTCGACGACCAGGCAGAAAGTGGGTCAAAAACCGGACGGGTTCAATCGTCGGACGGAACCGGGCCGTCCGGCGTCGGCACCACTCGAGTGCGGTACAGCTCGCCCGAGAGGCCGATCGAGGCGATCGCGAGGACGAAGAAGACGACGAAACCGTCGCGTAGCCGGCGGGCCCCTGCAGATCGACGAAGAGCCCGAGTATCGGCGGGATAGCGAAGCCGCCGAACGCGCCGAGTCCGCCGACCAGCCCCGACGCGCCGCCGACGGCCTCCGGCACGTATGTCGGGACGAGCCCGAACACCGCCGCGTTGGCGACGCCGATCCCAACCCCGAGCAGGATCGACGCCATCGCGTCCCCGCTCGGGAACAGCTCCTGGCCCCGCGTTTCGGCCCGTTGCTTCGCTGTCTCGGCCTCGAGCCCCTGCTTCCGGAGCTGGAAGAACGGGGGATCGACGGCGATGAGGCCGTAGACGAACGTCCCGCAGACGAGGAAGCCAAACCACGCGAGGTACGCACCCGTCAGGCCGAGCACGGCGAGCGCGACGGGGACGAGGAGCGTGAAAATTCCCGGCGAACTGTTTCCCAGCCCCGCGTACACCGCGAGCATCGTTCCCTGTCGGTCTTCGGGCGACCAGTACGATGTCTGGGCGGCCCCGACGGAGAACGTCGCGATCCCACAGCCCGAAAGCGCGCCAAACAGGAAGACGAGCGGGTAGTGGGCCATCGTCAGACCGTCGGTCCCAAGGGTCACGAGAATCGTCGACAGGCCGGCCATCCCCACGACGGCACCGCCGAGCAAAACCAGGAACGGCTTCGCCGCCCCGACATCCTTGACCCACGCGCCGAAGGGAATGCGAAGGAGCGACCCGGTCAACTGCGGCGCTGCGACCAGCAGTCCGAGCGCGAGCCCAGAGAGGCCCATCGCCCCCTCGAGTTCGGTCGCGACGGGGCCGTAGAGCACCACGCCGGCGAATCCGACGAAGAAGCCGAGCGTCGCGGACGCGACGCCCCGTCGCGGACTCCCCCGGATCGTGGGTGTGCCGTCGCTCGCGGGACCAGATGTCGATTTCGCGGTCATACGTCCTCAGGCACTCGCTTCCGCGACCGCCCTGACGTCGCGCTCCCGCGGCGCCTCGAGGCGGACGGCACACTGCTTGAAGTTCGGCTCGTTCGAGCGCGGGTCGACGTCGGGCAGCGTGAGGTCGTTCACGTCGGGGTGGTGAATCGGTAGCCAGACGACCCCGTCGGGGATCGCCTCGTCGGTCTCGACGCAAACCGTGACCGATGCCCGTCGAGAGACCACGCGGCCGTACTGCCGGTCCTCGTCTCCCTCGTCGGCCTCGTCGCTCACGTGGCCGTCAGCGGGGGCCTCGAGTTCGTCCGCGATCGCGGCGGCCGTCGCCGGGCTGACCCGCGCCGTCGGCGGTTCGTCCTCGCGGGTCCGGACCCCGGTATTGTACGCGTCCGGGCGGCGTGCAGTGGTCAGCGTGAACGGATAGGACTCGTCGGTCGGCTCGGGAAGCGGCCGGGCCTCACCCGTCGAGAACCGCGCGCGGCCGGACTGGGTGTAGAACGACCACGATTCGTCGGTCGGGCCGCCGGAATCGGTCTCGCCGTCGACCGCATCGCCGTCGTCGGCCGTTCGCTCGCCGGTATCGTTCGTTGTCTGCTCGTCGCCGATGTCACCCGTCTGCTCGTCGCCGCCATCCCCGGCCTCGTAATACCGGTACCCCGCCGACACGTCCGGTGCCGGTGCCGGCCAGCGAACCGCGCGTTCGGCCTCGAGGCGCTCGTAGCTGATCCCGGAGAGATCGGCGGGGGTGCCGGCTGTCAGCGCCGCAAACTCGTCGAAGACCGCTTCGGGCTCCGGTGTCCGATCGAACAGATCGGGGACGATACGATCGGCGAGGTCGCCGATCAACTCGAGGTCCGTCCGGACGCCGGAGGGGGTCTCCGTCGCGGCCCGAACCCGGGAGACGGTCCGCTCCATGTTGGTCGTCGTCCCGTCGGACTCCCCCCACGTCGCTGCGGGTAGGACGACGTCGGCGTACTCGACCGTTTCGCTCCGGAACGCGTCCTGCACGACGAGGAACGCGTCCTCGAGTTTTTCGCGGACGCGCGTCGCGTCGGGCATGCCAGCGACGGGGTTGGTCGCGACCGCGTAGACGGCGTCGATGTCGTCGCCGAGCGCGCTGACGATACCGACCGGTCCCGGCCCCGTGTCGTCGGGAAACCGCGAGACCGGCACGCCCCACGTCTCGGCGACCGCCCTGCGGTGGTCCGGATCCGCGAACGGGCGGTGACCGGGCCACGACCCCTTCGAGGAGCAGACGCGGGTCCCCATCGAGTTGGCCTGACCGGTCAGCGAGAACGGTCCTGAACCCGGCCGGAGGTTGCCAGTCGCGAGACAGCAATCGATCAGCGCGCCCGCGGCCGCGGTCCCGTTGACGCTCTGGTTGATCCCCATCCCCCAGTACAGCAGGGACGGATCCTCGAGCGCGTCCGCGAGGTGATCGACGTCACTCATCGAAACACCTGCCATCTCGGCGGTGGCGACCGCGTCGGGAAGTTCGGCTCGAAGTTCGTCGAAGCCGACCGTCGCCTCCTCGACGAACGCCTCGTCGATCCGGTCCGTCTCGACGACGCGAGCGAGAACGGCTCGAGCCAGCGCGAGATCGGCACCTGGCTCGAGCGGGACGTGGTGGTCGGCGACCTCGGCGGTCTCGCTGTGAACGGGGTCGACCACGATGAGTTCGGAGTCGTCCTCGTCGGCAGACTGGCGGATCCAGCGAAACATGACCGGGTGGGCGGCCGACGGATTCGCGCCCCAGACGACGTGCGTCTCGGCCTCGGGGATGTCGTCGTAGGTCGGCGGCGGCGCGTCACTGCCGAACGCGTCGTAGTAGGCGGTGACAGCTGAGGCCATACACAGCGTCGTGTTGGCGTCGTAGTAGCGGGTCCCGAAGCCGCCGCGGGCGAGCTTGCCCAGGGCGTAGGCGGCCTCGTTGGTCTGCTGCCCGCTCCCCAGGACCGCGACGCTGTCGCTCCCGCCGTCTTCCAGCGCGGTACCGAGGCCTTCCGCCGCGCGCTCGAGGGCCGATTCGATGGTGGTCGCCACGAGCTCGCCGTCTTTGCGTACGAGCGGCCTGGTGAGCCACTCGCCGCCCGGATCGGCGGTCTCGCTGACGCCGCGCTGGCAGGCCAATCCCCGGTTGACCGGATGACTCGGATCGCCGCGGACGGTCCCGAGGCCGTAGCCGCGGTCGGGAGCCTGCTGGACGTGCCCGCAGCCGACCGCACATCGCATACACGTGGTCGGCACTAGATCGGTCACGGCTCACACCTCCGGGACGCGACGCGGACGGGAATGTGTGATTTGTAATCACACCTATCGGGGAGATATTTGCCCGATATCATTCAGAGTTTCACGCCTCAAGAAAATATATGCAACTACTAAACGGTAATCGTTTACAAACTCCGTATTTCCTCGGTCGAATCGGAGAGAGTCCGCAATATTCGAACGGATAGGGAGAATATAAGGGGATTAAACGGCGGCTATTCCGCCGAACCGAGCGGACAGATGTCCACGAATGTATTCCGTGCTACGTATTCCCAAGAGTAGACCGTCGGGTCCCACTATAGTAGTCACTGACAGTCATTGCACGCCTGCTCGACCGACAGCTGTCCGATCAGTGTGTGAATCGTTTCAGTGGCTACTATAGACGACCGATCACGCCTGTCGGGAACTACCCGGGGTATCGATCGCACGTGCTGACAGCCGGTAGGAGCGAAAATGCATCGATACCGGCTCGAGTCGGACTACTCGCGTCCGACCCACTTCAGGACGAACAGCGTCCCTTCGAACAGCAGGATCATCGTGACGGCGACCAGGATGGGAGCCATCCCGGTCGGGTCGAGCGTGAACATGAACGAAAGCCCCGCGAAGCCCGCCCAGAAGTACAGTCGCTTCTGGGCCAGCCAGCGGCGGGTCGTCACGCCCATCATGATCGCCAGCATGATGAAGAGCGGAATCTGGAACACGATCGCGAGAAAGCCCATGAGCGTGATGATCAGGTTGAACGTGTCGCCCAGCGCGTACGCGATATCGGCGCTTCCCTCCGCGTAGTAGGTGAAGTACCGAAAGAGGATCGGCAACACGAGCACGTAGGAAAACAACATCCCGATCGCGCCGAGAACGACGCTCGTCGGCACCGCCGCGAGGTAGTACTTGCGCTCGTTCGGATACAGCCCCGGCCGCATGAACAGGTAACACTCGTAGACAAACGCCGGCAGCGCGATCATGATCCCGAGCAGCGACGAGATCTTGATCCGGGTCAACCACAGCTCGAGCGGGTTGTAAACGTGGGGCGGCGGGACCTCGCCGGCGTCGTAGGGGAAAACGTTGAACCAGATGAATTCAATCGCGTTGGAGGCCCACAGCAGCCCGATCGCCGTCCCGCCGGCTCCGAACAGCAAGACGACCGCCAGCCGGAGCACCATCTCCTCGATGTGATCGGCCAGGGGCATCTCCTCGTCGTCCGGCGGCGTCGAGAGTCCGCCGATATCGTCGTCGGGATCGGGGTACGGCTGCTCGGGGGTATGCGGATCGCCGACGACGCCTTCGCCGTCGGTCTCGAGGTTCGGCGACGCCGCGCCGTCGGTCGCTGACGATCCGGTATCGGAGGCGGGGTCAGGGTCGGATTCGGCGGCATCGTCCGGAGCTAGCGGTCGCTCGTCGAGGTCGCCCCGTGTCTCGTCAGAGCCCTCGATATCGGGGTCGTCCCGTGACTCTTCGGGAGACTCGGCATCGCGATCGTCCGCCGGCTCGTCCGACATCTACGGAATACTGATAGGCCACCGGTTATAGGCCTTTTTCTTACGACTACCCCTCAAGAGTGAGAAGGCCGTTCGATCGCCCCACGAACCCGCACACCCACTCGAAAGGTTGATAACTGGATGTCAGTTACCCCAACCCAATGAGTTCTGCCGTCGACGAGGACACCGCCCGAGCCATCAACAGCGGCCGGGAGACGATCGGCGCGCTCCTCTCGGGTGCCCAAGAGCACCTGCAGAAGGTATTTATCGTCTTTCTCATCGGCTTTGTCAGCTCCTTTTACGCGCTCCGCGTGGTCGTCTGGGACTTCCTCGAGGCGACCGCGAAGGGGCAGATGAACGAGGAGATCGCCGGCTCGACCGACATCATCACGCGAACGCCGTTCGAGGTGATCCTCTTACAGGCCAAGATCGGGATGATCACGGGCGCCGTCGTCGCGATTCCCGCATTGCTCTTTTTCTCCCGGAAAGCGATCCGTCGGCGCGGCTATCACAGCGTCGTCCCGATCTCGAAGGGGTATATCGCCGGCTTCGTCGTGATGGCGCTCTCGCTGTTCGTGGCGGGGGTCATCTACGCCTACACCATCTTCTTCCCGTACGCGTTCGGCTTCCTCGCGGGGAACGCCGTCAGCGCCGGCGTCAAACCCAGTTACGGGATCACCGAGTTCACCGAGTTCATGGCGCTGCTGACGCTCTCGTTCGGACTCGCCGCCCAGCTCCCGCTGTTGATGGGCGTGCTGTCCTACACCGAGATCGTTCCCTACGAGACGTTCCGGGACAAGTGGCGACACGCCGTCGTCGGGATCGTCATCTTCGGGGCCCTGTTCTCGCCGCCGGATCCGTTCACACAGGTCATGTGGGCCATGCCGATGGTTATCCTCTACGTCTTCAGCCTCGGCCTGGCGAAGGTCGTCACCAACGTTCGTCGGCGCGGCGCGGCGAAATCCGAGGGGACGGGAACCGACCACGTCAAGCGGCGTCTCCTCCAGTTCGGCGGCGTGCTCGCCGTCGTCGCGGCCGCGATCTCCGTCGCCGTCAACCAGGGCGGTTTCGGCTACCTCCGCGAGTCCGTCTACCCGACGTTCCCGTCGTGGCTGCGCCCCAGCGGGACCCTCGGACTCGAGGCGATGGCGAACACGCACGGTCTCGCCGGTGAGATCGCGGTCGGTCTCCTGGTCAGCGCCGCCGTCGGGTTCGTAGTCCTGCTTGGCTACACGATCCACGTGCTCCAGCAACCGGTCTATCCGCGAGCGGACGACATTCGACGGGCCGACACCCACGAGGACGTCGACTTCGAGACGCTCGCGGTCGAGGACATCGACGACGTGTCGGTGCAAGTCTTCCACAGTATGAGCGAGGACCAGGCGCTCGAGTACTCCCGGCAGGCGATGTACGACGACGACCGGGAAAAGGCACAAGCCATCCTCGACAGGTTCGATTCGATCGAGACGGCCGACGATGGCGGTGACGGCGCGGCCGCGGGCGGTACCGCGAGCGCCGCAGGCGGTGACACCGGCGAGGACGAGAGCCTCTTCGCTAGCACCGCGGCCGGCATGCTCGACCCGTTCACTGAAGAGGAGACGGACGAGGACGACATCGGGGGCTACGCCTACGACATCGCCTTCATCTTCAACAGTCTCACCTCGAAGGTGTTCCGCATCGTCGGGCTGTTCATGGTCGTCATGGGCGGCACCTTCTTCTGGCTCTACTCGGGCGGTCTCGGGGACATCCTCAGGCTCTTCCTCGATCGGGTTCCCCAGAACGTGCTCGACGAGGTCGCTACCCGCAACGACATCGACCCGAGCGGGATGGACCTCGGCGAACTCATCGAAGCGATGGACATCGTCGTCGCGTTGCACCCGGTCGAAGTGCTCATCTTCGAGGCGAAAGTGAGTGCCCTCGCCGGGCTCGTCGCCACGTTGCCGGTGATACTGTTCTACGCCTGGCCGGCCGCCAAGGAGCGCGGGCTGGTGTACGGCGACCGGCGCACGTTCGTCGTCTGGGGCGGCGGCCTGCTCGTCGGCTTCGCCGTCGGAACCTATCTCGGGTTCTTCTGGGTCGCGCCAACGATCATCTCGTATCTGGTCTCGGACGCGATCAGCAACGGGATGGTCATCTCCTACCGGATCAAGAGCTTCTTCTGGCTCGTGATCGCCACGACCGTCGGCATCGGCTTCCTACTCAACATCATCGTCACGATGGCGCTGTTCCACGTCGGCGGCGTCGCCAGCTACCGCTCGATGCTCGAGCGCTGGCGGCCCGTCGTCGTCGGCATCTTCGTCATCGCCGCCTTCTTTAGCCCGAAGGGGATCCTCATGATGTTGCTGTTTGCCATCCCGATCTCGCTGACCTACCTGCTCGGTCTCGCCGTCCTATACGTCCTCACGGGCGGTGGCCGGCTGTTCGGCGGTGGTGGCGGCGGCTCGACGGCCCCACCGGACGCCGAAGACACCGGTGCGACCGCGACGGAGTGACGTGTTCACTGTTCCTCGACCGACGTTTCATCGCTCGCTCAGTCTTGCAGCTGCTTCGTAGAGGGGATCGCTGTACCGCTCGGACGACGCAACCCACATGCGGTGGCGCGCGCTGTCCACTGGCCGAACAGGAGTAAGGACAGCTGACGATAGTGTGCGAGGTCGTCGCGAGTATTACGAGCGAAGTCGTTCGAGACGGCAAAGCCGTCTCGTGATGCGAAGGTCTCCGATATTTCAGCAGCTTGTCAGAGCGTGCTCTGACAGTGGATGAGCGAACGCAGTGAGTGAGCGGGAGCACGGGACCGGAGGCCCCACGAATCATGCGAATAGTGCGAGGCCGTGGGCCTCGCAGACCATGTGAACGGGCAGAAAGCCCGTGAGCAGACGGCGCCGCCGTGAGCACACGGGTGCGAAGCCCGTGTAAGTCGAAATCGGCTGGCGGGGGCGTGGCGATTCCGTGTTGCCACGATGGAGGACACTTCGTTACACTGATTCCGCCCGAATAAGCGCTCCATCCTCCCAATCAATCACTGCTCAGAGAAACCGTTTTACACGCTGTACGTGCCCTCTATCACTCGCTTGTCGACGGAATATCCTGTACCTCGTTCTTTTGTACTTCGGTAACGATCACGTCCCAATCCGGATAGTCGGTTCCGTTCCGACAGTCCCACCCGCCTTCGATCTCGAGGTCACTGTCGTACGCACGACGAAGAAGCGCTTTCAGTTCGGCACGTAACTCCGCTTCGGACGAGGGCGGCGTCTCGTCGGTAGTCATTAGCGTGTGATTCCGACGTTCTCGCCGGCGGCCCGTTCGGAGTTCATCGGTGAGAGCGTCACCACCCCATTACTGAGCGCAGTTATTTCGAATCCTTCGATCGTAAACGAGACACCGATCGGTTCGTTCGGTGGGTCCCGACATCGAATCAGATCATCGAGGGCATCGGTATCGATCGTGTCGTGAAGCGGGTCCAGTTCGAGCGGGTCGGTATCCAGAACGTTCGACACTGCGGCGACAACGGCCATGCTCGTGGCAGTCGCGTCCTGATCGTACCGGGCACGATACGTGTCTGACTCCCGATCGAACTCAAGCGACTCTAACTCGGCACTGGCTAAACTGGCAGTCATAGATATCTACGGTACTCTAGCGGTCTGCGGCGGTTTAACACAGCCACTGATTATACAGGAGGTATTAATACTACTGTTCGGATTTCCGGTCGAAATCACTGATTGATGAGCGTCCCGCCGATGAGCCGTCGGTGACCGCGTCTGAGTCGAGACGAAAGCGACTGCTGCGTGATTCCGAGTTCCGCGGCGATATCCTCGAGCGAGGCCTCACGTGGCGAATCGAAGTATCCGCGTTCGTAAGCCAACACCAGCGCTTCTCGCTGGGTGTCGGTCAACTCGTAGTCGTCGCCCTGTATCGGGAGCAACTGGTGAACTGCGGTAATCTCGATGGGAATGTCGTGCGCTTGGCAGTTGGTACGGAAGTCGCTGATCGCCTCACGGCTCTCACCGCGGACTTCGAAGTCCCACCCCGCTTTCGTTCCGACTCCGGAGAGGACGAAGATGTTGGTTTCGGTGAGGGCGCTCAGGATGCCGAAATACTCCGGTTCCCACTCTGCACGCATGAGATACTCGTCGTCGACGCTGTCGATGAGTTTGAGCGTAACCAATCCAGCGTGGGTTTCGAACGCAGCTTCGATGTCCTCGGCGGCCGCACCCCGGACCCAGAAATACGGGATTATCAGGTCCTCCTGCGGGAGGAGTCGCTCCATGTTGATTGTTACCTCGGGGAGGTTTTCGAAGACCGTCCCCAATGGAAGCTCGTCCGCCGGACTCGTAAATTCCATCACGGTAGCCATACCGGTGGTTCGCCACGAAGGCCGATAACCCACGTGGGTGGTGTACCAAGCACCGACGGTGATGGCTTGTACGCGACGGCATCAGAGAGGGGCAATAGAGAGTCACAACCTATCGGTTCCGGACGTGCATGGTGGACCATGCCGATCCGTTTTATCTATGTATTGCCAATCAACGCAGCACGAAATGAGCGTGATTGCAGAATTCCGGGTTCCATCTTCGGATTTCGAACTCGGACGGATTCTCGACGTGGAGGGGATCACGTCCATCGAACTCGAGAATCTCGTCCCGATCGGCGAGGCGACCGTTCCGCTCTTCTGGATCCATAACTCGACGCGACACTCGTTTCTCGAGTCCGTCCAGCGCCACCCGGCCGTCACCAGCGCGGCTGAGGTAGACGTGTTCGACGACAGGGCGCTCGTCACCCTCGACTGGGATGCGAACCACGATCACCTCTTCGAGGGAATCACCGAGAGCGAGGGACAGCTATTGAGTGCCACCGGAACGCGCGATTCGTGGGAGTTCGAGTTGCGATTTCCCGATCACGACGCCCTCAGCGAGTTCAGAACACACTGTGAAGACGCACAGATTTCACTGGAGGTACAGCGCGTGTACAACCCGACGAAACCGGACGCCGGTCCGTGGTACGGATTGACCGAACTCCAGCGCGAAGCGATCACGCTCGCCGTCCGGATGGGATACTACGACATCCCGAGAGGCTGTACGACCAAGGAACTCGCGGACGAACTCGGGATTTCGGATCAGGCCGTGACGGAGCGACTCCGTCATGCGATCGTGTCGCTCGTCACGTACACGCTCGTCCACTCCGAGTCGGAGGGCTGAACCGTCTCATTCCCTCGTGTACCAAGGCAAATCCACACAGGGTTGGCGAAGTAATACGTTTATATGGGCCGTAAGAAGGGATTGGGACGAGTTGACAGAGGAGAATTCGTATGACGGTCAGTGAAAACGAACAGGAGACGGTGATCCCTTCGAATGACGTTCTCTCGGCAGTCGCCAGCGAACACCGTCGGGCCGTGCTTCGATCGCTGGACCGAACTGATGAGAACATAACATATTACTCCGCACGGAACCGACGTGTGATCCGAATATCACCACTTGAGGGAACTCGATGATGCACAATGATGCGGCGTTCGAGGCGTTGGCTGACGGTCAGCGACGCGGGTTATTGATCGAGTTACTGGAATCCGGCCGATACCACGTCCCAGAGTTGTCCAGCAGTTCCCAGGAAATTGCTGAAGCGAACCAGCGGTTCCTCCGCGAGTATCTGTCCACCGATCAAGAGAGCAACGCGGGCGACAAGGAACTCATCCGTATGCACGTGGTTCACATTCCAAAGCTCGCTGGCGACCGCTTCATCGAGTGGGACCGACACGATTACGTCGCCACGAAAGGTCCTCGGTTCGACGAGCTGGTGCCCGTTCTCGAACTGGTAGACGAGTTGCGAGACGACCGTCCCATGGCGGATGCCGTCATCACTCTCAAACAGTGAGAACGGATCAGTAACGATAGCAACCACTGAACGTCACTGCACAGCCGATCGCACGACTACTGTGCGATCGATGTGTACATCGTTTCAGTTGTTGCTATACTGGAGCGTGTGGTAACAGGGTATGTTCTGCTACGCTGGCAGCACGGAAGTATCACGCCTCCCCCGACCGCACGTCCACCTCAGCCGATTTCTACTCACGAGCAACTCGAGACTCCGGGTGAGATGTCGTTCGCCTGAACGGCATCCCGGCCGAGTCGGAATCCATCTCGAAACGAAATCCCGATCGAAACCGTGCGATCAACCCTCTTAAGTCGAGGACGTGCGAACGACTATCCAGACTGATGCCCAAGATCAGCGTCGAAATTCCGCAGGAACTCCTCGAGGATCTGGACGACCACGTCGGCGACGACGGGAAGTTCGTCAATCGCAGCGACGCGATTCGGTCCTCGATCCGAAAGAATCTGGATATCTTGGACGAGATCGACGAGCGCCACGACCGCCTCGAGACCGAAGAGTAGCCGACCGGTCAGTCCCGGTCGATCCGCTCTGCGAAGCCGAAGTTCGGCTTGACGTCCTCGACGCGCACCGTGACGGTCTCGCCTTCCTCCGTGTCGGGGACGAACAGTCGGTAGCCGTCGACGCTCGCCATGCCGTCGCCCTCGTTCCCGACAGCGTCGATCTCGACCTCGAGTTCGTCGCCCGGCCGCACCGTCGCGGTGAGCCGTCCCTTTCCGATAAAGTAGACCTCGGAAGACTCGTCACGGCTGGCCTTCGGCGACGTCGCACGGACGTACTGGAACTCCTTCTCGACGTCCGCTCGGAAGTCGTCGACGTCCGGCCCCTCGAAGACCTTCACGACGAAGTCCCCGCCGCTGTCGAGGAGTTCGATGGACGTCTCGAAGGCCTGTCGTGCGAGGTGCAGCGAGCGGGCCTGATCGAGCGAGTACTCCCCGGACATGTTGGGTGCCATGTCGGAGATGACGACGTCGACCGGGCCCCCGGCGGCGTCGATAACCCGATCGCGGGTCTTGTCCTCGGTCATGTCCCCGCGGAGCGTCTCCACGTTGTCGTGGTCCTCGAAGTCCTTGATCCGCTGGAAGTCGACGCCGATGACGTTCCCCTCTGAGCCGACCGCCTCGGCGGCGACCTCGAGCCAGCCGCCGGGGGCCGCCCCCAGGTCGACGACCGTATCGCCGCGATCGATGACGTTCTCGAGCTGGTCGAGCTGTTTGAGCTTGTATGCCGCTCGAGAGCGATACCCCTCCTGCTTCGCCTTGTTGTAGTAGTGGTCTTTGCCTGCCATCGAAATTGCACTCAGTTAGCGTCGCTAGGCGGTCGAGACGGATAGGTGCCGCGACTCGCGGTTTCAGGCCGCGAATACGCGGTCCCGACTCGAGAAGCCGCGTCCATCACCGCCCGCTCGATCGCGCGGTCCCCGGAAACGAGTTCCTACTCGAGGCGGTGTCGTCCTGCAATCACCGCCAAGCCACGAGTTGAGATGAACCGAGCCCGCTCGCGCGTAAAGGGTGGCTTTTTATGGCGACCGTCCGTACGCGGACCTATATGTTCAAGGCCATCGTGAGCGCCGAAACGCTCACCAGCGCGCTCGATTCCGTGAGCGTGCTGGTCGACGAGTGCAAGATCCACCTCGAGGAAGACGGACTGGAGATCCGGGCCGTCGACCCCGCGAACGTCGGGATGGTCGACCTCTCGCTCGATGCGTCTGCGTTCGAATCCTACGAGGCGGACGGCGGACTGATCGGCGTCGACCTCTCGCGACTCGAGGATATCGCCGGCATGGCCGACACCGGCCAACTCATCCAGCTCGAACTCGACGAGGAGACCCGCAAGCTCCACATCCAGATCGACGGGCTCGAGTACACGCTCGCGCTCATCGATCCCGACTCGATCCGCCAAGAGCCGGACATTCCGGACCTCGACCTGCCCGCGGAGGTCGTCCTCGAGGGGAAAGACGTCAACCGCTCCGTGACGGCCGCCGACATGGTGTCCGATCACATTGCACTCGGCGTCGACGAAACTGACGAGTTCTTCTACGTCAACGCGGAGGGCGACACCGACGACGTCCACCTCGAGCTCACCCAGGACGATCTGATCGATCTGCAGGTCGGTCCAGCCCGCTCGCTGTTCTCGCTTGACTACCTCAAGGACATGAACAAGGCGATTCCCAAGGACACCGAGGTCACGCTCGACCTCGGCGAGGAGTTCCCCGTCAAGATCTACTTCGGCTTCGCGGAGGGGCAGGGACAGGTTACCTACATGCTTGCGCCGCGCATCCAGAGCGACTGATACGGCAGCTGTAACTGTTTGCGGGCGCACCCGCATGGCGGGTCGCGTGCGCCGGAACTGACTGACAGCAGACCGTATGACGCGCTCGAGCGTCATCGGCTACTTAATACGATGATATAGGCAGGCGAGTGGCTACCCGAGTTCTCGACAATAGCAGGGTATGCCCTCCCCAAACGATTCGACGGACAAGTCGGAGTCGCCCGATCACAGCTACGTCACCACGTTCGATCCGGCGGACGGCCGGCCGAGCGAGGCCGTTGTCACCGCAGTCGCCGCGGTTCTCGAGGCCGATCCCGCCGAGCTAGCGCCGCTGTACGACGTCATGGATCCGGGCGCGCTCAACGATCTGGTCGAGCACGCCCAGCGAGGCGCGACCGACGGCACTCATCTGGTGTGGTTCACCTACGAGGGCCTCGATGTCGGCGTCCGAAGCGACGGTGAGATCCGGATCCGGGACGCCACTGCAGCCAGCTGACGACCGTCGCCCGAGCAGCGCCAAGATGGCCGCCAGTCTCGAACCCCTCGTCACTCCTGCTCGTCGAGGAAGGCCAGCAGGTGCTCGTTGACCAGTTCGTCGTCTTCGATGAAGAAGAGGTGCGAGCCGCCCTCGACGAGTTCGAGGCGGCTGTCCGAAATCTTCTCCTCGAGCAGCCGCGCGTTTTCGACGGGGACGACCTGGTCGTCGGTCCCGTGGAGGAGCAGCGTCGGCACGCGGAGCCCGTCGAGGCGGTCGCTGACGTCGAATTTCTGGACGGCGGCGGCCTGAGCCTCGCGAGCGGGGGCACCGGCGTCCTGCTCGAGTCGCCACTCGATGAGTCGATCCATCAGGTGGGGGTTCCGGTTGGTGAACCGCTCGTTGAACGCGGGGCGCATTCGGTGGCGGATCGTCTCCCGCTCGCTGGCTCCGTCTGGCGTATCGAACATGCGTTCCTGGGTCTCCTCGGGCACCGGTGCCGCGTCGGGGCCCCCGTGGGACGTACAACACAGCGTCAGTGACTTCGTCCGGGAGTACTCCAGCGCGTAGCGCTGGGCGATCATCCCGCCCATGCTCGCGCCGACGATGTGAGCGTCGTAGATCCCCGCGTCGTCGAGGACGGCCTCGAGGTCCGCTGCGAGCCCGCCCATCGAGTAACCGGCCAGTTTGAGGAGGACGAGGGCGCGGAGCGTCCCCGGTAGTCGCGCCACGAGCGGCGGCAGGCCAACGTCCGAGCGGCCGGTGCCCCGGTTGTCCGGAGCGATCACGTCGTACTCGTCGGCAACTGCCTCGCGCTGCCAGCGCCACATCCACCGACCGAATCCGAGTCCCTGAACGAACACGACCGGCGCTCGCCCGTCCCCATCACGTCGCTCGTGTTCGTAGTAAATCGACACGCCGTCTCTCGTCGCCTGTGGCATACCTTGAACGACGTGTCGAACACCCTTGAAATCGATCCTCGAAAGTGGGGGCGTCGGCCCGCCTCAGGCGATCGACCGTCGGGGACCGGTAATACGATATTATCGCGTCGGTAACGGCCTCGCGACGGCCGTCTCGATGTCGACCGACCGAGATCAATCTCGAGGCCCACCCGTCGGAACAGTTCAGCGGGATAAAGACTGATTGTGGTAATCAGCGCGTTTATCCCGTCGCGGTAAAATATTGTTACCGATGCAGCGACTGCACGCGCGGTACCCGTTTCTCGAGGCCGCTCGCGAGTCCGTCGCGACGGAGGCGGTCGATCTCGCGACCGTCGTCGAGCAGGATCAGGCGGTCGTCGACCGCGCACGCCAACGCGTTATTACCGCGCTCGAGGAGGGGGAGGTCGGAGACTCACACCGCGAGGCTCGCGTCGAGTTGCTCTCCTATCCCGTCGCGCGGGTGCTCGTCTCGCTGGTCGGGGAGCGAGTGCTCGTCCGAAAGTACGCCCGCGGGGAAGCCGCGGCGGCCTACAACCGCTTTACCGCCGACATGGCCGACACCGCCGAACTGAAGAGCGTCGAGACGACGGGTCTCGAACTCGAGGACCTGCTCGTCGAGTTCGATCTGCGGGACGACGTTCGCGAGGCGACCGACGGCGACGGCTATCGGATCGACGTCGGCACCTACCTCCCGCTGGCCGAGGACCTGTGGGAAGACGAGTGGCGACTGGTTAATCGATCGTTGGACGCCGGCGAGGTGCCTGTCGATGCGGAGGAGTTGCTCGCGCTCTTGCGCGAGGCGATCCGGAGCCGTATCGAGGATGGCCTTCCGTTCGAGGTGCCAGACACCATCGCGACCGCGCTCGAGGACGATGCGGCCGAGATCCGCGAGGTGGTCGCCGATCTCGAGTTGACCCAGGACATCGACACGGTCGTTCCGGACCTGTTCCCGCCGTGTATGAAGGCCCTGCTCGATCAGATCCAGAAGGGCGAACACCTGGCGCACCACTCCCGATTCGCGATCACAGCGTTCCTGACGAGTATCGGGATGACCACCGATCAGATCGTCGACCTCTATCGTGTCAACTCGTCGTTCGGCGAGGAGATGACCCGCTACCAGACCGACCACATCCGCGGCGATAGCTCCCCAACGGAGTACTCGCCGCCCTCGTGTGCGACGATGCAGTCCTACGGCGACTGCGTGAACAAAGACGACCTCTGCGAGCGCATTCCGCATCCGATGGCCTACTACGAACAGCGGATCGACGACGCCGACGACGACGAGATCGAGGACTGGCGAGAGGGGACCGACGGTGAGGACAGTGCCGCGAGCGGCGACTGATGGCAGTTGCTCTCGGCTGATAGCAGGGGTCGATCGTGGGGCCGCGTGCGATCGAAATTCGACGGTTCTGCGTCGTGCGTCACTTTTTCTGGGGCTCGTCGGACAGTTCGTCGGCCTGCCGTTGAATGTCCCGTAGCGCTCGTTCCTGTTCGCCGCGGGCGAGACCGCCGGATTCGGCGTGTCGACCGTCGTACTGGTCGGACGGGATCGCGTTCCAGACACTCGAGTCGTCACCCTCGTCGTCTTCGGCCGCATGATCGGCCGTCGACCCGTCCGTCGCGGCCAAGCGCTCCAGGAGCGCGAGCGCGAGGACCGTCGGCCCCGCCACCGCGCCGGCGGCGACAACCGGATCGACGATGGACAGCACGCTCACGAGCAGCGACGAACAGAGCAGGACGAGCACGACGATGGCGGCAGCCTGACTGGAACGGAATCCATCCGCTCGAGCCGAACTGGAGTCAGCACTGTCCATAGATGTTGTCAAATTGGAAACGTGAAAAGCGTACCGACGCCCTCAGAAGGTTCCCTGCGCGTCCGCATCGTCGTCATCGTCGTTGGCCTCGAGGCCGTTCTCGGGGTCGTTGAGCAGGTAGGCGAGGAGGATGCCGGCCGCGGTCATCAGGAGAATGAAGCCGGCGATAACCGCCACGAGCATCTGTCCGCCTTCGGGTGAGAGCGTGCTGTTATCGGCTCCGTAGGAGGACCCGACAACAATCATGGCCCCCAGCATCAGGAAGACGACAGTAACGGCGACGGCGATTTCGATGAGCTGTTCGCGATCGAGCATTGTTCGATCGGTTTCGCCGGACCGGTGAAAAGCGCTTCGAAGGGTGCCTCGAGACAGATCGTCGTCGCGATCGTCAGTCGTCCGCAGTCCGCCGTATAAACCGCTGCCATGAGGGTGCAAGCAGGCCCGTTATGCTCGTTGATCCCCTATTCATGTCGAATAGCCAGCCGACCAGCGAATCCACTTCGACGCACCGATGAAAACAACAGCGTCACCGAAAGCACCGCTTCCAGTACCGTCCACAGACCACCTCACAAAGCGATCGCGCCGGGCGCGAATCGAACCGATGTCGGTGTTGTCGCTGGGCGACGGCCTCTACGAGGTCGAGTCCGCGAGCGACCACACCTACCTCGTCGACCTCGAGGCGGGTCGGTGCACCTGTCCGGATCACGTCTTCCGCGAAGCCCGCTGCAAGCACATCCGCAGAGTCGCGATCGAGATCACGGAGGGCCGGACACCGCCGCCGGGCGAGGTCGCGGTCGACTGTCGCGACTGCGGCGAGACGATCTTCGTCGACGAGGACGAACCCGCGCCGTTCTACTGCGACGAGCACGCGATCTACGCGGGCGACACCGTCCGTGACCGCGAGACCGGCGATCGGCTCACCGTTGTCGACGTCTCGGAACTTCGAGCCGACGCCGTCGAGATCGGGGCGGCCGACACGACGGTCGCGGAGTACGAGACCAACGCGGACTACGATCCCGACGTCCCTGTCGTCGGCGCAATCTATCCCCACGCCACCGTCGCGCCCAACGGCGTCATCCCCGCATCGCTGAAGGTCTACGTCTTCCCGCGGACCCGCCTCGAGAAGGCGTCGTAGCGTCTCGTTCCGGTTTCGCGGGGAGAGACCGACCGGCAATGCCACCGGCGCTCGAGGCGCCAACGGTTCGCTCACTACTGTTTCGAAGTGTTCACCGCCGCGCTGTTGCTCGAGGAGGCACGAGCCGACCTCGAAGACGGCGACGGCCGGACGGCACTCGTCGCACAACGATTCGTCGCGACCGAACTCGAAGAGAGGGAGGCGCGGGGAATCACCGGTGGCGATCGGTTCGTCCTCGAGGCGTTCGAACCGATCGTCCGCTATGCGCCGATCGATCCCGAGACGGTCTCGGAGACGGTGGCAGCCGACGACTGAGACGGGTCCCCGAACGCCGATCGGTCGATTGGCTCACTCGAGCACTTTTGCGGCCTCTTCGACGTCCATCACGCCCTGCTCGACGGCGTTGAGCACGCGGAGGATTTCCTCGTCGGGACCGGTATCGGCCCCGCTGTCGCCGATCTCCTCGAGCGTGACCTTCTCGGATTGGCCGGTGAACTCGGGAAAATCGGTTCCCTCGGCGATGGCCGTCTCCTTTTTGACGCGGTAGTTGCCGCCGTCGGTCACGTGGAGGTCGCCAGGGTGGAAGAAGTACCAGTCCTCTCGGTCGAAACGGATCCCGATCCGGGGTTTCGCGCCGAAGTTCTGCGCGAAGTAGATGAGCGCTTCGACCTCCTCGCCGGTGAGATAGATCGGGTCGCCCGAACTCGATTTCGCCTCGATCGCGTAGAACTGTTCGCCGTCGCCGGCGAGCACGTCGGGGAGTTCGCGTTCGGTCGCAGAACCGCTGGCGGGCGCACGCATGACCGCGAAAC
>Ga0136593_1000091_pt1 | contig 31316 bp, 10 predicted proteins | sample AntDeeMetagen359_FD_104781 | JGI IMG/M metagenome (GOLD analysis project Ga0136593, IMG submission 104781) | Saline lake microbial communities from Deep Lake, Antarctica - Metagenome TFF #359 | ecosystem: Environmental > Aquatic > Non-marine Saline and Alkaline > Saline | place: Antarctica: Deep...
CCCGAAGGGGGGGAGCGACGATCCCCTAAGGGGATCGTTCGCTCGTACGAGAAAAGGGGGGTCGAAGATCTGCGAGTTCCCCTCACGGGTCCCTTCGACCCCGTGAGGGGCGCTCCGAGTCTAGTAGCGAGTACGACTTTTTGGTTGGTAACCTAAATTTTATACTGGGGAACTCGACGTTATCAACGTCGAAATTATAAAGTGCGAAGCATCCGTTGTAATTGGCGTACTGCAATTACAACGGCGTAATAAATAAACCCCAATTACCCGACTTCCTTTTATTTGAAATCCCTTTTGGGGTGTAATTTCAATTACAATGGATGGTATAAAAAAAAACGGCTATTTGGTTTTTGTTAAAAAAATCTAAAGGAAATTAAATACCTTTTTATCTAATAAAATTCTATCTAATTTTATTAGATAAAAAGTCGCAGATTTTCAATATCTTCTATATTTTAAAATACTCCCCCTGCGTCCGTGCTCCGCCTTACCGGGCTTCTCACGGACGCAGGGGGACGGACTCGCGAGTCTCGTCTGTCGGATTTTTGTAGGTCCCTCGGATTTTTGTAGGTCTGTCGGATTTTTCCGCAGTCCGAGCGAATAGTCGGATTTGTCCGCGTTCGGACAAATAAGGGTGCGTAATTGGCGAAGACCAACCCGTGAGGGAAGCGCCACCGCTATTCGCGAGGCTAGGTTCGCGCGGAGACCGGACACACAAAAATCCTATTGTCGGATTTTTGTAGGTAGCATAAATTGCGTGCCTCCCCCCTGCGGGGGGGGCAATTTATGCGCTCGGAATTGGGTCGGATTTCGCCTCCCTCCCCCCTACGGGGGGGGGGTCAACCCGTGAGCGAGGCGCCCTCACGGGTCCGTAGGTCCCCCTCCCATATATAGGGGGTCTCCTGCCCCCCTCACGGGCCCCCTACGGGGGGTCGAGGTCGATTATTAAGCTAAAGCGTAATAAGGTAACTTATTACGGAGCGCTTGTGTCGGAATTGTCCGCCTCCCCCCTGCGGGGGGGGGCGGACAATTCCGAGCGCTTCTCTAACGGGTTGGCCCCGTGAGGGACGCCTACCTCCCCCCTGCGGGGGGGGGTAAGCGTCCTCGACCCCCCGTAGGGGGGAGGGAAGGAGGGCAGGAGAAGCGCTCAGTCGTAATTCGACCCCCCCCCTACGGGGGGAGGGTCGGGATCGCGTATTCCTAGCGCATCCCTGACGGGTTTGCCCCGTCAGGGACGCAAACCCGTCCCGCCAGGGGCGGGGGACGCGCTCGGAATTGGCGTCCCTCACGGGGCGTCGTAATTGGCCCCGTGAGGGGCGCCAACCCGTGAGGGACGCCGGCGGATTTGGCCCCCATGAGGGAGGCCAAATCCGACCCAATTCCGACTCTGCGAGCGAACCTACCCCCCCGAAGGGGGGGAGCGACGATCCCCTATATATATAAGGGGATCGTTCGCTCGCACTCGAAGGGACCCGTGAGGATCGCGCCTCCCTCCCCGTGAGGGGGGCGCGTCCCTCACGGGTCCCTTCGACCCCGTGAGGGGCGCTGCGTAATAAGCGACCTCTTTTACCAGGATCGTCTCTCCCCTGCGGGCGGGCTTCGCACGGGGGACAGACGATTCCACTTTTTAATTTTTAGGGGTAACGCGCCTTATATTTCTTTTTAAGCCTAAAAATTTTCATAGAGTATTTTTCTACTTAGAAATTATAATGAACGGTTTTGTAGGAAAGAGGAAGATCGCTTTATGTTGTCAAGCTATCCTCTCTTTTCTTTTATCGAAGATAAATTATATATAATTTTTTTTCCACCCTATATAGAAAAGGGGGGAAAAAGTCGAAGTGTTCCCCCCTATATAAATAGGGGGGAACACTTCGACTTTTCATTTAAAATTTAAGCACTATAACTAATTGATTTGTCACATTCCTTTTTCAGGTCGCACGCCCATTTTTCAAAATTTGTTTCAACAGGATTACGGTCAACCGCAATCTTAACTTTTTTTGCTTCACGTTCTGGTGAACTAATTGTCATGGGATTACTCCAAAAAATAACAATTAACAATTTTTAAATGTTTTCCTTTAGTTTTTAAAAGTCGTACTCGAAAATAGACTCAGAGCGCTTGTTACAGGACGGCCGCGGATACCCGTCCCGCCAGGGGCGGGGGAGGCCGTCCTGAGATTTTTGCGTCAGGCGCGCAAATCCCTTCGAGTAACTCGCAGATCTTCGACCCCCCTTTTTAGAAAAGGGGGTTCGAAGTCTGCGACTTGCGTCGGAATTGTCCCCCTCCCCCCTGCGGGGGGGCGGACAATTCCTAGCGCTTCCCTGACGGGTTTGCCCCCCCCCCCGTAGGGGGGGGGCACGCAAACCCGTCAGGGAAGCGACCTCTGCGAAGCGCTTAGTCGGAATTAGCCCCGTGAGGGTCGCGTATTCCGACTGAGCGCTGCCCTCACGGGTCCTTCCCTCCCCCCTACGGGGGGTCGAGGTCGCGTACCCCCCCCCCGCAGGGGGGAGGGACGCTGCATACGCCAATTCCGACACCCCGTGAGGGGCGCTCCGTACCCGTCCCGCCAGGGGCGGGGGAAGCGACCTCCCATATATAAGGGAGCGGACCTAAAGTTTTTAATATCTTCTATTAACCCCCTTATATAGGATATATAAGACGAGATAATCTTCGACTTTAATAAAATATAAAGTGGCCTATTTTTTTTGCAAATTTTATATTTGCAGGCCTCAAAGTAAACAAGTAATTTACTCTGTTTGAATTCCGTCGACGTTTTTACACCCTTTCATTCCATCCCGCGGGGTGGCATCAAAGGGTGTAAAAACGTCAAGTTCCCCGGTAAAACCTTAGTTGTTAAAGGGGAAGTTGAATTACTGCACTAAACAGTACGTTCTAGTTACAATACTAAAAGTTAACGACTGTTTTGACGCGCTTTTTATTTTTCAACTCATTAAAACATCATTTAAAAATCAAACAAAAACTTTTTACAACATTATAAAATGCCTCTATAACATATAAATTTTGTTATTTTTGTATTTAGATAAATTAATACAAATATATTATTAATAGTATACAAATAAAATTTATATATATATATAGTTAGTATACTAAAATTTTCTTTTTTGTTATTATTAACCTTTCTATTGGGGTGAAACCCCATAATTAAGTTTTTTTAACGCTCCATTAGGTTAGACCTGTACGTTGGTGACTACCTCTCGTTGTTAAACGATATAGTTAAAATGAATTACGAGTGTGAAGTAGAGGTAACCTTCTAGCTAATAATAGGTAATTTGTCGGATTTGTCCCATATATATATATATGGGACAAATCCGACAAATTACCTATTATTAGTTAGTATGCGTAATTCGCTTAATTGAAATACCCCCCTACGGAATAACTTCAGGGCGATCCTAACAAAAACTCGAAGTTTAAAATATCTTCGATATCCCCTATATATATATATGGGGGGATATTATTCGGGTTTTTCTCTCCCCTTATATATATATATAATATATATTATTATAGAAAAGGGGAAGAAAAATTTTATTGACGATGTTTTCCTATATGTAGGAAAACATCGTCGATCCCGTCCCCCCTCGGATATAAGGGGGGGACATTTCTACTATAGGGATTTTGTCACGGTATATAATTTTCTTTAGGTCCCCCTCAAGGGTCTCCTGCCCTCCTTCCCTCCCCCCGTAGGGGGGTCCCCGTGAGGGGGTCGCTTACCCCCCCTTCGGGGAGGGACGCGCCGCCCCAGCGTCCCTCACGGGTAAGCGCTCGGATTTTTGTAGGTCCGCTCTCCCCCCGTAGGGGGGTCCCCGTGAGGGGGTCGCTTACCCCCCCTTCGGGGAGGGACGCGCCGCCCCAGCGTCCCTCACGGGTAAGCGCTCGGATTTTTGTAGGTCCGCTCGCAGAGCGAACCTACAAAAATCCGACGGAGGACGCGTCCCCCGCCCCTGGCGGGACGGGTTTGCGTCCCTCACGGGGCAAATTACGCGCTCGTAATTGGGTCGGACCCAATTCCGAGCGCATAAATTGCCCCCCCCCGCAGGGGGGAGGGACGCAATTTATGCGACCTTCGCTCCCATATATATGGGAGCGAACCTACAAAAATCCGACGTAGGTCGCATAATTTGCCCCGTGAGGGACGCCAACCCGTGAGGGATGCGCTAGGAATTCGCGATCGCGACCCTCCCCCCGTAGGGGGGGGGGCGAATTACGACTGAGCGCTTATCTTGCCCTCCCCCCTACGGGGGGTCCCCGTGAGGGGGTCGCTTCCCTCACGGGTTTGCGTCCCTTCCCCCTACGGGGGGGGGCAAACCCGTGAGGGAAGCGCTAGGAATTGTCCGCCCCCCCCAGGGGGAGGGGGACAATTCCGACGCAAGTCGCAGACTTCGAGCAAGCGCTCCGGACCCGTCAGGGATGCGACCTTCGCACTAAAGCGTAATAAGGTCGCTTATTAAGGAGCGCTTGTTCCCCGCCGGGGGCGGGGAACAAGCGCTCCTTAATAAGCGAGTACGCAAAAAAGTTACCAAACCGAACAAATTAATTCTCCACCCATTTTTTTAAAACGGGCTTCTCGATCCGTCATAATACCCGTTGGTGTTGAAACAATTACAATGCCAGTACCTCCTAAAATACGTGGAATTTCTTTCGTATTTGCATAAATACGTAGACCCGGTTTACTAATACGTTTAAGATTAGTGATACAAGATTCTTTTGTTTTACCACGATACACTTGTTTCGAACGGTATTTTAAACGTATAATAATGTCATTGGATTCTAATGACATTTGAAAACCTTGAATAAATCCTTCTTTTTCTAAAATATGTGCTATTTCTAGATTTAGTTTAGTGTGTGGTACAACAACATTAGATTTTTTAGCTAAGCAAGCATTTCTAATGCGTGTAAGCATATCACTTATACTATCATGAATAAAACCTCGCGTTAATGATGTAATCATTTTATATTGTCGGCTTCGCCGGTAAATTTTTTTATTATTCGTTCTATATAAGTTAGTAACTAACTAGAAAACTCTACATAGTAAGTGATAAGCTTCCTTTGTAAGAGGTGTGCGCTAATTCCGAGTAGGTAAGCAGATGGCATATTCTGGAGCGCCCCTCACGGGGAGTCGGATTTTTTTCGCTTACGAGGTACCCCCCGACAGGGAGGTACCTCCGCTCCCATATAAATGGGACCTACTAGCAATTTGCCTCGGTAGCTTAATTGGGTCTAATTTGGTGCTTATTTATCCCCTCGGAAGAGGGAAAAATCCGACCAAATTAAGGGACCTCCGCTCTGCGACCTCTGTGGTATTTTTGCGTAGTCTGAGCGAATAGCCCCGCTATTCGCTCGGCTAGGTTCGCTCGTAAAGTCTTAATTGGCGTCCCTCACGGGGCGTCGGAATTGGGTCGGATATAGCCTCCCTCACGGGTCAACCCGTGAGGGAGGCTATATCCGACCCAATTCCGAGCGCATAAATTGCCCCCCCCCGCAGGGGGGAGGGACGCAATTTATGCGACCTTCGCTCCCTTATATAAGGGAGCGAACCTACAAAAATCCGACACTAGGATTTTTGCGTCCGTCCTCGCGAAAAGCCCCGCTATTAGCGATGCTAGGTTCGCGAGGAGAGTCGTAATTGGGGCGGACCCGTCCCGCCAGGGGCGGGGGAGGCCTCCCCCGCCAGGGGCGGGGGAGGCCTCCCCCGCCCCTGGCGGGACGGGTCCGCCGGCGTCCCTCACGGGTTGGCGGACGCCAACCCGTGAGGGAGACGCATACGCCAATTCCGAGCGCATAAATTGCGTGCCTCCCCCCTGCGGGGGGGGCAATTTATGCGACCTCCGCTCCCTTATATATGGGACCCGTGAGGGGGACCTACAAAAATCCTAGCGCTCCTTTATAACCGACCTCTGTCGTAATTTGCCCCCCCCCCTACGGGGGGAGGGTCGCGATCGCGAATTCCTAGCGCCTCCCCCGCCAGGGGCGGGGGAGGCGACCTACCAGGATCGTCCGTCCCCCCTGCGGGCGGGACGGACGATTCGACTTTTCGTGGTAAGGGGAACTTGCAACGAAAATTTATTTAAAAGGTAGACCAAATTCTTGTAAAAGACTTAAACCTTCTTCTTGTTTTGTTGCTGTTGTTACGATCGAAATATCCATACCACGTATTTGATCAATTTTATCATATTCAATTTCAGGGAACATTAATTGTTCTTCTAACCCTAAACTATAATTACCTTTTTTATCAAAACTTCTTGGATTAATACCTTGAAAATCGCGTACACGAGGTAATGCTAAATGTATTAATCGGTCTAAAAAACCATACATACGATTACCACGTAAAGTAACAGCTACACCAACAGGCATTTGTTCTCTTAATTTAAAACTAGCAATTGCTTTTTTAGAGCGTGTAATAACTCCTTTTTGACCAGCAATCATACCTAATTCTTTTAAAGCTGAATCCACCATTTTTTGGTTTTGTGAAGCACTACCTATACCACGATTAATTACAATTTTTTCAATTTTAGGAACTTGATGAATATTTTTGTATTGGAATTTTTTCATAAGTGTTGGAACAACTGTTTCAACATATTGCTTTTTCAATCTTTGTGTTTGTGTCATATTAAATTTTTTAAATCTGAAAGTGAAGCGAATCAATTTTAGTTTTAATGCAAAGTTTTCCCCCATAGCAGGGAACTTTGCACTATATTTAGAAATAGAAAAATATATTATATAAACTATATAAACTATATAAACTATATAAACTATATAAACTATATAAAAGTCGAAGTTTTAAATATCTACGAGCGGACCCCTCACGGGACCCGCCGGTACCGGCGGACGGAGTCTCGTCCGTTGGTTTTAGGTAGGTTCGCGAGTAGAGTCGTAATTATGGAGCGCCTCCCTAACGGGTTTGCCCCGTGAGGGACGCAAACCCGTTAGGGAGGCGTCCTCCGTCGGATTTTTGCTGCGTCTGAGCGAATAGCCCCGCTATTCGCGAGTACCCGCGTAATTGGCCAGCACGACCCTATACAAATAGGGTCGTGCTGGCCAATTACGATGCAGACGCCAATTACGACACGTATGCACCGTCCCATTTATATATGGGGCGAAATCCGACCCCATTACGACTCCCCCCAAAGGGGGAGCAAAACTACCCCCCCCCCCTTTTTGGGGGGAGCGAATCGCGAGTCTATTCGCGAGTACGATAAAAATATAAACTATTTCAATTATACTTAACTATTGATTAAACACAAAATCAACTACTAAAATTGATAATTGTGAGCTTTTCACTTTATTTTTTTTGACTCATCTTTATTAGGTAATTAACCTACATTGTTAGTTTGTAAAAAAATTATAAATGGAATTTATAATAACAGTTTTTATTATTAAAACTAGAAATTAGTATTATAATACTTCAGGGGCTAAAGATATAATTTTTGTAAAATTACGATCTCTTAATTCACGAGCAATTGGTCCGAAAACACGAGTACCTCGTAAATTTCCTTCTTTATTAATAATAACGGCAGCGTTATCATCAAATTTAATATTCATACCGTTAGGTCTACGAATACCTTTTTTAGTACGCACTATAACTGCTCGTACTACATCGGATCTTTTCGTTGGCATATTAGGAATTGCATCTTTTACAACTGCAATTATCGTGTCACCTATATTACCCGAACCAGATCCTAAAACACGAATACACATTAATTTGCGTGCACCGCTATTATCTGCTACATTTAAATACGATTGAGGTTTGATCATAATTGATATTATATATATATTTAATAGTATTTGGTTATTGACACCCTTTTTTTTTTCAATAAAATTCTATATCGTGACAAAATTCCTATATAGGAATTTCCCCCCTCTTATATCCGCGGGGGGACGGGTTCGACGATGTTTTCGTGTACTCGCGACGATCCCCTTAGGGGCCCGTGAGGGCGGCGCTCCCCCCCTTCAGGGGGGTAGGTTCGCACCCCCTTTGGGGGGAGTCGGAATTGGGTCGGACCCGTGAGGGAGGCCCCCGTGAGGGGGCCTCCCTCACGGGTCCGACCCAATTCCGAGCGCGTAATTTGCGTCCCTCACGGGGCAAACCCGTCAGGGACGCGTCCTCCGTCGGATTTTTGCGTCCGTCCGAGCGAAAAGTGCGAAGCGTCAGGTCGCTTATTACGGAGCGCCCCTCACGGGGCGCTCCGAGTCTATTAGCGAGTACGATAAAACTCGTATTCGCGAATAGAGGTGACGGCGCAAAAAGAAGAGTGTCGGATTTTTGTAGGTCCACTCCGCTGAAGTCGGATTTGTCCGCGGACAAATCGGACTTCAGGTCGCTTACCCGTGAGGGACGCTAAAGCGTCCCTCACGGGTAAGCGACCTCTGTCGGAATTCGCGATCGCAATCGCGAATTCCTAGCGCCTCCCTGACGGGTTTGCCCCGTCCCGCCAGGGGCGGGGGAGGCGACCTACCAGGATCGTGCTGGTAGCAGAGTGGACGATTCGACTTTTTAGCGAGGGGTTTTATGCTTCCTTAGTTGAGCCCTTTTGTTGACAAAAGGGCTTAAGATATGTGTGCTTAGGTTAACTTATTTAGGATGATGCACAAATGCTCCACTTTAACGTAATCAAATAAAGAATATCCCTACAGGAGGCTGTAAAACAGACCGTAGCTATTTGCCCTTAGGGGGTTATACTTACGTTAAAAATAAATTTATTGTAATAATTTACAGTATGTAACTATGTAATTATGTAATTACCAAATACTAAGGAGAAAGATAAAAACAAAGCAGGTAAGTTGACAACTTATAATTTTTTATAAAGTGTATAGGGTTCATCGAGGGTAATGTCTTACTCCACCTTAAGGTTGCACAGTTGCGCGGAGCTAAGGTCGCGCCTAGGCGATTATAGCAGACGCTAAACGCACGCCGGAGCGCTTGCGGAGGGTTTTTTGTTGGTCCTGACTTCGTCTAATTGGGTCGGATTTGTGCTACGTTGAAAACCGAACCAACCCGTGAGGGACGCGTCATTTGAAAAATCCGAAAATGACCCGTGAGGAGGGCGCACGCCAATTTCTACGCTTGCGCTACGAACAAATACTAAATACTATCTAGGCGTCCGCTCATTTGCATTAAAAAGTCGAATTTTTAAATATCTACGAGCGGACGAGACTCAAGAGTCTCGTCCGCTCTGTCGTAATTCGCCCCCCCCCCCTAAGGGGGGAGGGTCGCGATCGCGAATTCCTAGCGCCTCCCCCGCCCCTGGCGGGACGGGTGTGCCCCCCCCCGTAGGGGGGAGGGAAGCAAACCCGTCCCGCCAGGGGCGGGGGAGGCGACCTAACAGGATCGTGGCCCCCCCCTGCGAAGGGACGCACGATTCGATATTTAAAATCTTCGAGTTTGTCCCCCCGCGGATATAAGGGGGGAAATACCTCTATAGAGGTATTTTGTCACGGTATATAATTATCTTTAGGTTCGCTCTCCTGCCCCATAGGTCGCTTATTACGCTAAAGCGTAATAAGGTCGCTTACCCGTGAGGGACGCTTTAGCGTCCCTCACGGGTAAGCACTCGGATTTTTGTAGGTCCCCCTCACGGGTCTCCTGCCCCCCTCACGGGCCCCCTACGGGGGGTCCCCGTGAGGGGGTCGCTTACCCCCCCTTCGGGGAGGGACGCTTTAGCGTAATAAGCGCTCGTATTTTTGTAGGTCCGCTCTCCCCCCCCGTAGGGGGCCCGTGAGGGGGGCAGGAGAGCGAACCTACAAAAATCCGACGGAGGACGCGTCCCCCGCCCCTGGCGGGGGACGCGCTCGGAATTGGGTCGGATTTCGCCTCCCTCACGGGTTAACCCGTGAGGGAGGCGAAATCCGTAGGTCCGCTCTCCCCCCGTAGGGGGGTCCCCGTGAGGGGGTCGCTTACCCGTGAGGGACGCTTTAGCGTAATAAGCGCTCGGATTTTTGTAGGTCCGCTCGCAGAGCGGAGCTCTCCTCGCGAACCTAGCCTCGCGAATAGCGGGGCTAGTCGCGAGGACGGACGTCCGAGCAAATAGCCCCGCTATTCGCGAGTACCAGCGTCCCTCACGGGTTGTCCTGCACGACCCTATTTGTATAGGGTCGTGCAGGCAACCCGTGAGGGACGCTGCATACGCCAATTCCGACTCTCCGAGCGAACCTAGCCTCGCGAATAGCGGGGCGATTCGCTCGGACGGACGCAAAAATCCTAGCGCTTATTACGCTTTAGCGTAATAAGCGACCTTATTACGCTTTAGCGTAATAAGCGACCTTATTACGCTTTAGCGTAATAAGCGAGTATACGAAATTTCTTCTACAAGGGGATCGTCGCGAGTACCAGCGTCCCTGACGGGTTGTCCTGGACCCCCTATACAAATAGGGTCGTCCAGGACAACCCGTCAGGGACGCTGCATACGCCAATTCCAACTCCCCCCAAAGGGGGAGCGAACCTACCCCCCCCCCCCTTCGGGGGGGAGCGAAGAGCGAGTTTACTCGCGAGTAGCAAGTCTACTCCCGAGTACGCTAAAAAGCAATCCGTCACAAATTTAGTTTTTATCTTTCTCAATTTTTCATTCTTCAGTTTTATAAGACATAAATAATCTTATTTATTATATAAATATACACTAGATGTGTATAAACTTTTATCGAATAAAATTCTATGAAATTTTATTACCCCCCCCATAGATACATATAAGGGGGGTGGGGGTAAACTCGTATATTTTTAATATCGAATCGTTAGTACCCCCGTGCGAAGCCCGGGCGGGGCAGCAGGGGGACGACTATCCTGGTATCAGAGGTCGCTTACCCGTGAGGGACGCTAAAGCGTAATAAGTGACCTCTGATAGCGGACCTAAAAAAATTTCACGGACGCAACTCGCCCCGTGAGGGGTCCGCTCGTGGATATTTAAAACTTCGAGTTTTAACTTGTTTGGTAAATTAGGTCCAAATAAGTTTTGGTTTGCGAGTCGTGTCCTCAAGGATTGACGAGTTCCTAGCTGCGTCAGGTTATATCTCTCGTAGTTGGGGACTAACGCGACCCCGGCGTTTATCAAATTTGAATTTATCCAAATATAATGCATTAATGTATTTTTCGTTTTTTACATTAATTAACAAGTTCTATAGATATATATATATATTATATAGAACCACGTCCTAAGAATTTAGTTTTAATAGGCATTTTGTACGAAGCAATTCTTAAAGCTTGACGAGCTATAATTTCAGATACGCCGCGAATTTCATAAATTATTTTTCCCGGTTTTACTACGGCAACCCAATATTCTGGAGCACCTTTACCTGAACCCATACGTGTACCGGCAGGACGCATTGTAATGGGTTTATCTGGGAAAATACGAATCCAAAGTTTACCACCACGACGTACATAACGTGTAAGTACACGTCTTCCGGATTCAATTTGACGTGAGGTAATCCAACAAGGCTCTAAAGCTTGTAAGGCAAAATCACCAAAAGCTATTGTATTACCACGATACGCTTTTCCTGTTAATCTACCACGATGTTGTTTACGAAATTTTGTTCTTTTTGGACTTAACATTTTTTTTTTTTTTTTTTTGAAAAAGATAAATTGCAGGGGCTTGATGGAGAAGGCGACTCTTTGTGTGACCGCCGCGGATATAAGGGGGGACAGCTTCGACTTTTAGGTTATCGTATTATTACGCCCTACACCCTGTTTTATCTTTTTTAAAGTGCGAAGCAGAACCAAAGGTCAGCGCTTCGTAGAGGCCCCTTAAGTGGGTAGGATTTGTTACCCGTGAGGGAAGCGCTGGGCAGCCCAAACTGGTCTAGGAGCGCTTCGTATTTTTGCGCAGTCCGAGCTAATAGTAGGAGTTGGCCGCGTGCGGCCAACTCCTAGCGCGTCCCTCCCCCCTACGGGGGGGGGTTGGTCTTTACACCTTAATTGAGTCGGATTTGTCCGTAGAACAAATCCGCCTGCGTCCCTCACGGGTTGGGTCGGATTTGTCCGTAGGACAAATCCGACCCAACCCGTGAGGGACGCGACACCGCTGGTAGCGAGGCTAGGTTCGCTCTGACTTTAAGAATTGGCTTCTGCCAATTCCTACGGAGCGCTTCCGTAATATTTGCTAGGAATTGTTCCAAGCTAGAATTCCACCGTAGAGTGGAATTCTAGCTTGGAACAATTCAAACGCTCGGTCGGTATTTGTAGGATTTGTCCTACGAACAAATCCTAAGGACGGCCCTATATTTAAATTATTAACCTATCCCCCTGAGGGGGGATAGGGCTGCCCTGGACAATTAAGCATCATAGCTATAAGCTATGCTAGCTTCGCTAGCTTCGCTAATAGAGTGTCAATTGTCTTTCGCCAATTAAAAGCGAACCTATCGTCCGCTCGGACGAGACCCGCGAGTCCGCTCGGACGAGACTCGCGGACGGGACTCGCCCCGTGAGGGGTCCGCTCGTACAAAAATTAGACGCCCCGTGAGGGGCGCGCCTACCTCTTTAAAAATATTTATATATAGTGTTAAGTGCTTAGAGGATTTGAATAAATCCAATCTTCGCGTCATAGCTGGTGGGCCCATATATATGGGCCCAGTTCCAATTTTTAGGTGTTAAACATCTAAAATATAAATAAATTTTTAAACTTTACTATTTATAAATACGCTTTTTAACAATTTTATAAATTGAATGTAATATGTATCTTATACCAAATAAATTCTTTTTATAATTTATCGAATAAATTTATTATTAATTTTATACGATAAACTCTAAGATTTTAAATTTATCTTACTCGCTAATAAACTCGGAGCGCCCCTCACGGGGTCCTGTCCCGAAGGGACCCGTCCCGCCAGGGGCGGGGGAGGCGCGTCCCCCGCCCCTGGCGGGACGGGTCCCTTCGGGACAGGACCCCCCTTTTCTCGTACGAGCGAACGATCCCCTTATATATATAGGGGATCGTCGCTCCCCTCACGGGCCCCCCTCACGGGGAGGGGGGCCCCTAAGGGGATCGTCGCGAGTACACGAAAACATCGTCGATAGAATTTTATTCGAGAAACTCGAAGATTTTCCCCCCTTCGGGGGGGAAAACTTCGACTTTGCTTCTATTAAGCTTTAATATGCATCATTTGCATAGCTTAAGTTTATGTACTTGACAATAGAAATGTTACATAAACATTTCTATAAAGTCAATTTTTTTCGAATAAAATTATATACCGTGTAAAAATTGCTATAAATAGTAAATTTACCCCCTTATATCCGCAGGGGACGGGATCGACTATGGTTTCTTTTATATATATAAAAACATCGTCAATAGAATTTTATTCTATAAAAAGCGGGTAGTGGAACTTTAGTTTTTTAGTATTTACTATTTAATTGGGTATGCTAAATAGTTATCCGAGGGGGGATACCGCTCGCGCGCGTAAACTTGTCTTTTCACAGCATTATAAAATTGCTGTATTGTGTTAACTCTCCACAAGTTTTTTCACTTTAAAAATGTACAGTGATTTCGGGGATAAATCAATAACTTTCTCTAAAGTATAGGGTTTATTGGCAACTTCTTTAATTTAATTATTATTAAAATAAACTTAATATTAAAAAAAATAATAGTGTCATTTAACTGACATGATATATTTATATCAATCTATGATATATTATATCATAGTAACAATAGATATTATATATCAAATAAATTGATTTTTAATCATAAAAAAAAATGAGAAATACCTATTCTATCTGTATATAAAACGATAGTATATAGACTTTAAAGTTTGAAGTAGTATACTATAAAAGCGTTAGAAAATTAAGGAACTTTATCGAATAAATTTCTATTGACGATGTTTTATAGGTCCCCCTCACGGGTCTCCTGCCCCCCTCACGGGCCCCCTACGGGGGGTCCCCGTGAGGGGGTCGCTTACCCCCCCTTCGGGGAGGGACGCGCCGCCCCAGCGTCCCTCACGGGTAAGGTCGCTTACCCCCCCTTCGGGGAGGGACGCGCCGCCCCAGCGTCCCTCACGGGTAAGCGCTCGGATTTTTGTAGGTTCGCTCAGCGAGCGAAGCTCTCCGACCTTCGCTCGGAGAAATTGCGTACGCAATTTCTGCGCTCGGAATTGGGTCGGACCCGTCCCGCCAGGGGCGGGGGAGGCCTCCCCCGCCCCTGGCGGGACGGGGGCCTCCCCCGCCCCTGGCGGGACGGGTCCGCCGGCTTCCCTCACGGGTTGGCGCCCCTCACGGGGCCAATTACGACTCTACTCGCGAACCTATACTCGCGACTAGCGAGGCTAGTCGCGAGTACACGAAAACATCGTCGATACCGTAACAAAATTCCTATATATAGGAATTTTGTTACGGTATCGAAATTTATTCGAGAAACTCGAAGATTTTCCCCCCGAAGGGGGGGGAAATCTTCGACTTTGTTGTAGTGATATTCAACTATCCAGCTTCTTTTATCGAAGAAAATTATATATAATTTTCTTCGAGAAAACTCGAATATTTTCAATATCTTCGATATTGAAAATATTCGAGTTTGGTGTGATATTAAGAACGCACCTAAAATAGTAATAGAACTATTGATTTAATATAAAAATAAATATTAACTGTCCTCATAGAGTGCCTAGCATTTGACCACTAAAGTTTAATATTTATTTGAATTAATAAAATATTAATTAATAAAGCGGCCGTCCCCCTTATATATATATAGGGGCCCCTCACGGGGGCCGGGCTTCGCACAAAGACCAGATGCATCAAAATTGTGGTTGATAGTACTATAAGGGTGGGTTAAATAGTGATGTACATACGATACTAGCCGGGCGGCACAAGCTGGCGGGCCCCTATATATGGGCCCGCCAGGGCTTCGCTCAGTCTTCTAGTGGTTCGAAGCTCAGCCAGCTGTATAGGGTTATCCTACAGTAAAGGAAAAAAATTTTTGTCCGGGCTGTCGATTAAGCTCGGAGGTAGCCAACCCTAACGGGTTGGCGTAAATTCATTACGTGCGAGGGCCGCTTAGGCCGCAGATAAAGTGCGAAGGTAGCATATCACAGAGGCGCTCGGATTTGTCGAATCCCACGTAATTGGCGTTCGCCTCAGAATTGGGGCGAACCCGTGAGGGAGGCGACCTCCGTCGGATTTTTGTAGGTTCGCTCCCATATATATGGGAGCGAAGGTCGCAAAAATTGCGTGCCTCCCCCCCCTGCGGGGGGGGGCAACCCGTGAGGGAAGCGCTCGGAATTCTGGATCGCCTCCCTGACGGGTTTGCCGTCCCTCCCCCCGTAGGGGGGGGAGCAAACCCGTCAGGGAGGCGATCCAGAATTACGACTCCCCCCAAAGGGGGAGCGAACCTAGACTCGCGAATAGCGAGTCTAGGTTCGCGATTAAAGGGACCCTCACGGGTCCCTTCGACCCCGTGAGGGGCGCTCCTTAAGAAGCGACCTACGGGGGCAGGAGACCCGTGAGGGGGACGCACGAATTTCGCCTAATATATTATGTCCGCGGTTTTTCTCCATATCGCAGACAATATTAATCCTTAAAAGGATTAATATTGTCTGCGATATGCAAAATCCTCAGGACGGCCCCCCTCACGGGTCTTTACCCCCCCCCCCCCCCCCCCCCCCCCGGGGGGGGGGGGGCCCCCCCGAAAAAAACCCCCCAAAAACCCCCAAAACCCCCTTGGGGGGGGGCGCCCCCCCCCGCGGCCGCGGGGGGGGGCGCCCCCCCCCAAGGGGGTTTTGGGGGTTTTTGGGGGGTTTTTTTCGGGGGGGCCCCCCCCCCCCCGGGGGGGGGGGGGGGGGGGGGGGGGTAAAGACCCGTGAGGGGGGCCGTCCTGAGGATTTTGCATATCGCAGACAATATTAATCCTTTTAAGGATTAATATTGTCTGCGATATGGAGAAAAACCGCGGACATAATATATTAGGCGAAATTCGTGCGTCCCCCTCACGGGTCTCCTGCCCCCGTAGGTCGCTTCTTAAGGAGCGCCCCTCACGGGGTCGAAGGGACCCGTGAGGGTCCCTTTAATCGCGAACCTAGACTCGCTATTCGCGAGTCTAGGTTCGCTCCCCCTTTGGGGGGAGTCGTAATTCTGGATCGCCTCCCTGACGGGTTTGCTCCCCCCCCTACGGGGGGAGGGACGGCAAACCCGTCAGGGAGGCGATCCAGAATTCCGAGCGCTTCCCTCACGGGTTGCCCCCCCCCGCAGGGGGGGGAGGCACGCAATTTTTGCGACCTTCGCTCCCATATATATGGGAGCGAACCTACAAAAATCCGACGGAGGTCGCCTCCCTCACGGGTTCGCCCCAATTCTGAGGCGAACGCCAATTACGTGGGATTCGACAAATCCGAGCGCCTCTGTGATATGCTACCTTCGCACTTTATCTGCGGCCTAAGCGGCCCTCGCACGTAATGAATTTACGCCAACCCGTTAGGGTTGGCTACCTCCGAGCTTAATCGACAGCCCGGACAAAAATTTTTTTCCTTTACTGTAGGATAACCCTATACAGCTGGCTGAGCTTCGAACCACTAGAAGACTGAGCGAAGCCCTGGCGGGCCCATATATAGGGGCCCGCCAGCTTGTGCCGCCCGGCTAGTATCGTATGTACATCACTATTTAACCCACCCTTATAGTACTATCAACCACAATTTTGATGCATCTGGTCTTTGTGCGAAGCCCGGCCCCCGTGAGGGGCCCCTATATATATATAAGGGGGACGGCCGCTTTATTAATTAATATTTTATTAATTCAAATAAATATTAAACTTTAGTGGTCAAATGCTAGGCACTCTATGAGGACAGTTAATATTTATTTTTATATTAAATCAATAGTTCTATTACTATTTTAGGTGCGTTCTTAATATCACACCAAACTCGAATATTTTCAATATCGAAGATATTGAAAATATTCGAGTTTTCTCGAAGAAAATTATATATAATTTTCTTCGATAAAAGAAGCTGGATAGTTGAATATCACTACAACAAAGTCGAAGATTTCCCCCCCCTTCGGGGGGAAAATCTTCGAGTTTCTCGAATAAATTTCGATACCGTAACAAAATTCCTATATATAGGAATTTTGTTACGGTATCGACGATGTTTTCGTGTACTCGCGACTAGCCTCGCTAGTCGCGAGTATAGGTTCGCGAGTAGAGTCGTAATTGGCCCCGTGAGGGGCGCCAACCCGTGAGGGAAGCCGGCGGACCCGTCCCGCCAGGGGCGGGGGAGGCCCCCGTCCCGCCAGGGGCGGGGGAGGCCTCCCCCGCCCCTGGCGGGACGGGTCCGACCCAATTCCGAGCGCAGAAATTGCGTACGCAATTTCTCCGAGCGAAGGTCGGAGAGCTTCGCTCGCTGAGCGAACCTACAAAAATCCGAGCGCTTACCCGTGAGGGACGCTGGGGCGGCGCGTCCCTCCCCGAAGGGGGGGTAAGCGACCTTACCCGTGAGGGACGCTGGGGCGGCGCGTCCCTCCCCGAAGGGGGGGTAAGCGACCCCCTCACGGGGACCCCCCGTAGGGGGCCCGTGAGGGGGGCAGGAGACCCGTGAGGGGGACCTATAAAACATCGTCAATAGAAATTTATTCGATAAAGTTCCTTAATTTTCTAACGCTTTTATAGTATACTACTTCAAACTTTAAAGTCTATATACTATCGTTTTATATACAGATAGAATAGGTATTTCTCATTTTTTTTTATGATTAAAAATCAATTTATTTGATATATAATATCTATTGTTACTATGATATAATATATCATAGATTGATATAAATATATCATGTCAGTTAAATGACACTATTATTTTTTTTAATATTAAGTTTATTTTAATAATAATTAAATTAAAGAAGTTGCCAATAAACCCTATACTTTAGAGAAAGTTATTGATTTATCCCCGAAATCACTGTACATTTTTAAAGTGAAAAAACTTGTGGAGAGTTAACACAATACAGCAATTTTATAATGCTGTGAAAAGACAAGTTTACGCGCGCGAGCGGTATCCCCCCTCGGATAACTATTTAGCATACCCAATTAAATAGTAAATACTAAAAAACTAAAGTTCCACTACCCGCTTTTTATAGAATAAAATTCTATTGACGATGTTTTTATATATATAAAAGAAACCATAGTCGATCCCGTCCCCTGCGGATATAAGGGGGTAAATTTACTATTTATAGCAATTTTTACACGGTATATAATTTTATTCGAAAAAAATTGACTTTATAGAAATGTTTATGTAACATTTCTATTGTCAAGTACATAAACTTAAGCTATGCAAATGATGCATATTAAAGCTTAATAGAAGCAAAGTCGAAGTTTTCCCCCCCGAAGGGGGGAAAATCTTCGAGTTTCTCGAATAAAATTCTATCGACGATGTTTTCGTGTACTCGCGACGATCCCCTTAGGGGCCCCCCTCCCCGTGAGGGGGGCCCGTGAGGGGAGCGACGATCCCCTATATATATAAGGGGATCGTTCGCTCGTACGAGAAAAGGGGGGTCCTGTCCCGAAGGGACCCGTCCCGCCAGGGGCGGGGGACGCGCCTCCCCCGCCCCTGGCGGGACGGGTCCCTTCGGGACAGGACCCCGTGAGGGGCGCTCCGAGTTTATTAGCGAGTAAGATAAATTTAAAATCTTAGAGTTTATCGTATAAAATTAATAATAAATTTATTCGATAAATTATAAAAAGAATTTATTTGGTATAAGATACATATTACATTCAATTTATAAAATTGTTAAAAAGCGTATTTATAAATAGTAAAGTTTAAAAATTTATTTATATTTTAGATGTTTAACACCTAAAAATTGGAACTGGGCCCATATATATGGGCCCACCAGCTATGACGCGAAGATTGGATTTATTCAAATCCTCTAAGCACTTAACACTATATATAAATATTTTTAAAGAGGTAGGCGCGCCCCTCACGGGGCGTCTAATTTTTGTACGAGCGGACCCCTCACGGGGCGAGTCCCGTCCGCGAGTCTCGTCCGAGCGGACTCGCGGGTCTCGTCCGAGCGGACGATAGGTTCGCTTTTAATTGGCGAAAGACAATTGACACTCTATTAGCGAAGCTAGCGAAGCTAGCATAGCTTATAGCTATGATGCTTAATTGTCCAGGGCAGCCCTATCCCCCCTCAGGGGGATAGGTTAATAATTTAAATATAGGGCCGTCCTTAGGATTTGTTCGTAGGACAAATCCTACAAATACCGACCGAGCGTTTGAATTGTTCCAAGCTAGAATTCCACTCTACGGTGGAATTCTAGCTTGGAACAATTCCTAGCAAATATTACGGAAGCGCTCCGTAGGAATTGGCAGAAGCCAATTCTTAAAGTCAGAGCGAACCTAGCCTCGCTACCAGCGGTGTCGCGTCCCTCACGGGTTGGGTCGGATTTGTCCTACGGACAAATCCGACCCAACCCGTGAGGGACGCAGGCGGATTTGTTCTACGGACAAATCCGACTCAATTAAGGTGTAAAGACCAACCCCCCCCCGTAGGGGGGAGGGACGCGCTAGGAGTTGGCCGCACGCGGCCAACTCCTACTATTAGCTCGGACTGCGCAAAAATACGAAGCGCTCCTAGACCAGTTTGGGCTGCCCAGCGCTTCCCTCACGGGTAACAAATCCTACCCACTTAAGGGGCCTCTACGAAGCGCTGACCTTTGGTTCTGCTTCGCACTTTAAAAAAGATAAAACAGGGTGTAGGGCGTAATAATACGATAACCTAAAAGTCGAAGCTGTCCCCCCTTATATCCGCGGCGGTCACACAAAGAGTCGCCTTCTCCATCAAGCCCCTGCAATTTATCTTTTTCAAAAAAAAAAAAAAAAAAATGTTAAGTCCAAAAAGAACAAAATTTCGTAAACAACATCGTGGTAGATTAACAGGAAAAGCGTATCGTGGTAATACAATAGCTTTTGGTGATTTTGCCTTACAAGCTTTAGAGCCTTGTTGGATTACCTCACGTCAAATTGAATCCGGAAGACGTGTACTTACACGTTATGTACGTCGTGGTGGTAAACTTTGGATTCGTATTTTCCCAGATAAACCCATTACAATGCGTCCTGCCGGTACACGTATGGGTTCAGGTAAAGGTGCTCCAGAATATTGGGTTGCCGTAGTAAAACCGGGAAAAATAATTTATGAAATTCGCGGCGTATCTGAAATTATAGCTCGTCAAGCTTTAAGAATTGCTTCGTACAAAATGCCTATTAAAACTAAATTCTTAGGACGTGGTTCTATATAATATATATATATATCTATAGAACTTGTTAATTAATGTAAAAAACGAAAAATACATTAATGCATTATATTTGGATAAATTCAAATTTGATAAACGCCGGGGTCGCGTTAGTCCCCAACTACGAGAGATATAACCTGACGCAGCTAGGAACTCGTCAATCCTTGAGGACACGACTCGCAAACCAAAACTTATTTGGACCTAATTTACCAAACAAGTTAAAACTCGAAGTTTTAAATATCCACGAGCGGACCCCTCACGGGGCGAGTTGCGTCCGTGAAATTTTTTTAGGTCCGCTATCAGAGGTCACTTATTACGCTTTAGCGTCCCTCACGGGTAAGCGACCTCTGATACCAGGATAGTCGTCCCCCTGCTGCCCCGCCCGGGCTTCGCACGGGGGTACTAACGATTCGATATTAAAAATATACGAGTTTACCCCCACCCCCCTTATATGTATCTATGGGGGGGGTAATAAAATTTCATAGAATTTTATTCGATAAAAGTTTATACACATCTAGTGTATATTTATATAATAAATAAGATTATTTATGTCTTATAAAACTGAAGAATGAAAAATTGAGAAAGATAAAAACTAAATTTGTGACGGATTGCTTTTTAGCGTACTCGGGAGTAGACTTGCTACTCGCGAGTAAACTCGCTCTTCGCTCCCCCCCGAAGGGGGGGGGGGGTAGGTTCGCTCCCCCTTTGGGGGGAGTTGGAATTGGCGTATGCAGCGTCCCTGACGGGTTGTCCTGGACGACCCTATTTGTATAGGGGGTCCAGGACAACCCGTCAGGGACGCTGGTACTCGCGACGATCCCCTTGTAGAAGAAATTTCGTATACTCGCTTATTACGCTAAAGCGTAATAAGGTCGCTTATTACGCTAAAGCGTAATAAGGTCGCTTATTACGCTAAAGCGTAATAAGCGCTAGGATTTTTGCGTCCGTCCGAGCGAATCGCCCCGCTATTCGCGAGGCTAGGTTCGCTCGGAGAGTCGGAATTGGCGTATGCAGCGTCCCTCACGGGTTGCCTGCACGACCCTATACAAATAGGGTCGTGCAGGACAACCCGTGAGGGACGCTGGTACTCGCGAATAGCGGGGCTATTTGCTCGGACGTCCGTCCTCGCGACTAGCCCCGCTATTCGCGAGGCTAGGTTCGCGAGGAGAGCTCCGCTCTGCGAGCGGACCTACAAAAATCCGAGCGCTTATTACGCTAAAGCGTCCCTCACGGGTAAGCGACCCCCTCACGGGGACCCCCCTACGGGGGGAGAGCGGACCTACGGATTTCGCCTCCCTCACGGGTTAACCCGTGAGGGAGGCGAAATCCGACCCAATTCCGAGCGCGTCCCCCGCCAGGGGCGGGGGACGCGTCCTCCGTCGGATTTTTGTAGGTTCGCTCTCCTGCCCCCCTCACGGGCCCCCTACGGGGGGGGAGAGCGGACCTACAAAAATACGAGCGCTTATTACGCTAAAGCGTCCCTCCCCGAAGGGGGGGTAAGCGACCCCCTCACGGGGACCCCCCGTAGGGGGCCCGTGAGGGGGGCAGGAGACCCGTGAGGGGGACCTACAAAAATCCGAGTGCTTACCCGTGAGGGACGCTAAAGCGTCCCTCACGGGTAAGCGACCTTATTACGCTTTAGCGTAATAAGCGACCTATGGGGCAGGAGAGCGAACCTAAAGATAATTATATACCGTGACAAAATACCTCTATAGAGGTATTTCCCCCCTTATATCCGCGGGGGGACAAACTCGAAGATTTTAAATATCGAATCGTGCGTCCCTTCGCAGGGGGGGGCCACGATCCTGTTAGGTCGCCTCCCCCGCCCCTGGCGGGACGGGTTTGCTTCCCTCCCCCCTACGGGGGGGGGCACACCCGTCCCGCCAGGGGCGGGGGAGGCGCTAGGAATTCGCGATCGCGACCCTCCCCCCTTAGGGGGGGGGGGCGAATTACGACAGAGCGGACGAGACTCTTGAGTCTCGTCCGCTCGTAGATATTTAAAAATTCGACTTTTTAATGCAAATGAGCGGACGCCTAGATAGTATTTAGTATTTGTTCGTAGCGCAAGCGTAGAAATTGGCGTGCGCCCTCCTCACGGGTCATTTTCGGATTTTTCAAATGACGCGTCCCTCACGGGTTGGTTCGGTTTTCAACGTAGCACAAATCCGACCCAATTAGACGAAGTCAGGACCAACAAAAAACCCTCCGCAAGCGCTCCGGCGTGCGTTTAGCGTCTGCTATAATCGCCTAGGCGCGACCTTAGCTCCGCGCAACTGTGCAACCTTAAGGTGGAGTAAGACATTACCCTCGATGAACCCTATACACTTTATAAAAAATTATAAGTTGTCAACTTACCTGCTTTGTTTTTATCTTTCTCCTTAGTATTTGGTAATTACATAATTACATAGTTACATACTGTAAATTATTACAATAAATTTATTTTTAACGTAAGTATAACCCCCTAAGGGCAAATAGCTACGGTCTGTTTTACAGCCTCCTGTAGGGATATTCTTTATTTGATTACGTTAAAGTGGAGCATTTGTGCATCATCCTAAATAAGTTAACCTAAGCACACATATCTTAAGCCCTTTTGTCAACAAAAGGGCTCAACTAAGGAAGCATAAAACCCCTCGCTAAAAAGTCGAATCGTCCACTCTGCTACCAGCACGATCCTGGTAGGTCGCCTCCCCCGCCCCTGGCGGGACGGGGCAAACCCGTCAGGGAGGCGCTAGGAATTCGCGATTGCGATCGCGAATTCCGACAGAGGTCGCTTACCCGTGAGGGACGCTTTAGCGTCCCTCACGGGTAAGCGACCTGAAGTCCGATTTGTCCGCGGACAAATCCGACTTCAGCGGAGTGGACCTACAAAAATCCGACACTCTTCTTTTTGCGCCGTCACCTCTATTCGCGAATACGAGTTTTATCGTACTCGCTAATAGACTCGGAGCGCCCCGTGAGGGGCGCTCCGTAATAAGCGACCTGACGCTTCGCACTTTTCGCTCGGACGGACGCAAAAATCCGACGGAGGACGCGTCCCTGACGGGTTTGCCCCGTGAGGGACGCAAATTACGCGCTCGGAATTGGGTCGGACCCGTGAGGGAGGCCCCCTCACGGGGGCCTCCCTCACGGGTCCGACCCAATTCCGACTCCCCCCAAAGGGGGTGCGAACCTACCCCCCTGAAGGGGGGGAGCGCCGCCCTCACGGGCCCCTAAGGGGATCGTCGCGAGTACACGAAAACATCGTCGAACCCGTCCCCCCGCGGATATAAGAGGGGGGAAATTCCTATATAGGAATTTTGTCACGATATAGAATTTTATTGAAAAAAAAAAGGGTGTCAATAACCAAATACTATTAAATATATATATAATATCAATTATGATCAAACCTCAATCGTATTTAAATGTAGCAGATAATAGCGGTGCACGCAAATTAATGTGTATTCGTGTTTTAGGATCTGGTTCGGGTAATATAGGTGACACGATAATTGCAGTTGTAAAAGATGCAATTCCTAATATGCCAACGAAAAGATCCGATGTAGTACGAGCAGTTATAGTGCGTACTAAAAAAGGTATTCGTAGACCTAACGGTATGAATATTAAATTTGATGATAACGCTGCCGTTATTATTAATAAAGAAGGAAATTTACGAGGTACTCGTGTTTTCGGACCAATTGCTCGTGAATTAAGAGATCGTAATTTTACAAAAATTATATCTTTAGCCCCTGAAGTATTATAATACTAATTTCTAGTTTTAATAATAAAAACTGTTATTATAAATTCCATTTATAATTTTTTTACAAACTAACAATGTAGGTTAATTACCTAATAAAGATGAGTCAAAAAAAATAAAGTGAAAAGCTCACAATTATCAATTTTAGTAGTTGATTTTGTGTTTAATCAATAGTTAAGTATAATTGAAATAGTTTATATTTTTATCGTACTCGCGAATAGACTCGCGATTCGCTCCCCCCAAAAAGGGGGGGGGGGTAGTTTTGCTCCCCCTTTGGGGGGAGTCGTAATGGGGTCGGATTTCGCCCCATATATAAATGGGACGGTGCATACGTGTCGTAATTGGCGTCTGCATCGTAATTGGCCAGCACGACCCTATTTGTATAGGGTCGTGCTGGCCAATTACGCGGGTACTCGCGAATAGCGGGGCTATTCGCTCAGACGCAGCAAAAATCCGACGGAGGACGCCTCCCTAACGGGTTTGCGTCCCTCACGGGGCAAACCCGTTAGGGAGGCGCTCCATAATTACGACTCTACTCGCGAACCTACCTAAAACCAACGGACGAGACTCCGTCCGCCGGTACCGGCGGGTCCCGTGAGGGGTCCGCTCGTAGATATTTAAAACTTCGACTTTTATATAGTTTATATAGTTTATATAGTTTATATAGTTTATATAGTTTATATAATATATTTTTCTATTTCTAAATATAGTGCAAAGTTCCCTGCTATGGGGGAAAACTTTGCATTAAAACTAAAATTGATTCGCTTCACTTTCAGATTTAAAAAATTTAATATGACACAAACACAAAGATTGAAAAAGCAATATGTTGAAACAGTTGTTCCAACACTTATGAAAAAATTCCAATACAAAAATATTCATCAAGTTCCTAAAATTGAAAAAATTGTAATTAATCGTGGTATAGGTAGTGCTTCACAAAACCAAAAAATGGTGGATTCAGCTTTAAAAGAATTAGGTATGATTGCTGGTCAAAAAGGAGTTATTACACGCTCTAAAAAAGCAATTGCTAGTTTTAAATTAAGAGAACAAATGCCTGTTGGTGTAGCTGTTACTTTACGTGGTAATCGTATGTATGGTTTTTTAGACCGATTAATACATTTAGCATTACCTCGTGTACGCGATTTTCAAGGTATTAATCCAAGAAGTTTTGATAAAAAAGGTAATTATAGTTTAGGGTTAGAAGAACAATTAATGTTCCCTGAAATTGAATATGATAAAATTGATCAAATACGTGGTATGGATATTTCGATCGTAACAACAGCAACAAAACAAGAAGAAGGTTTAAGTCTTTTACAAGAATTTGGTCTACCTTTTAAATAAATTTTCGTTGCAAGTTCCCCTTACCACGAAAAGTCGAATCGTCCGTCCCGCCCGCAGGGGGGACGGACGATCCTGGTAGGTCGCCTCCCCCGCCCCTGGCGGGGGAGGCGCTAGGAATTCGCGATCGCGACCCTCCCCCCGTAGGGGGGGGGGCAAATTACGACAGAGGTCGGTTATAAAGGAGCGCTAGGATTTTTGTAGGTCCCCCTCACGGGTCCCATATATAAGGGAGCGGAGGTCGCATAAATTGCCCCCCCCGCAGGGGGGAGGCACGCAATTTATGCGCTCGGAATTGGCGTATGCGTCTCCCTCACGGGTTGGCGTCCGCCAACCCGTGAGGGACGCCGGCGGACCCGTCCCGCCAGGGGCGGGGGAGGCCTCCCCCGCCCCTGGCGGGGGAGGCCTCCCCCGCCCCTGGCGGGACGGGTCCGCCCCAATTACGACTCTCCTCGCGAACCTAGCATCGCTAATAGCGGGGCTTTTCGCGAGGACGGACGCAAAAATCCTAGTGTCGGATTTTTGTAGGTTCGCTCCCTTATATAAGGGAGCGAAGGTCGCATAAATTGCGTCCCTCCCCCCTGCGGGGGGGGGCAATTTATGCGCTCGGAATTGGGTCGGATATAGCCTCCCTCACGGGTTGACCCGTGAGGGAGGCTATATCCGACCCAATTCCGACGCCCCGTGAGGGACGCCAATTAAGACTTTACGAGCGAACCTAGCCGAGCGAATAGCGGGGCTATTCGCTCAGACTACGCAAAAATACCACAGAGGTCGCAGAGCGGAGGTCCCTTAATTTGGTCGGATTTTTCCCTCTTCCGAGGGGATAAATAAGCACCAAATTAGACCCAATTAAGCTACCGAGGCAAATTGCTAGTAGGTCCCATTTATATGGGAGCGGAGGTACCTCCCTGTCGGGGGGTACCTCGTAAGCGAAAAAAATCCGACTCCCCGTGAGGGGCGCTCCAGAATATGCCATCTGCTTACCTACTCGGAATTAGCGCACACCTCTTACAAAGGAAGCTTATCACTTACTATGTAGAGTTTTCTAGTTAGTTACTAACTTATATAGAACGAATAATAAAAAAATTTACCGGCGAAGCCGACAATATAAAATGATTACATCATTAACGCGAGGTTTTATTCATGATAGTATAAGTGATATGCTTACACGCATTAGAAATGCTTGCTTAGCTAAAAAATCTAATGTTGTTGTACCACACACTAAACTAAATCTAGAAATAGCACATATTTTAGAAAAAGAAGGATTTATTCAAGGTTTTCAAATGTCATTAGAATCCAATGACATTATTATACGTTTAAAATACCGTTCGAAACAAGTGTATCGTGGTAAAACAAAAGAATCTTGTATCACTAATCTTAAACGTATTAGTAAACCGGGTCTACGTATTTATGCAAATACGAAAGAAATTCCACGTATTTTAGGAGGTACTGGCATTGTAATTGTTTCAACACCAACGGGTATTATGACGGATCGAGAAGCCCGTTTTAAAAAAATGGGTGGAGAATTAATTTGTTCGGTTTGGTAACTTTTTTGCGTACTCGCTTATTAAGGAGCGCTTGTTCCCCGCCCCCGGCGGGGAACAAGCGCTCCTTAATAAGCGACCTTATTACGCTTTAGTGCGAAGGTCGCATCCCTGACGGGTCCGGAGCGCTTGCTCGAAGTCTGCGACTTGCGTCGGAATTGTCCCCCTCCCCCTGGGGGGGGCGGACAATTCCTAGCGCTTCCCTCACGGGTTTGCCCCCCCCCGTAGGGGGAAGGGACGCAAACCCGTGAGGGAAGCGACCCCCTCACGGGGACCCCCCGTAGGGGGGAGGGCAAGATAAGCGCTCAGTCGTAATTCGCCCCCCCCCCTACGGGGGGAGGGTCGCGATCGCGAATTCCTAGCGCATCCCTCACGGGTTGGCGTCCCTCACGGGGCAAATTATGCGACCTACGTCGGATTTTTGTAGGTTCGCTCCCATATATATGGGAGCGAAGGTCGCATAAATTGCGTCCCTCCCCCCTGCGGGGGGGGGCAATTTATGCGCTCGGAATTGGGTCCGACCCAATTACGAGCGCGTAATTTGCCCCGTGAGGGACGCAAACCCGTCCCGCCAGGGGCGGGGGACGCGTCCTCCGTCGGATTTTTGTAGGTTCGCTCTGCGAGCGGACCTACAAAAATCCGAGCGCTTACCCGTGAGGGACGCTGGGGCGGCGCGTCCCTCCCCGAAGGGGGGGTAAGCGACCCCCTCACGGGGACCCCCCTACGGGGGGAGAGCGGACCTACAAAAATCCGAGCGCTTACCCGTGAGGGACGCTGGGGCGGCGCGTCCCTCCCCGAAGGGGGGGTAAGCGACCCCCTCACGGGGACCCCCCTACGGGGGGAGGGAAGGAGGGCAGGAGACCCTTGAGGGGGACCTAAAGAAAATTATATACCGTGACAAAATCCCTATAGTAGAAATGTCCCCCCCTTATATCCGAGGGGGGACGGGATCGACGATGTTTTCCTACATATAGGAAAACATCGTCAATAAAATTTTTCTTCCCCTTTTCTATAATAATATATATTATATATATATATAAGGGGAGAGAAAAACCCGAATAATATCCCCCCATATATATATATAGGGGATATCGAAGATATTTTAAACTTCGAGTTTTTGTTAGGATCGCCCTGAAGTTATTCCGTAGGGGGGTATTTCAATTAAGCGAATTACGCATACTAACTAATAATAGGTAATTTGTCGGATTTGTCCCATATATATATATATGGGACAAATCCGACAAATTACCTATTATTAGCTAGAAGGTTACCTCTACTTCACACTCGTAATTCATTTTAACTATATCGTTTAACAACGAGAGGTAGTCACCAACGTACAGGTCTAACCTAATGGAGCGTTAAAAAAACTTAATTATGGGGTTTCACCCCAATAGAAAGGTTAATAATAACAAAAAAGAAAATTTTAGTATACTAACTATATATATATATAAATTTTATTTGTATACTATTAATAATATATTTGTATTAATTTATCTAAATACAAAAATAACAAAATTTATATGTTATAGAGGCATTTTATAATGTTGTAAAAAGTTTTTGTTTGATTTTTAAATGATGTTTTAATGAGTTGAAAAATAAAAAGCGCGTCAAAACAGTCGTTAACTTTTAGTATTGTAACTAGAACGTACTGTTTAGTGCAGTAATTCAACTTCCCCTTTAACAACTAAGGTTTTACCGGGGAACTTGACGTTTTTACACCCTTTGATGCCACCCCGCGGGATGGAATGAAAGGGTGTAAAAACGTCGACGGAATTCAAACAGAGTAAATTACTTGTTTACTTTGAGGCCTGCAAATATAAAATTTGCAAAAAAAATAGGCCACTTTATATTTTATTAAAGTCGAAGATTATCTCGTCTTATATATCCTATATAAGGGGGTTAATAGAAGATATTAAAAACTTTAGGTCCGCTCCCTTATATATGGGAGGTCGCTTCCCCCGCCCCTGGCGGGACGGGTACGGAGCGCCCCTCACGGGGTGTCGGAATTGGCGTATGCAGCGTCCCTCCCCCCTGCGGGGGGGGGGTACGCGACCTCGACCCCCCGTAGGGGGGAGGGAAGGACCCGTGAGGGCAGCGCTCAGTCGGAATACGCGACCCTCACGGGGCTAATTCCGACTAAGCGCTTCGCAGAGGTCGCTTCCCTGACGGGTTTGCGTGCCCCCCCCCTACGGGGGGGGGGGCAAACCCGTCAGGGAAGCGCTAGGAATTGTCCGCCCCCCCGCAGGGGGGAGGGGGACAATTCCGACGCAAGTCGCAGACTTCGAACCCCCTTTTCTAAAAAGGGGGGTCGAAGATCTGCGAGTTACTCGAAGGGATTTGCGCGCCTGACGCAAAAATCTCAGGACGGCCTCCCCCGCCCCTGGCGGGACGGGTATCCGCGGCCGTCCTGTAACAAGCGCTCTGAGTCTATTTTCGAGTACGACTTTTAAAAACTAAAGGAAAACATTTAAAAATTGTTAATTGTTATTTTTTGGAGTAATCCCATGACAATTAGTTCACCAGAACGTGAAGCAAAAAAAGTTAAGATTGCGGTTGACCGTAATCCTGTTGAAACAAATTTTGAAAAATGGGCGTGCGACCTGAAAAAGGAATGTGACAAATCAATTAGTTATAGTGCTTAAATTTTAAATGAAAAGTCGAAGTGTTCCCCCCTATTTATATAGGGGGGAACACTTCGACTTTTTCCCCCCTTTTCTATATAGGGTGGAAAAAAAATTATATATAATTTATCTTCGATAAAAGAAAAGAGAGGATAGCTTGACAACATAAAGCGATCTTCCTCTTTCCTACAAAACCGTTCATTATAATTTCTAAGTAGAAAAATACTCTATGAAAATTTTTAGGCTTAAAAAGAAATATAAGGCGCGTTACCCCTAAAAATTAAAAAGTGGAATCGTCTGTCCCCCGTGCGAAGCCCGCCCGCAGGGGAGAGACGATCCTGGTAAAAGAGGTCGCTTATTACGCAGCGCCCCTCACGGGGTCGAAGGGACCCGTGAGGGACGCGCCCCCCTCACGGGGAGGGAGGCGCGATCCTCACGGGTCCCTTCGAGTGCGAGCGAACGATCCCCTTATATATATAGGGGATCGTCGCTCCCCCCCTTCGGGGGGGTAGGTTCGCTCGCAGAGTCGGAATTGGGTCGGATTTGGCCTCCCTCATGGGGGCCAAATCCGCCGGCGTCCCTCACGGGTTGGCGCCCCTCACGGGGCCAATTACGACGCCCCGTGAGGGACGCCAATTCCGAGCGCGTCCCCCGCCCCTGGCGGGACGGGTTTGCGTCCCTGACGGGGCAAACCCGTCAGGGATGCGCTAGGAATACGCGATCCCGACCCTCCCCCCGTAGGGGGGGGGTCGAATTACGACTGAGCGCTTCTCCTGCCCTCCTTCCCTCCCCCCTACGGGGGGTCGAGGACGCTTACCCCCCCCCGCAGGGGGGAGGTAGGCGTCCCTCACGGGGCCAACCCGTTAGAGAAGCGCTCGGAATTGTCCGCCCCCCCCCGCAGGGGGGAGGCGGACAATTCCGACACAAGCGCTCCGTAATAAGTTACCTTATTACGCTTTAGCTTAATAATCGACCTCGACCCCCCGTAGGGGGCCCGTGAGGGGGGCAGGAGACCCCCTATATATGGGAGGGGGACCTACGGACCCGTGAGGGCGCCTCGCTCACGGGTTGACCCCCCCCCCGTAGGGGGGAGGGAGGCGAAATCCGACCCAATTCCGAGCGCATAAATTGCCCCCCCCGCAGGGGGGAGGCACGCAATTTATGCTACCTACAAAAATCCGACAATAGGATTTTTGTGTGTCCGGTCTCCGCGCGAACCTAGCCTCGCGAATAGCGGTGGCGCTTCCCTCACGGGTTGGTCTTCGCCAATTACGCACCCTTATTTGTCCGAACGCGGACAAATCCGACTATTCGCTCGGACTGCGGAAAAATCCGACAGACCTACAAAAATCCGAGGGACCTACAAAAATCCGACAGACGAGACTCGCGAGTCCGTCCCCCTGCGTCCGTGAGAAGCCCGGTAAGGCGGAGCACGGACGCAGGGGGAGTATTTTAAAATATAGAAGATATTGAAAATCTGCGACTTTTTATCTAATAAAATTAGATAGAATTTTATTAGATAAAAAGGTATTTAATTTCCTTTAGATTTTTTTAACAAAAACCAAATAGCCGTTTTTTTTTATACCATCCATTGTAATTGAAATTACACCCCAAAAGGGATTTCAAATAAAAGGAAGTCGGGTAATTGGGGTTTATTTATTACGCCGTTGTAATTGCAGTACGCCAATTACAACGGATGCTTCGCACTTTATAATTTCGACGTTGATAACGTCGAGTTCCCCAGTATAAAATTTAGGTTACCAACCAAAAAGTCGTACTCGCTACTAGACTCGGAGCGCCCCTCACGGGGTCGAAGGGACCCGTGAGGGGAACTCGCAGATCTTCGACCCCCCTTTTCTCGTACGAGCGAACGATCCCCTTAGGGGATCGTCGCTCCCCCCCTTCGGG
>Ga0136593_1000134_pt1 | contig 26806 bp, 25 predicted proteins | sample AntDeeMetagen359_FD_104781 | JGI IMG/M metagenome (GOLD analysis project Ga0136593, IMG submission 104781) | Saline lake microbial communities from Deep Lake, Antarctica - Metagenome TFF #359 | ecosystem: Environmental > Aquatic > Non-marine Saline and Alkaline > Saline | place: Antarctica: Deep...
CAAGCAGTGGCGAGCGATCGCGTTGTCGCTGTTGATTGTCACTGGTACGCTGGGGATTGTGAGTATGCCAATTTCAGTAGGTACTGCATCAGCTGCTGATTCTGATCCAGAATTCAGTAGTATTGATTCAGTTTCTATGAGTGGGTCTGTAAATGATATACAACATGTGGGCAATGTCGTATATGCAGCATCAAGTGGTGGTGAAATTCTCGCATACGATTTAAATTCGAATGAGAAGTTGTGGTCGACTAATTTTGGTAGCGGTGTTAATTCAATAACACATGACGATACGGAAGAACAATTATATGCTTCAGTTAGTGGGACAGGGGTATTCGAAATAGATTCAGAAAATGGGGCCTCTACCCAAGTAACACAAGAAAGTGGCATAACTATTTCTGCTGAAAGTGGGATTTTGATGCTAAATGGAGAGAACACTGCATATTCCTATGACACTTCTACATGGGACATCCGTTGGAGTAAATCACTGACTTATCTAAGGCAGGTCGGTACTGATGGTGAATATGAAGTGGTAAATTATGGTCAGTACAATCAAGATTTAGAAACGTATTCTAATACTGGAGAATTAACTGGTGGGCCTCTTAATGTGGGTGATAATGGTCAGTATATGGAGGTTTTTGATGGAAAGGCGTATTCTTCAGGTCTATCCCCCTCCATAAGAATCACAGATTTATCTTCCATGGAAACTATTGATCGTATTTCAATGGAAAATCCATTCGGAGATGTTTCATCAAACACTTTAGATGCAGATATTCAAGATGGCTTTGCTGCAAGGGTTGTTGCATATGATGATCCTGTTGGTGGTGAAGGCAGTAAAATACAAGTCTATAACAAAGACACAGATAACTCACATGTAATTGCTAGCAGTGGTAATCGATATACATTCAATTCAGTTGAATTGACTAATGAGCATGTCATTACCGGGACTGGAAGTATCAATATTTACACCCACACGCTAAACATTTCCAATTCAATTTCTGGGCAAGTCGTCGACCAAGACAATAATCCGGTCCCAGGTGCACAAGTGGAGGCCTACGGCGTTCCAAATGTACCAACTAATACAACCGTCGAAGACATCCTCGACAATCTCACTGCAGCCGAACCACCGAACTTCGATGAAAATCTCAACTTTGATGATTTCACTGTTGAAGCCGACGCCACGTACCCGCTGCTACATACCAGAGAAGATTGGGGCTTAACGGGTTGGACAGACAATGTCGACGTCTCTGTACCGCAAGTCGTCTACGAAGCAGGTGAGCCATTTGTCCTCTCAGCGTGGGACCCATCCGCGGGTGGCATCGGTGATGGTTTTAACTCGATCTACAATACCTGGCCTGGGCGAGCTGAACCAGGTAAGACAATCACAATCCAAGAGATTGACTATGTGGGCCAGCCCGTGGGTGATCCAGAAACGTTTGACACCACCGCCGATGATACCTACTTTGCGCCCGCACCGACCCAACCAGGAAAAGTCGAAGTCGACGCGATGCCGGTAGGCTTCTATCGGCTGTCTGTCGAAGGGTCGCCGGCCTCGTACCCAATAGCGATCACACCCGACGGAACGCCTGAGAGCCTCCTTCGAATGATCCAAAAGGATCTCCGAGATGGCTCGGGGGAATTTTCCGACTTCGCGAAAGATATCCAAGACAAAATTCAAGACGGAACGCTTGGGCACTATACCACGACTGCTGACGAAAATGGTGAGTTCACGATTGAAGTCAATCCTAATGTCAAAAAAGCCATTTTACAAGCAAGCAAAGGAGATTTCCCGATTGATTTAGAGTCAGACACAGACCCTATTACGCAACTCCGAAATCAGATCGACAGTAAAGAAGATCTACAAACAACGATTTATATTACCACCTCACCACAGCAAACCATAGCCCCAACATCGGGCGTTGAAATCGAAACCACTCGCATCTCGACTGATATCCTCGAAAACTGTGAGTCATTAGGCTTACCAGCGGAGGTCTGTGAGTTAGAGGATATTCTCCCAGAACTCCCAGATCTACCAATCAACCCTCCAGAGGATCCACTCAAGGACCTCCAAAAATTGATCCTCGATCTTGTCGACCGACTCGAAAGTGCAGCTAACAGCGACCAACTCAATTACTACCTCGACAACTCACAGTTCAGCTCACTTCCAGATGAAGACGACATCCGGGATCTCAGCCGAAAAGAACTCAGCGACGAGATATCGGCCGCCTACGCGGCGCTGTCGTATGATCCAAATCCACCGATCGTGATCCCAGAGCCGCCGGATCCAATCGAGCCCATCGAGCTTATCGAACACCTGATCGAACTGCTCTCACTGATCGAAGATCAAGGGGTCCAAAATGCCTACCTCGACAACTCACAGTTCGACGAGATCCCTGATCGGAGTACTGTCGAAAGCCTCGATCGAACTGAACTTATCGAGGAGATCGACGCCGCAAACAAGGCGCTTCTGGATAACGTGGTCACACCGCCCGAACCGCCTGAGCCACCGAGTCTCGATCCATTCCGCGACCGGCTCGAAAGCCTGCTTCGGACGGTAGCAGGCTCGGATACGATGATTAATGCGTATCTCGAAGAATCACGATTTGATTCGATTCCAGACCGCGAACAAATCGACGCAATGAATGAGGAAGTCTTGATACAGGAGCTCGAAGCCGCACGAGCTGCTATTCAGGCATTGCCACCACTCCCAGAACCACCGGAACCTCCGGAGCCGCCGGAACTACCCGAACCACCTGATCTCAGTCAACTCAAATCTTATCTCATCGAACTTGTCGACGTAATCGAGGAAGCGAACATCGCCGAAGCCTATCTCGACAACTCACAGTTCGACCGGCTCCCAGATGACTCAGATATCGAATCGTTGGATCAAGCAGCACTCTACGAGGAGATCAATGCTGCAACTGAGGCAATCGAATCACCACCCGAAGTGCCAGATGCACCAGACCAACCGGAAATTCCAGAGCTGCCTGAACCACCGGGAGATGGCTTCAGTATGACAATCCCAATCCCAAACAACATCGACCAATCGAACATTGCGGTCGAAATCGAATGGGACGACGGGAGTGTCGACGTCATGGACAAACGGTACTTCAGCGTCGACCAGCCGATCCTCGGCCAGGATGTCGTCAAAATCGAGAACTACCCACTGTCGATCAAAGCCAACGGACGATCGATAGCCGATATCGTTGTTCGAACCAGCAACGAGGATGGTCGTGACGAACAGCGCATTCCGATCGAGAATCCAGCATTCGGTGGCGACATTCCGCAAATCGACGCCGTCGACATCTCAACGACACGCCCTGGCCCTAATCAGTGGGTCTCGGTCCAACTGCGGCCACGCGCCGACGCAGGCTACCAATCGCTCCACTCGGTCGACGTCTACGACCCAGACGGAAACTTGCTCAACGTTCGACGCAACGGCGAAAAGGCACGCTTCCTCACAGAGGGCGCTGGAACCTACCGAATCAGACTACTCTATGACTCACGCACGGGAGATCGATTCAGTAAATCGATAGCCATCCGGGCAGGCGAAACCAGCCTGTCGACGCCACCGACGATCCGCATGGAACGCTCGGTTGGTGGCCCGTTCGGCCTCGCTGGTGACGGCTTTGCGAATGTCTTGATCGAGGAACCTGACGGAAATAATCTTGAGCTCGCAGGCATCCTCCCAGGGGACGCCCGGACGCCTTCGGAAGTCCACCTGAAACCAGGGGCTGTCCAAACCAGCAGTGAGACCGAGGTCTCGTTGGCCGTGCTTCGGGGCGACTCCCAAACACAGGTCCGCGAGCACATGGGGGTTGTCGTCCACGAAGACAAGTGGACCGAAGACAGCATCGCCTACCGTAACGGCAACGAGCCGGTCACTGTCGACGGAACGACGCGCTACGGGGAGATCGCCCAACCCGATCAGAACGACGACTCGCGTCGACTCATCCAGACATACACCGATGCCGATGGTGTGGTCGATGTGAGTGTGAACCGCGAGCCAGATCTGCTCGACAACATCCGTCACTGGATTCGCGTCAACTCACCGATAGACATTGACGGGATCCTCACGACGACCATTGTCGAACCAATTGCAATGACTGCAACCACGGGGCTCACACCGAGTACTGGCGGCCTGGAGGCAACAGCATGACCAACACCAACGACGACAGTACGGACACACGCACGCCCACGCGAACCCAAACACGTCGACAGTATCTTGGTGGGCTCACGACGGGTGTGGCCGCGTCACTGACGCCACTGGCCTCTGTCTCACTGCCATTTAGCGATCCTACGGCCATGAGCGAGCTAGCCACAACCTACGACGCCTTTGGCGGCGGGACAGCCGCCGATCTCGCCATCGAGCACGGTACCGCCCGCAATCCGTCGTGGCCGGTCATCTACAGCGAGGGCAAACGTGACTCACTGACGACGTGGCTCTCGGAATCCGACGACCGAAAGCTACTGAGCGAGCATCAACCGAGCAATGCGGCGACCGTCATTGCCCCGCCAGGAGACATCAGCTCGCTTGCGTCGAGAGGCTATGTCGAGCTGGTCGACATCAACATTGCTGCCAGCTATGCCGAGCCAGTCTCGAATCTCGCAACCCGACTCGAAGGCAGTGGTCTCGGGCTTGGCGAATGGCAACGTCGACTGGTTGGCACGCTCTCGACACTCCCGTCGACGGCTGGGGTGGCTCTTGATGGTGATGCCGAGCCAGTCACACCCCAACAGGTTCGAACTGTTGTTGGAGCCGACAGTTCGACTGTCGACTCAATAGACTCCTCAACGATCACGGTGGCCGTCGTCGACACGGGATTCAACGCGGGAGATGGCAACATCTTGGGCGATCGGGTCGAGGGTGAGTCGTATTCCCCACGCCTCTTGGGTACCTCAAAGTCGATGATCACCGACGAGACAGTCGTCGAAGACGGACTCTCGGCCATCGAGGATGGTAACGGTCACGGGTCGTTCGTGGCCTCACAAATCCTGGGGAACCCCACAGACGCAACCTACCAGGGCTTGCTATCGGCGGCGAACCTACTGGTGGTCAAAGCCCTTGGAGACGATGGCGGTGGGACCATGAGCAATATCGCCAATGGGATTCGGTATGCAGCCGAGCAGGACGTCGACGTCATCTGCATGTCTCTCGGGTCGCCACAGTACGGTGCGGACATCAACAAAGCCCTCGAACACGCGGTTGAACAAGGCTCGATCCCGGTGGCCGCCGCTGGGAACGACCGGCAAGGAACACGGTGGGTTGCTACGCCCGCCTCTTCGGAGTTCGCGATCGGCGTTGGAGCAACGACCGGCCAACCCGTAGTCGACGTCAAAAGCGCCTACTTTAGCAATATCGGCCCACACCCCGGCACCACCGATCTCTCGGAGGGAGCGACCAACGGCGCTGAACCAGACGTGGCCGCTCCCGGTATGAAAATCCAGGCATTAGTCGGCCAAACAAACGGTTCTACGACCGAGCGCACACTCTCGGGAACCAGCATGGCCGCCCCAATTGTCGCGGGCGTCACCGGCCTGCTGTTGGCTTCCGACAGCTCGCTCGATACGTTCGAGGCTGTCCGAAGTCGACTGCGAGACCACGCCCGACCCATCCCAAAGGCAGGTGTCAACGAGGTTGGTGCGGGGATGGTCAACGCTGACGCTGCAGTCACTGAGACTGAGACAGCCGACCAAACAGAAGAGATGGCTGACGACGCGTTTGCACGTAACGAAGCCTACAGCGGCTTGAGTCGCCAACAGGGCGGCTTTCTCGCGCGGTTCTTGGCTTAGGTGATCCATTCATGCAACAAACACGCAGACAATTCTTGAGAGCCGCCGGTATCGGTACCACACTCGGTGTGTCGACGGTACTGAGTGGGCCGACATCGGCACAGGTCGACACCTCAGAGTGGCAGTACAAACCCGACCACATCACCTACTCGTACGACCAAGCAGAGATCGAAGCCTACCAGCCACAGTTCGTGACGAGTCGAGATACAAGACAACAGTTAGTCGGTATTTATGGCTTCAAAGCAGAGTCGACCAAACACGACCTGTCAGCCTATTATTACTGGCTAAGATATTCTTTTCAAAGTTCTGCAAGCGACTCACTCGGAACGATCAGCCAATTACTTTCAGGGGGTCCTGATGGACATTTTAGGGATCACGAGCCTGTAATCGTTTTTTCACGAGACGACGGTACGCCAGATCGCGTCGTCACCACCGGATACCACCACTTCGCACTGGAGATCGACGCCGACACCGACGACACGGTGTGGACCCAAGACCGCCTCAGTGGCGTTGAGTCGCACGTCCATCTCGACATTGTCGACCCGTGGCACCACTACAAAACAGTGCCACCACCCGACGATCGCGGAACATTCTTGGAGTCAGTTGCGACGGTCGACAACTGGCTGGAGGTACGGGACGCATGGAAAGATAACGGCTTTTATGACAAATCACACGGTCCAGCTATCGAGAATCCGTTCGTGATGCTCGAACGCGACACTTGGTGGGCCGACGATACAATAGATCGGCAACTCGCGCCACTGTGGATCAAGATCGGTCTCGGCGGCGCACGCGACTCAGATCAACTGAGAATAGAGGACTAATGAGACACACATGTCAGTAATCAAGATTAGAGAAGCAGCACAGGCAGCCGTCGGCATCTCTGCTGGCGAGGCAAACATCATCGTCAAAAATGGGACAGTACCACTCTCTCGTGCTGGTGGGTGGGGCGTGGGGTTCGGCCCACTCAGAATCGCGCCATACGAGTCGACGACGATCGTCATCAACGACCTTCAGTTCGAGGCGCTAGATCGGTACTCACTCCCGTTTTTAGACACAACTGCGGGTGTCTCGCAAACACAGATGGGGGTTGGAGCAGCGGGTCTGCCACTGCTTGCAGCATCCACAACAGACGACGATCACGCGATCACCCGGCGCAATGCACTCCTCGCAGCGGGGTCGCTCGTCGGGGCAAGTGTCGCCTCGACAGGCGTCAGTACAGCACAAGAGAGCGATGACGACACAACACGCAGTGTTGCCACCTTCGAGCTCGAAGAATCGCCACGCGGCATCCAAATCGGCATCGACGATATGGTGGCCCAGTATCTTCCCGTCGGCTCAGAATACTTCGTCGAGATCAACGACAGCGTCGTTGGCTCGTTTACTGCTGGCGGCGATGGTGGCGGTGGCGCACTCACGACCGGCCCACAGATCACTGGTACGGTCCGGGTCATCTCGAAAGAAGGAATCTCCTTCTTGAAGCGTGTTCTCGCCAGGATCAGTGGGAGCGAACCATTGGTCTATACCTTCCGTACAAGCGAGCCATTGTCGAGCTACGCCCGCGGCGAAGAGGTCGTCATCGCCGACCAACCACTTGTGGTTGATGCTATCGACAGCGCAGGCCCCGATGGCACAATCGTTCGGGCTGGCGGTGAGGCCGTCGACCATCTCGATGAAGGGTCGAGTTCCTACGGCAATTGGTACGTGCGAGACGGCGTAGCCCTCGTCTACGAGGTTGGCGTCGACTCGCCAGACGCAACGGACATCGAACTGAAAATCAACGCTAGCAGACTCGAAACCATCCAAGCCGACTTGCTTGGATAACGATACAATACAACTCAAATCATAACAATGGCAGAAGACAATACACCACTAATCTACGCAGCAGACACCAGCGAAGATAACGAAGCGACACAACCACTCTCAGTCAATGGTCGCGTCATCAATCCCGATGGAACAGTCGAAACCTCGTCGACATCCTCAGGCGGCGGACTCTCGTTAGCTGAGATCGCTGTCCACAACCCCGACAGTGCGACTACAGCAGCCCTGGGAGATCAAGACGCGATCGAGTTCAGTTATGCGCTCGCACCCGGTGAGACACTCGAAGTTTACAAATGGGGGGCTCGGAAGGTTGCCGACGGATCGGTCCCAACGGGCCTCGAAGTCCGACTCCTCGACGGTACCGATACCGTCGTCGCGAGCGAGGAGACCGCACTCACAAAGTCGACTGACACGCCAGTCGCCTCCTATGAGAACACCGGCAGTAGCACCAAGATCGTGAAACTCCAGGCATTCAACGGGACTGGGACCGCCATCGACACCGACGGTGATGGTGTCGGCTCAGAGTTCGGTGCGGTAGTGGTCTAAAATGAAACGAGCGGTGCCAACTTCGAGCCGAGCGGTGACCACGACTGGCCGAAGCGTCGACTACGGATCTGGGATACCTGACGGTGGCCTCTTGCACAACTGGGACGCACAACAGCAATCATTGACAGATGGTAACTCGGGAAATTTCATTGACACAAAAGGGTCTAAAGATCTTACAACGCTCGGTGGGCCAACGTTTCGCTCATCTGCCGTCAATGGTTTGCCAGCTTTTGAATACGATGGCAGCGGTGACGGCCATAGAGATGTGAGTGGGGCAAGGTTAGGAACTAACAATGAGTACACATTTGCGACGGTGTTCGCGCTCACTGGGAGTTATCCCGGACATGGAGACGCAGAGATAATCGCTCAGAACGGAGAGCGAGGAGATGGGAATTTACATGCGGTCGCACCCAGCCGGTCAGCATATCGCCAGTCTCATTGGGGAGAACCAAACAACGAGCTCGGAACTCCAGACACGAACGCGCACATCCTCATTAGCGCATACGACGGAACAGATGTCACGTTATGGCTTGATACTGCTGACCAGACAACCATAACAAACTATGGCTATCCTAATAGCCCGACAGCATTCAACGTCGGACAACACGATAATGCGAGCAGATCCCAAGCAAGAGCGTTTGTCTCTCATGTGTTACATTATGACCAATACTACGATGCAGCTCAAAGAGAGCAATTAGGAAATTCACTTAGAGATTATTGGAGTTTCTAACTGGTCTTGCAGTATAGCAATTCATATTTCTGACAACTAATTCAAAACATGACATCAACACACCACAGAGTAGCAATAGCACTCGCAGTCGCCCTCCTCGTTGGAAGTGTCTTCGCTGGCACCGTAGCCGCCGATCACGGCTCGACACACACGATCGAACTGTACGGTGACGCAACGTACGTCGACGGTACCAGTGCCGGAAACCAAACAATCGCACTCGTTGAAGCCAACTCAGATGGTACGTACACGACGCTCGACTCAACGACACCCACGGCTGACGGCGAGATCGCCAACCAGTCGACGGGCGTGGGAACACCACTCTCGGCAACTGTCGCCAACGGTACCGAACTCCGAGTGCATCTCAACGGCAACACGAGCGCCACTGAGTTCCCGGCTGGCGAGCTGATCAAGACCACCAACCAGACAGGAACCTACCACGTTGAGGCGGTATTCGACACTGGCCAACAGATTAGCGAGTATCACTCAGCCACACTCGAAGCCGACGACGGCACAGTCCTTGCATCGTGGTACGGCTCGGATTACGTCGACACAACCGAACCCACACCCGACCCAGAACCCAAGCCAGAGCCAGAACCCTACTGGAGCTATCCCGACAAACCAACCGAGAACGACACTGTAGCCAACGAGACGGTAGAGGAAGCCGAACTCAGTTGGTTCGAGCGAATCTTCGGTGGCAGCAACACCGACGAGCAGCCGAGTTGGTTCAACTTCGATAGCCTGTGGGAGCGACTCCGGGGCGGAGGCGCGTAATCATCATGGCCCACCACAAACCGAATATCAGATATTCGGGCGGAGGGGTCCCACCGCCACCCACGATCGCGTCGACTGGCGTACCGATCTCTAACCAACCTGCAACCGATTCTGACATTCAACATACAACACAACATAATGAGTAACAACTTCACACGCGTACTGACCCTACTGCTCGTCGCTGTCGTCTCCCTTGGGGCGATGAGTGGCGCGGCTGCTGCACTCGAAACGACCTCCGATACTGATGTCAACGTCGCCGGATCAGATCTGGTCGACAATAGCACTGTCGACGGCTTCAACGCCAGTGGCGATGCCCACAGCATCCTCGAACTGAAAACACCCGAAGCGAACACAACCGATGCACTGACGATCGAGCTCTCGGCTGAAAACGAGACGCATCTCACACTGGATGATCTCGACGAGGAGTACTCGATCGAAGAGAGTGTCGACACCACTGACGACGCCACGCCTGATTCGGACGTGCACACGTTCAACATCTCACACAACTCGCTCGAAACCGTCCCTGTCGAAGCCAACGGCGAGACGCCAATCACAATCGACGTGACCTACGAGTACACCGACGGGAGCGACACCGCTGGAACGGCCAGCATGTCGATCGACGCCACGCTCAATGCGACTGGCGATCGAACGGTCCTGTACATCACTGACGACAATCTTGATAACGACGACCGCGGTGGCGCAGTCTCGACCGAAGACGTTGAACCTAGCACCATCGACAAGTACCTCCGTGGTGCCGAGACGACCACGCAGTACACTCTCGATGACGACCTTGCTGTTGATGGTGACAACACCACAGTAACCGTTTACATGAACGGTGATATGGCCGATGCGTACGCTGAATCGGTCTCCGACGACAGCGAAAGCGAGGATCTGATCCTAACCCAGACGACGACCGTCGACGACAGTGTTGCGCCAACCTTCGACAGTGCGGCCAACACGGACCTCGTCGCTGATGCCAGCAGTTACGGTGTCTACAAATCGAGCGGGACCGACTCGCTGACACTCACTCTCGGCGAGAACGTCTCGGATTCGGATTCGATCACCGTCATGTCGACGAACACGAAAGCTGGCGACCTCGGTGATTCGGTCACCTCCCAGAGCCTGTTCGATGCCTACTCGGTTGCTGAACTCGGACTCAGCGAAGCCTTCTCAGCGTTCGGCTTCAAAGGCCTCGGGATCTCGCTCGGAATTGAGTCTCTTGTATTCGGACTCATCCCTGTTGTCGGTCTCGGTGGCCGTCGACTGACCGCTGGCGAGGAGTAAGCCGATGCCTGCCACTGAATCACTCGGCAAAAACCGAACTGACGCGCTCTATCAGGCCGGGGCGTTCCTGATCTGGTTGTTCGTCCTCAGTTGGACGACACTCACGGTCGGATTCACGATTGCGATTGTCTGGGCGAGCCTCAACTTCATCTGGAAAATCGTTCTTGACGAGGAACTGACGTGGGGAAGGGCGTGGGCTGAATCCACGCTTCGATGGAATTATCAATTTCTCTACTACTCACTCGGCATGGAGGATTTCCCCGGCTGGATGAGCTGGATGCCGAACTAATCCGTTGAACCGCTTTTTCAATTAACCCGTCGACTCAACTGGCGACTCCTACGACTCAGTAGGTCGCGGTTCGATACCGCGTCGACGGCCTTGCGCCCGGATCCGAGGCGTTTGATTCTCAAATATCGGTCATGGCCCCAACCACGACGGCTCTCCGACGGCTGCCGGCTTTTCTCCGGTAGTTGTTACATAGCCGTCTCTTCCCCACCATTTCATTCATAATCATGCTACGAAACAAACGCACCCGAACAAGACTCACAAGTATCGCCCTCGCAACACTGCTATTTTTGTCGGCGGTCTCGATGCCCGTGGCCGCCCAAACATCAAGCTCGCAAAGCCCCGTCGACGATCTGTTCACTGACGAAGACGGTGAACGGGTATCTCCGTGGGAAGATCCACAGGCGTTCGTCACCAATCTTGTCAGTTGGACTGCCGGGGCAGGTGACGGACTCAGCGAACGGATCAGCTACGAAACCGGGAAGATCACTGGCAGTGGTGAGACAAACGATCTCGCTACCGAACGCAACGAGACGATCACCACGCTCAACGACAACGCCGACTCGATTGGGACATACCTCACCGAACAGACGAGTCTTGATGAAACACAGATCCACGCCGTCCGACTGGCCGATGAATCCGAGGATAAACAGTCGACCTTCTACATCGAAGCGACCTACAACACAACTACTGATCAGTACGATATCGTGAATGCGACCGCAAGCCAACCAGCGAACACGACGGTCGACCACCAACACCGGTTCACGGGCCAGCTCGCCCAGAATCTCAATGAGGAGGTCGGCTACTTCATTGAGAATTACGTCGACACGGGCGAATCAGTCAAAGGGGATGGCCAGTACATCTCGCGGATGGCCGCCCAGTATGGTGGGATCTTCGGCAACCAGTTCCAATCGACGCTCTTGCAGGACGACTACGACGGCTTCGAGGACAATAGCCAAGACGGTGGTGATGAGTAGTGGGCCGTCTTCGGAATGGCCTCGCATACCTCTCTACCTCTACGCGCCAGTGGCTCTCGAATATATGGGCCGTCCTCGCGGCGGCCTCGCCCGAAGACGTAATTCCACCGTGGCTCTGGACGCGGTTCTGGAACACGTTCAACTGGATCAAACTCCAGTTCCCACGGGCCGCCGGCTGGCGGTCGACTCCCTACGAACAGATGACCGCGAGTATCGTTCTCGCCGTCGCGATGATTCTCGTCTCGATCGGGACGCTGACGTGGTTCGCACCGATCATGATCTTCCCGTTCATACTGGGGGCCGCACGATTGCATCCAACAATCGACCGACTCTGGCCGCTGGCCGACGAGAAGGGGCCGATATAGATGGGCCTCGATGATCTACTTCCGACGCCCGACCCCCGCGGCTGGCTTCGATCCGGTGGTCGACTCACCTTCCGTGGGGTCTCGATCACGCTGTTCGTCGTCATACTCGGCATGACAGCCGTCGTGACAGCCACGTCCTCATCTGTGATCTTCGTGGCGCTCGGCACCTTTGTCCTGTTTTTCCTGCTCAAAGGTGCTCTACCCGCTGACCGGATTGATCAGTTTACGACCGACCTCATGACCGGTGAAGTAGGCGAACGGTGGTGGGATCGAACCACAACCGCCCTCGCTTCACTCAGCCGCCGACTCCGACGCTAACCATGTCTCGATACAAACTACTCACACAACGCCGAGCGGCGGCCCTACTGACTGCGCTGCTTGTGGTGGGACTCATCCCGCCCGCAGTGCTCTCGGGCCCAGCCGCCGCCCAAACAGACCAACAGCAGTGTAGCCCGGAACTCACCGTCACCTACGACGAGTTCCGTACCGACCAATCACTCGTCGACCGAGTAAACAGCAGTGAGCGAGTCGAAGTGACCAAGCAAAACACGCTGGCGGCAGTCTCACAAGGCAATGGATTCGTTCGTGCGGCCTTAGAAAATCCAAACTCCTACTGTGTGGGCTTCGAGATGCAGCTCGCCGAAGAGGTCGTGACACCGTCGACGCTCGGGACGGTCTCGGCGGCCAACAGTAGCCTCGATGCGACGTGGGAAGCGACTCACGACTTTGAAGCTGATGAGACGTACACCACGATCACTGTCACACTCCCAGCCGATACGACTGCGCTATTCGCCCCGTCGAAACTCCGGGTCGAGTCACTGTCGTGGACCTCAGAAGCTGATCAAGCCACCGACACGCTCCGCGATCGGCTGGCAGACGGCCTGAATATCGGCTCGAAACTGGAGAGTCGAAACTACGAGCTTTCGGGCGAGGCTGGTGAGATGCTAACCGTCAATCTCGATGATCCGAATAGCTCGAAGACAGTCGAGAACTGGCACGCAACCTACCAACTCAGAGATGGTGACAGCGGTCAGACTCCACTAAGTGAGGGGTCTGGATCACCTGTGTTCTATCGCTCACTAACCGACGAGAACGACAAGACCACCGGTATTCAAATCACGTTCAACGAAGCAGCGACCGTTCAGTTTGTTGCCGAACCGACGGTTCGAGACAAAATTGACTACGATGTCGCCTCGTTCATGGCGAGTTTGCGTGACACGACGGATTTCGGAGGAATACTATGAATGGTAAAGTCGACACGTTCCTGTGGGCAGTCGCTATCGGTGTGCTATTGATCTCGTTAGCCAATCCGGGTGGGTTCATTATCGCAGGCATCATCGCCTTCGTGATTCTTGGCGGGCGGTATGGCCTCCCCTTTGTCGGAGATCTCATGAAACAGCGACAGAGCGGTGTTGGTCGCGCGAAGGCTAGCCAGAAATTCCGCGATGGGCTCCGACAAGACGGCAATCGGAGGGACCGAAAATGAGCGCACTGAACACGGCCCTCATGGTCCTGATCCCCGTCGGTGTCGGGATTGCACTCGGGAAGCTCCTGTCGACATCGGCTGGCGGCCCATCAGTTGCTATCTGGGCGGCCTTTGGGACGGCAACAAGCACGTTCTGGATGGTCGCTGGCATCTTCATGATCGTCGGTGGATTCACACTCGGTGGCGTTATTATTGTCATGCTGGGTTTCTACTTCGCTGCTGGCAACTATCAACGCTACAAAGAAGAACGCACAGCCAGTGCTCGAACGTGGCTTGCGGGGTCAAAGTGACCAGTGACATAATTTTTCTGAGATGATTTTGAAAATGCTTCAAATACTATTCAAACGGCAGTAAAGACGTTCTATGTTACAGTATCGACGCTTCCGAGAGTTGAATCGCTCACAGAATACAGGAGATCGATAAATGGGACTGCAATGTACTGGCCGAGCTAATGGCATCAACCGAGCCTTACAGTTCTACATCGATGTCGCCACAGCCTCTGACTCGCAGTTTCCGATGTGCCCAGATGACGAGTATGTCGTCCGCGTTGTCGACGAGGCGATCGTCATCACACCGCCCGATTATTCGCCTGACAGTCTCGACCTCCCACCAATCGACTCAGACGTTCTCCCTGACCAATGAGTACACAGACACACTCAAACAAACGAGATGAATCACTATCCAACTACGGCAATCGCAGTATCGACTGGCTTCGCGGTGAGCTGCAAGATCGCCTGATGTATATCGATGACGCGGCGTTGAAACACCGTACAGTCGAGTGGATCCAAGCGTCATTCGAGATCCCAGCCGGGACGGTCGACGAGCATATCGAATCGAAACTCGCGGCCATCGAAGCCGAATACAAGATGTACAACCACGACGGCGTCGACGATGGGGCCGAAGCGTTCCCAGACGCCTGTGAAGGTTGCCCGCACTATGGCGGCGGCTGTCCGGTCGTTACCCAGTCGGTCCCACAAGAACGGCTCAAACAGATCGCTGTCGACGCGGAGTCACCTTCTGAGTTCAAACGAGGCATTCGGAACCTCGCACGCTTGTACGAATGCCATCGGATCCCAGAGTGGCTCTCGGAGTGGAATGACGACCACCGCATACACGCGGTGGAAGGGTTCGAGATCTATCGGGAGATCAACGTTGATCTCGGTGAGATGGACTCGGGAGACGGTCCAAAAATCGACCTCCAGGCCGCCAACGAAGAGGAAAAACGATGAACTGGCAGACGATCTTACTTGCCATCCTCGTCGTCTTTGTGGTCCTGTTTGGTGGGTGGTACATTTTCCGGACAACTCGCGAGGATCAGACCGATGCTGTCGAGTATATTGACGGCCAGAACGGCGACAATCACACGAAAGGTGGGGCACGAATCCCGATTACTGCACGAGCCAAAGGCCTGTCGACGCCCGCCAAAGTCATGTTCGGCTCGATGGCTTTGCTGTTCGTCGTGCTGGGCATCTTCATTTACCAAACACTGTCGACTGGCAGTCCGGCAGAGATCCTATTTGCCGACCAACTACAGACAGGGGCGATTGCCCTGGTCGGTGTCGTCGGTGGGATTATTCTCACGAACATGGCTCAGAAAAACGAGGGTCACCTCTACAACATCTACGAGACCAATTCTGGCGAGACACGAACTGAGGTTATCCCCGTCGACACCAGCGGGATCGACGCCGACTCGGAGGGTCACAAGGTCGTTACTGAGTACAACCGTCGCCGAACTGCTGGTCTGTTCCGACGACACAAACACGTTGCTGAGGACGCCCAACTCGATGGAACACACCGCGCACCCGGTAAGCCCGTACGCCACCAGATCGCTGACCATGCGGTTGAGGTCGACGATGGTGTCTGGGTCCAACGCACATCGAGCCGCAACGACACCCAGAACCCGAACGTTGAGCCGGATTACATCTATTCGGCTCCGATTGAACTGAGCTACGATACCTACCTCAATATGAAAGAAAGCGTCCGCCGAATGGACCAGCGACTCAAAGGCGCACAGGCTACGATCGCGGTTCTTGAACGCGAGTTCGACAAACTCCGAAACCGCCTCGAAATGGGCGAGTACAACGCCGAAGACAAAGTTCTGGACAAGTTCGACAAGATTGCCGATATTCTCCACCGTAACGAGCAAGATGACCACGACGACGCCAACCCACGACAAACGAGAGTCACTGTGAACGAGCAAGGAGACGGTCGACAGACGCCACAACAGGCGATGAAAAACGGAGGAAGACAATGAATTACACACGAAACGCGGTGTGGTTGCTAGTCGTTGCACTCGTTGCACTCACAGTCGTTCCATCGGGGGCACTGGCGGCTGCTGATCTCGGACACACACCACCACTGCAAGTCGACGACGCCCCGAATGGAACCAACACAACGGCGGCCAACGCAACTACCGATACCGCCCCTGGTACAGCCGAGCGCCTGCGTGTGAGTCCGGTCGCATTTGGCGAAGACTGGCTCGATACCCGGACAATCGAAGCCGACAGAGAGTACAATACCACAGGCCCGTTCGCCGTCTTCTCGTTGTCGGAACCAGCCCAGAACGTGCGAGTCGCCCAATCGGGGGCCGAAGCCCGCCTTCTCGAAGGATCCCAGACGCTTCGGATTGACTACGCTGATGACGCCGCTGAGACGGGCTCGACGTATTTCCAAGTCGAGTTGTTCTTTGCTGACGGCTCGTCGACGACGATTGATCTGTATGCCACCCAGACGAGTGTAAGCGTGGCTTCGACCGAATACGCCGCCTACAGCGAACTCATCAGCGAAATGCAAGACGAGGCCGAAGAACGAGGCTATGCAACAACACCTGACGGACTGCTCAATCTCAACGAGTTCAAAACCGAACGGGTCCAACTCGTCGAATCGTTCTTGATCGAGCGTGCCCAGCAGTTGTTCTCAACGTTCATCCTTATCATCCAGAACCCGCTGGCATGGGTGGTCGGTATACTGGCGATCGTGATGATTGCCTACAGACGCGAGTCGACACACGGCGGCTGGCTCAACATTGTCGAGAATGCCGCCAGCGAGACCAAACGAAAACAGCAGCAACTCGTTGCAGTCTACCAACAGCATACCGAGACGGCCAATGAAGAACGAATCTCGGAACTTCCAGAGATCAACGACCAACAGGAAGTCTACTGGCGGGATGCCTTCGATGTGCACACGATCCAGCAGCTCGCTAACCTCGCTCGGGATGGCCCAAAGTCAGTCGACAAAGAGGCCCTTACCGACGGTGGTGAACCAACGTCGGCCATCTCCCAGATCAACGCTGAGAACATCCACGACAGTTGGCTTGCCGAATCCTTCTCAACGAACCGGCTATCGGGTCCAGAAGAGGCTTTGTCGGGGATTCGGGCGGCACTGCGGCGGATCGAATCGAAGTATGGTCTCGGCCATATCTACGGCGAGACACGCGATGATGTTGAGGTACTACTTGAAGACGTACAGAACGCGGAGAGTGGATACTGATGGCCGACGAGACCGATACAGACGCCGAGACAGTGCCTACGACACGGTCAGAACGGATCGCTGCATGGATTGGTCGTAAGTGGACTACACTCTCCTCGCTACTGCCGTCATTCGGCTCGATCCGCCCGGTTAGGCAACTCCCAAGACGTGTCGTCGACTGGTTCAAACTTCTCTTACTCGGCCCCTCGAATACAGTCGGCACTCGAATCGGAACGGTAGTGATGGTCTTTGCAGGTCTTGTCACCACTATCGGGATTTTTGCGACCCTCGGCAGTGGTGTCGAGACTGGTAGTGACTCGTCGTGGTTCGTCACGGCGCTTTTGGGTGTTGCCACCTCGCTGTGGACCTACGCACTCGTCGCTGTCTTGTTCATCGCCGTCTTCCGTTACACACGCCGTCGACGGGATGCCCAACGCGCTGCCAGTATAACGGGTTTTAGTGTCAAATCGGTTCTTCGACTGGCCGCCGAGGCCAAGACTGCCGACGGGACGTCGACGCTCATTGTCTCGCCGTCGGATTCGGTCACGTCGGCCGCCGAGCGTATCATCACTGCCTTCGAGACCCATCATTCGTATCTCGAAGCCGCGGGCAAGCAGACAATCACTGATGAGATCGTTGATGCCGCCCAAGAGTCTGCGGAAGCGGCTGACGAAACGGATCTCGTCATTCATGAGCGGGCCAACACCAGTGCCGACGAACACACCCGGCGCAAGCGGCTCGAATTAGCCTCAACGCTGAACATCGAAGACATCCTCTGGAATTTCGCCATCCCGTCGATGGTGACGTTTGTCTCCCTGCTGATCGGCGTTCAGTTCTGGGTGGCTCTGTGGGTCTACCCACTGCTTGCGGTCGTCTCGATTACGGTTGGTGCACTGTGGTACGTCTTCGTCCACCGTCGACGTCGATCGCACGTCAAAGCCACTCGACAACCTGACGCCCAGCCACAGTATGACGATATTGCTGTACTGGTCAAGAAAGTCGAACTCCCAGAGACGAAAATCTACTTGGGGTGGTGCGGTGGGACGATCTACGCCGACTACGACGAGATCCGTCTTGCATGGACTCTCTCGGAGGTTGCCCACGCCCATGTTGAGGGTAAGCCAGTCCCACCAACGATTCAAGAGAAGTTTTGGCGAAACCTCACGCAGTTCTCTCCAAACCTCAAGGGCTACGAAGAACTCGAAAAGTCCGAGATTATGGACTCGCTTATTGAGACGGTGGGCAAGACCAACGCCCAGGCACTCCCGAAAAACAAACTCTGTGATCGTGTCGTCCGACAGGATCAACAGCGAATCGGTGGCGTAGGATACGACCCGCGGCTGGTCGCTGATATGTACCGCGAGATCGTGCCCTACGCGCTGATCGAAGATGAGATCCAGGTCGAAGCTCCCAACGGCAACCGCAAGCCAATGACAGTAGTTCGACTCCGCACACGGCCATTGTCTACCGAGGTCGCCGAGACAGAAGCACAGTTCTCGGTCGACTACCAGCCGGACTTTGAGCCGGACTTCCGACTACCCGATATCGACCTCACACCGGACGTATAGCTCACCAACCACCAGTTTTCCATTCATAAAAACCCATCATGAGTAGCAACTACAACTCCCCCAGCGTCCAGCCCGAAGACAGTCGTACAGTCGACGAGGCCGTCGACAGCCGCGTCTCCAAGCGAGTCAAAGATCGGATCGAAGACGACAATCAAGAAATCGAGACAGTCGTTCGTGAACTGATCGCAGAAGCAGACGACGCACTGGCCGGTGACAGCCCGTTCGACGCCGAAGAGGTACTTCACGACATCCACTACTACCTCCGACATGACGACCGACTAGCGGCCGTTCTCTCACCACAGAATGATGACGTAGAACACAAGACTAAGATCCAGTTCCGGAACCACATGCGACTCCGTGACGGCGGGAAGACACCACCGACCAACGCAGAGTTCAAGACAGCTGTCAAGGTCGCCAAAGCACTCCAGTATATCTACTCGTATGCCGACACCACGCGTTACATTCCCGTTCGAATGGAGAAACTGGATCTACCAGGGGCGAAGTCGACAGTCAAAGGCGACCCCACGCCGATCGGACGTCGACGCATCGGTAAATCCCAAAAGCTCGATGAAACAGCCGAAGAAGTCCTAATCAATCACGACGACTGTGAGCACGTTCTGGTGGTCGCTCTCCCGCGCAAGGGCAAAGACAGTACGATCGTCAATATCTGTGGGAACCTCAAAGACGAACACGGCTACAAGTGGTTCTCATGTCTCGATGACGGCCGCAACGAGACACCGATGACAGCCATCCCGAACGATGAACCACCGATTAAAGATAATCTCGAACAGTTCAATCAGGGGCCGAAGGCCTACGACTCGCGGGTGTACGTGCCCGACACTGACGGTGTGCCCGACGTACTACCGTCGAACTTCGAGAGGTTTACCATCGGGATTGACACGCTCACACCTCGGCTTATTCTCCGGCTGGCTGGGATCTCGACCGACGACGCCAACACCATGCGTCGGATCGGACAGGCTCTCGAAGAAACCCAACGCCGGGGGCTGGGCGTCGAGCAACTCGTCGAACTGCTGTATGAGTACAGCGAGGAGGTCGAAGCGACGATTACGGTTACCGAACTCCAACAAGACGAGTTTGTTGAGGGGGACGATGGGGCGACGCTGGTCGACGATGCTGATGCCGTCGAACAAGACCCATCAGTTCGGGAAGTCCGATACGAGATGGACGCCGATGACGCCCTCGAAGAAGTCGCCGAGTCACTGCTGATGCTCGCTGGTGAGGGGCTGATCGCCGATCCCGGCGCGGAGACGAATCTCGATATCGTCGAAGAGTTCACACATCAAGACCGAGTGGCTGTCCTCAACTGTAACTTCCTGAAACCTCGGAATGAGGGCCTGAAGTTCGTTGTCTTGAACCTCTGGTTGCGGCTTATCTTCCGAGCGCGGGATGAACAGCCACGACTCCCACGCGCGGCTCTCGAAATCCGCGAACTGAAAGATATCGCACCGTCGGTGTTGGGCAACTCGAAGTACAAAAAAGAGGTCAAAGCCCTCCAGTCGACCATCTACGAGATCGCCACGCGGGGCGGGTCGCGTCGGATCCTCATGCTCGGGTCGACGCAGAAACTCAACGACGTGTACAAACCGGTTCGAACTAACATGCCGGTGAAAATCCTCCTGCAGCTCGGCGAGGAGGAGATCATGACGTTGGACCGGGCCTACAACTTCTCGCCACGCCAACGCGACCAACTCACTGAGTTCTCAGTCGGCCAAGGGATGTTAATGACCAATGGCGAAGCACACTGGCCGATCCAGTGGCGTGGGGCTCGATGTGGCCTCGGATTAGGCGACGAGACATGGCGTGACCGCTACGGGGAAGCCTGGGGCGCACGGGTGATTAAGAATCACTCGAAGTTGTCGACGTGGAAGCGTAAACACACTGACTGTGAAGTATATATCAACGCCCGGACAGGCCGCCTAAAGCCCGTCGACATCTCAAACGACACCCAGCCGGATCTCGGTGAATGGTTCCTACTCGTTGAAGATCTATTCGACGGTGTCCAAGAGGCGATCGCCCGTGGTGACATCGAACCACCGGACAAAATCGACCGTCGACTCATCGAGGCGGCTCTCGAAGCCAGACGCGAAACAGAGATACCCAGCGACCTCGGTTTGCGACGTACTCAACGAAAGACCGAACGGAGCCTCTCGTTTGCTGGTGCTGATGAAGCGAACGAACAAGAAAAAAGACAGATACTATCCAAGTATGACGTTCCGAAATCATTGGAAGGGTTAATCGGCTCCAACGTGAGACAGACGCGCCAGAACATGTTCACCGTCATCGAGGCGATTGAACGCGCAGAACCGGGTGAGTTGACTTCGATGGCTGATTTGGCAGACGCCTCTGGCATCCCGAAAGGAACCATCGGCCGATGGCGAACCAATCGAAAGGACTTCGCGGAAATGTTGGATAAGAAAAATGGCGAATGGGTGTCGACAGCGGTTGGACAGCACGCTCTCAAGATTGACTGGAGGGACTTAGACCGGATGCTGTGACGTTTCGAAAATCAAAGTCCGTTTCAGGACATGAAACAAGACTGAAGTTGACGCCGTACCGCGATATTGGCTCTCTGTTTCGCGTTTCACACGCCCGAACGGGTATGGCATACATACTAGTGTCGCGCGTAGTTCTGTAGTTCGGAAATCTCGCCGGACATCACGGTGTTCGTTTTGTTATTGTTGTCTGTGGGGCCACACAACCACGGCCAAAGCAGTCGACACCGAGACAGCGACTCGGCTACACAGTCAAAACCGGATTAGACAGCGGAAACGCACGACAGCGGTAGGATAGGGAAGATAGAATTGGTAAAACGGATAGAATGGGAGGTCGACACACCTAATCAGTCGTCGTACCGGACGTTGAACCGCCGATAAGCTCGCAGTTGGGCCATGAACGACCGCCGTGTGTCGAGCAATGGATCATCCGACCCACTCACCTCGGGATCAGGGAGTGGAACATCAACTTGCGCAAGGATCTCGCGGTGGTCGACCGACTCAATCTGGTCGACGAGCTCCTGGCGTAACTCATTAAGGCCCTCCTCCTCGTGGGCGGTCTGTTCCTGTTCTTCTAGCATCTCTAGGCCCTGTTCGACTGCGTCCACATTCGAGGCCAGCCGTTCGTGGTAGTCGTCGAGCCCCGACTGGAGATCGGCAAGGGCGGTCTCGATCTCACCACGTCGACTGTCGAATGCGTCGACCAATATCTGTCGGGCCTCCTCGCGTGCGTCGACAACGTTCTGTTTGATCCGATCGCCGAGGTCGACGTCGTAGTAGGGCCGAAGACACTGTTCGATCTCGTCGGCAAACGCCGCTGGGTAGCGCGTCGAAAAGGCCTGAATCTCGACTGGGTACTGACCAGCGTACTCACGGAATATCTGTTTCTGTGTCTCGTAGCCTTTGGCACCCCGAACGCCCTCCTCTAGACCATCGGGGATCTTGGCTGGGTCGCCGGGAATACCGAACTCTGCTACTTGTTCTTTTGTAACCGCCGCTTGGACGACTTCGACTTCAACGCCGTGTATCGCACCTAACACCTCACATTTCCGACTACTACTGATTGGCATGTCCATCCCCTTGGGGTCGTGATCAGAGACGATCAACAGTGCAAGATCCTGATCACGCTTGTCGGCGATGTCGACTGCCTTTTCGCACATACTCAGTGAGAACTCACCCTTGCCCGACTCTCGGATGGTCGCACCATACTCGGCGGCCAGATCCTCGGGAATAACACCCGACTTTTCAGACCAAATCTCGATGTAGTACCGCTGTTCGGCAGTAGCGTCGAAGTAGATCCGCTCGAAGGCCTGCCGGGAGATCATCTGGGCGGCCGTCTCGATGAACTCCTCGGCGTCGTCGAACAGCGTAGTTGCCAACTCAATCTCTTGGGGGATTGAAGCCGATCGGAAGCCGTCGTCGACGTCAATCCCGAACGACGCACCTTCGGTTGTTCGTTCGCCAGACTTTGGGAGTGGACGGTCGACGTCGTCGAATGCCGTGGGCTTTGGGTCGGGGTTGGCAGCGTCTTCGATCCGCGCTGAATCCACGAGGCCGATGATCCGCGCCCACTTGAACGCCTCTTTGAGTTCGGTCCACGAGGAGTTCGAGGCCGTGTAAGGTTCGCCGTTTCGTCGCTCGTAGCCCTTGCCCAAGATTTGATAGTGAAAGTTCCGTGGGTGGGTCTCTGGTCGACCTTCGGCGTCGTATAGCCGGGCGATCCACTCGGCCCTTTCGAGATCAACAGGAGCAATATAGGCCGCGTCATTTTTTCGGGATTGCGCCAGAAAGTCGTCGACAGTGGCATCCTCGCCGCGTGCTCGTGCTTGTTTGGCGAGGGCTTTCACGCGCTCGCGTATCTTTGGTACGTCTGCGGGCTCGGAGACGAGATCGGCAAACCGTAGGCCAGAATCATCAGGTCCAGTGTCGTTTTCGTCGACGTCCTCGCTCATACCTGGAGTAGGGTTCTGAACCAGCCTAAAAGGCGGGAGTGGCAACAACGGCCGCTATCTGACTAACCAAATAATCGAATCACATTCAAACGGTTCTCTAAAACTTGGTTAGTGAGAACAACGCCGGTTGGTGCCCCCTCGGTACCGCTGTATCGTCGGTCTACAGAGCCGTACAGTCGGGTTTGGAGCAGTTGCCAGTGACGCCATTAAGTAGGTCGACTGGGATTTTTAGATACAATGTCAGAACGCAAAGATGCAAGACTGCGAGGAGGAATCTTACAACGATATTCGATGTCTGATCGTTCCAAATTTACGTCGAAGGGAAAAGCCGAGGGAGTAGGGGGATGCAACCGCCTCCATGGACGAAACTGGAGCGGCGGCGATGAAGAGAATCAATATCATCTGGGCAAGGGTGTATTACTGATTCTCTCCATATCCAGAGTTAAACGCGCAACAGACATTAATTTTCCTTCTAATATATTTGAATGTACTTACGAACGAAGGTGTCCGGACTATGCTCTCTGTGGTGATAGTGGTCGACTGATAAATGAGGTGGGACGATGAGTTCTGATAGTCTCGGAGACGACGTCGACCAACCGACCCGAGACAAACTCGAAGCCACCCAACGTCGACTCGCCGCGGCCAACAGCGAAATCGCCGACGCGCTTGATCAGTCGACAGGCCTACCCACCAGCCAGCACCCACAACTCGAACTCCGGAACACTCACGACGAGCTCGTGGACGCCTATCGTGAACTCACGCAGGCTATTGATATGGCTGAACGGGTACTCGACGACCTCGAAGACAGTCGGTCGACGCCGTATCGAATCAAGAAAGACCACGCCGATCGGCTCAAAGAAACCTATGACGAGCCACTGCTGTACCTGGCGTTGCAGCTCCTCGAAGCCAATCGGCGGAAATGGATGCACGGCAGACCCGAGACCAACGGAGCACGAGAGGTCGAACGTCACGGACTCACGACGAACCAGCGGGCATGGTTGAACGAGTTGGATGCGAGAACAGTCGACGGTGAGTAGCAATATCACACCACACTTCCGCTGTAACCACCCACCCCACACACTGCTGTTTTCACGAGCTTTTTCTAACGAGACAGAGGATATCGATTAGAGCTGTTCAACAGTCGACTCATCGTTCCAAACACACCCTGTTTTCACGAGCTAACCCCAATATTTAACAGACAGAATGTCTGAAAGACGATTTGCTTGCTTAGAATTTCGAGAGACATACACTGCTGTTTTCACGAGCTATGATTCACAAAGGCGTCTGGGAAAGTGACGGAATAGCCGAAAAGTAGTGAAACTAAGAACGCGTTTATAGTTTATCTATCTTCTAGACTAGTCTTTTCTAGATATAGCTCATGAAAACAGCAGTGTGTGAGTGTGTTTATAAAGTATATAAAGACAACACAGCATATGAAGCTCAGGAAGCCTATGAAGCGAGGGGTTTTATATAACATCGTGTAAAGTATCCGTTAATGGGGCTAGAGAGTTTCACTCGTGATGATCCTATCTTTATTGACGAGTCTGTTTTCCGAGACAATTACCGCCCAACAGAACTCATCGAACGGGACGATGAATTGGCGGCGTATCAATCAGCCCTCCGACCAGTAATCAATGGCGCACCGCCAAAGAACATCTTCATTTATGGACAGACGGGTGTCGGCAAGACGTTGGCCACACGGCTTGTCACCGATCGGCTCCTCGAAGACCAACGCCAATACAGTGATCTCAACATCAAGCAGATCACGCTCAACTGTAAGTCGGTGAACTCGTCGTATCAGGTTGCTGTGAATCTCGTCAATAAATTTCGAGAACCTGACGACTACATCCCGTCGACAGGGTATCCACCTACCCGAATCTACCAGATGTTGTGGCAGCATCTAAACGACCTTGAGGCATCACATCTGTTGATCGTTCTCGACGAGATCGACTCGATCGGTGCCGACGGCGAAATTCTATATGAGATCCCACGAGCCAATGATAACGACCACGTCGAAGATACGTATGTCGGCGTCATTGGGATTTCGAACGACTTTACCTTTCGAGATAGCCTCAGTGCGCGAGTAAAAGACTCGCTGTGCGACGAAGAGCTTCATTTCCCTCCATACGATGCCAACAACCTCAGACACATCCTCTCACGACGCGCCGAGAAAGGCTACCACAATGGCGTCCTCGAAGATGGAGTGATACCGCTTTGTGCTGCACGAGCAGCCAATGAATCTGGGAGTGCGAGAATGGCGCTAAAATTACTCTACAAGGCAGGTGACCTCGCACGGCAGCGTGATGAACCGACAGTCAAAGAATCCCATGTCGACGAAGCACGGAAGCTCATCGAAGAGGGGAAAATAAAAGACGAGCTCGCACGGCTACCGATCCACTCGAAGCTGACACTACGTGCGATTACGAATCTCTCAAAAGTTGACGAGACGCCGGCAAAGCGACGTAAGATTTACTCACTCTATCTCGAACTGTGCAAAGAGTTCGCGACCGATCCGGTCACCGACCGAACAATTCACGATCGCATCAGCCAACTTCGGCAGAAAGGGTTTGTCGAAGCTGAAGAAAAGAATGAAGGACTCAGTGGTGGGAGCTACAACCTCTACGATCTAAAAATTAGAGTTGACGCTGTCGACGAAGCATTGAATCTTGAAGCATAGTCTTGTCGGCTATAGACAACGCCAATTCTGCAGAGTTACATGTTGATTAGGGTGTGGTCGACTGATTCTAACTAACCAAAAGTCAGGAATTCATTTGAATCAGATTCTATTATTTGGTTAGTGGGAATTGGATGAGAACACATGAAGGGTGGTGTTGCGGATCGCATATCAGTTCTTAGACGCCCGAAATCGAGTGATTTACACTTTGAACACGGGGTGTGGACGGCACGTAAAATAACTCACGAAAACAGGTGTGTGGCCGGCTGAGATTAAAACACACGAAACGTACTCTCTCTCTCTTCTTGTTTTACCCCATATCCTCAAAGACCACCGACCATAGCCCATCCTCGCGGGCAGCCTCCTCGACACTATTATAGAACTCAACTGGTACGTGGTTCTGATGCCGGTCGACCATTGTGAGCCACTTCTTTTGGTCTTTGAGTTCCCGAGAACGATAATCAGTACTTCACAAAGCCGCTTAGTTAGAACGTCTGCTTGCTGAAGGTGTGTCTAAAACCAAACAAGCAGACGGTGAGATCCACGAGGACCAGCTTCTTAACTTTCTCGTCAACCGC
>Ga0136593_1000216_pt1 | contig 19126 bp, 29 predicted proteins | sample AntDeeMetagen359_FD_104781 | JGI IMG/M metagenome (GOLD analysis project Ga0136593, IMG submission 104781) | Saline lake microbial communities from Deep Lake, Antarctica - Metagenome TFF #359 | ecosystem: Environmental > Aquatic > Non-marine Saline and Alkaline > Saline | place: Antarctica: Deep...
GATCGCCAGCCGCTGGATGAAATCCTGGGCGAGAAAGAGACCTCTCTTCGAGGGGAATCGTACCATGTTCAGATCGGCCCAGAGGATATAGAGTACGATATCGGCGAGGGATATGATCAATTCTATTCAGGCGGTGGGGTGATCGTCGGCTACCGTTTCCAATGGGAGACGAAAGAGTACATCTACAGTGGGGGAATATGCACGGTCGACGCCGAACTCGACTACCTGATCCTTGGACGCAGTGATAGTGACAGGTACGACTACCACGACTACGATTTCACGACGCATACCCAGACTATCGATTCGTTCTCTGTATGATCGTCGGAAAACGTTGCTGCATCCCAATACCACTCTCTATTTTTCTCTGCCGATCAACGCGCAGTAGGAGGTCCAAAGTATGTCATCAACAGTAGATCAGCACCCAATCGACATCGAACAGAAAGCAGAATCAATCGACGTAGTGCCGGCCATCGTGAAGATGCTCATCAAGATTGGTGAAGACATCGGTCACCCCATCCGCGATATCGAGGGGTACAACAATGCTATCGGAATCGTGAAACTGGAAACGCCGATCGGTCATAACGATGGGGGCCGGGAAGAATACGCCCTCCTGAACCCCAACGGTTTCATTTTCCCGTTCGACCCGAAGGATTCTGAAGGTCTCACCGAATTGTGTGAGGCAGCTGGGCTCGACAGCGATGCAGCCCAAGATTCTACCAATGCCTGACGACTGCAGTGTCGACGACACAACACCGTCCAGGACGTAGCAGTATCTCCAGTTTAATTTGTCATACTCCGATGTGTGGAGTAATAATGGTAGTCGAAACACCCGAAGACCTCGAACCCGGACGATGGTACTTCAGTACCCCAGATGCACAGCCGATGGTAGTCGTCGAGAATGAATCCGAAGTCGATCATGAAGCAGGAGAAGCAACTGGAGTAATCCTGTTTTTCGTGCTGGGTCGCGAAGAAAAGCGTGTCGAGGCGAGCGACATCTGGGATCAAATCCAGAACGAAACGCTAGTCGACATCTCCGATCGTGCCGGAGAAGAACCAGAAGAAGTGATCCTTGAGTTCGCACGGCGTGAAATTTCAGCCCTCAGCAGCAAGCTCGGTCGTCACCATCCATACAGCCACGTCAACGATGTCGACAAGGTCGTTGATCTGCAAGCGGCTCTCGAAATGTTCGACCGTGGGACTTCGCTGTAACCTATAATTTTTTGCTTATTATAGGTGGAATCTATGGGAACACGATATCAAAGAAGTGGGAAGACGGGGACAGAAGAAAATCCAGTCTTCAATAGCTTAGGCAATAAGCCAAGGGCAGTCTCACCAGAGAATATCGAAGAGTGCGACCCGCCAATAGATCGGTCCAGAGAGGACGGCAAACATGAAACCTACTACCTTATCGCACGAATAAACGGTGTCAAAAGCCGTGGACCGAGGCCAGAGCAGACGGAAGACGGAGCCTGTCTACTCTACGTGAGCGAGGACAAGGAAGCATTCGAAGTTGACTGCAATGCTGTGGCTGGTGACTGGTCGGAGATCCCTCGAAAAATCACTGATTACGTACCCAGCGCGAAGCCGGCCAACGGGTGGATTCGGAAAGCATTCGAAGTTGGAATGAAGGCTCACTCTGAGGCCGACATCGATGCCGAATGAATCAGGTGTAGAAGTGTCCTCTGTCCAAATTGACACGGTCACCGGGTTACTCAACGCCTCATTCGATGATATCGAATATGGCCGAGTAGTAGTCACCCGAAAGAAGGCCGGCGGCGAAAGAGTCCTTCATAGCGGCCGGATCGTCGATCGTAGTTTTCCGTTCGTGACGTTGCGACAGGGAGAGTACAGCGTCGACGTGAACTTAACCGAATACAGCTGGGAGCTCACTGACTGGATACCGGTGAGGTCCCCCATCGAGAAGCAGATGATCCAGAAGGAGTACCAGTAATGTCGACACCAGAAACATCAGATAGCGAAAGCAACGACGAAAGCAACGATATCACGGGGGTAAGTAGGGCAGCGTTACAGGAGCTAGCCACGGCTGTAGGGGCGATTAATTGCTCTCACAACGTAAGTGGCGGCATCAACCGCTACGTTATCCGAGATCCCGACTTCGTGATAGAATACTACGTCGACGCGAACACTGGACTGGAAATGGTAACTGTAGAATCCCGACATCCAGACCATATCTGGACATTTTCGCATTCAGCCCCAGCTAAAGACTGGAAAATCAGTCAGGTTGTCGACGATCACAACCTGCTGACCGAACTCTACGCAGATTCGACTGGTACGAGCCAGCACGCTCGCTTTTCATTCAGAGGCCCGCCCGCCGAGAGAGAGTTGGGCGAGATAGAGTTCTGCGATGAAGTAAGCGAAGAAGATGCTTCAGACATGCTCATCGACGAAGAACATCTCTCAGGGTGACCACCATGCACACCCAAGAAGTCCAAACGAATACCAGAATATCTGGGAAAGAGTTTCATCTTTTCCAGCTCGTGACTCTGTGTCGACCCACAGAGGATGGTAAGGTCCGGGAAACACGAGTAGTGTCCAAGGTGTTGGACGACCGTGTTATACTCCATAGTCCCGATTTCGCCGATAAGGTGAGTGTGAAGTGGTCATATTACCAGACGTGGAACATCCGCCCCATTACGACCAAAAGCGGCTTTCCTGTTTACGGCTACTAAGCTATGTCCGATAGTACAGAAAATGCCCATCAGACCAGAACGTGCAAGCGTGTGGATTATCCCACAAATTTATTATTTGAGGGCTTGGTGGGGTAAGCATGGATGAACCGTCGCCCCCTGATCTCCCTCAATATGTTCTCAAAGGGGTCGATACGCAGTCACCTGAAGACCTGCTCGCCCTCGCCGAGTACGCCGAAAAGTTAGCCGCTTGGAAGAGGTTTCAGGGGCAGGAAGATACTCGTAAGCGCCGAGAACAGAGTCGTCACAAGGAACAAAAGAAAGACCTCGAAGAACGTGACGAGGAAGTATCCACAGATCCAGAAGCATACGATGTGCCACCATCGGCCTACATAACAGTCAAAGAGCCGAAGCCGGGATACGAGTACTATTACTGGCAATGGCGAGAAGACGACACTTGGAAGAACGAGTACATTGCTCCAGTGAACCCCAAGCAGTAGGTCGACGCTGATTGTAGGCTATCAAGAAGCTCGAAAAAGGTATGATCGAAGGAACAGCCGGTCGAGGACGTCAGTATCCTCGATATTTGAACGGTATGTTATATCGAGCCTTCATACCTTTGTAGTCGCAGATTGGCAATATCTGCATCCGTTGGCTGTTTGGGTGCGCGATCAGCAGCGACGACGTTTGATCGGGGTGCGCGGATTCGCCGACTCGATAAGGTCGGTTCGCTAATCAAAACAGAAGCGACATCGGCTTCTGAGTCAATCTTCCCCACGGTTCCGAACAGCCCTTGCGACACGAGGTAAACCGGGTCGCCACTCGATATCGGGGCGGTTGTATCTGCTGCTGATCTGGTTTGGGTTGACATTGTTATTTTTCCTATGTGTCAAGCAATTTTCTTTTTGTGCCTAGAGCGATGGAACGGGCCGTTTGACCCGAAATACTATGAATACCACTGTGTATCTACTACTATAGGCACAATTGAATGTATGACAGTCTTTAACATATATCTACCGGGGTGAAAAACGATGATTCATGTTGCACAGTGTCCCGACTGTAGTTCTGTAACGGTATTCAAGATCTCACCCGATCAGGATTTCGTCTGCTCAAGCTGCCAAACCGCCGTCGGAGTCATACAGCCAACGCTTAATCAGTATGGATAACGCGACAATCGGTACGACAGCTATCAATGTGTATCCAACTACACGGCCCATCAAGGCAGGAGCCAACTCGATTATTGCGCTGTGATCGTACTCGGCGGCTCTTTTGATCGCGTTAGGGCTGAATAGCGGGAGGGGAAGGGCCAGTATAGATCTGCCCAAAGCATGAGAAAGAACCCCGAAAAGCAGTACGTTCACTAAAGAGGGCTCCGGGGTGAGTAGGTCGACATCCCACCGAATCATCATCCTCGCTGTCGGTGGGAGTCTGAAATAGAGGGCGATGAAAACCAGAGCAGAACCACCGACTATCTCAATCAAGTACATGAGTCAATCACTATGTCCTACAAATGTCCGGTGTCGAATGAGTCGACAGCCGGACAGAGTGTAGTGAACACCCGTAAGTTGATTTGTAGTTACACGCGTTGCATTCCCTAGATGCAGCCTCGACGACATACCAATAGCCGATATTATGAGGCTATGCAACTGTCTGACGGGGTAAGTAATATTACTTTCTAATTTTTCGGCAGCAGTGATACGTGATGTGTCGATTCAGTACGGAAGCAGCATCCCCCAACGGGGCGTACAATCGCACTTGCCAGAGTCGAAGTCAAATTAGATAATTTGTTGACCTTGATAGGTGAGTTGCGTTGGTTCGAATCGACGCAGACAGCTGTTTGACGCGAAAGAGTACCCATGAGTGCAGAATCATCCACAGGAGACGGAGGAGCCGCGCAGAGCGATACAACTACCGAGACCAGTCTACTGGACACGGAGATCTTCGAACGGGATACGGAGGGCGGCCTGCCCGACGATCACCAAACCCCGTTTGATGTCGCTGCCGGGGTCGATGTCTCAACCCTTGAGATCTCGGCCGAGACCGTTATCGAGACGGTTCAGCGACCGTGGGAGGCGGCCCACAGTCGAATCAAAGAAGAAGAGTCGATCCCCAGTTGGACCGGTTCTGTCAATGTCGACCTCTTGGATCTGGTCATCCGGCACATTTCCAATAGTATTCGTGAGTCGAAGCTACTGATCGCCGAAGATGGCTTCTACGTTAGCGTGACGGACCCCGCCAACGTGCAGATGTTCGAGTTGTGGCTCGACAAGGGGGATTTCGACAACTACAATGTCGACTTCGAGGGGATCATCGGTCTGAAATGGAGTAGCGACCTGAAGACCATGATCCAGCAGGTGAAGTCGGGAACTGTGGTCGATATGGCCATCAAGCTCGATGAGCCGGGAACCACGTCTGAGCATCTCCACTTCGATTTCGGAGATGAATTCCAGATTCCCGATGGAGTCAATATGTCGACACTCGATCTTTCTGTTCGGAATATCAAACAGAAGATCGCGACGTCGGGACGTCTCAAAATCACCGTCGACGACGGATTCGTTATGCGAACAAAAACTATCGACCCAGATAGTATGCGAGACGTACCCGACCTGCCGAGTGTCAAGCACCAGTCGCAGCTCAGCTTCCCCGGTGTAGATCTCAAGAACTACCTGAACCGGGCCGATGACTTCGGGGACTACTTCGATATTCGCGCCCCGGCCGATGAAGAAGACGTCGTCGTATTCAATACAGAGGGAGACATCACCGAAGTCTCGAAAACGTACGAGTCGGTTGAGGACCTCGTAGAGTACTCTGGTAAGAAATCCGCGAAGGATCTGGAGTTCAGTGTGTCTACGAATCCCGGCGACGAATCAAAATTCTCCATTGACCATGTCGCCAAGTTCGTCAATGGTAACAGAAAAACCGATCTGCGAGCGCCGTATCACATCGGCTTCGGGCGTGAGGTTCCAATCAAAGTCCGTCGCGAACTCGGTGACGAGAGTTTCATCTCTTGCATGGTCGCCCCACGGGTTACCAACGACTGAGGTCTAATCATGAGTACATCACCAACACAAACAGCCGAAACGCAGACTGCAGAAGCCGAGACAGCTGAAACAGAAGCAAGTTCAGCGGGTCAGTCGACCACGACGCAGGCTGGCCTGTTCGACACTACATACGAATACTCCACAGAAGGAAACCTACCAGAAGACATCCAACGGGATTTCGAGATCCCGGCAAGTGCGAGTCTGTTCACGCTCACACTCCCAGTCGACTGGCTTCTCGAAGAAATCAAACCGGCATGGAAAGACGCAGCTGAATTGATCAAAGAGTGCAGTGATCAGCCTGCTTGGGAAGGGTCGATCAACAGCCTGCACCTCGAACGAGTTCTTCGGCATATCCCTTCCAGTATTGACGAGATGAAGATCGCCGTCACAGAGGATGGTTGGTACACTAGCGTTGTCGATAGCGCGAATGTGTGTATGTTCGAATACTGGCTGCACAAAGACGATTTTAGCCAGTACAACCTAAGTGACGAAGGGGTTCTCGGAATCAACATCTCGCATCTGAAAAAGACATTCAAATCGGACAGTAAGGGTCAGGACATCGATATCTCGTTCAACGATGACCGCACGTACACTGTCGATGACGGAACTCCGGTCACAGCAAGTCTGATCGATCCCGATTCTGTGCGTCAGTCGCCTGATCTCCCGGACCTTCATCTCCCGTGCAGCATCGAGCTGCCAGGTGAGGAAGTGAAGACGCTGATCAGGCGACTCGGTGAGTTTGGTGACCACTTCCGAGTCACTTCCGACGAAGCCAATCAAGATGTGGTGTTCGAGACCGAAAGCCACGATACCGACTTCGGAAAGAAGTACGCAGGCAAGGAAGATCTACAAGTCTACAACCCACTGAAACCAGATGAGCATCCTTTCAATCTGGATGTGCCTGAGAGCGGATCATCGCTGGTGAGCGGTGACTATCTGGGAGGGTTCATCCAGAGCCTTCGGAACAAAGACCTCAGCGAAGCGTACACTGTCATCTTCGGACACGAGTTCCCGATCATGATCGAGATGGGCCTCTGTGGTGGTAGTTTCGCGAGATTTATGCTTGCTCCGCGAATCGAAGCCTAATACTTGGAGACTGATCATGGAAGGTAAGAAGATCAAAGCCATTCGAGATTTCTCCGATACAGATCATGAGTCGCTGCATCAGTCTGTCACCACTAAGGATCGCACTAAAGCCGTCGTACTCGAAGATGGGACGCGACTGGTCCCTATCTATGATATGAACGCCAACAGAGCCGGCGTCTTCTTTGGTTTGCCTGACGACCTCAGCACTCTCTCCGGTGTGGAAATTGAGTCTGTGCTGCCCATGAGCAATGCAAGCGTCCAAGATCACGACTGGCAGAAAGGTCGCTTGCCAGTACCACCAGTGATCACTACGACAGCGGGCCACACAATCTATCCCTCGCGGGACACCGAGGGAACTGGGCCGGGTGTCTTGTACGAATTCGAACCAGAGTCAGAGGGCGGAGAGGTCTACGTAATCGGATTCCAGCACGAAAGAACTGATTAGGAGCTCTCTGAGCGAAATACTGATATTTGATAGGTGAGAACGGACGCTCACCGGGATTTGAATGGCAAAAATCACGAAACGACTGTTCGGCTGGCTGCCCAACCGATACACTTCCTACCGGCTATATTATCTTATCACAGCCCTCGGTGTCATCGTTCACGAGTTGTCGCATAAGTGGCTCGCCGAGGATCGGGGACTTGAGATCCTGGAAGTTCAGTACTTCTCTCTTGAAGGAGATACCCTCGGCCATGTTATCCACGAGCATCCGCGTACCTACATGGACTTGTTTGCAGTCTCAGTAGCTCCGTTCATCATCAATTCATCTATCGGCATCAGTGCGTTCGTTGCTGTAGGAGTCTACGTAGAGATGGTTGCTACAGGTGCATTCACGCTGCTGGGAGCAGCAGGAATCGTCGTCGGTCTGTGGGTGGGAGTATCCGTTACTCTCCATGCATTTCCGAGTATGACCGATCTGAACAACATTTATGCTGGAACGCGACACCTTTGGGGAAAATCAATGGTTCCAGTTATACAACCGTTGGTGCTGTTCGGAATGCGTCGAAATTGGGTGCTGTATCTCGTCCTGTTCCCGATCGGGATAGTGATGAGAGTGGGTCAGCTACTCATCTTCAGTATCAAGCACCCTGCGGCTTTGCTAACAGTTCCAATAGTCGTCGTGCTTGACGGATTAGATCGAACTCAGAAGTATGGCTCCAACTTGATATACACGGTCGGAGTGATCGTTACCAGTTACTACGTGACGCAATATTTGGCAGCAGTTGCGACCGATTTGATCGGCTAACTGGGTTCATCGATATTGGATCCGACATCACCAGTGAGCGAGGAATTCAGATAACAGGCCGGTTCAGCTACGATCAGACGACTATGCACAGACCGCGTCGACCATTTCAATCATCTCTGATAATGCAACGATGTCAGGAGACGGTTCTAGCGTCTTTTCGGCGGTATTGTAGGTGGCAATCCCATACTCATGAAGAACCTGTGCGTGGACCTGTGAGATGGATTTGAAGGCACTTCGTCGTTCCTCTCCAGACAGTTTATACGGTTTTACCCCCCATCTCTCAGAAGCAACTTCTTCTGAGAGGTCGCGTATTTTCAAGGCCGATACATCCTCTTTGCCGGACATCTGATTAGCAATCGCTCGTATCAGTTCTCGGCTTCGCGGTCTCGATAAGAGTTGAAAAACTTGGTTAGAACTGATGCTGATCGGGTAGTCGTGCCCATCTGCAAATATCCGAGTGCTGGATGCTGAATTACTCTCATCTTCGTCGAGACTCTTGGCAGCCATTACTCTTCTCAGTAGTCACACACCGATATTGTTTTCGGAGGTACAGACAGTATAACGGCAATTATCTGATTCTCACAGGCAAATGTGGTGTATGGAATCCAGTTAGCCACATCCCGGAACGGTTCTACGGTACTCAACCAGAGCTGTCAAAAAGCGAATCAGGCGCTCCAGAGAGTGGAGAGTGGCAACGAGAGACTATTTATCTTCCACGATCAGTGCGATTATGGCTACGTTCAACGCAACAACCAGCAGTAACCTTGTAGAGCTCTCGAACCCAGATGCAGTCATGGAGGTCCTCAACCAGTACACACTCGGTGGTGCGAACAGCGAAGTCACCGATGACGGGGAATTGACCTTCCACGGGTACGGGTGGATGAGCGCCGACAAGTTGGACGAACACGACCGGCTGCTCGAAGGCTACGAGATGGTCGACCTACTGGCGGAGATCGCACCACACCTCCGAAAAGGAGAGACACTCGATATCCAGATGGTCGGTAACGAAAAGACCCGATTCCCCCTCGCTGCTGCTCGATACACTGTCACTGATGGGGAAGTCAAAATGTTCACTCTGGAGGATGGGGGTAAGGTTCTAGAACCGAACCAAGAGATCAAGTCTCAACCTCAAGCATGAGGTACGACAGCGCCCTTGAGCAGCAGACAGCAAGACAGTACGACAACGGGACTGTCGAGAAAGGAGTTATCAAACCAATCGAAGACCGTGGGAGTGTGTGGTTCGTCGAAATCTCGACGAGTGACGGCCGACACCACCGAAAATTGATCCAACTGATCCGCCGAAGCGAAAACGGACGAGTAACCGGGAATGTGAAACCGGATTCCTCTCTTGAAATATCCAGTGAGAGATTCAAACTCACACCCGGCCAACTGGATCTGCGAGAAAGTAACACCTGAACGAATCATGGAATACGATACAGCAATTGGTCGTTCGACCAGCAAAGAGTTCGGTTCTGGAACAATCATGGAAGGAGAAATCACCCCAATCGTCGACAAAGAAGGTATGTGGTTCGTCGACATTTCGTGCGAGCGAGGAAGACGTCATCAAAAGGTCGTCTCAAAGATCGTCCGAAGCACAGGTGGAGCTATGATGCAGAATTACACTCCCAATGTGCAAACCGGTATAGAAGCAGACGAATTTAAGTTGGAATCCGGGAGATTGGACCTGCGATAGCAGTTTCCCGGTCTTCAAAAATATAAGTTATCTCTAATATGATTCTAAACAGTAGGTTCATGGTATATACTACCACATATACTCTCATGCGAAGTCTCGACTCACTTGTGTCAGTTACTGAGTGTCAAAATACGCTTTTGGTTCGACCGGGAGCAACGTAATCATGACTGGATGTGGGGGATCGCCACCTCGCGACCCGTCAAGATACGAGCGGTCAAACCACTTCGGAGATTCAATGGAAGATTCAATGCGATTTCTCACAGAGGAGATGATCGATAAGACCCTCAGTGATGGTAAAAATTGCGACCGGATCGAGGCGGGTCCGGGTAAGCTCCGGCGGAAGTACAGATTTGAAGGGATCGACGCCGTATTGGTTCTTCCTGAGTACGAACCAGTATTAGTAACAGGTTGGACCGAGATTGGATGTCTCGAAGAAGCGTTGACGTCGGAACGGTGGTCATTCGATGATATTCAGGTCATCGAAGCGTTCGAGAACGAACTACACAAACAGCGGATTACGACTCTCGATGATGATTGGGGGTGAAGGTAGCTTAAACCCTGAACAGCATTATACGATACAAGGTTTTGACCCCTGAAAAGACAAATCGAGATCAGTTGACGACTTCAGCAAACGCGACGTTCTCTTTCGTCGAATCGATTTGGATTGTGTAAGTGTTACCGGGGACCGTGTCCGGGACTACAACCACATAACCACTAGTGCCGACTTTAGCGATTCCGTCTCCCTGGTCACCGAGCGACTCGATCTTAACATCAATGATCTGATCATCTTTGACAGGAGGTTGCTGGGAGTCATTCCATCGGTCAGGGTTGTATCCGCGTGGTTCACTCCCCGTTGACGGTGTCTGAATGTGTGATGAGCCACTCTTAGCACTGTCTGCGGATAAGAATGCAATACGATACGTCTCTACTGGGTCTAGAGTGTCACTATCAATCTCAGATCTTGGGACTTCAATGAAGTATCGGTCCTCAAAAACTTCAATAGAACTAGTGAACAGAGTTTGCAGCCTAGTCGGAATCTCAACCATCAATTGAGTATATCTTCAGTCTGTCTTTAGTTTTTCTACTGTGTACAATAGGAAGAAGGGTCCTCTGAATCATTTTTCTCCTTCTATATGAGCGAGTCGTGTGGTCCCGGAACAGCACCAGAGCCGTGTATAGACGGGTAATAGCAAGCGTTTAATCAGGTATCTCGATATGAATGAACCGAAATTCAAAATTGCACGATAAAGTACAAAAACAAGAATCTGAGTCGTCAAAAAAGTCGAATGGTTGCGAGGAGAGCGAATGTACAGGTACGGTCATCCAGGATCAGAAGACTGGGGAGAAGTACTGCGACACCTGCGGTCTCGTCACAGATGGGATCATTGTCGACAGTGGTCCAGAGTGGACAAACTATCGCGATAGCGATCCGGCGAACAGCAACTCGCGTGTAGGAGCTCCCATGACGCCACTAATGCACAACCGGGGCCTCGAAAGCACAATCTCCTGGAATGGTCGGGATGCTAACGGGAATATCATTTCTTCGGAGAAGCGCAATGCACTCTCACGACAGCGTAGACTCAATAAACACGCCAAGTTCCAGGGTTCGCAAGAACGTGGATTGCGTAGCGGGCTTGCAGAATTGAAGCGGATGGGGTCTGCTCTCGGTATCCCTACGCCCATCCAAGAAATATCTGCTATGATCCACCGACAGGCTGTTGACCGAGACTTGCTGAAAGGTCGATCAATCGAAGGAGTAGCCACTGCGAGCCTCTATGCCAGCTGTCGCATGGAGGGAATTAGTCGTAGTATCGAAGAAGTGGTCTCTGTCTCTCGAATCGAGAAACGTGAGATTTGCCGGGCACATCTCATGCTGACCCGCGAATTGGACCTCAAAGTTCCGCCGGCCAATCCGAAAGAGCACGTCGAACGCTTCGCTCAGAAGGTAGATGCTCCTGATGACATTATCATGGAGGCAAACAAGATCCTCAGTAATGTAAGGAATACACCTCTCGAAAATGGACGAAAGCCGACCGTAGTTGCGACCTCAGCCCTCTATGCGGCCTCACTCAAGCGAGGTGAACTGCTGAAGCAGAGAACCATGACGAGAGAACTGGACGTGAGCAGTGTGACAATTCGGAACGTATCGAAAAAGATGCTCAACGAAGATCCAGATCTCTCGGAGTACGGTTGCGATTTCGAAGAGGTGTCCGTCAACTCAATCTACAAGATCCTGCACGGCGAGGACAAGACAAAGACGTACGTATGACCTAGAAGAGAAGCCACAACCTCGTTACGACCGATATTGTTTTATCAGATTCCTTAGAACGGAGTAGTATGTTACGAGATGGTCATTTAGGCATTTCCTTACTGCTCTTTGCACCAATCGGGTTCGTTATGTTGGGATTCGCACCACTCGAATTGATCGTCATCGCAGGAGTAGCCACTCTCGCTGGCGCGGGGACGCCTGATCTCGATACCAAGACAAGTCTGGTCAAACATCGGGGGTTCACCCATACAATTTGGTTCTCTCTATTGTACGGAGTCGCCGTCGCGGGATTCACGTTTGTCTCACCGGACGTGTTCGGGTTCTCGAACTTCCAATCGTTCTCGGTCGGCCAAGCGATCTTGGCTGGGTGCTTCGGGGCCTTCGGTGTTCTTACTCATCTGGCTGGAGACGTGATCACACCGAGAGGTATCAAACCATTCGACCCGGTCACGCCACGAGAGGTCCTCCCCGTTCAGGTCTCTGATAAAAAATACTGCTACGAGATGACGAAGGCCGACGACAAAACCGCGAACAGTATCGCACTGGGAATTGGATCTCTTGCCATTGCGGTAGCAGCCTCAGCTGGAGCGTACGTTTTTCTCTGATTCAGATTGTACAGCGGGGTCGATTGATCACGCACCAAATTAACCCACAAATTTCACTTTGAAGCGGCCTTAGTGGGGTAATCTTCCGTCGAATGTCTGCTCGATCAGCTCACGCCTTAGATAGATCATCAAGAGCTTCCCGGCACTCTGTCAGCGCACGATGCCACAGTTCTCGGTCTTGAGAGACAGATGTGGGATCGTGGACCTTCTGCTTGATATGTTGGTAGATCGGTTCACATATCTCAAGCTGGACGGTGGCAACCTCTGATTCAGTAGGCTCAAGAGCTCCAATCGGCATGAATCCACTGTCGACGAACATCCCCATGATCCGGTGGGCAAATTCACTGTACTGGTCAGCGACCTTTGTCCACTCAGCCTCTCGACGGAGAGACCGCCGGCGGAATTTGGTCTCACTGACGATCCGTTCAGCGAACTCGATAGCCTGCTGCTCGCTGTATTCATCGAAGAAGAACCATTTCGCTACCCGGAAAGAGCTCTCAGAATCAGCGGATACAGTAACGAGATGTGTACTCCCGATCGGCCCGGATGTCTTTCGCTCAACGCGGATGTCGGTGTACTGACTGTGCTGATGGACAACAACCGAATCGCTCATACAATCTACTGTACCCTAGTATAGATAAAGTCGACAGTCGCTGAGAATCGCTTCTCCAGACGTCGCGATCAGAATAGGCTTAACAGTGTGTTCCCGATGAGGATACTGTTGTACAGCGCGTGAGCAGCCATAGGGACCACGATATTCTGTGTTCGCTCATATGCGATAGCGAAGGGGACCGATACGAGGGCGATTACCGTCACAGAAGTTGCTACTTCCGGTACTGATCCCGAATAATTCGCCGCGTGGAACAACCCGAATAGAGCACTCGTCGCGAAGATCGATACAGCAGGACCGAACGATTGCCGGAGTGTCCCCTGGATACCTCCTCTGAAAAGATACTCTTCAGATGGGGCTACGAGGAAGATATTCAATAGGAACAGCCCGACAGTGAACCAGATGGCCTGTTGCTGAGTTCCCAATTCCGACTCGGCGGTGAGGCCGAAAGATACCTGAAGGACCAATAGAACCATCATCAACAGCGTGCTCCCGATCACCGCGATTGCGATTTCGTACAGATCATCCCGGCTTGGGTAGTGAGATTCGATCACCGTCCCAGTGAGCTTTGTGAGGAGATAGCCACCAGAGAGGAATGTAGCTTGAGACAAAATAATCGCGAGTAAAATACTGATCCCAGTCGCCGAAGGGGAAGAAAAGGTTTCCAACAATAGCGACAGGCCGAGTTTACCCAAAAAGACGAGCAGTACTACCGCGATGAGAGCCGATAGAATGTGTAGAACATTCAGTAGTGCAGAAGAAGTTGGTTGCGACCGTGTGAGATCGAGTAGTGATTTCATCTGGTAGATCCAGTCTAGGCAGAACAATTCTGGGAGAGGTTATAAACCCATAGTTCAGGGAGATGTGATGAGTGCAAGCCCGACCTGCAGTCGACCTACTCCACGGAGATCGTCGGCAGATCCACTAAATTGCCGCTGTTGACAGCAGAGCGCCGAAAACGTTATTCAGACCTGCAACATAGGATTACTTCAGAGCGAAATGAAAGAAGATCATATCCACATTCCACGGATAACCCCGCCGACCATTCTGGTCGAGGATATTAATCACGAAGATCCTTTTGCCGTGTTTATTAGAAATCACATCTATGAGTACGCGAAGAGACTTCTCGAAAGTGATGAAGCAAAGAAATTCTACGGTCACGACCGCGATGGCGGTCTGGGGTGGTTTTCAGACATCAATAGAGGCCACTGTGAGGGGGTTGTTGTGTACATACTTGAGACAGTGGAACACAGCCAGTTTGACTCAAACAGAGTGAAGTCAAAAGGAAGAGTGAGAGAGGACGACAATAACCCAGTTCACTACTGGATACAATATGAAACAACCGATGGTGAGTACTATCATTTCGATGCGGAAGCGCCGTGGGGCGTCAAAGAATGGACTTCTTTACCATCTATTCGCCGGCAATTGCCGTTCGTAAAGATGCAAACTATCTCGAAAGACATCGACCCCCGAGACGATCCAAACAACACTGTTCGAGGATTCTACGGTATGAATCACGCACGTACACCAGAGCAATAGTTCGGTCCTCTTCTGTTAGGCTTACCAGTAGCTATATATTGATACCAGATAAATTCATTTTATTCATGGCTAATCCAACGCCCGGTTCTGGCGGAGTTCCATATACCCATCGAGAGATCTTCCTTGCAGCAAACCACTTTGTCGGCAAAGGACTGGACACGCACGCCGGTATCAACAACACGGAGCTTCAGAACAAAAGTACGTTCAAAGAGATCGTCAACGACTTTGACACTCTAGCGACCGTCCGATCAACCGAAAAGTTGTGGAACGAGTTAGTACTTTCAAAAGTCGTTAAGCAGATCGCCGAGAGCGAATTCACAGTGGAGTATGCTGCCAAACACGCCCCAGGGGTCGAAGAAAACACCTACCAAGATGTTCAAGATCTCATCGAATATTCTAATATTGCCTCGGCAGATCCTGAAACAATAGAGTGGTTGCTAAATATAGACCTTACCCATCACGCGATCTGGTGCAATGTGAATCTGTATAACAAACTACTCAAACACAATAGACAGTGGATGGATTACTTCGTCAATCTAACCAGCTTTGGCAATCCAATAAATCGGCTGGATGGCGAGACCAGAATGCAGCTGGCACTCTATGCAGTGGGTGAGTACCAGCAAGATCCATACGCTGTCTTTAGCGACCAAGCAAAGATCAATAAGTTGCTCAAGCAGGGGAATAGCTTAACCCACAATGTCCGGAGTGCATACAATATTCCAACAAATCATGACGGGTTCATTAGTGGCCGGAATAATAATGGAAATACTGGATACGATGTGAGACCTTTCTCCACAGAACGGTGGAGGGATTCAGAATACACAAACTACCGGGCAGTCGGGTTGCTAGACCGATCTCTCGAAATTCGGAGGGTTATCGCCCAAGGCCGACTAGGATTAAATGATCCAACTTTCAAATTCACAGACCTATTCGATGGGGTTGCGTTGGGTAATTTCTGGGATTATGATTGCGACTACGAATTCATAAAGTATGCAAGAGCTGAAGAAAATAGGTCGGAAATAGGGAACTACAGCCGAGATGCGATAGGGACGTCGAATGTTGATACATCTACAAATATCAAGCTGGCTGCGACAGCCGAATCAGAGGCCAGTGCAAGTGATAACGCAAGCAACGATGCGGGCAAGTCTAAGGCAACAGCTAGACTCAAAACTCAACAATTTGACGTCTCAAACAAGAACTCCCTGACAGTAAACATCAATAGCTCAAACAGCCACACGCAACACAAGAAAAATACAACGAGTTACCACTATGGTAGCTCCCGGGGAAATATAGTCTCAGAATCCAAAAGTTCTGTGAGCATTAGTGTTGGAGACGATACGAAACAGTGGGGAGGTGGAGATACGCCAAACGACCACACATTCAGCATTTCTAATAGCAATACAATAGACATAGATATTCGAGTGGACAGCGATTCAGATTACCATAACAACTGGCAAGTCGATACAGCTGCAAATGCGTCTGTGAATATTACGAGTATAGATATCGATTGAAATGAAGCCCATATTCATCTTTTTTACTCGGCTGGGCGAATGCTTTTATTTGATGCCAGGCTATATGCCACTGAGTGATGAGATAAATGTTTGATTTAGGTGGGTTTAGCAGCCCTTTTAACGGAGATAAGGATTCGAAGAAGCTGTCCAACAGTGGTACTATTGAGTTCGTCTGTGAAGAACATCTTTACGGCGTCCTGCCAGAGCCGATCCCGGCAAACAAGGTCCTTCCTGAGTGGTATAAAGACCTAGAGGAGAAGATGGGCAAGGGACTAGGCAAGTCGACGGTCAAACGGTGTATGCCATTCTTGGACGCGATGACGGCCGGTTGGATACTCCCCCTCCCCGCTGACACAGAGGTCGATTACAATACCGCAAAAGGAGATGCAGAATTTTCGTGGAACTTCGATCGGACGACTGTTTCTTCTCATGCCCCAGCTCAGATTGGGGGAGACAATCATCCAATGGGAGGCAAAGGAGTGCTCAAGTTCCACAACTACTGGGCCATGAGGGTCCCCGAAGGGTATTCCGTGCTATTCACGCCCCCCATGAATCGGGTTCAACCGCAATTTCAAGTATTCTCTGGGATCGTCGACTGCGATAACTACTTCAACTACATCAATTTCCCATTCATCTGGACTGGTGGCGACTTCCACGGGGTCCTCGACAAAGGAACACCAGTCATCCAGGCGATCCCATTCAAACGGGATGCGATGCTTGGAGACGGGGAAGTTCGGGCGATGTCCGAAAGTGAACTGGAAGATAAAAACAAAACCCAGCGGATACTGAATAGTGACGAATCGAATTACCGGAACGAACGTTGGGAAGGTAAGAACGCGAGTCGAGTCGTCGACAGAGATTAGTACAAAATAGCCTTTTGATCAGTTTTAAGTCGATTGTGCCGGCCTTGAGAGGCTAGTAAGACCCGAATTACCCTCTATGGATTGGTTCCCAAATCTGTTCTCTGTATGTGTGCCGGTCAGACGCGAGCTGAACATAATGCCTCTCCTTGGCAAGATCTTCTTCTTCGGTTGATGGTCTACAGTTACTGCCATCTGTATGTTCTGTCCTCTTAATCGGGATGAGTTGGCTGATTGGAGTGCCCTTTTTTATTATCCCAGAATAGCCTAGATCGTGCCATTTTACGATAGAATTTATTCTCCCATCGTATTCGTCGGCATTCAGTACCCCTGCGGTAGATTCGAAAATCTCAGCCGGTCTATTTAACGGAGGCACTACAAGAAGGGACCAGCCTTCTTTCGCCACTGCTCTCCACGGCGTTGCTAATTTGATGAGAACAATATCTTCTGGGTATGTACTATTCATCAGATCGGTAGACTGGTTCGAAACCAACTCTAGGTCCATGTCCCAGTCAAAACTCATTTCGCCGTTTTGTATGTTCACTTCAATGTCGCCCGGCGTCTTTAGAATCCACCCCATCGAGAGCGATTCGAAAAAGGACATACACCTCCGCACACTCCCTATCTTCGATGTGTCGTAGGTCCCGTTTTCAGCAACCATAGGGGTATCTTTGTACCACTGTGGCAACTCATTATATGCGGGGGTTGGTTCTGGAACAACGCTATAATATTTTTCGTCGCATACAAATTCGATGGGTGGATCATCCGACTTGTCGATTCCTCCTGCGAACTTACTCAGTAAATTTTTCATATTCAGGTATTTTTGATTCGCTAATATTCATCTTCTGTACAGATCGTCTCTGTAAACAATCTTAGTCGTACTACTGTTTAAAGTTTTCAGGCAGTAGAATACCTCGACCAAAGACGTTCTCGGCGGGTCTCGAAAGTGCTAATTCTGGTCGTACGAGAAGACACCGTTCATAGCAATTAGGCTTGAAGCGATGTCATCGGCGCAAGGCTCGATCATCATACAATACTCAAAGAAGTAAGGCCGATCTGCTTCTGCCTCTAAGAGCTCGTGCCAGTGTGCGGGTAGTTTGAGTTCTTCAACCATATTAGAGCACCATCTGGTCAGATGCGAATACAGCTGCCATACCGATCTCGCTGGAAGCGAAACTTTCGGCGGCCGGTTCGTACCCCATCACGTTGTCTCGGAAGTATCCACCATCAACCACAATGGAATCATCCGCTCGGAACATGAAGTCTTCAACGTTGACCAAATTCCACATCTCTTTGGCTTGCTCAACGTGTTTTGACTCGTCGTATTCATACGATGTTGCTTCTTCGATTAGTTTCGAGATCTCTTCGGAATCGGGAAGATCCGAAATTTGCTCTTCAGTGTTGTCGATCCTGTTCTCTATTTCCTTGAAGCGAGCCGTTGACGCGATTGAATTAACAACCCCCTCATTCGGATCTGCCCAGTGCATCGTCCCCATCCCCTTTGATCCAGAGAAGCTCACAATACCCAATGCAGGGCGTCCAACCATCTCGGAGAAATCCAATAGCTCCTGTTCGCTATTCACTTCTACGGGGACCTGGGTGGCAAGTTCGTTGATCAGCTTGGCAAAAATCATGCCATAACTGTCGCCAACGCTCAAGTCTGAAAACTGTCTGAACGATTCCATTGGGTGATGTTTAACGTAATCCTCCACCTCGTAATCGCCCTCATCATCTTCAAGCGATGACTCAGAAACATCTTCTGTAGTTGAACTCAAGGTTTGATCATCAGAACTCATGCATATATTTTCAGAGTAATATAATATAAATGTACCTAGCCGTGGATCCCTCACCACTCCTTCGCTGTGCCTTTTTTAGCAATATCTTGTGTCTTTGTCAACATACAATATACAATCTCCAAAAAGCACCTGAACGCGAGGTAGACAACCTCTACGACACGTTGAGCGTGTGGTGGTTTCCGATGATTAGAACGGAGTCAGTTTCCGAATACTTGTGCCAA
>Ga0136593_1000225_pt1 | contig 18428 bp, 30 predicted proteins | sample AntDeeMetagen359_FD_104781 | JGI IMG/M metagenome (GOLD analysis project Ga0136593, IMG submission 104781) | Saline lake microbial communities from Deep Lake, Antarctica - Metagenome TFF #359 | ecosystem: Environmental > Aquatic > Non-marine Saline and Alkaline > Saline | place: Antarctica: Deep...
CACCACTACGGAATCCTTTGACTTCGGCACGGTGGATCTTGGCAACGATGTTGCCGCTGGTCCCGTGCTCGCGGACACGAACGCAGACCGTATCACCCTGTACACAGTCGAAATCGTCCGATTCGGCTTCGTAGAGACTCATTGGTTGGCCTCGCGTTTCTGCGTCGGCAGCACGTGTTCGATCTCGGCATCCTCGTGGACATCCCACTCCTTGACACGTGCGCCGCAGAACCGACAGTACGAGCCACTGATCGGCACCTCCTGCATGAGATTGATCGGTTCGTCTGCGGCTTCGACGTGTTTGACCATCTGTTTGCAGATCGGACACTGCGTGTCGATCATATAGAGAGTCATAATCATCACACCTCCGAATCGGCTTCTTTCGAGAGAATAATGGCAACTGCCATCATCTCTGATGCGGGTAGGAACTCATCGAGATCCGAGCCGACAATATACGAGTCCGCATCAGTCGCTAGATTGACGAACTCGTCGAAGTAGTCGTTCGACGACAGCAGTTGGTTCATCGCCCCGCCGATAACGCCCTCGCTCCGCAGCATTTCGTCGTGCATTTCCTCGGTTCGTACGTGCAGTTGAACTTGTGTACTCATTGATTTCTGGTTCTTTTTTTTTTTGATCAGGTTGTTCGATAGTGGTTGTTCTTGGGTTCGTAGATCTCGCGCTGATCCTTTAGCTTCTGAAGCGTGTCCGTGAAGTCGTCTTCGTCCATCAACACGACCGCTTCCTTCTGGATCTCGTGGAACGGTGCGCCGTCTTCGGTCTCGTCCTCCAGCCCGTTGATGATCGCTTTGACCGACCGAATGCGATCCTTCTGTGACGACGACGTGCCGGTCGTGAACTTGTTGGCGTCGAGCATCCCCGTGTCGGGGTCGATGCCCAGCGTCTCCAGCGACTCGTACATGATCTCCAGTGCCCGCTCGACGTTGGCGACCGTCACCTCGTTCGAGAGTTGCATCCGGGCGTTGGCTTCCGACAGCCGGTGCAGAGCTTCGACCATCCGATGAGTCGTTGGTACTGGACCGTTGGCATCCTCGTTGACCTGCCGAAGATCAACGTACTCACCAACAATGCGGTCCATCGCGTCCTCGGTGAACACGGGATAACACTGCTTGGCGAGGGCAACATAGGCTTGGAACATCTCCGGTGAGATGGGTGGCTCCTTGGCGTCCTCCTCCTCGGGCGTGAGCGCGACGTTGCCGCGTTCTTTCTGTCCAATGCGGGCAGTGGTCGTCATGGTCCGTGCGACGTTCTCATCGAGTTCCTCGTCCGGCTCGTCGCGCATGAGGAACCAGAGATCGAACCGCGAGAGCAACACCTCGGAAAGATCCAACTGCTCGCTGATCGAGGCGTTGGGGTCGAAGCGTCCGTACTTCGGATTGGCCGCCGCCACCACGGCAGTCTTGGCTGGCAACACGCCGGAGACAACCAGCGTGATTGTCACCTGCTGATCCGACAACGCTTCCATGAAGCCCGCCGTCTCGTCGTCGTACATCTTGTCGAGTTCGTCAATGCAGGCCACACCACCGCTAGCCTTGACGAGTGTTCCGGCCTGTAGTGTCCAGCCGCCGTCGGCGAACTCGTCCTTCTGGGCGGTGCCGGTCAGGCCAGCCGAACTGGACTTGCCGGTCGCGTACTCGGATCGCGGGACGAGTTCCGAGACGTATTTGAGAATCCCGGTCTTGCCGGAGCCGGGGTCGCCCATCATCATGATGTGGCTGTTGCCACGCATCCACGTCCCGTCTTCGAGATCCTTCTCGACACCACCGAACAGCACGTGAGCAGTCGAGCGTTTGACGAACTCGTCGCCCTCGTGGAACGGTGCAACCGATCCGTAGATCGGTGTATACGGGTCGCCGGAGTTAACGATCTTTTCAATCCCATCCCGATGCGTATCGATATCTACGTCCTGATGGTCACCGGAGAGCTTGTGGATCGAGCGGGCTTTGCCCTCCAGTTCCTTTTCGAGGCTGTTCGAGTCCTGCCGTCGGGTGATCATCTCGGCGTTGATAATAGTTCGATCGCCGGGTTTGAGTTCACCCACCAGATCGTCGAACACCATGAGATCGATCATCTCAGTGTCGCCGGACTGGGCGTGTTCGGGCAGCGTCTGCATCCGAATCCGCTGGAAGTCACGCATCTTCGTCTGGCGTTGGTTCTCCTTCCACGGCCCGTTCTTTTCACAGCCCGGACACTGATGCGGCTCGGAAAGCTTCCCGCCCGTCTGTGGAATCCGTACGATGCGACCACACCGCTGGCACTCGAAGGCGACGACTTCATCGCGGAGCTTGCGTTTGCTCCGCTTGGTCACCTGTCCACGCATGTGGATCATCCGCCCGGCCACCTCGTCGGGGGGATACTGCCCCACGTCGTAGAGGTGATTCGGGCTATAGCCCGTGACACGAGCCAGCGTGTTCGCACCCAGTGCTTTCAGTTCCTCGGCCAGTTCCTCGTCGGTCAGTGGGTCCTCGCGGTCCGGATCGTCACGCAGGACATCCAACGCGGGATCGGGAATCGAGTCCATCGATTCGAGTGCCTTGGCGAAATGCCCCGAAACCATCTCGGGATGGTCATACCAGTCGTCGACGAGATCCGGGTTGAACGTGTGGATCAGTTCGATCGGCACCTCGAACGTGGTCGTATCGGGATAGTTCGACACGTAGTGGTCCACAAGCTCTGGGTTTGATTGTAAGAACTGTTCACAGACAGATAGCAGATCGGTGTTTGTACGTACGTCTCCAGTCATTCGCTGTTGTTACTCCCCCGCTGTGAAGACACTGACGTAAACTGACTGCTCCGCATATCAGCGTCCGAATCAGCAGCTTCCTTGAACTGCTCGTCGGGAACCGTCGGGTTCTGGTCCTGAAGCCGTTCGATGATCTCGCCCGGCGTGTGATCGCTGGCGTCGGCAGCGCGCTGGACCTTGCCGTGATCGCGGAACACGGCGTACCCCTGATCGAGTTCGGCGGACAGATCCTCCATCATCTGTTCGTACTCGGATTCGCGGGTGCCGTACTCCTCGACACGATCTTCAAGTTCGCCCCCGCGCTCTTTGAGGTATTCCAGTTCGTCCTGTAGGTCCTCGATCTTTTCTTCGGTCCGTTCGCGGTCGCGCTGGACCATCTTCAGCTTCATCTCCAGCCGGACGGTATCCTGATTGGCCCCTTCTGCCAACAGCCGATACACCTCGCGGACCGCCTGACTCACACCCCCAAACTCGGTGTTCTGTGAGGCATCATCGCGGTGAGACGGTGGGACCATATGTGAGACTTGAACGGGATCTTCGTCCTCATCGACGTTATCCATCGATCTGCCTCATTCCGATACAGTGCCATCGTCCCACTCAATACCCGCATCGTCTGCAATCACCGCGATCTGGGCAGGTGGCATATCGGACCGACCGAGTGCCGCCAGCAGCATCTCGACAGTCTCGCCGTCCTCCATAGCCGCACACTGAAGCAGTTCTTTGGCGAACTCGTTGCGGATATGCTGGCGGACCGAAAGCCGATCCGGGCCGAGCTTCACCGATGGCACGCCCAGTCGGGTCAGTGGAAACGTGTAGGTCGAATCGTTGGTCGACTGCATGCTCAGATACGTGATCTCCGCGCACTGAATGGTCGCACTGAAGCCGATGGCGCGGTTGCCCTGTGCTTTGACGATCTGATCACGCGCCGCAGGTGGTTGGTCGTCGACCGTCCCCACATCCGGATCGACGATCACGACCGGTTCGTGTTGGGTGAGATCGTAGGCGAGTGTCCCGGCTTCGAGTTCGGTTTTTGGCTGCTGTTCGATCGGATCGATGCCGTCGTCCGCGTCAGTGCCAGTGTCAGTATTATCTGTCATTTGGTGGTTGCTCCATTACGTCGCCCGAGACCCACATCCGTCGCGTGGTTGATTACTTCGCCGTCGATGTTCGCCTGCATACAGAGAACCTGTAGATCCTCGACGCTCTCGACGGTGATCTGCTTGGTATCGAGAGCTTTCACGAGTTCGCCGAGGAATGAGGAGACCGCCCACTGATACGGGTAGTAACCATCGAGCGCATCGCCCTCGTTGGCGTTGATTGACTGCAAGCGATCGACGGGGAACGTGTACGTCTTGTCGCCGACTGACGGTGGATCGTTCTTCGCGGCGGAGATGTAGGCAGCAGTCACCGTCTGTTCGTCGTCCGGCACAGGGCCGCCGTAGAGATCCGTATTCGTATCGTTCTCCTTGACGGCACCGTACGCCGGGCCGGTCAGTGAGCGGAGAGGGCCGTTGTCGGCGTCGACCACGACCAACAGGGCGTCGAGTCGGGCGGTGCGGTTTCGATCGCCGACGATCTGGCCGTTGTAGAACTTCGGTGTCATCGACGACCCTCCGTATCGTACAACGCAGCCACGTTCTCGCCGGCGTGTTTTCGCGAGATGTTTCGAAGGGCATACTGGGCAGCCTTGAAGTCCCGTAGCTCATCGGCAGTCAGCGTGTACGCTTTGATATCTGCCAACGCGTTGAGCGCGCAGGCGATAGACACTTCGGTTTGTTCAAGATCTTCGTCGAAGTCGGCTTCTCCTTCAATATCACTCATCCGTAGACTCCTCTGTGGGTGGTTCGAAATCGGCATCTGGATCGAGATCAGTGGCTAACTGATCGGCTAGCTCGGTCAACTCCGTAGCCGCATTGCGAAGACTCGCCGCCGACTGCACTCGATCGGGGAGATCGACCGCATCCTCATCGCGTGTGTAGTCGCCATCGATAAATGCGAGTACGTCCCGCTGACAGCCAGAACAGAGTAACCGTTCTTCAATTACGTACTCGTCCGGGTCCGTGTTCTGGGTGGAAAACGCGTAGAGTTCGGCAGTACTGAACACGTCGATGACCATCTCCGCGGTGCAACGATCGCAGATCGTCGGCTCATCATTCATCATCGGATTCGTCAGTGTCCTCCGGCGATTTGTAGGTGTTAGCGTCCTCCCGCACTGATGCGAGTCCCTTGCGGAGATCACGTGCCAGTGCTTCGAACGTCCCAGTAATCTGGTCCGTCGAGCGGTGCATCGCCATCGGGCTGTAGATATCGATCTGTACAACTGGATTCCACGGATCGCGGATGACGTACATCATATCGTGACCACGGTTCGGACCAACCGTCAGCACAAACGTCACATCCTCGAACGCCTCGGCCAGCTTGTAGCCGATCTTGTCGTAGCCGCGGTTGGCGAAGATGCCACTGCCCACATCGTTGAAGTAGACACGCTCGTGATCGGTGGTCGTCCAGTCGTTGTCTCGTGGGTCCCACTCGTCGCTGAACAAGTCGTACTCCTCCAGCCACCAGCCGGGTTGGTGGGCCGGACGCACGCCACCCAGCGACCGATCGTAGTCGTCTTGGCGGCGGTTGGGCAACTGATCGGGGCGTCCGAGATCCCGTAGCACCTTACGACCCATCGGGGTGAGACGATATCGGTAGTCTACATCGGCCTCGTCCCACTCAGTTGCCGCAGTCCGGCGGTTGACCGGACGGGTTGACTGGTCAAACGGGTTGCCCATTCGGGCCAGTTCGGCAAGCACGTTCGAGACTTCTCGACTACTCTGAAAGACGATTGAATCGTCGCCAGCCGCGTACTCGTAGAGATCGGTGGGATCAGTCCCGCTGCGGCGACGTGGGTTCTCGCCGTTCTCGTCGTCGCGGTCAGCTTCCGATTCGGCCTCCATCGAGTCGAGCGTGTACAGCGTCCAGTGAGCGCGTGTGTTGCGACTGGTCACGCTGTGATCGAACTCGAAGGAGTCGTGAATCGGTGGGTCCGTGTTCGTACCGTTCGGTTCCTGATTGGATTCGGTGTCTGTCGTCATATCGTGGGTTCTCCTGTGACTCACTATTTAGGACACGCCGTAAGTCAGGCGTGAACGTCCGGCTGGCGAGTCGAACGCCAACATCTCGCCGCTACGCGGCCAACGGATTGACCAAGCACATGAGTTTAGCATGAACAAACGCTGTGTTGGGCGCGTATCGAGAGTACCGGACACGTGGCTGTTGAGTAGTGGAGGGATGAGTGAGATAGGAGCCACCTATCTCGATAAGGGTGCCTTCTGATTGCCCGTCAGACTGCAACTTTAACTGCAACTGCACAGCGGGGTTGGCCTCGAACCAATGGCCAAGGGAGTGTGATGGATTTGAACCATCGATAACGCCTCGCTCTGGCAAACGAGACGCTGGTATGGCCTCTGCCGAACACTCCGGTGTCGAACAACGGGGTGTGGCGATTATCGCCACCGACCCGGTTTGTATCTGCCGCATTGGTGGAGTAGAGCGTATTCGGCTCGGTAGCATAAACGTTTGCTACGAGGTAAAACTCCAACAGTACTCCGTACAGTCGATTCTACTGATATACGCCTTTGAGAGTATAGATGTACATGTATATGTTAGATGTACATGTACATGTCCGGTGTCGACGGTGACGATAGCGGCGTCAGGACAACAGATGATTCGGACCTTTCTTCACTTCGACGGTGACGATGGCGGCTTGCTCTCGGCAGTCCGGGCACACACAGTGATACTCAGACTCCGAGAGATCGTAGTCCGGTGAATGTGGTTTCGCCACGGTCTGAACCGTCGTCCGTGCCATGGGAACGAGGCAGTCCGGACACTCGATATAGTGGCGGATGAAACCGTCACCATGACGTTTACTGGACGCAAAGTCGATGGTGTCGTCAGCTTCCATCTCGTTGAGTTGGGCTTCGAGCATCCCGAGCATCGGCGGGTCTGGTTCGTCCAACAGATCCAACCCGGTCAGATCTGGGAGTTCATTCTCGTTTTCATCAGAGTCGGCATCAGCAGCGGGCGTCTCCGGCAGCGACTCCCCACGACTCATTCGTTCTCCAGTGGAAAGCGTGGAACGAGTTCATCAGGCAGTTCGTACTCTTGGGCCTCGTCGAACAGCTCCTCGTACTGCTCGCGGCTGTCGATCACGTCATGAGAGAAGGCTCGCGTCGTTCCATGGAGATCCGCTCGCTGGATCGCCCGTGCGGCTTTATTCATCATTTTGTCGATGATCTCGGAGGGGTGATCGGTGTCCAGAATCCGATCGTCAGTGTACATCATCTCCTCGGAGGAGATCATCGAAGCCATCAGGACGAGTTGGGCGTAGTGGAACGGCGACATCTCCAGCCGCTGGCCCTGTAGTCGTCCCGACGCGTCAATGCCGAACTTCCGACACAGATACTCGTAGATGGGTACCTCCGTCTTCTTGAGCTTGATCACCACTTGTTCGAACAGTTCAGTGTGATCGAGTTCGTCGCCGTCTTGTTTGATCTCTAGTTTCTCTGCCTCTCGGTTCGAGTCGATTGTGTATTTCGGATTTCGTTTACCCATTTTTGCCTCACCTACATTACATCGCTTCATCTTGGACACGCAACTGGACGTAGACCGGATACTCGTCCAGCGTCCGCTTCACTCGACGCTCACAGTGTTCGTTGAACACAGTACAAACCACCATCTTCTCGTTTCTCTTGCCTTTCTCAACTGCCGTCTCGACCACGTTGGGATCGTCCAACAGCGAGTCAGCCACTGACTCGGCCATTGCGTGTTGGAACATCATCGAACCGCCTCCGTCGCCTGAATAGCTGACTTCACAGTAGTCAGACGATCATTCTCGGTGACCTTCACTGTAACTATTGGATCACTCATCGTCATCAGCCTCCCGGCGGTCGTTGAAGCGTTCCAACTCCTCGCCGATCTGTTCGAGCGCATCGATCGTCCGGCGCATCAGTGCCAGTGTTTCGCGGTCGGGGGCGGATGATATCCTTCATGCCTGCTGCTCCACGATCTCGTCAAGTTTGTTCTCGACCTGTGACTGCTGAAGGTGGTACTTCTCGATCATGACCTCGCGGACGGCCTCCGGATCGGTGGGTTCGTGAGTCGGTGACCAGTCATCAACTGTTGGATTCTGGAACCAGTCGTAGACCGCCCGGTAGCGATCCGTGTCGATTTCGGCGTCCCACTCGACTGCCGCATCGATAGCGCGTTCGAAGCTCTCGGCGTCTTGGGTCATGTTGAGCGCACGCTTCCACGCCACGCGGGAGGGACTGTCGTTGTAGTCCGTCCCGGCGATGATGCGCGTCCAGCGGTACTGATCGTAGTTGATCTCCATCTCGTTGAGCATCTGCTGAAGCGAGACGATCTGACAGGTGTCGCCAGAGAACTGCTTAATGAACGCCGCGTTCTGGTCGTTATAGCAGAACACATCGTAGTCAGTCGTACAGATGTAATCGGCCTCACCCGACCGAACGAGATGGGCGCACTGTGGATCGGCCTCGCTCGGAGCTTCCATGTAGGGTACGCCGAGTGCATCAAACATCTCACACGCGCTCTCGACGAATGCAGGTTCGACGCTGGTAGTTCGGGCCGCATACTTCTCAGCGGCATCGGTGTTGCCGTTCTGCTTAGCCTGCTCCATCAGCTTCTCTGCCTCGTTCTTCCGCTCGACACGGGCATCGATGGTTCGCTGTTTCATGTCCGGTGGCGGGCCATCGAAGACGAAGATGGGTTGAACGCCGTTGGCGAGATGGCTCCCGATGCGGTTGTAAAGACCGATCAGGTGACTGATCACGTCGCCGTTGGAGTTGCGAACGTAGTCGCCGTCCCGTCTGATGCTGGTCAGGAACTTGTACATCTGGATGTAGCCGTCGAAGACGACTCGCTCGCCGCTCAACGACGTGCATCGCACCTCGGTCGGATTGGCGAAATCACTGATACTCATTGGTCCTCCTTTTGCTGGGCGAGGAACGAATGCCCGCAGGCCGAACAGGTCACATCTATCACAACATCGTCTGTGTGAGTCACCAGTTGCTCGTCGTGTGGACACTCCGGACAGGAAATCCACACGCCTTCAAGCTCGCCGTTGGCGGCTTGTTTGAAGTGTTCGATTACATCAGCGAAGCTGTCGAGTGGCATGCCACACGTACAGCGGTACTCCGCCTGATCTTCCATCATGTCGATGGAGCCATCCGTGTTCATGCTTACCATGTTTGGATCGGGATCGCCGTCTTCGGTTGGGGTGTAGGTGATCTGCACCCACGCCGGTTCTCGTGCCTGTACCTGATGCTCGTCGAGTTTGCTTATTCGTGTCATAATTAGTCAAATCTCCAGTACGGGATCGGTGCCCGTAACGCCAGTTCTGCACCGCAGTGTTCGCAGTTCGGTCGCCACTGTATCGTGGTGAACGCACCGCAGGAACCACAGCGTGTCTCGGTTCCCAGATCGCGGTCCGGGTTAGCGATCCGAGGCATGGGGTTTGTCCGCCTCGAACGAAATGTGGGCGAATGTATCACCGTACGGATCGTAGCAGTAGATATCTTCGCTGCCGGGATTCAACACTTCGCCGTTGTCGTAGACGTTGTGTTCGTGGTTGTGCCAGTGACCATGCAACACGTAGTCGATATCGGTGTGGCCACGAGCAATGCCGTAGGACTTGCCATGATCCACGCCGTGATGTATGTAGAACGTCCGCTCACCGATGCGGAGTGCGGCCGACTCACCGTGGTGAGTACCGCCTGTGGCGTCCACAATGCCCGCCAGTTCATCTTTCTCGATCTCCCCGTTGCCGAACACGGCATGGATCTCTACACCAGTGAGCGCGAACTGGCGCATCGTGATGGCCTCGCGGACATCGCCGAGGTGAATCAGGTGGTCGATCTCATTGTCCACCAACCACTGGGCCTGTTCGGTCACCAGTTCCTGTCGGTCGTGCGAGTCGGCGATTATCGCCACTGCCCCGGTGTCGATGACGTGGACGGGATCACTCATCGGCATCAATCGCTCCAGAGGCGAGGTCGGCGTCTTCAAGAGCCACCGTGACGAAGTGAATCGGATCGTCCGGCGAGTCGATGACACTCACCATCGAGTCGTAGCCGACACTGCCCTCGAAGGTGTCCTGAAAGCCGTCTTCGATCTCGACCTGTGTCACGTGGAGCGTGTCGCCGATCTCGAACCGTTTGTCGGCGAGGTCACCCCACAGCGAAAGGCGGAGACTACCGGTTCGATCCTGCAACCGGATGTTGCGGACCTGTCCACCCTCGCCATCGGAGCGATTGAACTCGTGGGTGTCTTCGATGTTGCACACCGTACCCACAAGATTGTAGGAGCGGTCCATCACCACCTCCGATATGGGTGTCGTTTCACCCTGTGTCCCCGTATCAGGCACGCGAATGGCGTCGGTCTCATTATTGAGTAATCGTCGGAGCTGTGCATCGTTTAGTTCGATTCGTGATTCTATCTTGTCTGTCATGAGTTGGTTCGTTTCATGTTCGTTAGGCGTCCCACCACGCTCGGATATAATGGGCGTCCTTGTTCCGACGCGTGGCGTACGCATCGAGCGGCAGCGGTGGATCGGAGTGCCTGCACGTCGAGTGTGGATCAGCACCGTCCGGCACGTTGAGTCCGATGGCGGTGAGATCGGTCGAGAAATCCAGTTCGTCAAGTTCCGACGGATGTGCTGCATCGTCAAGCATCTCCATCACCCAGTCGGGCGAGTTGGTCTCGATGTAGAGAACCGGCTTCATCTCGCGTCCGAACATAAACGCCGACAGCGACTGGTGGCCGATCTGGTGAAACGCATGAGCGAGATCGTCCGGATCGAACCTCCCGTACGGTCCGATTAGATGGGCCGCTCGGATCGCGTGTTTGTAGCCCACCCAGTCGGTCATCAGGAAGTTGAGACAGCGATCAGTCGAATCGAGTTCGGGAAACGTATCGGCGTACGCCTGCCGCAGTCCTCGAAGTGGATCGTCATCGCTACCGATCGACGCCGACGTGTTATGGGACGTTGGCATCCTGCGAGTCCAACATCGCTTTCAGATCCTCCATGGCATCGTTCGCTTCCTGTAACGACGCATACGCATCAACGACACAGGGCGTTCCTTTCAACGACTGTTCGGCGTTGCGGAGGTGGCCTTGAACACGATTTAGTGGATGGGCCTGCTCTGCATCATCACTCAACGATTCGAGAAACGATTCAGGTGACTGGAGTTGGTCGGCAACCTGTTCATCGGTCAATTCGTCTTCGTCAGTATCAGTGGTTGGTGTGGTTGGGTCGGTCATTCTGATTGAGTTTGTTGATCTGATTCCTCCGGATCGCGGGCGACCACGTCGTACACTTCGGTAGAATACGCTTCACCGTCTTCGTTTCGAACAACCCCATCTTTATCAGCACAAGCCGAGAGTGGTCTCGATTCAGTGTTCGATATCGGTAGATCGGCCTGAATCAGTACGTGTTCGCCGGGCGTGGCGATAACCAGCCCACGGGTGTCTACCTCAGCACCTGCATCCGGATCGGCGGGCAAATCTGTCTCTGTCTCTGTGTCATTCGTCATAAAGTTTCGATTACTCATTGGCTAAATGATCCGGCACGCTTGCTGGCTCGGTAATGTGAGCGTGCCAGTGGTCTCCCACGATGTTCATCTTCTTGACTAACTCGTGGTCTCCGAACAACGCTGCCACACGGTCGACGATTACTTCCTCCGTATCGGGAGCAATCCGTCGAGTGTGGTCTTTCAACACCACGAAAGGTGTGCCCTCCAGCGTATCGGCGATGACGACCATATCATCTTCGTAGTACCAGTTCGTCTGGCGATTCATCTCGCAGAGCGGACAGTCAGCAGAAACATTCTGCCATGTCGATTGGTTCACGCCTTCGACTTCTCAGTCGAAGTTCATGTCCGTTGCGGTAACTGCCATGCGTCCGTGATCCGGACAGACGTAGAAGCGACCGTCCGTTTCGACGGACATTCCACAACACAGGCAGTGTGTCACAGCGAGTTGATCATCCATTTGAGTTAGGCTCCTGCGAAGTCAGCCAGTCCGGCCTGTTGACTGGTAGTCTGTAGCTCGTTCCATTCGACGCCGAGTGCGTTCATGATGCCTTTGAGATTCTGTTCCAAGTTCTTTGCTTTCATGCGATCCCAATCGAAGATCAGTTCCGGTGGGAGTTCTTCGGCGCGGTCCACGGCAATCACCCACGGTTCGCGCTTGAACTTGGCGTAAGCGCGATCCCGTTGGACATCGAAGCCCTGTTCGGACTCCAGTCGTGCGAACAGAGCGGGATGCACGTCGTCGAGGTAGTAGCGTTTGGGCTTACTCCCCGAGGCGAACGTCGTGCCCACGATGAGGTTGCCGAGTTTGGCCGCGCGGACCGTGTGAGTATCGGCGTTGTACTCGTTCATCGGACTGCCGATACCCTGTGGAACGCCGATGGCCTCCAACTCGACTTCGCGTCGGTCGAAGGCATCCATCTCTGATTCGACATACTCGACGACTTCCTCGGTATCAGCACCGTAGACGATGAGTTCGATCGTCTGCTTCTGGACACGCTTGCCCAGCTTCGAGCAGTCTGACCGCTTGTACTGGAAGCCGGTGATGTCCACGTCGTCCACGTCCTTGCCTTCTTTCCAGATGATGTGTCCGGCGTAGCGTTTCTTCGAGTCGGCTTGGAAGTAGGTCTTGTACAGCTTCTCGAACTCGATCTGGAAGCGGTGGGTATCAGCATTGAGTTCCCGCTTGGCGAACGTATCGTAGCTGTCGTTGATCGTTTCCTCGATCTCGAAGCAGACTTCGATCGTTTCGGCCTTATCCATCGATGCATCGAGTTCCAGTAGCACTGAGTCAGTATCCCCGTAAGCCACCGGGTAGCCCAGTGACACGCAAGTCTCAGCCGTGTGGCCGATCACGTCGCGCCCGGTGGCGGCGGTGGCACTGGCCACCTCCTGATCGTAGAGGCGGAAGCGAGACCACCCCATCATACCGTACAACGCGTTCATGATGACCTTTATTGCGGTTTGCTGGCGGTCCAGCACGTCGTAGATTTCAGTCTCCGGCGAGTGGGCGTCCCGATCGTCCTTCTTGGCCTCACGCCGTGTGAGTAGGTTCTCGATCATCCGCTTGGTGATGCCGTCGATATCCTTGCGGAAGTGAATCCCATTCGGACTCACGAACGTCTCGCCGTCGTACTCGTCGGAATCGACCTTGGTTTCGGGCGAGGCGTTGATCGTCAGCATCGACATCGGATACAGCGACTTCAGGTCGAGTGCCGGAACGTTCTTGAGAATACCATCGATTGGTTCGAAGACGGCTCCACCGGCAAAGCCGTCGCTGACTTCCTCTTGGCTGTTCTGGTTGGGAAAAATCACTTCGCCGTGATACTCCCGCAGCAGATAGCGGTCGGCGACCGTACTCTCAGTCGGCGCATCGGCCAACTGACAGGCCGCCTCGGATTTAACCTCCTTTCCGAAGGCGATGATCTCCTGTCGGCGGTCCAGTTCCACCAGCAACTCAACGTCCCGAAGGTTGTAATCGACCAGCTTTCGAGGATCGTCCTCCCACAGCCCGCCGATATCGCCGACGTAGGTTTCCTTCGTCTCACCCACGTGGGCTTCGGCAACGCGATCGAGGCTGTACGAATCGAGTTCGGTGAACTGCATCCGCTTGAACGCGTACAGCAGATCGTAGACGGCCACACCTTTGACTCGTGGTCCAAAGTAGTCCGAGTGCGAGACATCCCGCAGAGGACTGATCGAGTCGAGTGGGATCTCCGGAATGGGCCGCTCATCCGGGGCTTGTTTGGCGAGTTGTTCGTTCAATACCTCACAGCGGTCGAAGAAGTAGGGCGCATCGAAGTCGTCAATGTTCCAGCCCGTAATCACCGAGGGTTTGGAACCAGCGAGGTACGAACAGTAGTTCAGCAGCATCAGTGGTTCGTTATCGAAGCGTCGTACCTCGACGCTGGCCGACGGGTGGAGCTTCGATTCGTCGGCGTACTCCACGGCATCGGCATCGGAGCCATCACCGTCACCTTCACCCTGAATCCACGTGATGTAGGTGTCGTCGAAGCTGTCGTAGGCCGTGATACAGAGGATGGGTTCGGTGCCGTCCTCCGGAAAGCCGTAGCGGTCTTCGACCTCGATATCCATATAGTGAATCCGAAAGTCGTAGTTCACATCAGTAGTTTCAACCTCGTTGACGTGGACCGGCTCGTCGAGTCGCGGCACGGTGAGGCCGGTTTGCACGTCGAGATCGGTCAGGAACCGCTGCGAGTAGAACACATCGGACTCCCATGTCTGGCTGAATGCGTCTCGCACCTCACTGATCTGGGTGGGAAGCGACACGACCACGCGAGCCAGTCGCTCGCGGCGGACGCTGGTAAACGGGTCACCATCCATGTCGTACTCCTCGATGCGCGTTACCTCTGGAGTAGTCGCGGAATTGACCGCATCAATCTCGTCGTAGGGCGCATAGAAGTACGGCTCGAAGCCGATGATCTCGGCGTGACACCACTGGTGATCGTCATCGTAGCCGAAGGCGTGGATTACCGGAAACGGCTCGCCATCGCTCGGCTCCTCGATCGTATGGTCGACACGCGCTACCTCAAACGTCACCGAATCGGAGTGGGTCATGGTCACTCCGCAGACGGTTCAGCCGACGAAGTAGGTCGTTCCTCCTTCTGGTCGGTCTCATCGCCGTCCGTATCAGCATCCGCATCGGCATCAGAATCTGCATCAGCATCGTCGTCGGTAACCTCGGACGCATCAGATGGGCCTTCGGTCTCACCGGTGCGAGTGATCTCGGCGAGCAGTTCGGCCACGTGCTGGCCGTCTTCTGTTGCTTCGTAGACGCGGGTCGGGCGGCCATCGATCAGGTCAGCGTCCTCAGTGACAATACCGAGATCGGCCAACTGATCGAGGCGGTTGCGAGCCGTGCTTTCCGAGACGTTCATCTGGGAAGCAAGCAAGCCGACCGTCGTCTGATTGTCTTCGTCTGCAAGCGCGAACAGTGCGTTAATTGTGCCTTTCGCCGTCAGTAGGGATTGTGGAATCATTAGTGTCTCCTGTGGGTCGTCTGCCGTCTCATCTTCTCGAACGCAGTCGTGATGTTCGTCGTCCTGTACATCGGATTCCTCGCTATCAAACGAGGCGTCGAAATCGCCTAGCTCATCAGTTGTTGTTGTTTCGTCGCTCATTCGATATCGATGTCCGTCATATCGGCATCGTCTACAGCGTCCTCGGTACGCTGGGTTGCGTCCTCCGAGAAGTCCGTCCGCGATGGAGCGGCAGCGGTGCGAAGGGCGTCCAGAATACCGGCATCTTCGACTTCTTCCAGCGACATCGGAATGACCTGTGCATCGCCAGCACTCGCACCCAACGCCTCGGCCAGCGAGTCCGGGTGGGAGTCTTCGACGGGGCTAGCAGCACGCAGCTTCCCAAGGGCTTCGTCCATCGGCTCCTGTAGATCCATTGCATCGTCGAACGGCATGTCTTCGTCGAATGCCCGCCCGGCTTTGGCATCAACATGGCCCTCATCGGTGATGTTGACCTGCACGATTGCAAAGCCGTCCGCCTCATCAATACCGTCGAGCAGTTCCTCACGGATCTCGTCGGTCTCTTGGATGTGGCAGGTACAGTTCGGACCGTGTGGCCCGTGTGATTCGCTTGTCTCGTCCGTCTCGTCTGTTGGTTCTCCCATTAGTCTAGTTTCTCCTGTGTGTACTGCGACGGATACCGTTCGTCTGCATCCGGTGACGCGACTTTAACATGCAGTCCGTAACCGGGCGGCATCGCCTCGGCAACTGCTGACTGCAACTGACCGGTTGTCACGTCGGCCAGATCCAAATGCGGCACCGGCACCAGCACGATAACGAGCGCGCCGGTTGCGGTCAGCGTCCCGATAACGTGGCCTGCATTGCGGAACTCCACGCGCTGGCCGCTGATTCCAGCGTTGACGCACAGGAACTCCTCGACACACGTAACAACTTCCTTGACTGACTTGAACTTTGATCCATAGAAGTTGGACGGTCGTCTAATGCCGGTCGTCATCGATTGGTTCGTGGTTCGGGTTCGGACTCACCCCCGTGATGATACGCATGGCATCGCTGAACATGGCCATCACGACTGCTTCGTCCAGCACTGTCGTCTCCTCGGCATGTGGCCAGACGATCTCGACGTAGCCCTCGCGTTCGGTGTCTTGGACGATGGGGCGGTCCGTGTTCATCGCCGTATCAGTGGCGTCGGCCATTAGTCATCGATCTGGAGGCTATCGAGTGCCTCCGCGATGTGACCGAGGTAGCCCTGCATGTCTGGTTCGTACTGTTCGACCGCCGTGTCGAAGTAGGGCGAGGTCCCGTCGCGGAACTCCACGATCCGATCCATGGTTCGGTCAGCGGTTTCGGCCACCCAGTGATTGCGAACGTCGCTATCGACCACAGTGATGCGTTCGGGCCGCACCGTGACGTTGATCTCACCGGAGTCGGTCTCGTAGCTCCGCGGCTTGCCCAACACAGCCACGTAGGCTGGGGGTTCGAGTTCGCGGAGGATGCTCATCGCTTCCGGCTGATACTGCCCGGCGTAGACGAAGAATGTCCCGGTGGGATCGACCACACGACCCTGCCAGTACTCGTCGTCGTTGCCCACATCGTCGGTTTCGGTAAGCGTGCCCACGAAGAACGCCCGATTCATCTTGTGGCCAGTGGGCAGCAACGCAAAGTTCGGGGCACGTTCCTCGTCGCTCTCCTTGAACATGTGACCGGCGTCGGCGTACTCGGCGGCGAACGACCGCCGGGCTACCTGCCGATACTGTTGTTGGTCATCGTCTGATTCGTCACTGCCTGACTGTGAGTTCGTACTCATAAGTTAGTTCTCCGTCATCAGCCCGCGGACACGGGCCTGCTGTTCGGACACATCGTCCGGCGTTGGGCCGTCCAATTCGGTGAAGTCATTAACAAGCAGGTAGCGACCGATCATCGGCCCCTCCACCTCGTAGTAGCGACCGACCAGTTCTTTAACCATATTGGAGGCCACCACCGTCGTATCGAGCTTCTGCTTGGCCAGCGTCTTGGCGTCCTCGATGGTGATATCGGTGACGGCTTCGGTCTGTTCGCGGTTGAACAGCACGTCCTGTGGCTCATTGCCATCGTCGAAGACAGCCTTGATCCGCAGGTCGAACTCACCGTCTACCTCACCGTGATCCTGACACCGCCCGTTCTGGATCACGAACGTGCAGTCGTCCTCCGGACATCGCTTGATAAGGCCGGAGCCGGTCTTGATATCAACCAGTGCGGCCTGACACGTCTCCGTGTTGCCTTTGGCCTCGATCTCCTCGGAGAGTTCCGTGATGGTCGACTCCGGGGTTGTCTGGACCGAGACTTGGCCGTTGTACTCGTTGGTCTCGAAGTTGTCGAACCGGTATGCCTTGTCTTCCTCGACGGTGGGCATATCCGAATCCACCCAGATGGTGAACCCTTTGGTGCCGGTCTCGTCGCCGATGCGCCCCGACTGGGCGATGGTCTCGTGGGTGTCCTCCCAGAGTCGGGTGATGGTGCCTTCCACTGATACGCGCTGATCGGAAGCAGACACCGCACCGATGTCCATGTCTTCCGGCTCGCCTGCCGGGGCACTCATCCCGCTGTCGGGCGAGTAGTGATTGACGACGCTCCGTTTGGCCTCATTGACCGGCACCTGATACTCACCGACCAGTGTCTCCAGTCGATCGAGGATATCGTCGCCATCAGCCTCTACGTCGTTGTTTTCGAACTGTTCGAGCAGATCGTCTCTGATTTCAGTTAGGTCGTGTTCAGTCATTTCATTCTCGTATATTTAGTTGTCGTCGAAACACATAGACCTGTGCTGTGAAGCAGATTTGGGTCACGGTTCTGGAACCGGTTCATCGTCTTCAAGCAGCCAGATCGGATTGAAACACCCACTACGTGGACACATGAATGTCTCGCAGCCGGTTCGTTTCGCAGCACGTTTGAGAACGTCTTTCCAGTCGGCGAACTTGGACAGATACTGTTCCGATGACGAATCAGCTTCGACGTGAAGCACACCGTCTGCATCGGTCCACATTTCCACAGTTGTACCTTCGAGATCACGTTCGGTCGGTTCACCTACGGTGGTGTCATGACCCAATGAATAGCCGCTGGCTTCGATCCGTTCATCCGTGAGTTCACCATGATCGTGGCAGACGAACCTCATATCATCTCATCTCACTACTGACCGTCGTGGAGTTTGGACTTGACGTGCCATGCTCCTTTCAGAGCCTCCGTATCCATCAGAATCAGTCGTTCGCTCGTATTCCACGGGTGTTTGCCCACTACATAGTGGACCTTATGATCCGCATCCAAGTCAGTCGTCTCGTGGATCTCCATCCAGACCGTCTCTGGATCGGAGTTGAGAGGAAACCGCTGAACCGTCTCCGGATCGGTGATCTCCTCGTAGTGGAACCGGCGTATCAGCGTGTCGACACCGATTCGGTTGACAGCAGTAGCCTCGTCGAGTTCGACCTCGAAGGTCTCGTTCGAGTCATCGGTTGTCCCGGTGAACTCACCGGGGCCATCGATCGTCTCGACCCGTTCGCCGGGTGTAGATGGGCGGTACATCAGTAGAGATTGTCGTGATCG
>Ga0136593_1000309_pt1 | contig 15646 bp, 14 predicted proteins | sample AntDeeMetagen359_FD_104781 | JGI IMG/M metagenome (GOLD analysis project Ga0136593, IMG submission 104781) | Saline lake microbial communities from Deep Lake, Antarctica - Metagenome TFF #359 | ecosystem: Environmental > Aquatic > Non-marine Saline and Alkaline > Saline | place: Antarctica: Deep...
ATAGGGACGGAACGGTCCGTCACTGGTGAGACATCATGGCAACAGAGACGAACGATACGAGACTCGTCACGATCGTCCTCGTTACCCTCGGTGCCCTCGTGGTTCTACCGATGGTCTTCATGGGGTTCGGACTGATGGGGTTCGGCCCGATGATGGGCGGAATGTGGGGGCACGGAGCGTGGGGTGACGGAGCGGCACCCGGCTGGATGCCACTCGTCGCCGTCCTGGTGCAACTCCTGTTCGTCGCCGCCATCATCGGTGGCGGATACCTCCTCTATCGCGCGATCGCCGGATCGGACGACTCCGATCGAGCGCTCGAGGAACTTCGCCTCGCGTACGCTCGCGGCGAGATGAGCGACGAGGAGTACGAACAGCGGCGGGACGCGCTCGAGCGGGACGGGTGAAGACCGTGCCCCCGTGCGGAACCGCAATCCGTCGACGACAGCCGACTGTTCGATGGACGGACCGCGGCGTGTGACGCTGTCGCAGGGACATGGATCGTCTCCAAGACGGTCCCGTCGAGTGGCCGCGGCTATCGGCACGACTCCCAAGGTACTAGGGCCGTTAGATGGTCGAGCGAGAACCGTATGAAACGGTGGACGGGGCCCAATCGACGGATCAATCCGCCGGTCGCGGCTCCCGCGGCGCGGAGACGCCCGGCAGGCCCGGGACCGAGAGATCGACGCGCCGAAGGAACTGCGCGTTGATCGCGACGATCACCGTGCTGAGCGACATGAGCAGCGCGCCGACGGCCGGCGAGAGGAGGATACCGATCGGTGCGAGGATCCCAGCCGCCAGCGGGAGCGCGAAGACGTTGTAGCCCGCGGCCCAGACGAGGTTCTGTTGCATCTTCCGGTAGCTCGCCTGACTCAGTTTCACAAGTCGAACCACGTCCATTGGATTGTTCTTGACGAGGATGATGTCCGCCGACTGGACGGCGACGTCCGTCCCACTCCCGATCGCGATCCCGATATCGGCCCGGGTGAGCGCCGGCGCGTCGTTGACGCCGTCGCCGACCATCGCGACCGATTTTCCCTGCGCCTGAAGCTCCGTGATCTTCTCGTCCTTGTCCTCGGGCAACACCTCTGCGAACACCGTATCGATCCCGAGATCGGTCGCAACCGCTCGAGCCACATCCTCGGAATCGCCGGTCAGCATCGCCACCTCGAGGCCGAGTTCGTGAAGCGCGTCGACGACCCGATAGCTCTCCTCGCGGATGACGTCCGCGAGTGCGAACGCGGCGACTGGGGTCCCCTCACGGACAAGGTAGACGACGGTTTGTGCGTTCTCACCTGCTCGATCGGCGAATCGCTCGAGTTCCGCTGGCACGCCGCCCTCGAGTTCCGAGAGCAGGTTCGGACCGCCGACGTGTACCCGCTCGCCATCCACTGTCGCGCGAACCCCGCGCCCCTTTAGCGCCTCAAACTCCGTGGCGGATCCCCTCGAGACGCCGCGCTCGTCGGCCGCTTCGCGAACCGCTCGAGCGATCATGTGTTCGGAGTCGCCCTCGACGGTCGCGGCGAGCCGCAGGGCGTCTTCCTCGGAGACATCGCCGACGGTCTCGATATCGACCACGCCCTGCTCGCCCTCGGTGAGCGTTCCGGTCTTGTCGAAGACGACCGTATCGAGGGTTCGGGCCCGTTCCATCGCGATGCGATCACGGACGAGCATCCCGTTGCGCGCGGCCAGCGAGGTGTTGATCGCGACGACGAGCGGAATGGCCAGTCCGAGCGCGTGCGGACAGGCGATGACGAGGACGGTAACGACCCGTTCGATCACCGTCGAATCGAATCCCACCGCGATCGTCCACGCGACGGCCGTGACGACGGCCGCGCCGAGGGCGACGTAGAACAGCCAGCCTGCGGCGCGATCCGCTAGCGCCTGCGTTTTCGATTCGCTCGACTGGGCCTCCTCGACCAGGCGCATGATGCCGGCGAGTGTCGTCTCCTCGCCCGTCGCGCTGATCCGCACCCGGAGGCTGCCGTCCCCGTTTACCGTCCCGCCGATTACCTCGTCTGTGGGACCCTTCGAGACCGGCGTCGATTCGCCGGTGATCATCGACTCGTTGACGTCCGACTCGCCCTCCTCGACGACGCCGTCCGCCGGCACGCTCGCGCCGGGCCGAACGAGGACGAGATCCCCTTCCTCGAGGTCGCTCGCGGGAACTTCTTCGGTCTCGCCATCGCTCGTAATCCGCTCGGCGGTATCCGGCATCAGCTTCGCCAGTTCGTCCAGCGCACTCGAGGCCCGCCGGACCGAGCGCATCTCGATCCAGTGACCCAGCAGCATGATGTCGATCAGCGTTACGAGTTCCCAGAAGAACGCCGACTCGGTCGGGACGGCGAGGCTCGCGAGACTGTAGACGAACGCGACGGTAATCGCCATCGAGATGAGCGTCATCATCCCCGGCGCGCGCTCTCGCAGTTCCGGGGCGGCCATCCGGAGGAACGGAACGCCACCGTAGGCGAAGACGATCACCGCGAAGACGGGGGTGAGCCACTCGCTACCGGGGAACGCCGGCACCGAGAAGCCGAGCCACGTCTGGAGCGTCTCGCTGTAGAGAAGGACGGGAATCGAGAGCAGCGTCGAGACGAAAAATCGCCGCCGGAACATCGTTTCGTGGCCGGCGTGCATGCCGCCACCGTGGTCGTGACCGCCATCGCCGTGATCGCGACCGCCACCGCCCTGAGCGTCGTCAGCACCGTTGCCACCCTGACCCCCGTCGTCGCCGTGCTCACCGTGTCCGGCGTGGTCCACTTCGCGCTCCTGTCGGTCGCGGATCTCGTCTCTGCCCCGTTCGGCGTCGGCGGCCTCGTCCTCGAGCAGGGACTCCTCGACTTGGTCCGACCGCTCACCGTTGTCTCGGTCGGTATCGGCCGGCTCCGGATCGTCTTCGGTTCGGCGGTCGTGGTCGTCCATCGGTCGGTTCTCGACCAACTCTATGCGGTCGCGCATCAAGGAAGTGGGGCTGGCTACTCCCGGGGGAACGGTTGTGAGTCGGCCGTCGGTCGGATGAAAAGACAATTCCCGTCCCGCCGCCAAGACGCCAACATATGCGAATCGCCGTTCCCAACAAGGGCCGCCTGCACGAGCCGACGATCGACCTCCTCGAGCGGGCGGGGCTCCATCTCGAGAACGGAGCGGACCGAAAGCTCTACGCGGACACCGTCGACCCCGACGTGACCGTATTGTTCGCTCGTGCGGCCGACATCCCGGAGTACGTCTCCGACGGCGCGGCCGATCTGGGTATCACGGGCTTCGATCAGGTCCAGGAGGCACGCGTAGACAACGTCTCGGAGCTGCTCGATCTCGAGTTCGGGCGCTGCCGACTCGTCCTCGCGGCTCCCGAGGACGGCGATATCGAGCGACTCGAGGATCTGGCGGGCAAGACGGTCGCCACCGAGTTCCCGAACATCACCGAGGACTTCTTCGCCGATACCGGCGTCGAACCGGATATCGTCGAGGTTTCGGGCGCGACGGAACTCACGCCCCACGTCGAGATGGCCGACGCCATCGTCGACATCACGAGTACCGGAACGACGCTGAAGATGAACCGGCTGGCTATCGTCGACGAGGTGCTCTCGAGTTCCGTCCGGCTGTTCGGTCGCGACGACGTACTCGACGAACCCAAGATCGACGAGGTCAGGACCGCTCTCTCCTCGGTCAAGCAGGCCGAAGGGAAACGGTACCTGATGATGAACGTGCCTCGAGACCGACTCGAGGACGTCCGCGACGTCATCCCGGGGCTGGGCGGGCCGACGATCATGGACATCGCCGACGAAAACGACGATGAGGCGACCGTTGCTGTCCACGCCGTCGTCGACGAGCGAAATGTCTTCGAGACGATCACCGAGGTCAAAAACGCCGGCGCGAGCGATATTTTGGTGACCGAGATCGAGCGACTGGTCGAGTAGTCCGGTCGGTCGTGACTCGAGTGGCTGGGTACGCCGGGACTCGAGCACCGGATCGGCCCGAGTCCGGGCTACTCGAGTCGGGCGGCGATCGGTCGCTCGAGCGAGTCGAACTCGAGAAGGGAGTCGAACGCGGCGCAGTTCGCCGCCGGGCCGACAAGGCCCCGCACCCGATCGAAGCGCACGATATCGTGTTCCTCGAGCAGCGGGAGATGGGTTTCACGGAGCGACGTGTGGATCCGCTGGCGCAGTTGGTGGATCGTCGTCCCGACCGTCGGGTCGCGTTCGGCATCGGCGAGCCGGCCGACGAGCGTTCGGAGGGGGATCGGATCGTCGGTCGCGAGCACGCAGCGAAGAATTTCACACCGACGGTCGCTGTCGACGACGCGGGAGATCGTCTCCCGCGGGAGGGGACGACGACCGAGCGCACCGTCGTTGCCGAGGCGAAACCGATCCGAAGCGGTCGGCGTTGGATCAGGGTGGATCGTCATTGGCACGAGAAAGTCAGGGACGGCACATTGGATAAACGCGACCGGTCGTTTCGACGAGTGTGACTCGATTCAGGCCAGTCGGGCCCGCTGTGGCCGGAATGAACGGTCGATAATCCGGCCAAAACGGCGACGAGTCAGGTGCCCGGCATGGGAACTCGAGACGATTCGGAAACGGAGCGGTCCCCAGAACGCGAGTAATATGGTACTACCGGCTGGCGGTGAACGACTACCGGCTGGCGGTGAACGGAATCAGTCTGTAGAATGCAGATTCGAGACGATATCGCACGGACGTTCACCGACGAGACGGCTGTGAGACGGACCGGTGTACGTTCGTTCCGAAGCAGCCGCGAACCGTCTTGTGATTGCTCCGGGACATCGGTATAGCGGACCGATGAACGGACGGCAACTGGTGGCGACACCGGCTCGAGCGAAATCTGACAGCGTTACTCGAGCAGGCCGAGGTCCTCGAGCCGAGAGACGATCTTGTCGACCGCGTGTTCGGCGTCGACGGGCTTTTTGCCGCCGGTAATAACGAGTTTCCCGGAGCCAAAGAGCAGGGCGACGACCTCGGGGTCGTCGAGTCGGTAGACGAGACCGGGGAACTGCTCGGGCTCGTACTCGATGTTCTCGAGGCCCAGCCCGATGGCGATCGCGTTCAGGTTGAGGTTCCGGCCCAGATCGGCCGAGGTGACGATGTTCTGGACGACGATCTCGGGGTCTTCGTTGACCTGGATCTGGAGTTCACGGAGCTTGTCGAAGACGATTCGCAGGCTCTCGTGGACGTCGTCGGTGCTTTTCGCGCCGGTACAGACGATCTTTCCCGATCGGAAGATCAGGGCGGCGGATTTGGGATTCTGGGTTCGGTAGACGAGACCGGGGAACTGCTCGGGGTCGTAGTCGGCCCCCTCGAGGTCCATTGCGACGCTCTGGAGGTCGAGTTCCTGCCCGATGCCGGTCGACGCCACCACGTTTTCGATATTGATGGTGTCCTTCGGATCCGTCATTAGTCGCTTAAAAGGACGTATTTAAGATTTATAAAGGTTGGTACCGCCACCTGATATATCCGGTACATCCGGCTGAAATCGATCCGAGACCGTCGCCGGGTCGCGGTTGTTCACACGACCGGTAGTATCGATCCGTGACTGACCAAACCACGTGCGGTGGCGCGCGCTGGGTCGCGGTTCGCCGTCAACGGCGAACCGCGGCGCGAACATGCGCGAGGGATGAGCGAAGGAGCGAAGCGACTGAGTGAATCGGCTGGGGAGGGCGTGGCGATCCCCTGTTGCCACGATAGCAGGACGCTCGTTTTCGACAGAATTCGTCCTCGAGCCCGCAGTGGAGGGTGCGAGACGAACGGACGAGCACCCCGTGAGTGAGTCGCGAAAAACGGCAGCCTCATACTCGAGGCGCGGCGACAGTCGTCCGTGTACCTGCTCGAGTTCGGCGGCGAGGACGACGCGTTCGCGGCCCGCGAAGCCGGGAGCGCCGCGACCGGCGTGGAGGGAATCGCACCGGGACTCGCCGTCGCACACACAGTCGTCCCCGAGCGCGTCCGCGGCCTCGCCTACACCCACCGCGCGAGCGACCTCCTCGGACGGGGCGACGCCGACCTCGAGAGCGCTCGCGCGATCCTCGAGGCCGCCGCGATCGACCGGGAGGGATCGGTCGCGGTACGCGCGACGGACGTCCACGGCTCGAGCGGCGTGAGCACCGAAACGGCGGAACGCGAACTCGGCCAAATCCTGGTCGACCGAGGCTTTTCGGTGGATCTCGAGGATCCCGACCACCTCCTGCGCGTCGCGTTTTCGGAAGGGACGCTCGAGGCCGACGGGGACGACGGCGTGCTCGAGCCCCTCGAGAGCGACGGGACCGGTGACGCCGACGGCGAGCGGGTCTCCGTCTGCGCGCTCGGCTGGCTCGCGGCCGAGAGCGTCCGCGATTTCGGGACCCGCGCGCCAACGGACAAACCCTTCTTCCAACCCGGCAGCATGGATCCGCTGCTCGCGCGGGCCGTGGCGAACGTCGCCGGCGCTCGGCCGGGCGCGACGATTCTGGATCCGATGTGTGGCACCGGCGGCGTGCTCGTGGAGGCGGGCCTCGTCGGCGCGGACGTGATCGGTACCGACGCGCAGGCGAAGATGGTCGAGGGCGCGCGGACAAATTTGGAGCACTTCCTCGAGCGCGACGAGCCCTCGCCGACCGGCGTGTCGCGGGGATCGTGGCACGTGGGTCGGGGCGACGCGACCCGACTGCCGCTGGCCGACGACGCGGTCGACGGCGTCGTCTTCGACGCGCCGTACGGGCGTCAGTCGAAGATCGAAACGCATCGGCTCGCGGACCTCGTCGCCGGCGCGCTCGAGGAAGCCCGCCGGGTGGCTCCGCGAGCGGTCGTGGTCGCCGATCGATCGTGGGCCGACGAGGCGCGGGCGGCCGGTTGGGAACTCGAGTCTACGTTCGAGCGCCGGGTCCACCGGTCGCTGACGCGGTACGTGATGGTGCTCGAGCGATAATCTCCGTAACGTCTGTCGGTTATTTGTGCTAAATCTGTATAACGGATACAGAACGACTGGGGGAACAGATTTGCTGCTATCGTGGCAACACGGAGTAGCCACGCCCTCCCCAGCCGATTCGTTCGCTCGCAGGCTCGCTCACTCATCCCTCGCGCAGTTTCGGCCCGCGGCTCACAGTCCGTTCGCCGCGGCCCAGCGCGCGCCACCGCAGAAATCGAGGCAGACGTTCAGTCCTCGGTCTCGAGAACGCGGTCCCGAAGTCGCATCCCTTCCTCGGTCTCGACCGAGAGGTCGGGAACCGGGACCTTCTCACCGTTTTCGTCGATCGCAACGAAGGTGAACGTCGACTCGGTGGTCTTCTCGATCTCGCCGCTGCGGGGTTCCTCGCGCCAGGCGCGCAGCGCGACGTGGACGCTCGTCCGGCCCGCATCGTAGATACTGTCGGCTGTAAGTCAGTGAGGCGATTCGCCGGACGATCACGGCGAATCGCCGCCACCGTTACAGCCGACAGTATAGGCCTCGACGAGGGTGGTGTCACCGATCTGGATCGGTCGCTCGAAGTCCAGTTCGTTCACTCGAGCGGTGACGCAGGTCTCGCCGGCGAAACGCATCGCCGACATCGCGCTCACCCCGTTGAGCCACTTCATCAGATTGCCGCCGTGCAGCGTGTTATTGTTGTTCGCGTGGTTCGGCTGGACGCGGAAGCGATTCCGAATGTGGGTCTCGAGAAGTGTCGGCATAGCCGCCTTTCGTCCGGTGATGGGATAACGCTCCGGGTCAGTGGAGGTCGTGGTCTCGAGAAGTCCTCCGTCGACCAGGTAAAACGGGACAGTCGGTCAGTGACGCGACGATCAGGCGTCCCGACCCAGCTCCGCGAGCAAATGCGAGACGTGAATTCGATCGCTCGTTCCCTCGTGCATCTCGAAGTCGATATCGGCAGCCAGCCGGTGGATCTCGGCGAGTTGCTCGCCCTGATACCGCTTGCGAGCAATCCTGAGGATTACCGCGAGGACCTCGTTACCGTCTAACCCCTCATCGACGAGTAGGTCGTCCAGCGTCGATCGCGCGTCGGTGAACGCGCCGGCTTCGGCGTCGTCGAGCATCTCCTCGACCTCGTCCTCGAGGCCGACCTCGCCGATCGTCTCGTAGGCCGCGCTCATCGTGAGTTCCCCCGCGTTCTCGACGGTCGTCTGGGCCGCGAGGATCGCCTGTCGAAGGTTGCCGTTCGCGTAGCCCGCGACGAACTCGAGGCCGTCGTCGTCGTACGCGACTTCCTCTTCCTCGACGATGCGCTCGAGGACAGTGACGATCTCCTCGCTGGTCGGCGAGGGGAAAGAGACGGGGAAACACCGCGAACGGATCGGCGGGATGAGTTTGGTCGGCTGGCGTGTGGCGACGATAAACTGCGTCGTCCGGTGGTGTTGCTCCATGATCCGGCGCAGGGCCTGCTGGAAGTCCTCGCGGACGTCCTCGGCATTGTCGAGCAAGATTGTGGTGTAGCCGCCTGAAACGGGCGCGTAGCTCGCCGACTCCTTGAGGACGTGGTTGATCATGTCCCGCTTGGACATCGACGAGCGGCCGACGAGGAAGTGCTCGAAACGGGGATCGTTCTTAATCTCGGTCTTGGTCCGGCTGAAGAAGTCGGCGACGTTGATCTCGACGAAATCGTTGTCGGGGTCGTCGTGTGCCGCACGGGCCAGTGCGCGCGCCGCGGCCGTTTTCCCGCTTCCGGGCGGGCCCTGCAGGAGGAGGTTGATCGGCTCCTCGACGGCCCGCTCTAAGTACTCGCGAGCGTCGTCCTGTGGCAACTCGGCCAGCTCCGGGGCGTGGGTTTCGGTCCACAGCGGCGCGTCCATCGCCAGCGACTAGGAGTGGGGCGGGTAAGAATCGGTCGGTTGGGAGCGGGTACTACGGTGTCTTCATCTATCGACCGTCTTGACACGACAGGACGAGTCGCTATAGTAGCCACTGCAAGTCATTGCACGCCTGATCGAACGACAGCTGTCCGATCAGTGTGTGAATCGTTTTAGTGGCTACTATAGCCGGCGGGACCCGTCGACGACCCGGTGATCCGCCGCCTCGCTGCGAGCCGTCGATCCGCTACTCGCCGCTCGAGTCGTTCCCGGCCCCGCCGTCGTCCGAATCACCCGTCTCCACGTCCGCCGGCGTAAACGTCGTCCGCACCGGTTCGCCCTCGAACTCGATCGGCGAGGCCGCACCAGCGTTGTCGGGATTGCCGGCGTAGAGTGCCACCATCAGTTCCTCATCCTCGTCGATGGAGGCGTCGTCAGAGAGTTCGAGGGAGACGTTCTCGTGTTCGCCCGGCTCGAGTCGGTCGGTCGTGCCGATAGCCGCCCCGTTTCGCTCGAGGGCGACGAATCCCGCCTCGGGAATCGCCGCGGAGACCGTCACGTTCCCGTCGCTCGCGGTTTCGACCGAGACGCTCGGATCAGTATGGAACTCGAGATCGATCCGATCGAGTACCCCGTCGTCCTCGGTGTAGACGCCGATCGACTGGTTCCCGGGCGGTGCGCCGCTTGTGTCCGTCTCGAGGGTCACGGTCCGGGTCTCACCGCCCTCGAGTTCCAGCACCTGTCTCGCGAAGACGGCCCCGTCGATACGGACCTCGACGGGCTGTTGGGCTCGGAACTCCGTCGGATTGCGGATCGTGGCGTTCACCTCGATCGTCTCGTTCGTCGTTGCCGTCGCCGGCACGTCGATCGATTCGACCATGAACGAGTCGCTGACCGCATCGTCGCCGGTCGTCACCGTCGCGGTGTCACTAACCGGGAACCCGTCCTCGAGATAGGGCTGATCCTCCTCGCCGCCGCTCGCCTCGTAGGCGTACCCTTCGTCGTCCGACGTGTCCCGATGAACCGTCGCGGTCAGCTGCCCGAGGAGTTCGCGGGTCGCGTCGTCCTCGCGCTCGAGGGTTACGTTCTCGTGGCTGCCGGCCTCGAGGCGTTCGGAGACGGCCAGCGGCTCATCGCCGCCGTCGCTGATGACGACGTAGCCGCCCTCAGAAAGGGTAACCGACTGCACCGTGACAGTGGAGCCGTTGCCCTGTTGATCCTCGAACGTGATCGAGGCCTCGGGGTCCTCCTCGACGCCGAAGATGGCGGGGGCCTGGCCGACGACGATACCGGCGGCGATGACGATCATGATCGCGATCAGAATCGCACCGATCCGCTTCAGCGTGCCGAACGTCAGTCTCGAACTCATTGGGGGTGTCGTCGTCCTCGTCTTCGTGTTCGACGGACGTAAAATGCGCAGTCCGTTCGCAGACAACCGATTTGGTTCGGGATAGTTTTGCTGAATAATCGCCAGTTACGAGAGTTCAGCGGGCCTGTTCGTCGCTAACGGGCGATCCGAACGGTCGGGCTCGCGATTCCCACCCGAGGAGGGCAGTGCGAAACGCGAGACTCGACTCGAGCGATCCGAAGCCGGTTTAGTCGCGGCCCGCCGAAGGGGTACCGATGCCACTGCGCGTGACGTTTCTGGGGACGGCCGGCGCGATTCCGACGACGGCGCGAAATCCGAGTAGCGTTTTCGTCGCCCGCGAGGGCGAGGGGCTGCTGTTCGACGCCGGCGAGGGAACCCAGCGCCAGATGATGCGCTTCGGGACGGGCTTTTCCATCTCGAATCTGTTCGTCACGCACCTCCACGGCGACCACGTTCTCGGGATTCCGGGACTGCTCCAGACAATGGCCTTCAACGACCGCGAAGCGCCGCTGGCGATTCACACCCCTCGCGGCACGCGTACCCAGCTCAAATCGCTGGTGAACGCCCTCGGAAATCGCCCCTCGTTTCCGGTTCGGATCAACGAAGTCGGCGGCGGCGACGTCCCCTATCGCGCCGAGGAGTACCAGGTCCGCGCGTTCGATACCGACCACGACACCCGCTCGGTCGGCTACGCGCTCGTCGAGGACGACCGCAAGGGCCGGTTCGACCGCGAGTGCGCCGAAGAACTCGGCGTTCCCGTCGGGCCGAAGTTCTCGAGACTCCACGAGGGCGAGGCCGTCGAACTCGAGGACGGCACCGTCGTCGACCCCGACCAGGTCGTCGGCGACCCCCGACCCGGCCGATCGATCGTCTACACCGGCGACACCCGTCCCGCGCAGGCGACGATCGAGGTCGCCGAGGAGCCCGACCTGTTGATCCACGACGCGACCTTCGCCGACGACCGGGCCGATCGGGCGACCGACACCGCCCACTCGACCGCCCGCCAAGCCGCCGAAATCGCGAACCGCGCCGGCGCGGATCGACTCGCGCTCATGCACCTCTCCTCGCGCTACGCCGGTCACACCGCCGATCACGAAGAACAGGCCCGCGAGGTCTTCGCTGGAGACCCGGCAGACGCGTTCGTTCCCGACGACGGACAGGGGCTCGAGATTCCGTATCCCGACGGCGAGTAGGTCAGTCGACGCTACCGTTCGATACAGGGGAACTGCGGATCACTTCGGACCAGCCACCCGGCGTGCGGTGGCGCGCGCTTGAGGCCAACCGAACGCAGTGAGGGTGGCCGATGACCCTGCGCGAGGGATGAGCGAGCGGTGCGAGGGATGAACACAGTGAATCCCTCGAGAGCGAACGGTGACCGACGGGAACCGTGAGCAGCGAGCGTTAGCGCGGGACCGGAGGTCCCGCGAACCATGCGAACGGGCGCTGCGCGCCCGTGAGCAGAAATCGGCTGGGGAGGGCGTGGCGATTCCGTGTAGCCACGATAGCAGGACACTTCGTTCACCGGATACCCATCAAAATCCGCTGTTCCATTCACCGAGTGAATACGCGAATCGGCTGGAGAACGCGTCCCTGCTCCCGGCTCCACCCGACTCTATCGGAGTGCGAACCCGCGTCGGATTTATAGCCGTCTCGTCCCTATGACCTCCTGTGAGTACGCGAACGAGTGCACTCGATGCGGTCGTCTTCGGCGTCGATATCCAGAGCGGTGACGTGCGCGGCGATGCACCATCGTACGCACTGGCGGTCTACGATGGGGAGGAGATCACTCGAGACGTCGTCTCCCACCGCAAGCTCAGGCGACTGATCGACGACGAGGAGCCGGCGATCGTCGCGACGGACAACATGTACGAGCTGGCCGCCGACAAGGACCAGCTGATCCACTTCCTCGGCTCGCTGCCGACCGGAACCAAGCTCGTACAGGTAACGGGTGCCGAACAGCCCGAGCCCCTCTCCCGCGTCGCGAACCGCCATAACATTCCCTACGGGAAAGACCCGATGCAGGAGGCCGAGGCCGCGGCCCGGCTGGCCGCCCACAACGTCGGCCACGAAGTCTCCGCGTTCACCGACACGACCGAAGTGAAGGTCGCCCGCGGCCGCTCGACCGGCAGCGGCGGCTGGAGCGAGGACCGCTACACCCGCCGCATCCACGGCTCGGTCAGGAAACGAGCCCGCGAGGTCGAGTCCGAACTCGAGGCGCACAACCTCGAGTACGAGCGCGACGTTCGGGAGGCCTACGGCGGCTTCGCGAACGCGATTTTCACCGTCCAGGCCCGACCCAGTGACATCCCCGTCTCGCGCAACCGATCCGGCGACGTCCGCGTCGAGATCGAACGCGAGCGCCGCGACGGCATCGAGTTCGAGCCCCTCGTCAAGCGCCGCGATCACGTCGTCGTCGGCATCGACCCCGGGACGACGACCGCCGTCGCCATCGTCGGCCTCGAGGGCGAGGTGCTCGACGTCTGGAGTTCCCGAACTAGCGACACCGCCGACGTGATCGAGTGGATCGTCGAGCGAGGCCGCCCGGTCATCGTCGCGGCCGACGTGACGCCGATACCCGAAACCGTCGAGAAGTTCCGCCGAAGCTTCGACGCCGCGGGCTGGACGCCCAAGAGCGATCTCCCGGTCGACGAGAAGCAACACCGCACGCGCGAGCACCCCTACGACGACGACCACCAGCGCGACGCGATGGCCGCCGCGCTCTTCGCCCTCGACGCTCACGAGGACCAGTTCGAGCGCATCGCCGACAAGCTCCCGCCGGGGATCGATCGCGGCGAAGTCACCGCCCGCGTCGTCGCCGGCGAGGAGAGCGTCGAGGCCGCCCTGCGGGACCTGACCGATGACGAGGGCGGCGAGGAGGAGAAAGAAAACGAGCACGAGCCCCGCGAACTCACCGCGGAAGAGAAACGGATCAAGGACTTAGAGCGCCAGGTCGAGCGCCTCCAGTCGCACGTCGAACGGCTCGAGGGCCGCGTCGCCGAGCGCGACGACCGGATCGACGAACTCGAGTCGAAACTGACACTCGCCCGCCGCGAGGAACGAACGCAAGTTCGCAAGGACCGCGAGGTGAACCGCCTCGAGCGGAAGGCGAACCGCCTCGAGCGCGAGCGCGACGACGCCCGCGAGGACGTCGAGAGCCTCGAGAACAAGGTCGAGCGGATGAAGGCCCTCTGGAAGCTCGATCACTCGAACTTCAGCGACGTCTCCGCGGAGAAGGAGGGGCTGGTCCCGGTGAAGGTCGTCGAGAAGTTCACGAAGGGCGCGATCCGCGAGGCCGACGAACAGTACGGCATCGCGAGCGGCGACGTGGTCTACATCCGGGACGCCAGCGGCGCGGGCCGGTCGACAGCCAAACTCCTCGCGGAGTTCGATCCCCGCGTCGTCCTCAAGGACGGCGGCCTCTCGGAGATCGCCGACGAGCTCCTCTTCGAGAGCGAGATTCCGGTCGGCCCCGCCGACGACGTGGCCATGCAGGAGGTCGACGAACTCGCCGTCGCCCGCGAGGCCGACGTCGAAGCCGCTATCGACGACTGGCACGAACGCGCCGAGGCGCGGAAACGCGACCGCAAATCGGCGATGGTCGACCAGCTCATCAGCGAGCACCGAGCCGGCGACAGCGAAGTGTGAGACGGTCTGCCGTAACGATTCTCTGGAGCAACCTCAGGAGGGTCCGCGGTTGCTCCGGATTTGCCGGAAAACAGTCCGTATGACTCGGCTCGAGCGCGTTACGGTTCGGGACCGGACTCCATCGGTGAGAGCACCTGTGGTACCTCCTCGAGGGAAACTTCCTCCCGTAGATCTTCGGTGCCGTCGACCGGCCCGTTGACGAACAGCGCGTGACCGATGAACGCGATCGAAACGAGTCCGAGCACGCCGATCGCGGCCGTGAGCGGGACGGGCGTCGCGTACCCGACGACGGCTCCGGTCCCGAGGCTCGCTGCGATGGCGACCAACACGAGATCGTAGTACTGGAGCGTGTATCCCATACGAGCGATACGCGATTCGAACGGAAAGCGCTTGACCCTCTGTGCTCAGGTCCTCGCTCGAGGACTCAGACTGGCTACGATAGTAGCCACTGAAAGTCACTGCACACCTCATCGCACGACTACATTGCGATCAGTGTGTGAATCGGTTCAGTGGCTACGATAGAGAGACAGCAGACCGTCTCAGAACATCCCGAAGTTCTGGAGCATCCCCGAGATCAGGGACTTGACGACCAGGCCGAGGCCAGCAACGATGAGTGCCATCCCCGCAGCGATCAGTAGATTCTGGGATGCGATGAGACCGATACCGGCGAGCAAGATCACGATACCGGCGATACCGAGCGCGCCGAGGTTTTTCAACATACGCAGGGGTGCAGAGCCGAGCGAAATAAACGGCGTGGTTTCCGCGCTCGCACGTCCGTCACGCGCCGTCAGTGACCGGCGTTCGGACGGACGATAAAGGATTAAACCACTCGAACGCGAATCCACGGCCATGAGCGACGGAGACGGTGGTCGGAAGAACCTCCGGATGCCCGAGGATGACGAGGTCTTTGCGACCGTCACGAACATGCTCGGGGCGAATCGGGTCACAGTACGCTGTGCCGACGGGACCGAACGCACCGCGCGCATCCCCGGCAAGATGCAAAAGCGCGTCTGGATCCGCGAGGACGATGTCGTGCTCGTCGAACCCTGGGACTGGCAGGACGAAAAGGCCGACATCACCTGGCGCTACGAGAAGAGCGAGGCCGACCAGCTTCGCGAAGAAGGGCATATTCAGTAAGAACGAAGTTTTGCGCTACGGGCCGCCGAAGGCGGCCCTCGGCAAAAATTCGATTAAAAGCGCTCCTCCTTCCGTTTCGTGACGCGTCGCGTCACTCCACGTCAGTCGTCGGCCCGCTCGCTCAGCCGGTCTCACGGCCTTCGGCCGTTCGACTGTTCGCGGCGCGTAGCGCCGCGCACGGCTTCGCTCGCGGTGAACGGCGTTGCTCACGGCTCATTGCATTCGCCGTTCGCATTCCCGCGGTTCTCGCCCCTTCGGGGCTCCGAACCGCGCACTGTTCGGGTTCTTCGAACCGCTCACTCGCCGACGATACCGGTGGATTGTTTTCGCTGTCCGTCACTCGTCAGTCAATTCTACTGTTGCTCGAGGACGCGACTGGTCGCTTCGGCCGACTATCATCGGACACAGAAGACTTATTCCGCCCTTGTACGTCGACCCGCGCATGAAACTCAGCCGGCGACGGTTACTCGGCGGTATCGGGGCCGGCGCCGCGGCCGGGCTGCTCGGAGCGCCGGCGTCAGCTGCGGAATTCGACACCGATACCGACACCGAGCGGGTGTTCGTCCACCCCGAAACGGGACTGCTCGACGACCTCGGAGAGCTCCTCGGCGTCATCGAGGCTATCGGCGGAGTTCCCGTCCTCGAGTACGACAACTTCGAATTCGTGGTCGCGGAGGTGCCGTCGGACAGGCTGGACGAACTGCGCGGCGACCGCCGCGTGGCGTCCGTC
>Ga0136593_1000330_pt1 | contig 14947 bp, 21 predicted proteins | sample AntDeeMetagen359_FD_104781 | JGI IMG/M metagenome (GOLD analysis project Ga0136593, IMG submission 104781) | Saline lake microbial communities from Deep Lake, Antarctica - Metagenome TFF #359 | ecosystem: Environmental > Aquatic > Non-marine Saline and Alkaline > Saline | place: Antarctica: Deep...
AGATCAACCAGGGCACCCGCCCGATCCGGACCGTCGCGACCGCGGTCATTGGCCTGGTCGGTTGCGCGCCGGAGCGGCCAAGATCCAAGCCGCCGAGCCTGCCATACCTTACGGCGCGTCCGAGATTGTGGCGGCGGGGATCCGGGCGCGGCACAGGCGGAACCAAGCTGCACAAGCGTCCCTGTCCGATGCGATGCAGCGGTGGGGCGGGATGCGGCTGGCGGCGGGTGATGACGACACGGCCATGCAAAGCCGGTTCCTGTATCGGTTCGGCGTTGATTGCATGACGGCACAGGGGCTGTCCGAGCGGGCGGCGCTGGAATTGAGGGATGAAATAAATGTTGCACTTGGGTGATTGTCTGGACGTGATGCAGGGCATACCGGACGGGTCGGTTGATATGGTCATGACGGACCCACCATATGGTATGAATTTTCAGAGTAACTGGTCAAAAAGTGGACCGCGACACAAGAAGATTGAAGGCGACTCCGTTGTAGACCCACGATGGCTGTCAGATGCGTTCAGGCTTTTGAAGTCTGGTGGAGGTCTTATCAGTTTTTGTAATTGGAACACTTCGCACAAATGGCGTGAAGAAATAGAATGCGCGGGTTTCATCGTAAAGTCTCAAGTGATTTGGGACAGAATGCACCACGGTATGGGCGATCTTAAAGGGGCATTTGCACCACAACATGACGTTATGTGGTATGCCACAAAAGGTCGCAGAATATTTGTGAACGGTAGGCCCAAGTCTGTAATTCGTCACAAGCGTCCGAGTCCTGTTGACGATCATGGGCACCCCACATGCAAACCCGTCGCGCTGATGGAATATCTTATCAAGGCAACAGACGACGGCAGCGGTGGTTTGATACTGGACCCGTTCCTCGGCAGCGGCACAACCGGCGTTGCAGCGGCCAACACCGGGCGGCGCTTTATCGGAATTGAGTGCGACCCTGATTATTTCCAGATAGCACAAGCCCGGATCAGGACGGCACATGCCGACGCGATAACCAATAACGGGCTGGAGCCGCTGACCGACTGGGACCCCACGGCCGTGGCCAACCAGGACCGGTCGCTGGATGCGCTCTGAACGTGGACCAGCCGAGCGGGAACCTGTGGCAGCAGACTTCGCACTACTATGATCGATCCACAGCAAATTCGTGGAACAACGACCTGAACACCGGAAAGGATTCGGCCAACGACCACGGGCAGTGGCGTGGGGGCGATTTCCGCACCTCCTTTGTAGGCGGCAACTGGGACGACGGCGCCGAGGCCGGCGCCCGCTGCGTGGACGTGAACAACAACCCGTGGAATGTGAATAGCAATGCCGGGTTGCGGGCCGCCTGCGATTCTCTGTGATCTGCTTTCTGAAGATCTGTTTTGCAGGGTGAGGGAGCACCACAACCGTTCGTCCTCCGCCAGAAGCTGGAGGACTTCGCGGGTTACAGGACGTGGGCGACGCACATCAAACCGCGCAAGTCCAATACCCGCCGCGCGCGGCGAAGGTGTCGGCAAGCGCGGTGCCGGAAGACGCACGGGCGAGGCTATGCTCGAGGAGGCTCGGGCGTTGTGCAGAAAGCCGCTGGGCTGATGCTCGAGAACTAGCGCAATAAGGGGTAAGCCCAATCCCTTACCCTCCGCGCCACTGCCCCCCGCTGCGTGCGCGCGTCAGCATGGTCGCAACACGCTGACCACCGCGCAGGAGCTACCATGCCGCCCGACTATCATCACGGCGTTCGCGTCATCGAGATCAACCAGGGCACCCGCCCGATCCGGACCGTCGCGACCGCGGTCATTGGCCTGGTCGCCACGGCGCCAGAGGCGGCCGCAGGGGTCGCGGCCGATGCCGAGATCACCTTCGCCGCGGCGAACACCGGGATCCTCTACACCGCCGCCGATGTCGGTACCGACGGCAACCAGATCCGCATCCGCTACACGGATCCGGGCACGGCCGACGCGGTCCTCGCGGTCACGGTCAGCGGCAACGACATCACCGTCGCCCTCGCGACCGACGCCCAGGCCGAGATCACCAGCACCGCCACCGACGTCATGGACGCGGTCAACGCCGAGGCCGACGCAATGGCCCTGGTCACCGCCACGCTGGCCGAGGGCTCGAGCGGCGCCGGCACCGTACGCGCGGTCGGCTACACCGCGCTGACGGGCGGCGAGGACGAGCCCTTCCCGCTCAACACCCCGGTGCTGGTCACCGACGTCTACGCCGCGATCGGCGACGCCGGCGACGAGGGCACTCTGCCGCGCGCACTCGACGCGATCGCCGACCAGGCCACGCCGCCTGCCGTCATCGTCCGAGTCGAGGAAGGCCAGGACGCGGAGACCACCACGGGCAACGTCATCGGCACCGTTGAGGCCGACGGCAAGAAGACCGGCATGAAGGCGCTGCTCACGGCCGAGACCAAGTTCGGCGTGAAGCCGCGCATCCTCGGCTGCCCCGAGCTGGACACGAAGAACGTCGCCGTCGAGCTGGCGGGCATTGCCCAGCAGCTGCGCGCATTCGCCTACGTCTACGCCGCCGGCGCGGCCACGAAGGAAGACGCGGCCACCTACCGCGAGAACTTCGGCCAGCGCGAGCTGATGGTGATCTGGCCCGAGTTCGTCGCCTTCGACGTCAACGCCAACACCACGCGCACCGCGCCGGCCGTCGCCCGGGCGCTCGGCATGCGGGCCAAGATCGACCAGCAGACCGGCTGGCACAAGACCATCTCCAACATCCCGGTGAACGGCGTCAGCGGCATCAGCAAGGACCTGTTCTGGGACCTGCAGGATCCCAACACCGACGCCGGCTACCTCAACGCGAACGAGGTCACCACGCTCATCAACCAGGGCGGCTTCCGCTTCTGGGGCTCGCGCACCTGCAGCATCGATCCGCTGTTCGCCTTCGAGAACTACACCCGGACCGCGCAGGTGCTCGCCGACACGATCGCCGAGGCCCACATGTGGGCCGTCGACAAGCCCCTGCACGCCTCGCTGGCGCGCGACATCATCGAGGGCATCAACGCCAAGTTCCGCGAGCTGAAGAACCTCGGCTACATCATCGACGCGACCGCTTGGTACAACGAAGAGGTGAACAGCAAGGAGACGCTCAAGAGCGGCAAGCTGTACATCGACTACGACTACACCCCGGTGCCGCCGCTGGAGAACCTGCTCTTCCAGCAGCGCATCACCGACCGCTACCTGGTCAACTTCGCTGAACGCGTCGCCGCGTAGGAGGAACGATGGCTCTCCCCAAGAAGCTCAAGCACTTCAATCTGTTCGGCGACGGCAACAACTGGCAGGGCCAGATCGCCTCGCTGACGCTGCCGACCCTCGCCCGGAACATGGAGGAGTACCGCGGCGCCGGCATGGATGCGCCGGTCGATATCGATCAGGGCATGGAGAAGCTCACGTTCGAGTGGACCACCGGCGGCCTGATCGAGGCGGTCTTCGACGGCTTCGGCGTCAGTCAGGTCAACGGCCGGATGCTGCGATTCGTCGGCTCCTACGTGGGCGACGACACCGGCTCCGTCTCGTCGGTCGAGGTCGTCGTCCGCGGCCGCCATCAGCAGATCGAGATGGGCGACGCCGAACCCGGCTCGGACAACCAGCACAGCATCACGACCACCTGCAGCTACTACAAGCTGGTGATCGACGGCGAGACCGTCATCGAGATCGACGTGCCCGGCTTCGTCTTCGTCGTCCGCGGCGAAGACCGCATGGCGGAGATCCGCAACTCGCTCGGCATCTGAGCCGAGCCGCACCGCACCTCGAGGGAGAACTGAGCGATGAGCAATACCCCCAGCGACGGCGAGAACACCGCCGCGAAGTCCACGGCCCCGGCCACCGCGGCCGCACCCGTGACCGAAGAGATCACGCTGGAGAATCCGATCCAGCGCGGCGGCACCGAGATCGCCACCCTCACCGTGCGCAAGCCCACCTCGGGCGAGCTGCGTGGCGTCTCGCTGGCGGAACTGCTGCAGATGGGGGTCGACCCGCTCACTACGGTGCTGCCGCGCATCAGCCAGCCGAGCCTCACGGCCCAGGAGGTCGCCCAGATGGACCCGGCCGACCTGGTGCAGGTCGGGGGCGCGGTGACCAATTTTTTGCTGCCGAGGTCCGCGAAGGGCGAGACCTGAGCCTGCCCGACCGCGTCGAGGAACCGATGGCGGATCTAGCCCTCGTGTTCCACTGGCGCCCGGCGGACATGGCCGACATGTCGGTGACCGAACTGACGAGCTGGCGCGAGCGCGCCCGCCGTCGCCAACCGGAGCCCGGCCGGCAGCGTAAGTAGAGACCCCCCCCTGGAGTAGCCGGTGGCCCGAAACCTCGATCTCAGCGTCATCCTCAAGGGCGTCGACAAGGTCACCGGCCCGCTCAAGAACGTCACCCAGGGCTCGACCAAGACGGCCAAGGCGATCAAGGCCAGCAAGGACGAGCTGTCCGGGCTCAACTCGGCCCAGCGCAACCTCAAGTCCTTCAGCAATCTCCGCGAGAAGTCCTCCGAGGCCAGCCAAGCGCTGAGCGAGCAGCAGGAGCGCGTGGCCGAGCTCACGCGCGCCATCGAGCAGTCCGACAAACCCAGCAAGCGGATGAACGAGCGCCGCGACGCGGCGATCCGAAAAGCCCAGCGGCTGAAACGTAAGGTCAACGAACACACCGAGGCACTGGAGAAGTCGCGCCGCGAGATGCGCTCCAGCGACCGGATCACGCGCGGCCTGGTCAATCAGATGACCCGGGGTGGTGATACCGCTCACGCAATGGCGCGTGCCGAGAAGCAGCTACAGCGCCAGATGGACCGCACCAACAAGACCATCGAGCGCCAGCAGGATCGTCTGAAGCGCCTCGGCAAGCTCAAGCAGAAGTCCATCTCGGCGCGGATCAGCGGCGGCAACTTCGCGCAGTCGGCCGGCGCGGCCGGGCGACGAGCGGGGCTCGCCGGCAGTATGGTCGGCGGCGCCATCGCCTTCGGTGGGCACAGCTTCGCGAAACGGACCGAGAACACCCGCCAGTGGGCCGCGCGCCTCGGCGTCGCCGCCGACGAGCTCTCGCGGCTGCAGTACGCCGGGCAGCAATACGGCGTCCAGCAGCAGGCCATGATCGACGGCCTCAAGGAACTCTCGCTGCGCGCCGACGAGTTCGCGACCACCGGCAAGGGCGAATCCGCTGGCGCCTTCGAGCGGCTCGGGTTCTCCCAGAGGGCGATCGACGACGCCAAGGCGAACACCTCCGAGCTGTTCAACACGGTGATGAGCAGACTGCGCCAGGTGAAGGACGTCGCCGCGCGCCAGCGCATCGTGGACGAGATCTTCGGCGGCACGGCCGGCGAGCAGCTCACCGAGATGGCGACGGCCACGCGCAAGGAAATCCTCCGCCTCAAGCGCGAGGCCGACGCGATGGGCGTCACGCTGTCCAAGGAGGACATCAAGGCCGCGCGCGAATACACCGAGTCACTGTACGGTGCTCAGGGCGCGCTGCGCGGCGTGCACCACACCCTCGGGCGCGTGCTGGCCCCCGTGCTCACCGACGTCCTCGAGTCGCTGAAGGCGTGGATCGCGGACAACCGCGATGCCGTGCGCGAGTTCGCCAAGGAACTCGGCGGCAATCTGAAGGCGGCGGTACCGGTGCTCGTGAAACTCGCCAGCGGCGCGGCCGCGTTCGCGGGCACGCTCGCCACCGCGACGCTGTGGGCGGCCCGGCTGGTCGGCGGCATGGACAACCTGGCGATGATCGCGGGCACGCTCTTCGCCGGAAAGACCCTGCTATCGGCATTAGCGTTCCTGAAGACGCTCTGGGGGTTGGGCTCGGCCGGACTGGCCTTCGTCACCGCGTCCGGCAGCATCATCGGGGCACTCAAGGCAATCGGCATCGCCCTCGCGGCGAACCCCATCGGCATCGTCGTTGCCGCCATTGCGGCTGCCGCCACATACATCATCGCTAATTGGGGACAGGTGAAGCCGTTTTTCGTGGCCATCTGGGAGGACATAAAGGGCGCGTTCTCCGGGACCTGGGACTTCATCAAGACCCTGTTCTCCTGGAGCCCGCTCGGCATGCTCATGAAGAGCTGGAAGCCCATCATGGATTTCTTCAAGGGGCTCTGGGACATGGTCGGAGGGCTCTGGGACCAGCTATTCGGCGACGACAAGGGCGGCGCCAAGGAGAAGATGAAGAATGCCGGGCGCGCCGCGCGCCGGGCCGCCGGCGCCGCGGCGGTCGGGGCGTCCACCGCGGGCGCGCCGGCGATGGCGGCCGCCGACGTGCCGATCGACCGCACCCCGCGGGTGCAGGCGGAACGCCCGGCGGAACAGGGCATGTCGATCGGGCCGATCCACATCACGGTCAACCCGTCCCCCGGCATGGACGAACAGGCCATCGCGCGCAAGGTGCGCGAGGAGATCGAGAACCTCGAGCGCGAGCAGTCGGCCCGCCGCAATTCGCGCCTGCACGACGAGGAGTAACCCGCGATGATGATGGCCCTCGGGGATTTCGTGTTCGAGCTGCGCGGCGCGGCGTACTGGGATTTCGAGCGCCAGACGGAGTTCCGCCACGCCAGCCATGACCGCGTGGGCCAGCGCCCGGCGTTCCAGTACGTCGGGCCGGGCGCGGACTCGATCACGCTCTCCGGCACGCTGCTGCCGGAGTTCACGGGTGGGCGCGCCAACCTCGACGAGCTGCGCGAGATGGGCGCGACCGGCGAGCCGCGAACGCTGGTCGAGGGCTCCGGCCGCCTCTACGGCCTGTGGGTCATCCGCAACGTCCGGGAAACGAACACGGTCTTCATGCAGGACGGCCAGCCGCGCAAGATCGAGTTCTCGCTCGCGCTGGCGCGCGTCGACGATGACCGGATCGCGCAGAGCAGCGGGGGCAACCGATGACCTCGCCGCGCCCCGGGTACCGCATCGTCCTCGACGGGCAGGACATCACGCCCCGGATCAACGGGCGCCTGCAGAAGCTCTCGCTCACCGACAGCCGCGGCGACGAGGCCGACCAGCTCGACCTGACCCTGACCGACCACGACGGCCAGCTCGAGATCCCGCGCAAGGGCGTCGAGCTCGAACTGGCGATCGGCTGGGTAGCGGAGGGGTTGGTCGACCGCGGGCTCTACGTCGTCGACGAGGTCGAGCACAGCGGCACGCCGGACCAGCTCACGGTCCGCGCGCGCAGCGCGGACCTGACCGGCGACCTCGCCGCCAAGCGCTCCCACTCCTGGCACGGCCAGAGCATCGACGCGATCGTGACCACCATCGCCAAGCGCCACGGCCTGCAGCCCCGGGTCGGCGACGCCCTGGCGCCGACCGCCATCGCCCACATCGACCAGACCGAGGAGAGTGATATCTCCTTTCTCACGCGCCTCGGCGAGCGCTACGACGCGATCGCCACGGTCAAGGCCGGGCGCCTGCTGTTCATCCGCGCCGGCGAAGGGGAAACCGCCAGCGGCGCCCCCATCGAGCCCGTCACCCTCACCCGGGGTGACGGCGACAGCCACCGTTACCGCGAGCGCGACCGCGACAGCCACACCGGTGTGCGCGCCCACTGGAACGACCTCTCGTACGCCCGCAAGCGCGCGGTGATCGTCGGCAAGGAGGAGAACCTCAAGACCCTGCGCGAGACCTACGGCAGCGAGGCGGATGCCCTGGCCGCGGCGCGCAGCGAGTGGCGCCGGATCCGCCGGGGCGTCGCCAGCCTGAGCTACAACCTCGCCCGCGGCCGCGCCGACCTCTACCCCGAAACGCCCATCCGCGTGTCAGGCATCAAGCCGCCGATCGACCGGCGCGAATGGTTGACCAAGAAGGTGAGCCATTCGCTCAGCGACAGCGGCTACACGGCTTCGCTCGAGCTGGAGACGAAGGGCGGGGAGTAGCCCTCTACGACAACCGTGATCCCGCTCTGAATCCGGTCCAGATCCTCCTCTAGGCGCCGCCCAATGTTTTGAGTACTCTCGCTTGACGTGTCCATTGTTCGGCGTATACAGTGATTACGTGCTCAACAGTTTGAGCACCTTTGTAACGGGTAGGAAGACGAGCCAACCCAAAGTCAACGACGCGCCCCTAGTGGAAAGGGTCGCCACATGGAGACGGACGTATCCGGCCGGGACCACTGGCCCCGTGTAACGCCCGTAATCATAGAGAGAGAGCCCAATGAACGCCACCAAACCCCCGTCAACCGCGCGGCCCCCGCGCACTCCGACCGTCCCGATGATGGTCCGCCTCCCCGAGGACGTGGCGGCCCAGGTGCGCGCCCTCGCCGAGGCCGGCGACCGCACGCCCAGCCAGCAGCTGCGCCGCATGATCACGGCGGCGATCCGCGACCAAGAGGTCCGGAAATGACGCAGCCGCCGCGCCACTCGGGTCCAGAGCGTAAGGGGGACACGTCCTGATGGCATCGAGAACACCCGAGGCCAGATCTCATCCCCACTGCGTGAGCAACCTGGATGCGGCCAAGTACGCGGCCGTGCATGACTTCCCCGGTGGTGCCAGCGCCCTTGCAGCGCTCGTGGGCCTCGCGCCGTCGACCCTGTGCAACAAGGTCAATCCGAGCGTCGACACCCACCACCTCTCGCTGTCGGAGGCGGTGAAGATCCAGGCGATCACGCAGGACGGCCGCATCCTCGAGGCCGAGGCCGCGGCGCTGGGCTACGTGGCCATCCGCCTGCCCCGCGCCGGCGCGGGCTCCGACGTGGAGCTGCTCAACGCCTACGCGAAGTGGACCCGCGATATCGGCGAGACCGCCGAAGCGATCCAGACGGCGCTCGAGGGCGAGATCGACGAGGCATCCCTGGCCGCGATCCACCGGGGAAATGCACGAGGACTTTGCACGCGCGCTGGAGCTGTTCGCGCGCCTTGGCACCCCGCGGCGGCGAGCCGCGCGACGCCGACACCGGAGTAGGGAGAGAGATGCACACCCAGGGTGGAGGCCACACCAAGTGACCCGGAGCAACAACCCTCGACTGACGTGCCCGCATTGCGGCGGGTTTGCCCGAATCCGGCGCAGCAAAGGCCTGACGCCGACCTGCCGAGAGGGCGTTCTGGAATGCCAGGACGCCGAATGCGGCTGGCGCGGGAATGTCGCGTTCGAAATCTTCCAGACGCTCTCACCGAGCCTCAAGCCGAACCCGGAAGTTCGCCTGCCCCTGTCACCGGGGCTGCGCGAGCAACTCGTGGCGGAGTCGAGCTGACCGTGAACGACGTCGCGAGAAAGTCCCGGGAGAAGGCCGAAGCCGAGCGGGCGCACAAGGCGGAGAACCTTGCCAATACCGAGCGCCTGCTGCGCTGCTCCGAAGTGCTGCAGCGCGTCGGGATCGGCCGATCGGCGATGTACGCGCGGATCAAGAACGGGACGTTTCCTCGCCCCGTACCCACCGGCAGCAACAGCGTCGCGTGGGTGGAATCCGAGATCGACCAGTGGATCGCGGACCGCATCGCGGCCCGGAGAGCTGCTGAGCAATAACCGTCGCGGCCGTTCCGGTACCGCGACCAACACCGAAGCAAGGAGGAGCACATCCATGTCCGAAACAAAGACCCACAGCGCCGCAGCGGAATGGCTGCTGCGCAACGGCCTGAGCCTCAACCGCGACAAAGCGATCGAGGCCTGCACCGCACACCTGATCGACAGCCTCGAGGTCAGTGAGTCCACCGCCAGCCAGGCCGCGCTGCAGGCGCTGGCGGATATCGAATGCGCCGGCCAGGAGGCCTGGATCGACGTCGATGCATCCACGGCCTACGTGGTCGTGATCCGCCGGCCGAACGGCCGCTCGATCGCCTGCACGGTGAAGGACCTGATCCGCGTGCACGCGCTCGGATCGAAATCCCATCAGACCACCCACTGACGCACCCCGGTGCGTACCGATAATTGCGGGCGGCTATGAATCCGCAGCTTCACAGCGATATCCGGGAACGACTCCTCAAGGACTACGGGTTCCGGGAGCACGGCCGCTACCTGCAGAAGGGGCGCTGCCCGGACTGCGACAAGCGCGAGCTGTTTGTGAACGCCGAGGCGCCGTGGATGCTCAAGTGCGGCCGCGAGAACCGTTGCGGCTCGCAATTCCACGTCAAGGACATCTTCCCCGAGCTGTTCGAGAACTGGAGCGATCGCTACGGCCGGCCCGATAGCGCGGCCGCGAAGGCCGAGCCCGCCAGCCAGACGCCCGTGGCGGATGCCTACCTGCGCTATGGCCGCGGCTTCGACCTGCGGCTGATTGCGGGCTGGTACAGCCAGGAGACGTTCTACGACCCGAGGATCGAGGCGGCGAGCGCGACCGTGCGAGTGCCGCTAGCCAACGGCCACTGGGAGCGCCTCATCGACCGGCCCGAGCGCTTCGGCAAGCAGAAGGCGCGGATCAAGTCCGGTACCGAGTACGGCGGGCAGTGGTGGCAGCCGCCGTCGATGACGCTCACCGAGCACGACGAGATCTGGATCGTCGAGGGCATCTTTGACGCGATCGCGCTGCTGCACGTCGGCCTCGCCGCGGTCTCCGCGATCTCGTGCAACAACTACCCGGGCGACGCGCTCGCCGGCCTGGCCGAGCAGTGCCGGGCCTCGGACAAGGCGCGCCCGACGCTGGTCTGGGCGCTCGACAGCGACAAGGCCGGCCGGACCTACACGATCAAGCACGCACGCCGCGCCCGTGCCGAGGGCTGGGAGTGCCGGGCGGCGCAGGTGCCCGAGGTCCGCGGCGGCAAGCGCGACTGGAACGATGCGCTGCAGCGCGGCGAGCTCACCGACGAGGACCTCGAGGAGTACCGCTACCACGGCGCGCTGCTGATCGCGCAGAACGCGGCCGAGAAGGCGCTGCTGATGTACCAGCGGCGCGAGCGCCGCGAGTTCCCGTTCGAGTTCAGCCGGCGGGCCTTCTGGTTCAAGCTCGACATGGACAAATATGAGCGCGCCGTGAAGGAGATCGACGCGGACGACGGCGAGCAGCTCTCGCCCGAGCAGCGCGAGCAGGCGCTGCGCCAGGCGGGCGTGGTCACGGAGATCGCCTCCTGCTGGCCGCGGGCGCTGTACTACCAGGCCAACGCGATCACAGACGAGGCCTGGTACTACTACCGGGTCGACTTCCCGCACGACGGCCAACCGGTTCAGGACACCTTCACCTCCGGACAGCTCACGAGCGCGGCCGAGTTCAAGAAGCGGCTGATGCACATCGCCCCGGGCGCGCTGTGGGAAGGCACCACACAGCAGCTCGACCGGATGATGCGCGAGCAGACGTTCAACATCCGCCGCGTCGACACCATCGACTTCATCGGCTACTCGCGGGAGCACGGCACGTGGATCTTCGGCGACCTCGCCGTGCAGGGCGGCGAGGTCCACCGGATCAACGACGACGAGTTCTTTGAGCTGCGCCGAGGGCTCAGCCTCAAGACGCTCTCACAGTCGGTCCCGCTGGCGATCAACGACGACCGCGACGCCTACCGCAGCGACTGGGCCAACCTGGTCTGGAAGGCCTTCGGCGCGCAGGGCGTGCTGGCGATCGCGTTCTGGCTCGGCTCGTTGTTCGCCGAGCAGATCCGCGCCGAGCAGAAGTCCTTCCCCTTCCTCGAGATCGTCGGCGAGCCGGGATCCGGCAAGTCCACGCTGATCGAGTTCCTCTGGAAGCTCGTCGGCCGGCGTGACTACGAGGGTTTCGACCCGAGCAAGGCGACCCAGGCGGCGCGGGCGCGCAACTTCGCCCAAGTCTCCGGGCTGCCGGTCGTGCTCATCGAGTCCGACCGTGACCAGTCCGAGAACGCGAAGGGCCGGCAGTTCGACTGGGACGAGCTGAAGACCGCGTACAACGGCCGCAGCGTCCGCGCACGCGGTCACAAGAACACGGGCAACGACACCTACGAGCCGCCCTTCCGCGGCGCCGTGGTGATCTCCCAGAACGCCGCGGTCAACGCCTCGGACGCGATCCTGCAGCGCATCGTCCACCTCGAGTTCACGCGCGAGACCCACACCCCCGAGACCAAGGAACTCTCCGAGCGACTGGAACGGATCCCGGTCGAGGACGTCAGCGGCTTCGCGCTCGCGGCCACCACGCGCGAACGCAAGCTGCTGGACCTCGTCGCGGAGAAGACGCCCGTCTACGAGGACGGCATCGCCTCCCTGCCCGAGATCCGCATGCACCGCATCGCGAAGAACCACGGCCAGCTCATGGCCCTGGTCGAGTGCCTCGGCCCGAACGGGCTCGGGCTGCTGCCGTCTAGCGCCGTCGGCGAAGCCATGACGCTGCTCGAGGACATGGCCCGCGAGCGCCAGCAGGCGATCAACGCGGACCACCCGATCGTCCAGGAGTTCTGGGAGGCGTTCGACCACGTCGAAAACGCCGCCGGGTTCCCCGTGCTGAACCACTACCGGCCGGACCACAAAGAGATCGCGATCAACCTCAAGCACTTCGAGCAGGTGACCGCCGAGAAGAAGCTGCGCGTCCCGACGACCACCGAGCTCAAACGCCACCTCAAGGCCAGCAAGGTCCGCAAGTTCGTCGAATCCAACCGTGCCGTGCGCTCCACGATCCACGACGGGCGGACCGTCAAATGCTGGGTATTCGAGCGGGAGTCCTGACCATGAGCCAACGCACCTACAGCCTGTCGGAAACCGCGGCCAAGCTGGATATCGGCCGCAACACCATGACCCGCCACCTGCGCGAACTCGGCGCGCTCGATCGCCAGAACCTGCCGGCCGGGCGCTACCGCGAAGACCCGCGCCTCGTCGTGCGCAAACGCCGCTACACCCACCCGGTGACCGGCCTGACCGAGTACGGACGCACCGAGGTGACCGAAGACGGCGTCCGGTTCATCTCGCAGATCCTCAGTACGCACTGGGAGCACGGTGCCGCGCCGGCGAACCCCCTGCCCCCGACACCGAAGCCCGGCGTGCCCGAGGGCACCCTGCATGACGCCGGCGAGCTGACCGTCGTCACCCCCGACGGCGAGCGCGCCCACCACCGGGCAGCGATGGTCGTCGTGTTCGATTCGCCGGCGAGCCTGCAGCACGCGATCGACGCGCAGTGGTGCGGCTACGAAGCGCGCCGCGACATCCCCGAAGAGCAGCTCCACCCCGATCTGCTCGCCAAGCAGTCCTGACCACGATCCACGGAGAGAGCCCGATGGAAGAGCACACGACAGCCGGAGCCCCGACGCCCCACGACATCCACGAACTGATCGCCGCGCAGCGGCAGCAGCAGGCCGACAAGGAAGCCGGGGGCATCCCCGCGCTCCGGCGCCTGGTCGAGGTCGCACAGAAGAACAGCGGCCAGTCCCGGCACATTCGGCGCTTCCTGCTCGGGCTCTACAACGCCCACGCCTGGCCGTTCGAGCTCAACCGCCTGCGCAACCTCGACGCCAGCCTGCAGGCGGACGCCCTCGCGGTCCTGCAGATGGACATGACCGCGCGCCGCGAAGTCCACCTCTACATCGAGGACGGCGATGGCCTGTGGCGCGAGTGGTGGTACCGCGAGGAGGCGTTCGATGCCGACAACGAGACGGAGGGATGAGCATGTCCGAAGACGCTTTCGATCAATGGGCGATCGTCGAACTCATGGGCGCCAGCGGATGGCCGGCCGGGTCACCGAGCAACAGATCGGCGGCACTTCGTTCGTCCGCGTGGACGCTCCGGCCGTCGCTGACCGCCCCGCATTCACGAAGATCCTGGGCGCATCCGCGATCTACGCGATCAACCCGGTGACCGAGGAAACCGCCCGGGCAGCCGCCCAAGCGTTCCGCCATGTCCCGATCAGCGAATTCGAGATCCCTGCGTTGCGGCAGGGCGCGCTGAGCCTGGAGGAAGGCGACCCAGAGGCCCCGGACGACGAACGGCCGTTCTGAACGGTCACTGACAACGAGAACAAGGAGAACCCCATGGCCGACGACGCCGATATCGCCAGCGATTACGCCCACCGCCTGAACGAAGAACAGCTCGAGGCACGCGTGCGCTTCGAGGGCGAGAGCGAAACGCACTGCATCGACTGCGACGAAGAGATCCCGCAGCTACGCTGCGAGAGCCTGCCGGGCGTCCAGCGTTGCGTCGACTGCCAGTCCATCGCGGAGCGCACCTGATGCACACACTGCAGCCCGACGACGAAGGCCGGGTGAACATCACCCGGCTCGCACCGGCGGACAAGCGCGCGGCCTGGGCAGCGATCCAGCGCAACCGCCCCGACATCGCCGAAACCATCCAGCAAGAAAACTTCCAGGCACTCCGAGAGGCCTTCGACGCAGAGGTCTGCGTCGACGCCGACGCGGTGTCCGACTTCAAGAACGAGGGAGAGCAAGGTGTCACACGCTGACTTGATCGAACCGCTCGGCGCCGGCGAGCCGACAGCCGAGGAATTCCTGACGCACGCCCGCGACGAGATGCGCGAACGCGCCAGCTCGCGCGACAGCGAAGGCGGCGAACGCTCCATGGGCCGCTGCATCGCCGCATTCAACGCGCTCTACGGCAAGGCCATCAAAGAACGCGTCGACGCGGGCAAACCGCCGCTGAGCGAAACCATGGGCTGGGAGTTCATGAGCGTGCTCAAGAAAGCCCGCGGCGCAAGCGGCGCCTACCGCGCCGACGACTACACCGACGACGTCGCCTACGCGGCCCTCGCGGCCGAGTGCGCGGGGAACGGGGGTGACCGATGAACCGTTACCGCGTCGTTTATGCCGCGACCTACGTCGGCGAAATCGTCGTCGAGGCGGAGAGCGTTGAGGAAGCACAAGTCAGCGCGCTCGAGGAGATCGACCCAAAGCACGAAACGCTCACCTACACGGGCGAGCGCCTTGAGTTCACCGACGGGCAAGTGACCCGCGTAGATCCGGAGAGAGACCAATGAGCACTGTGCGCCGCTACTTCGAAGTCATCGGCGAAGCCGTCGACCAATGCGAGGCGCTCTGGTCGGAACGCATCACCGAGATACAGAGGGTTCAAGCGGTCGCCGAAGAACACGGCTTCACGCACTGCGCCTGGTACGACCATCCGATGACGGGGTGCGAGCTG
>Ga0136593_1000440_pt1 | contig 12719 bp, 10 predicted proteins | sample AntDeeMetagen359_FD_104781 | JGI IMG/M metagenome (GOLD analysis project Ga0136593, IMG submission 104781) | Saline lake microbial communities from Deep Lake, Antarctica - Metagenome TFF #359 | ecosystem: Environmental > Aquatic > Non-marine Saline and Alkaline > Saline | place: Antarctica: Deep...
GTCCTCACGGAGAGGATAGGAGTAACGGCTGTGTGGCACAGCCATCGGTACACCTGTTCGACCGCGAGAGCGGGACGGTTCGCCCGAGAGAACAGGTTGTATCGTAAACCAGCAAATATCCCAACGTGCGGTACGGGAAGCCCCGGCGTTTACGCCGGGGAGGATGTCACTGCACTAACTGCGGAAACGGATTCGAGAACGGATACTTCTACTGAACACGGAGGCGCTTGCGAAAGTCCCGGGACAACTACGATTCCAAGTGCATTTTCACAAACTCGGTTTGGTAACGACGCGGGAAATTACAATCCGAGCGGATCCGCGACTTCCCGATTTGCAGTCGACCGATTCGATGTGTCCTTCGTCTCAACCCGGATTTGTTCATCAGACGACGACACAACCTCTTTGTTGTGACTGACAACCAGCGTCTGATCAATTCCGAGTTGCCGGACGGTGTCCACAACATTCGCAATCTGGTCTACGTGTTCCGAATCCAGATTCGCCGTTGGCTCGTCCAAGATTAGTGGCGGGAGCGGCGCACCGCCTTCCATTCCTTCAGACAACAGTTTGTAGATTGCACACCGAAGCGCGAGATTGAAGATGTTCTTCTCACCACCCGAGAGATGACGCGGATTCATCGTCTCCCCGCCTTTTTCGTGAACGGTAAGGTGGTACTCCTCGCTGAGTTCGATCCGCTCATACGAATCGCTCTGATACAACTCATCGAACAACTCGTTCAGAACCCGTTCGAGGTAGTGAACGTTCTCACGGCGAAGTTCCGTGCGGAGGGCTTCACACATCGACTCCACGTCCGCAAGTTCGTCTTCCACCGAATCAAGACGCGCCACTTGCGCCTCCAGCGACTCTTTGCGCTCACGGAGGTTCCGGAGATCCTCAACCGTGTTCGATAACTCACCTTTTCGAGTCTGCAACTCCCCGAGTTCCGTTTTTGCGTTCTCGATCTGGGCGTCCAAGCCATCAATCTCAGACACCACTTCATCGTGACTGTCCTGTAACTCGGTGTACTCGTCATCCTCCAACGCCGATTCAAGTTCCGTCTTCTGATCGGTTAGGCCCGACAACTCATTTTCCAGCGACCCAACCGTCGTTTCGAGTTGTTCGGCAGCCTGTTTCGCAGCCTGTAACTGCGTTTCCTTCGTGTTCAGGTCCGTTGCCGTGGACAGCAAATCCTCCAAAACATCCCGCTCCGCCCCCACAGATTCAACTTCCGACTGAATCTCGTCTTTCTTCGCCCGGAGCGTCTTGACTTCCAGTTCGTTCTCACTAATTGTGTCTTCCAACTCGCGGACTTCCGCCTTCGCTTCCTGAATGTCGTCCCTAAGCGACTCTGCCTTCGATACCAGTTCTTCTTTCTCTTCCGTCTTCTCCGTCACTGCCCGCTTCGAATCTTCCAGTGACTGTTTGTTCTCACGGAGTGTCTCGGCATCTTCGCACCGCTGTTCAACAACCTCCAACTCATCTTCCAGTTCGGTTTTCTTCTGCGTCAGTTCACTGATGTGGTCATTCAACTCATCCACATGAGATTGCTGATCCTCGATGTCAAGATGCGACTCATCCTCGATTTCGCGTTCACACGTCGGGCAGATGCCTTCTTCAAGGAGATTCTCGGATTCCTCAAGACTGCGTTCTGCGGCGGTTTTCTGACCCTTGAGATCATTCAGTTCCGCGTTCACTTCTCGAAGCTCCGACTCCAGACGCCCCCGAGTCTCTTCAACTGTTCCAGGGGCGCACTCACTGTCTGCGAACACCGATTCTAACCGGTCGACCGTTTGTTCTGCGCGATCGATTTCCTTCTCATGCGCATTAATGACGGTGCCCAGTTCATCGGCATCAGTGGTTAGTTCGTCAGCCCGATCTTCGTCGCGGTCAATGGAATCGTTCGTGCTTTCGACCTTGCTTTCGTGCGTTCTGATGTCGCTTTCAAGCGACGAAATCTGCTGTTCGATGTCCCGGATCTCGCCGTCCAAGTCATCGATTTCAGAATCAAGCCCCGCCTTCTTCTCTCGGAGGGGCGCGACCGTGATTTGGTCGCCAACCGGGGCGTCATCATCACGAAGTTCCTCGATGTTGTCCGCATCGATACACTCCAGTGACGCCAGCTGCTCACTCGCAGTATCGGCGGTGGTGGTTACTTGGGCAGCAATCGCGTCGACGGCTTCTCGCTTACTGTCTAAATCATCGGCAGTTGCGTCTAACTCCGACTGTTTGTCATCGATTTCTTCCCGGAGGGTGTCCAGTTCGTCTTCCTGATCCTCGAATTCCGCCATGTCATCTGCGATGGCTTCCTTCTCGGACACCTTCTCATCACGCTTGGATTTTATGCGGTCCAATTCGTCTGTAACCTCATCGATTGAATCCTTCACGTCGCCCAACCGCTGTTCCGGATTTCCATCCTCCTTTTCTTCGATCTGGTCTTCCAGGTCATCCACAACGCTCTCTTTCTGATCGTGAACGTTGCTCGCAGCGACGACCGTGCTGTGTGTGCGTTCCCGGTAGTCTTCCAGCACGCCAATCTGGAGCAGTTCATCAATCATGTCCTTCCGGTCGCTGGCAGACGCTTCGATGAGTTTCGAGGCGTCTTCCTGCCGGACGTAAGAACAGTTCGTGAAACTGCTCGCGTCCATGTTGAACAGATCAACAATGAATTCGTCCGTGTCTGTGGGGCCGTCACGCTGGACATCCGGGCCTTCAATCGAGGCGTTGTGTGCAACACCAGAATTCCGTTCTCGGATTTCGCGGTTGACGTGGTACTCGTTTCCGTTGTGAGTGAACCACAGATCGACTTTCATGTGTTCTTCACCGTTCGTGATTGGAGTGGCGAGATTGTCGTCGGACGCGAGCGAGTCCGATCCGTAGAGGGTGAAGTACACGGCATCAAGCAGTGAGGACTTCCCGCTGCCATTCACACCGTGAATTACGGTCACGCCTTCACTGAAGGAGATGTCCTCATCTTCGAAGCACTTGAAGTTGGACATCCGCATTCGATTGATCAGCATCAGTTGCTAACTGGTAGACGGGTTAGACTCTTAATAGTACGGTACAAGCACACGGAAAGACCGGGGAGACTACGACTCAAAACACGGGGGGATCTCCGAGCTACCAGTTCGCTAATCCGGATTGCGACTCCGAATCACCGTTCGCATCGTCACTGGAGTCAGACTGATTAGCACCTGATTGTTCATCCGAAGACTCGGCGTGTTCCTCCCAGTGTTCTCCCCACGAAGAACTACTGTCACTGCCTTCATCCTCGTCTTCGCTTTCGGAGTTGGACTGCGACTGGTCTTCCGTCAGTGTGTTGCCCGCAGAGTCGTCCGGGGAGTTATTGACAGGGCGGTTGAATGCATCCGGGTTGTCTTCCACGGTTTCAGAGAGACGGTCTTGTGAATGCGATTTCAGCCGGGAATCAGGGATGGTGCTGTCATCCCGAACTATGTCCGTGATTTCGAGCGCAGCGTCACTGAGCGGCATGTCATCTAATGCGTCCGTGAGTGCAGCATCCGGGTCCGCGAAATTCACCTCGGCTTCCTGCTCGGTGTTGTCGAATTCACGGGTGTCACGAACCCGGCACAGGAACGCGCCGTTGTCCAATGCGTGTTCCTCAACTGCTTTCACCGTGAACGAATCACCCTCGCCAACGACGGTGATGAAGATGCAGGCGTTACTGACATCACGAGCATCGATTGCGCGCTTCACCTTCGCTAACCCGTCATCGTCATCCAGTTCAACCGTGAATCGGTGGAACGGGCGTGTGTCCAGTTTCTCATGCGTAACATCAACCTCGTCATCGCCGATAGTGATGTCATTGAATCCGCGCGTTGCTTCCTGATCCGATGCCGTTCGGTCGGTCGACCCCGGGTAACTGGCGACCGCGCCAGCGACTTCTTTCGTATTCGGCGTGTGATCATCGCCGAGTAGCACTGCATCGAATGCGATGTTGCTATCGGATAAGACCTCGCGGAGATCCCAACCATGACCGTCAGCAGTCACGGATAACGGATCGAATAGCCCGTGGGCAACAAGCACCGTGTTCGAGTAATCGGAGTCGGTGAAGTTGTAGCTCAGTGACTGGCGTTCAGACCGCGTTTTGTGATCGAGGCCATAGAACGAAACCCCACCCACATCAACTGGGTCGTTATCAAGCCGCGTCACTAACCCCATCGTCTGAAGGATGTCCAGCCATTCCGGGCCACTGCTTTGCCCGTCGTGATTCCCGACCACGGAGAGGAACGGAATCCCAGCTGCTTTGAGGCGCTGAAGCTGTTCAATCGCCACCATGAACGGGTCCGTTCCGGGTTGGCTATTGTGGAACAGGTCACCGCCGTGAACAACGGCATTCACGTCGTTTTCAATGGCGTACTCAATCACGTCGATGAACGCCTGTTTGAAATCGTCTTCGCGCTCTGCTTTGTGGTACTGCCGGTACCCGAGGTGTGTATCAGCAGTGTGGACCACTCGAATCATTACCAGATGATTCTTTCTACTCCGTTAAAATAGCTCGCATCAACGACAAAACACAACGCAATCCAGACGGGCTACGGAGTCAGAGTTTTCTGAATCGTTTCACCGCACGTTTGACATTCCCATTTCTCAATTCGAGCCCCATTCGCAGGGTCCGTCACACCGTTATCGTCAACAACTTCCATCCGCCCGTGACACCGTTCGCTGATACAATCCATGCAGAAACATCGCGCAGCCACAAGCAAAAGAGTGTGGGTGGCACTACAAGTCGTCTTCCGTGCAGGTACACCACCCGGGATCACACGCCCCGGTACACCCACCACTGTAGTCACTCGAAGACGCCCGAGACTTCATGTCAGGGTGTTCGTTAAGCAGTTCAATATCCTCAACATCCAGCGACTCCCCAGCTTGGAACGCTTCATATACTTCTTCCGGAGTGCTGTATTCGCCCATGCAGAGAACTGCAACACGGAACGGGAAAAACGTAGGCTTGCCTTCAGAAACCCCGGTGCGATACTCTGACGCCGTCAGCACTCACTCCAACCACACGATTCGCACGTCTTACAGCCTTCAGAGTAGTAGAGACTCAGGGCACCACAGTCCGGGCACTCGGGGGATTCGCCATTCTGAATCAGTTCACCCACATCCCCGGAGTCGTCAGTGTCAGTCTGACCCGTAGTGTCCGACTGAGATGCCGTCTCGGACTGAGTCGACGTGGACGCAGGTGCGGGCGTGTCAGAATCTTCATCCAGATACCGTTGCATCGCAACGCCGATTGCATCCGGAATGGACTGAATCTGATCGCCGTTATCCCACGCAATCTTCGGCGAGCGCGTCCCAACAAGTTCATCCGCGAGTTCGTTCGGATCAACGCCAGCGCGAAGACCCGTGGAAATCGCCTTCGCAAGCGCCTCAGTGAAGGAATTCGTGAATCCGCCACTGTTGCCGATGTTCGCGAACAGTTCGAACGGACGCCCGTTCTGGTCTTCGTTGATGGTGACGTACACCTTCCCGTACCCGGTTTCGATGCGCTTCGAAGACCCGGGCAGCGAATCGGGGCGCGGGCGCTTCTGCGCCACAGACTCAGACACGGATCCCTGCTCTTCCACCGTTTCCAGCATCGACCCGATTTCCTCGCGAAGGTGCTTCTGGACTTCATCGTGTTCCGCGAACGCGGAGATGCCGCCGAACACGTCCGTGATCTGCTCGATGAGTTGTTCCGCAGCTTCGGACTCATCCGCGAATTCCGCGTTCTGAGCGCGCGTGGTGAGAACCTGCTTCGAGCGCGTGCCGTCGCGGTAGACGGTGACGCCCTTTCCGCCGTTTTCGTAGATGTAGCGGTACACCTCGTCCATGTCCTCGACACTGGCGTCGTTCGGGAAGTTACAGGTCTTGGAAATTGCCGAGTCCACACCTTCCTGACACGCACACTGCACGCCTGCGTGCTGAATTCCGGAGAGGTCGCCGGTTGTGATGAACAACTCGCCGATTGCGTCAGGAACGGTTTCGAGGCCGTCAACGCCATCGAATTCGTTCGCTGCCATCTGCGATTCGGCTTCCTGCTTCACCGCGTCGACGTCGAGTCCGTTCTCCTTTAAGGTGCGCAGGAAGTAGTCATCGAATTCGACAAGCATCTCGTCGCCCTGCACGTCGTCAGAGACGTTCTTGTAGAATGCGACGTTGTAGATCGGTTCACATCCACCAGTTGTGTTCCCGACCATGGATGTGGTTCCGGTCGGGGCGATTGTTGTGGTGTTGTGATTCCGGATTGGGTAGCCGTCTTCCCAGTCGCTGGCGTCTTCACCCGTGTGATGCTCGAACCAGTCCGCGTACTGCGTCGGGTCAGCGTACTTGCTTTCGTCCCAGTTGTTGAACGACCCGCGTTCACCCGCCAGTTCATGGCTGGCGTCTTTGGAGTCGTGGTTGATGTGCATCATGAGTTGGCGCGCGATTTCGTTTCCTTCCTCGGTGCCGTATTTGACACCGAGTTGGATGTAGAGTTGCGCGAGGCCCATGATTCCGAGGCCAATCTTCCGGTTGTTCGCGACGGTTTCTTCGATTTTGTCAACCGGGAAATCGGACATCGTGACGACGTTCTCTAAGAACCGTGTTCCGTACTCGATGCGGTTGTTGAAGTCGTCCCAGTTGATTGCTTCTTCGAGGAATTCGGAGACAGAGTCTTCGAGGGTGGTGGCGTCACTGTCGAATGCTCGCCAGTCGTGGTTGCCGGTGGCTGCGATTGTGGAGAGGTTGATGTGCCCGAGATTGCAGGCTTCGTACTCCTGCAAGGGTTGCTCACCGCAGGGATTTGTCGCATTCATGACATGATCCCCTTCGTAGCCAGCTTCGGTGACATCAACAGGGAACGAGTGCTTCTTATTCACCCGATCAAGGTAAATGACACCCGGCTCACCATTTTCGTGAGCGCCATCAACAATCCGCTCCCAGATGAGTTCCGCCGGGATTGAAAGCTCCTCGCCGACCTCGACATGCTCGCCGAGACCATACCGCTCGTACATGTCCTTCGTTTCCTCCGTGGCGATGTGCGGTTCTTCCGTGCGCGGGTTGATGAACGTGTACGACTCCCCGTTCTGCACCGCGTCCATGAACCCATCCGTGATCCCGACACTGATGTTGAAATTCGAGAGATGCCCCTCAACGGCATTCCGGAGGTGTTCCGGAACCCGTCCCTCATCGTCAATCAGTTCACGGGCTTCCTCAAGCGCGCCCTTGAACGAATTGTGCGTGAAGTCGTCCGGATCATTCAGCCGCAGTGTGTTCGCCAGCGACACGTCCTTGTTCTTCGCGTGGATGAATTCGATCACGCCCGGGTGAGAGACACGCATCACACCCATCTGTGCGCCGCGTCGCGCACCGCCTTGCGCGATTGTTTCACACATCTGGTCGAACGTCCGCATGAACGTAATCGGGCCGGACGCAATCCCGCCGGTCGACCCGACCGTGTCACCGTAGGGGCGGAGTTTCCAGAATGCGTACCCCTGACCGCCACCGCTCTGGAAGACTTCTGCGGCTTCCTTAGCGACTTGGTGGATGTCGGAGATGTTGTCTTCCGGAGAATTAACGAAACACGCGGAGAGTTGCTGAAGTTCGTCTCCAGCGTTCATCAGCGTCGGGCTGTTCGGCATGAAACTCAGGGACTCCATTCCCTCTTGGAACGTGTCCTTCACGTCTTCAACGTGTTCGGCGACCTCGTCCGGGAGTTCCGGGACGATGGTGTCATACGCGAACTTGTTGACGTTCCCCTGAGTTAGCTCCGTTTCGACATCGGCGTCCGCATCGGTTCCGTCTCCGAAGACATCAGCGATGAGTTCATCGCGACGGGGATGGTCCGGTTTCACTTGGCCCGGTGTGACAGTGATGTCCCCAGTATAGTTGGGAGCGTACACTGCCTCGGCGAGTGCGACGTTCTTGGCGACACGGCGGAACAGTTCATCCTGCTGCTCGATGAGGTCACCGTTCTCGTCTTTGAGGAGGTACCGAGCAGGCAGAATGTTGTTGTAAGCGTTACTGGACAGACGCGCTTCGAGTGTGTCTCCTGTGGTTCGCTTCGTGGGGAGACTCACAGAGTCAGCATTGAGTTGCGTTTGGCTCATTGTATGTGATTGATGTTCGGTCGATGCCGAATCAGAAATACACGCCTGAATACGGGGTCGACCGGAGTGTCACGTCGTATGGCGGGGTGATTCATAAACCCTTTGTAGACGATACGGCACTTGAAACCCCTATAAACAGCCGTTTCAGAGAATCAGGTGTGTTGAGGATTGATGAACAATAACGCTGGGGACTTAGGCGGTATATACGTGTTTTTGTCTATTCTCTGAACACTGAATTCACAGTTCACGAACGGCGAAATCGGAATAATAACAGGTGTCGTTGAGACAGTTGTTTATATCGAATCACGGCCTTTGTGTAGACATGAACGCGGAAGATTTCCGAGAGTATCAACGCGAAATCGGTGTTGGTGAAGTTGTTATCGAAGAAGCTGTGGAGTTATTCGAGGAAGCCAACAGGAACAATTACACAACAGGGTACGCTGATGGCGTTGTGAAAGCAGCGGTGATGTATCTTGCAGCATCGAAACACAACGAACCCCGAACAATCCGGGAATTCGCTGAAGTCGCTGATGAATCCAAATCTATTGTTGGGAAAACGATGTTCAACATCCGAACGCAACTCGGGATTGAAATTGAACCTCAAAAGCCGGAAGACTACGTTCCCCGGATTTGCGATGCAGTTGGGGCTTCAGAAGACCACAAACAAGCTGCGTTCGCCATGATCCAGAATGCACGATCTGGGGACGAGTATCTGAATGGCAGTCCAAACGCAATCGCGGGAGCAGCAGTGTATGACTGTTGCCCGGGCGCGAATCATGAGGAAGTCTGTGAAGAATCGGGGACGTTGCCTGGAACGCTTCGGAATTGGCGGAAACGAATCAATCCGGATTCTAATCTAAGTTGAAGGAGAGTCGTTGGGGAACGTGATTGTGGCTTCGTCACCAACAGAGATGCCGTATGCGTCGACGGATCCAGCTGGGAGTTCTAAAACGTGTTTTGCAACCCCGGTATAGGTATCGGAGGAGTCTGGTTGGAGGTCCGAATAGAGTTCAGTGACTTTGCCGTCACTATTGATGAACACAATATCGATTGCAAAGTCCATGTCTCGCATCACGTATCCGTGAGTCAATTGGATTGGGTGAACGAAGAGCAACCCAGTTGGAGGCTCCGTGTAGTTGGAAAGGCCAGCGATCCGCGACAACGGAGTTGCCGCAACATCACTATCCAAAGTAACGTGAGGGGGCTGATCTGATTGCTGAGAAAACGAGATGCGGGCAGAGTCCGGTGTTGATCGGAGTTCTCGGTGGAAAAGCACCAGAAGGGGAAGTGCAACTATGAGTGTGGGGAGAAGCATGGTTCGCACACTGAGTTGGGCAGTGATGAGCGTAAGCATAGTTGGATTGGCATCGCTCTGGTGAAATTGGTGGCGGGGATCTACGCGGGGCTTTCGGCAGTTACTGCAAATTCTGCGAGGGCATTTCAAGCGTCAGGCGTGTAATTGTTGAGAAGTCAATCTAATCGATCCATGTCACGGTATCGTTGACGCAAAGTTTCGATGATAATCATTTTCTTTGGAACGTTTTTCTCGCGACTCTCATTATCAAGTTCCTTGTTGATTTCATCGGGTATCTCGAAGTTCATTCGCCCCATATCAGGTGAAATTAGGGGAGTGCGTTACATATGCTTTTTCAATTCTACCTGATTCATCAGATACTCAATACAATTCTCGGGGTTTTAATGCGGAAACACCCCTACACGGGAGTATGACTTCAGAAAACACGGACTCAGATTCTACTTCGACCGGGGGTGGAACGCCTGATTTCAAGAAGATTGATAAGATTGTATTCAGATACAGTCTTGATGGACTTCGCGAGGATATGAAACGATTGTATGAAGATGAGGGGCAAAGCTACCGCAACATCAAGCAATATGTCAATAAGCGAATTCTGGAAACGGAATTGGAGCGGAGGGGGCAGGATTTACTGCCGGGTGAAGTGGAGAATTATCTCCGAATTCTCAAGCGCGAAGATGATGATATTAGCCGTGGACAGGCTAATGACGCCCGAGAACGCCTGAAAGAGATGGGCATCAATGTAGGGGAATTGGAGGGCAACCTTGTGAGTCACCAGACCGTTGGCAATTATCTGAAAGAAGAACTCGATGTCGATGTGAAACAGCGCGGCGAAGCCAATATTGAGAATAGCCGGGGAACAATCACTGGGTTGGTTGGGCGACTCCAATCAGTTGCGACTCGTGAAGTTGAGAAGTTGGTGGAGAATGAGTTCGTGAATATCGGGGATTTTGATGTAATGGTGAATGTCCAAGTGCAGTGCCGGGACTGTGGGCGGTTGTACAGTGCATTAGATTTACTTCGGAATCGGAAATGCGATTGTTATGATACAGCCCCGGATCTTGAGGAGGCAGAATCAGCCCAAGAAGCCGCGTAGTGTCTTCTGAATAAAACCCGTTATTGGAGTTTCAGCGTTCCAAACCCCTGTTTACGGGCGTTTGGATACTATTAAGTTACTCTGGCAAAGATGTATAGCCACGATGTCGCAGCAAACACTCTCAGAAAACGCCACGCTCGATGTCACCAACATCGGTGGCATCCAACACACCGAAGTCAACTTCGTCCCCGGAGTCAACATCCTCAGCGGACGCAACGCAACCAACCGAACCTCACTGCAACGCGCCCTGAACGTTGCCCTCGGTGGGCGAATGGGGACCATCCACGGTGATGAAACAGAAGCATCCGTCGAACTAACACTCAACGGAGCCACATACACCCGCAACCTCCAGAAAGCAGGAAAAGGGATCAGTTACAGCGGTGACCCATACACAGAGGATAGTGAATTAGTCGATACATTCGCCAGCCTCCTCGAACACAACAAAATCCGGAGTCTCATCCGGAATCAACCGACGAACGACACCTTCGAGAGTGACTTAGAAGACGAACTGATGCACCCCGTTGATACAAGCGAGTTAGATGAGAAAAAGCGCGAGCTTCTACAGAAAAAAGGGGATCTGAAAGACGAGATTAACGAGCTTAAGAACAAGCAAGATAAACTCCCGGAACTCGAACGGGAAAAGAATCAACTCGAATCAGAGTTAGAGGAGGTAAAGGAAGAGTTTGAAGAAAAGCAGGCTGAACTGGATGAACGGGATTTCAGCAAGGAAGAAAAGAAGGAAGCGAAGCGACTGTCCGACAAGCTGGAACAGAAGAAAACGGACATCGCAGATGTGAACGAAAAGATTGAACGGAAGAAGGACTCCCGGGAGAAAACCAAAGAGGAATTAGAAGAAAAACGAGAGGCATTAGAAGAAGCGAAGGAACAGCGAGATCAGTTATCGCCTGACGGAGACATCGAAGGGCGCATCAGCGAGTTACAGAAAGAAAAAGAGCAGATCAAATCGCTCAAGCAGAAACTTGCGTCGATTCAACAGACGATTCAGAGCATCGAGGAAAATGAATCTGGGATGCGGGATCGCTTCCGCAGTGCAGAAGATGCCGAGGATTTGACTGGGCAGCTTACCGAGGGGGACTCGATTGATTGTCCGGTGTGTGGCGAACACACGACAACAGAAAGCATCGTGGATCAAAACGATGCTATTCGCTCCGAATTCGAGGAAGCGACTGAGAGAGTCTCGAAGATTGACTCTGAAATTTCGGATCTTCAAAGTAAGAAATCGGAGTTTGAAGATGCAGAAACCACCGTATCGAACATAGAACGGTCAATTCAGAATCTGGAAACAGAGATTTCGCGGAGAGATCAGGATATTGAATCGCTTCAGGAACAGAAAACGGAGTTAAAAGACGAAAGATCGACTCTCGAAGAAAAAGTTGAGGAAACAGCTGAAGCTCGGGAGAGTGACGTTACCGATCTTACCTCGGAAGTGTCTGCACTTGAGGAACGAGTCAGAAACAAGCGAAAGGACTTGGAAAAGACGGAATCGGAGATTGAGAAATTAGAAGCGAAAGACGGTGATATTGATGACTTAGAAGCGGAACGAGAAGAAGTGTCGGACAAGCTGTCTGAGATACAGCACCTGCTCCACGACAAACAGAAAGAGTTCGCAGATCGGTTCAACGAGACAATTCAGGAAGTCATCGATGTGCTTGGATACGACAACCTCGAAAAAATCGAAGTTACGCCGTTAGGAGAGAAACGCGGAAAACCGGAAGCATTCGATGAATTCAAGATGGAAGTCGTTCGGGAAATCAATGGGACAGTAAGCAAAGATCAGGACCTCGGGCGTCTCAGTGAAAGCGAACGCGAGGTTGTCGGCCTCATCACGGCACTCACGGGGTACCTCGTGCATGACGTGAACGAGGACGTTCCGATGCTGCTGATTGACTCCATGGAAGCCATCGATTCGGGGCGAATCGCTACGTTCATCGAGGAATTCGAGGGCGTTGCCGACTACACAGTCGTTGCCCTGCTCCCCGATGCAGACGAGACTGTGAATCCGGATTACCACCGGATCGACGCAGAAGACGAAATCGCAGGGTCACTCGCGGCGTAGACCCGTACACCCACTTTTCGGCGTTACAGAGAATCGAGGAGAATGCCTGACCCTTTAGGGTCAGGATGAATCCGACAATCGATGACACAACCCACTGTCGATAGCACGGCTTGATATTCCAACAGATACTTAAGCAACCTCGTA
>Ga0136593_1000513_pt1 | contig 11671 bp, 12 predicted proteins | sample AntDeeMetagen359_FD_104781 | JGI IMG/M metagenome (GOLD analysis project Ga0136593, IMG submission 104781) | Saline lake microbial communities from Deep Lake, Antarctica - Metagenome TFF #359 | ecosystem: Environmental > Aquatic > Non-marine Saline and Alkaline > Saline | place: Antarctica: Deep...
AAATCTGCTTGTCTGGGTCAGTGAGTTGGTTGAGCACACCTCAACGACCCAGACACATTCTGAAATGAGCACCGGTTGAAGTTACAGTAAGAATTACGGTACACACAGTCGGGAACTACCTACCGTCCGTCTCCGCGGTCGTTTCGAGCAGGTTCGGATCACTTCCGTGGTTTGGCTCCGTGAGCGCGAAACACGTCGTTTTCTCGCCGGCCATCAGGGGATCGAGATACCGGTCACGCTGTCGTTCGTCGCAGGCCAGCAGGATCGGCGTCGGGCCGCCGCCGGCGCCCCGAACGGCGTACGTGTGCAGACCCGGGGGACGGTTCTCGAGAAACTCGGCGATGATCGCGTCGGTAAGCGTGTCGATCCCCCGTCCACCGACTTCCTCCGGCATGTTCATTCCCCAGAAACCGGCTTCGGCCGCCCGCTTCCGGATCGTTTCCTTCAACTCGAGATACTCGGGAACCTGCTCGAACGAATCATCGAAGATATGTCGTTCCGCGTCAGGACCGAGAAACCGTGCGTGCTCTTCCTCGAGCGGCTCGATTTCGTCTTCGATGAACGTCGAGAGTTCGTCCTTGAGTTGCGTCGCTTCCTCGGGTTCACTGAAATCCATGTTGTGGGTTGACATCACACAATAACATAAAGATGAGTGGTACTGGAGGCGAACGGATCGTCCGCCGCGTTAACTGGCCACCGGCGATCGTAGGATCCATACACGGCAACTGTCTCGGGGTCACGCTTCCTCGTATCCCCCGCACTACCTATAAAATCGGCCGATTCCCTGAGACGGCTCGGTACCACCGACAAACAGTACTCCAGGATCCGGCCCAGTCAGGACGCCGAGCACAGGCGTAAAAGCGGGAAACACACAGGGGTCGTTCCGAAACACGTCATAGCGATCAGCTGTACACGGTGGCTACCTGATCGAACAAAAAGGACAGATTACGGATGCCGTCCGGATTACGGATACCGTCCGCTGGTTCCGCTTCGGAGTCGGTCTACTCCGACTCGGCGAGTCGCGACTCGATGAGTCGATCGCGGTATGCCTCGGGTGAGCCAAGGAAGTTCCGCCAGCTCTTGGCCTGTTTGAGGTAAATGTGTGCATCGTGATCCCACGTAAAGCCCATTCCGCCGTGGTTTTTCATATCGTCGGCGAACACCCGGTGAAGGCGGTCGGCCGCGTGCGATTTTGTCGCCGCAACGGCTCGGCCAGCATCGGGTTCGTCGTTATCGAGGGCCCACGAAGCGTAGTAGACCAGCGATCGGGCGCTCTGCATGTCGATCCACATGTCCGCCGCCCGATGCTTGACGGCCTGGAACATACCGATCGGCTGCCCGTACTGTTCCCGTTCGTTCCCGTATTCCGAAGAGAGTTCGACCGCGCGATCGGCGGCACCCGTGAGCATCGCTATCGCCGCGACCGAGTATCTATCGACCGCGTCGACGAGGGGGCCGCCGCCGCCGTGCAGCGGGCCGAGTAGGGCATCGGGACCGACCGTGAGGTTATCGAACGTCAGCTCGTACATCGGCCGTACCCAGTCGAGGCTGTCTAACTGCTTGGCGTCAACGGCGTCGTGGGCGGTATCGACGAGGAACAACGAAATTCCGTCGTATCCCTGGCTGTCACGGGTTCTGGCCGCGACGATTACCGTGTCGGCGTCGCCGCCGTATGGAACGAGCGTTTTCGTTCCGTCGAGTCGGTAGCCGGTTCCGTCGTTCGTCTCAACCGGGGCCGCGCGAAGTTGGACGCTCTCGGGGAGCGGTTCCGTTTCGTCGTCGTAGACCGCAACGCTTACCTTGCAGTTCCCGTCGGCGATCGCGGGCAAATAGGCTGATTTCTGTTCTTCGTTCCCAAGATCGGAAATAAGCGGGGCCGCGAACGCGGCCGTCTCCGGAAGCGGTCCGGGAAGCGCGTACCGCCCCGCGGCTTCGAGCAGCGCCGAAAGGTACACCATACCTTCTCCGAACCCGCCGTGCTCGAGTGGGACCGTGATCGCAGTGTAATCGAGTTCCGCGAGCTCATCCCACAGGCGGTCGACGACGTCCTCGCCGTTCAGCTGTCGCCTGACGAGTTCCATGCCGCCTTCCGATTCGATGAAATCGCGTGCGGTTTCCTGTACTCGTTGGTGTTCCTCGGTCAATCTCGCATCCATAGTCACTCACTCCTGTGGCTCGTTTTGCTCTTTTTGTCTTTCGGGAGCCCGAGCACTCGCTCACCGATGATGTTTCGCTGGATGTCGCCGGTTCCGGCTGCAATCCACGACCCGTACGAACGAAGGTAGCCGGTCGTCTCGTCGAAGGCGGCGTCACCGTTCTCCCACAACGAGGTGGCAGGTCCCTGCACGTCGACGGCGAAGTTCAGGAGATCGATTCTGAGTTCGTCGCTGACGACGAGGTCCATCGACCCTTCGGGGCCGGGTCGACCCGTTTCGATCTGCTTGCTCACGTTACGATAGTGGCTCACCTTCGCGGCCTGAATCCGCGCATCGAAGTCGGCCAGCTGTTGGCGTATCTCCGGTTTCTCGATCAACGGCGTCCCGCCGCGCGTCTCGGTTTTGCAATACTCGAGCAGGTCGAGGTATCGCTGTTCGATCGTGTAGATCGAAGTCATGGCGTGTTCGTACGCCGAGAGCGTCATGACGATGTCCCATCCCTCATCGACCTCGCCGAGCACTAAGTCGCTGGTGGTGATTGCATCGTTGAAATACACCTGGTTGAAACTTCGATCGTCGTTCGCCTGGTGAATGGGGTCGGTTTCCACCCCCTCCTGGTTCATGTCGACGAGGAGGACAGTCAGCCCCTCGTGTTTTTCGCCCGAGGAGTCGGTTCGGGTTACCAGGAGACACCAGTCGGCGTTATGCGCATAACTCGTCCAGATTTTCTGGCCGTTGATGACCCATTCGTCGCCGTTTCGTTCCGCACGAGTCGTCAGGCTCGCCACGTCGGAGCCGGCTTCGGGCTCGGAGTACCCCTGACACCAGATCTCCTCACCGCTGAGGATATTCGGCACGAATCGACTTTTCTGTTCTTCCGTTCCGGCTTCGATCAGCGTCGGACCGACGAGGTTGATGCCGATAACGTTGACTTGCGGCGGTGCGTTGACACGCGCCATTTCCTCCCGATAAATCGTCTGCTCCACTAGCGATGCCCCGCGACCGCCGTACGCTTCGGGCCAGTGAATGCCCGCCCAGTCGCCGTCCGCCAGCGTCCGTTGCCAGTCTCTCAGGAAGGCAAGCCGTTCGTCGTCGTCCGACGGGAGTTCACGCTCGCCGTCGAGCCATCCGTCCGGTAAATTCTCCTCTAACCATACCCGTAGTTCGTCTCGGAACGATTCCTGGGCGTCAGTGTAACTGAAGTCCATGATTTCCGTCGATTGGCCTCCTTCTCGTGTAGAAGACATCGGATCATATAAATTATTCCATGCCAGAGACACACGTGGTATTTGTAACTACACCTATATACTCCGTCATAGAAACTATTACAACTGTTGACGAGGAACATGCAGCCGCGATGAGCGAGGACATAGTCAAGCTTCGTATCGAAGACGGCGTCGCGACTGCGACGCTTAACGATCCCGACCGGAGAAACGCACTATCGGAAGAGCTCGCGAACGGATTACGAGGAGCCCTCGAGGAGGTGGAACGAAGCGATGCCCGGTGTCTCGTCATCGAGGGAGCGGGCGAAGCCTTCTCCGCGGGCGGCGACATCAGTAGCATGGTCGAAGCGATAGAGAACGACGTCCCGATCGACGACCGCGTCGACGGACTACTGGAGTCGACAAACGACGTGATGCGGCAACTGGGCGAGTTTTCGCTCCCGACGATCGCGAAAGTCGATGGGGCAGCCGTCGGAGCGGGCGGAAACATGGCGATACTGTGTGACATACAGATCGCGAGCGACCGCGCGGCGATCGGCTTCGTCTTCCGCCAGGTCGGCCTCGGGGTCGATACGGGAACGTCGTATCGCTTACCGCGACTCGTCGGTGAAAACGTCGCCAAGGAACTCGTCTTCACCGGCCGGATAGTCGACGCAGAAGAAGCAGCAGATCTCGGTCTATTCAATCACGTGTTTCCCGCGGCGGAGTTCGACGAGAAAGCCGACGAAATCATCGACTCGATCGCGTCGGGCCCGACGGTCGCGTTGAAGCACGCAAAGCGTCTCATCGACGAGGGGAGCAACAAGTCGCTCGACCAGGCGATGATCGACGAGGCGGTCGCCCAGGGGATTATCTTCGAAACCGACGATCACGAGGAAGGCGTACAGGCGTTCCTGAACAATCGATCGCCCGAGTTCGAAGGGCAGTAAGGACGGGAACCTCGTCAACGTCGTTTGGGAGGTCGTACACGAGCCGGTATCGTATACCCGTACCGGAATGAAAGCCACATCATGAACGCGACAGTAGCACTATCACTGTTACGCCGTACGCACCTCCTGTCGAAGTGTTTCAAAAACGGAAGGACAAACCGCGTACAGCATCGAGGGCCGGCCGACGGCCGTTACAGTGACCGCTTCGTGCCGAAATCCGACCGAACGGATCGTCGCTATTCGAGCTCTATTTTCCGGACCTTTCCGCTTGCAGTCCGTGGCAGTTCGTCGATAAACTCGACTTCCCTGGGGTGCTTGTACGCCGCGAGGTTATCGAGGGCGAACTCTTTGATCTTGTCTTCGGTCACGTCGGTCCCAGGAACGATGTCCGCTGCTGTTACGACGAACGCTTTGGGTACTTCGTTTCGTCGCTCGTCCGGCACGCCGACCACGGCAACGTCCGTCACTGCCTCGTGTTCACGTAGCAGGTCTTCCACCTCGCTCGGGTAGATATTGTACCCCGACGTAACGACAACGTCCTTGGCCCGATCGACGATTTCGTAGTAGTTATCCTCGTCCCGTCGAGCCAGATCGCCGGTCCGGAAATATCCCAGTTCGTCGAAGGCCTGCTCGGTCTTTTCGGGCAGGTTGTGATACGCTTTCATCACGTGTGGGCCCCGAATCAGCAACTCGCCCTCTTCGCCGGTCTTGACCTCGTTGCCCTCGTCGTCGACGATTTTGCAGTCGGTCATTCGGAAAGGTTGCCCGATGGACCCCAGTCGCGGCCCGAACGTGGATTCGTGGCCGGCATGCGTCGCACCGCTGGTCTCGGTCAGACCGTACCCCTCGTACATATTGACCCCGGCAACCGATTCGAACTCCTCCTGGACGGTCACGGACATCTTGGCCCCGCCTTCGCCGACTGATTCCAGGCTCGAGAGGTCGTACTCGCCGAACGACTCGTGATTCACCATATCGACGTACATCGCGGTGACCCCGTTGAACGACGTTATTTCGTGCTCTTCCATCGCGGCCATCGCTTCAGCGGGGTCCCAATTGTTGGGGTTTCGAAGGAACATGTGGCCGCCTTTCAACAGCGGTTGCCAGGTGCAGTGATAGACCCCCGTCGTATGATACAGCGGCAGGAATACTAGCGTCCGCTGGTCATCAGGGTCTTCGACGCCTGTATCGAGACCGGCAAACGCCTGCGCGCGTAGGTTGCCGTGTGTCGAGAGAACTCCCTTCGGCTTGCCGGTCGTTCCGCTCGTGTATAACTGGGTAGCGACGTCATCGGTGTCCCGTTCGACACAGAGCGGTTCGCCGTCGATCGCTTCGAACGGAACGTCGTCCTCGTATCCACCACCGACCGTAATCACGAGGGGATCGAGCCCGGTCTCCTCGAGCGTGTCTGCGACGGTGTCTCGAAGGGACTCGTGGGTGACGATCGCCTCCGCGCCGGAGTCCGTGAGCTGGTGAGCCAACTCGCGTGACTGGTACTGCGGGTTCGCAGGCGAAAATGGCGCTCCCGCCTTCAGTGCGCCGAACAGCGTGATGACGAACTCCGGACAGTTAGGGACGTATACCAGTACTCTGTCGTCCGGCTCGATCCCCCGCTCTGCGAGTCCGCCCGCAAACGCCGCCGAACGATCGCGCAATTCCGCGTGTGTCATGGTGCGGTCGCCCATCGTAATTGCCGGCGTATCCCCGTATTTCTCGACCGTGATGTCGTGAAGTGCTCCGACGTTTTCGGTGCCGCTCCCGTAGAAGTCTTCTCGTTCCATGCGTAGTGTCGACGTTTGACACGGCCTATTGTGAAACTATCGATTGAAACGCCCCGATGTCACCGGCCGGGTCCGGGTTTCGTTCGCAAGTACGAAATCGGAGTGAAATAGTAGCCACTGAAAGTCACTGTACACCTGATCGTACGATGGCGTTGCGGTCAGTATGTAATTCGTTTCAGTAGCTACTATAGATACTGGACGGAAGTGCGGAACCCCTCGGACGGGGACGGGGACGGGGGTCATGCGGATCGCAGTACTGCCGCCGACCGTGTGGAACTTCCACACTGCTTCGAGAAATGAATCAGTCCTCGGAAGACCAGTAGAGCGACGGAACCGCCGTCGAACTGCCGTTTCGGGAGCGAACGAAACACCTTTGCCGTTCCGTATCAATGATGCTACCGAATGGCAGTCGAACTATCGGTGGGTGAGATACGGTGATCTCGACGAATGCGAACGCCTGCGTCAGGGAGACGGCGGCACACGATAGTAACGAACGCGCGAGCCATCCGCCGCGCACAGGGAGAAGTTTCTCGGCGAACGATCGGACTGAGTACACAACGTTCCAATGACACTCGATATTGACGATATTTCAGGTCAGTTAGAGTCGTATCTCTCCGGACGGTTGAGTAATGGAGACGTTTCGGTAACGGACCTCGAACGGCACACCGAAGGCTGGTCGCGGCAAACTATGTCGTTTACCGCCAGTTGGGCCGAATCGGGCACGGATCGTTCGGACCGACTCGTCGCCCGCGTCGATCCCGATCAAGGGGACGACCGACCGCTCGACTACCGGAACGATATCAGTACGGAGTTCGAAACGATCGAAAGCGTCCACGAGGCTGATGTCGACGTTCCCGTTCCCGAACCGTACTGGTTCGAATCCGACACATCGGTCCTCGGTGGATCGTTCTTCATCGTCGGACACTGTCCGGGGTCCGCACCGGTCACGTGGAACCCCCGAGATCGGCAGTCGCTATACGAGTCATGGGATCGCGACGGCAAACCGTTACCCAACCAGTTCGTCGACATCATCGCGAACATCCACGAACTCGATAGCGATGATGTCCCCTGTCTCGAGTCGCGAAGCCCCGATGAGGTGATCGCTGCGAACCTCGAACAACAGGAGTTCAACTACGAGGAACTGAAACTCGTCGACGAACCGGCAGTAAACGAGATCCTCAACTGGCTTCACGAAAACAAGCCCCACGTTCCGGAAACGACGCTGGTTCACGGTGATTTCCGAGTCGGGAACATGTTGTTCCACGACGACTCCATTTCGGCCGTGCTGGACTGGGAGCTCTCACAGATTGGCGATCCGATGTTCGACCTCGCGTATTCGTCGCTACAGTACTTCGCCGGCAAACTCGTCGAGCCGACCGAGAGACCCGAACTCGCCGGCTCGCTGCTCGAGCGCGAATGGTACTACGACGAATACGAGGCGCGAACCGGTCGAACTGTCGACCGCGAGCGGCTTCGCTACTGGCGCGTATTCAGCGCGTTCCGGATGATGAACGGCGGAGTGGGCGGCGCTCGGCGATTCCACGCTGACGATAGCGACGACGTTCGGGACGCGTGGTTCCAGTACATCGTTCCGGGGCTGATAGAAGACATGCTGGACCTCATTGAAGACGACCGGATATAAGCCGTATACGCGTCGACAACGTCGCACACGTCAGTTGACGGCGGTAGATCGGTCGCCGCCCCCAATCGTACCCGTATTCGTGCGATCGTTCGACATCGCCAACTGCTATAGGACGACGAGAGCCGACACACCGAGACTATCGAACACCACCTCGAACTGTTTTATAACCAGTATCTGGTCATTTCGTAAGCGACCGTTTCCCATTCAATAACACACTCAGTTTGTTATCATCGACTCGCCACACCTGTTACGGATGCGAATTCCCAAACCATGGTGTTGTTTGATGTGGTTCTATTGAACTAGGTGAACGAGACCGACCACTTTATCGAGACGGACCGAGCCGTAAACATCAGAAACTATCTTCTAGTTTATTAATCACTCGCTGAAAACGCAAGATTCGCGAATCTATCGTTCGGGTCACCACTCCTGTTTCACTCGACTGATCAGTGAATCGGATTACAGCACAGGATCAGTTCTGAACGGCCGGTTCAAACAGTATCGTGTCGAATGCGGTGTCGACAGTGGACTCCGGATGAACTGTTGCAACCAGGAAGTCGGTTTTGTTGGCGAAGTAATCGACAAGTCGGCGAGTGCGTTCAGCGTCGAACGCACCAAGTGAGTCGAGGGCGAGTACCGGCGTCACGTCGTCAACGTCGTACGTGACGAATCCGGCGAGCGCGAGGACGAGTCCGATCATCTCGCGCTCACTTTCGGCTAGGTGTTCGATCGAATCCGACTGGGTTCGACCGTCGACTTCCCGAGCGATTACCAGCTCGAATTCGCCGTCGAGCCAGACACGTTCGATCCGTTCGAACTCGAGAGCATCCAACAGTTCGTCCATCGTCTCGTTGAATACAGCCCGAAGTTCGCTCTCGAGATTTTCGATCTGATCCGTTAACGTCGTGATCTCCTCGGACAATTGTGCCACCTCGTCACGTTTGCGCTCCACGTCGGCACGCGTTTCGCGGAGGGATTCAGACGCCTCCTCCAGTCGCTCGATGTCTCGGCGGATCGTCCGGATCTCGACGCGCGTTTCCTCGATTTCGCCAGTGAGTTCCGACTGCTCGGAGCGCTGGTCGGCGTTTCGGTCAGCGATTTCTTCGTCCAGTTCGGTAAGACGTTCACGAACGTTCTGACACTGCTCTTGCCGTTCGTCGAGAGAGTCGCGACGGCTCGCCAGCTTCTGCTCGATATCCTGTTCTTCTGCCTCGAGTTCCTGAATATTTGTCTCCGACCGTCGAACCTGCTCGATCTGTTCCGATATTTCATCGATCTTTGGTTCGTGTTCCCGTTTGCGCCGTTTGTCCGCTTTGACCAGCGTCGTCAGTTCTTCAACCGTCTCATCTAACTCGTCGATCGAGGCTGATTGACCACAGGTCCAGCAGGTCACTTCCTCTCCCATCAACCCGCTATCGCGACCGAGAGCGCCCGTGAACTCGGAGTTGAGCATTTCCCGATTCGCGGTCAAGACCGACTGCAGAACGTCGAGACGCTTCGTTACATCGTCGAGTTCAGACCGAACCGATTTTCGCTTCTGTTTGAGCGATTCAATATCGGTCTCTTCAACGGCTTCGCGCGCCTCCTCGAGTTCCGCGCTGATCTCGTGTTTCCGGTCCTCGAGTCGGTCGATTGCGGTTTCGAGTTGTTCGATCTGGGCCTCGCTCTCGGCCTCATCGGAGCGCAGATCGGCCCGCTTCTCGCGTAGCTCCTGAAGACCGTCGTCGCTGTCGGTATCGTCTTGCTCGTCGTACAATTCCTCGAGTTTCGACTCGAGTTCATCGAGTCGCTCCCGTTTGGTTTCGAGTTCGCGCTGTCGGTCCTCGAGCTTGTCGTCGACATCACCGACAGACTCGATTTCCGTAGTGAGCTCTCGTTTCCGGCGCATTTTCGTCGCCCGCTCCTCCTCAAGTGACTCGATATTCATCGGCCCTTTCAGTAGCGGCTCGATGTCTTCGTTGCGCGCCACGGCACTTCGAAGCGAATTCGTCTCCAGTAACGCCGCGAATCGCTCGAGGAGAGTGACGTCATCTGGGTCTTGGATCCACGCTTCGCCGCTCGTTTCGACACCGTTGTCGGTTCGGCGGGCGATCCTCTCGATTTGCGTCTCGTCCGATGACAGCACTGCGCGAGCCTCGTCCGCTCCGCTTCGGATCGGAACCGTACTGGATCCGAGCGCGAAGAGGAGTCCCCTGAGTAGCGAACTCTTGTTCGCGGCGTTCGGCCCCTGGATGAACGTCGGTCCTCCTCTGAGGGTTATTTCTTTTCGTTTGATACCGCCGATATTTTCCAGCTCGAGGTGAAGTGTTTTTTCAGCCATAGTTAGTTGTTACAACGACAGACGTATCCACGCCGAATCGAACGATCAGCGGGGACGCGAGCGTGACAGTTCTCGCATTCCAGTTCTACGGTGACGGAAACGGCGACGTCACCGCCGGCAGTCAACTGCTCTTTATTCCGTAACGATCGAACTGCCTCCGTTATTTTCGTTTCGGCGTGATTCCGTGAAATATCGATTGCGTCCCGTTCCCACTCCCCACTCGAGAGATCTACATCAGACTCCAGACACTCCTTCAGGTGTGTCCGGATCACGCCGTACGAGACGAAATCGTCCCGTAACTGCTCTATCGGAACGCCCGTGTTCGCTAACTCCGTCGCGACCTCCGCTGCGATCGCCTCGTCGGATTGCAATCGCTCGTATTTCGACTCGGCTTCGTCTCCGAGAGTCGAGAGCCCCGCACGGTCCATTTCGCGGCGCAGCATAAGTGTATTAAACCATTCGGAAAGTTTCCGATATCCCTTTCGCTGGGACGAATCCGCTTGCCACTGTTCGAGTAATTGTTCCTCGTATCGCTCCATATCGTATTCATCTAATACTCGACAAACTTTACATCCATACTCGCTCATTGGACTTAATACTCCCCCAAAACAAATAAGAACGTCGGTTTGGTACTCTACTGGTTAATTACGAGAATTCAAATTGTCGAAATTAAATGGAGTTCAGGTCGACAGCGGGGGCTGTAGACGATAGTGAGAACGGATCTGTCGGGAACGGATATCCCGATCGAGTTCCGTTCGGATGTCGTACCGAAGCGCAGGTTCGAGAACCAGGGTGTATACTTTCGAACCGGCCGTGTTCAGATTAGTTGATTGCATACGTACGCGTAGCGCTGGAGTCACGTTTCGGTGGTATTCGGTTCGGCGTTTCTGATCCAATTTCCGAACTGGTAGGTTCTCCGTTTTACTTCTTAAGAGAGATGTTCATCGGCGTTCCAATTTCCGTGTGCCTCGTGACGAAATCGGAGGCCGTGTCGGTTGCGTGCAGCTTTCAGCCACGGTCCAGAATCGACGAGAAACACGGCGTCGTCGACATCGTGTTTCTCGGTGAGTTCAGAGAGAAAGATCGAGGTAACACCCTCGTTCCGCGTCGGAAACAGCCTGACGTGGTGAGATTTGTTCGTTTCGGGATCGACAGCACCGTACAGTCAGTAGCGCTGATCGTCGAGATGGATCACGGTCTCGTCGAGTGCGATATGATCCGGCTGGGCACCGTCTGTCGGCTGTATATCAGTCTTTTGGACCCAATTGTGAACAGTCGAGCGCGCCCGTTTGACACCGAAACACTCTAAGACAGAGATAGTATCTGAAAATGGCAATTGGCACAACTGGTGCTGGATACTGAGTTCGATGAACTCGCGCGGTGTCTGCTCGCGCTCCACAAAATCTAGCTCGATCCCGATGCTAGATCCGTCGAGACGGTCGAATTCTGGCATAGCACAACGAATTCCACCGCCTCACACCGTCACACTCTACTCTGAACAGCGCCCCGGGTGATCAGCGGCATATTTTTAGGGACTACTGGCATCGGTTGCGACGTGGGACGCTACCATCCAGGGAAACACGACTCATTCATCAAGTGTGATACGCCTCGATGTGGGGCAAA
>Ga0136593_1000539_pt1 | contig 11342 bp, 10 predicted proteins | sample AntDeeMetagen359_FD_104781 | JGI IMG/M metagenome (GOLD analysis project Ga0136593, IMG submission 104781) | Saline lake microbial communities from Deep Lake, Antarctica - Metagenome TFF #359 | ecosystem: Environmental > Aquatic > Non-marine Saline and Alkaline > Saline | place: Antarctica: Deep...
CGGCCGATCCAGTTGCGCTGCATGGCCTTGACCTGTTCCGGCCAGCCATCGAGCTTGTCCAGGTCGTCCAGCAGTTCATCCGCGTAGTCGGTAATGCGGATGAACCACTGGGGAATCTCCTTCTGTTCAACAACGGCACCGGAGCGCCAGCCACGGCCCTCGACCACCTGTTCGTTGGCGAGCACCGTCTGGTCCACCGGGTCCCAGTTCACCGTGGCGTTCTTCTTGTAGACCAGGCCCTTCTCATGGAGTTTCGTGAAGAACCACTGTTCCCAACGGTAGTAGTCCGGGTCGCAGGTGGCGAATTCGCGCTTCCAGTCGTAGGCAAAACCCAGGCGTCGGAGCTGGGCCTTCATGTGCTCGATGTTCTCCCGCGTCCATTTTGCCGGCGCCGTTTTATTGCTGATGGCGGCGTTCTCCGCCGGCAGACCGAAAGCGTCCCAGCCCATGGGCTGGAGCACGTTTTTCCCCTGCATACGCTGGTAGCGGGAGATAACGTCCCCGATCGTGTAGTTGCGCACATGCCCCATGTGCAGCTTGCCGCTGGGGTAGGGGAACATGGAGAGGCAGTAGTATTTGGGCTTGTTGGGATCCTCCGTGACCGCGAAGGAGTCGGTGGATTCCCAGAAGGCCTGTGCTTTGCGCTCGACCGCCTCGGGGCGATATTGCTCATCCATGGTAAGAGGTGCCTTTTGCTTACGAATCTGAAAATGGTTGTTGCATTGGAAAAGGGCTCATTCTAGCGTAGTGAAAGGGCTACAGGTAGCCATACACACCAAGCCGAGGGAATCTCAATGGCCGAGAAGCAACGTCCGGAACTGAGCAGCAACGCAGAAAAAACCTATGACCGCATGCTGGCGCGCGTGGAGGGCAGGCTCGCTGACGCCGAGCATCGCACCTGGGAGCGCCTGCAGCAGGAAATCGACGACGCGGTGGAATTCGAACAGGATGTGGCGGAGCTGACCAACGAGGAGATTCACCTGCTCCGGGCGTACCTGAGACGGGATCTGTCGCATCTGCTGGGTTTCATCTCGAGTACGGGCGAGGGCGTCCGTGAATGGTTGATGCGGGATCTGGAATGGTTCGAGGACAGGGTCCTGCATCTGTTGTTTTCCATTGCCGACCCGACCCGGCTGGATACCCTGGAGCTGCAGCAGAAGCTGGCGGACAGCGACAGTGAACACTACTTCACGGGGGAGCTGGCGATGGCTGGTGTGCTCCGCTGCCTCAACTGCGGGAATCTCGTGACGCTCTCGGGAACAAGCCGGCTGGAACCCTGTCACCAATGTGATTCCCATTATTTCGAGCGTGTGACGACGCACACGCCGGATATTGATGCCTGACTCAAGCGGCTGAGTCGTCTTCCCGCCGCGCAGCCCTGTGGCGGCCGAAGACGATCATAATCGCCGCCAGCGTCACTACTGGCCAGGAGCCGGTCAGCATGAAGGGGGTCTGGCCGGTTACCGGTTGAAGTGATCCCGTCAGCACATCCCGCTCATAATGAGCCGCCTTTTTTACCACCCTCCCTTTGCCATCCACGATGGACGTGATCCCGTTATTGGTCCCCCTGAGCAGGGGGCGGGCTGTCTCAAGCGCCCGGGTGCGGGCAATCTGCTGGTGCTGGAACGGACCGATGGAGTGACCGAACCAGGCGTCGTTGGAGACCGTCAGCAGGAAACCGGTGCCCTGGCTGTTGCGCGCGACAAAATCGGCGTAAGTGATCTCGTAGCAGATGAACGGATGCACGGCCACGCCGGCCAGACGCAGCGGGCTCTGGTTTTCCGGGCCCGGGCGGAACACGGACATGGGCAGATTGAGGAGCTCGATGGTGCCGCGCAGTAGTGACTCGAAGGGGACGTATTCGCCAAAGGGCACCAGCCGCTGCTTGTGATAGTTGCCCTGGGCGCGACCCAGCGTGATCATGCTGTTGTGGAATACGGACTCGGGGTAGTGGGGCGTGTTTCCGTACCAGGGAATGCCGGTAATGAAGGCCGTGTCGGTCTCCAGGGCCCGGGTTTCAATGGCATCCAGTATGGGCGCGACCTGGCCCTGGGTGGCGGGCAACGCCGTTTCCGGCCAGAGGATCAGGTCGCGGTCCCAGAGGGGTTCGGACAGTTCCCGGTAGGTGCGGATCTGGGACCGCATCTGTTCGGGATCCCATTTGTTATGCTGGGAGACGTTGCCCTGAACGGCAGCTACCGACAGTGGATCCCCTTCGGGTTGGGTCCAGTCGACCGTGCTCAGCAGTGGGCCGATCAGCCAGGGCAGCAGGGCAATGCCCAGCGCCGGGAAGGCTGTTTTCGGGCGTTGTCGCCAGCCCTCGCTGGCGGCCAGCAGGAGCAGAACGCTGGTGCTGACCGTCAGGAATGTAGCGCCATGAACACCGACCACAGGCATCCAGCCTGCCAGGGGACCGTCGGTCTGGGCGGTCCCCACGTAGAGCCAGGGGAAGCCGGTCAGGAGCCAGCCACGGACCCAGTCCATCAGCACCCAGACTGCAGGGAAGAGCCAGAGCCGGCGGCGCTCATGGTCGCCGCCGAGTTTTCCCCAGCACCAGAAGGCGATGGCCGGAACCAGGGCCAGACCGGCGACGAAGACCAGTGTCATCAGCACAGCAAGCGGTGCCGGTGTGTTGGCGTATTCGTGGATGCTGACGTACACCCAGGAGGCGCCCGCCCCGAAAAGGCCGAGCCCGATCAGCCAGCCATCCCGAAAGAGAGCTTTCGGATCCCGGTGCAGGCACAGCGGAATCAGGACCAGAAAGGAGAGAATCGCCGCAGGCCAGACGAAGAAGGGGGCAAAGGCCAGGACCTGAAGCCCGCCCGCCAGCACAAGAAGGGCATGGCGCAACATTCGCTGGCCGCGGGACTGCATCAGGAGATTCGCTTCAGGCAATGGGTTTCACCTGAATCAGCCGGACTTTGCGATTATCGGCATTGAGCACCTTGAAACGGAACCGATCCACGGTAGTGGATTCGCCGCGCCTCGGGAGGCGTCCGAACTCCTTGAGCATCAGGCCTCCGATGGTATCGAACTCGTCCTCGTCAAGCTCGGTGCCGAAGAACTCGTTGAACTCCTCGATGGCGGTCTGGGCTTTGACGGCGTAGATGCCGTGCTCGCGCTCCATGATCTGATCGTCCTCGTCCACATCGTGTTCGTCCTCGATGTCCCCCACGATCTGTTCCAGCACGTCCTCGATGGTGATCAGGCCAGCAACGCCGCCGTATTCGTCCACCACGAGGGCCATGTGGTTGCGGTTTTCCTTGAATTCCTTCAGCAACTGGTTGCAGCGCTTGCTTTCTGGAACCACGGTCGCCGGCCTGAGGATGTCCCGGATGCTGTCCCGGGTGAGATTGTTGCGCAGGGCCAGTGGCAGAAGATCCTTGGCGAGGAGGATGCCCACGATGTCGTCTGACGTATCGCCAATGGCGGGAAAGCGCGAGTGGGCGGAATCGATGATGTCATTGATGTAGGTGGAGGGGTCCGCTTCCGCCTTGACAGTGACCATGCGTGAGCGCGGGATCATGATCTCCTCCACGCGCATGTCGGTCACCTGCATGGCGCCCTCGATGATGCTCATGGCATCCGCATCGATCAGTTGCTGGAATTCCGCAGCGCGCAGCATTCGCAGCAGGTCTTCGGGGGTGCGGGGTTCACTGGAGAATGCCTGGGATAGTCGGTCGATCCAGGATTTACTGGCCTGACCGTTATTCGACGGGTCGTCGTTCATGAAGCCTGGGTCCGTGTCCTTATTGATACGGGTCCGGAAAGCCTAGTTCGCCCAGCAGGCGGACTTCAAGACTTTCCATTATTTCCGCTTCCTGATCATTCTGGTGATCATAGCCCTGCAAGTGAAGCATGCCATGAATCACCATCTGTGCCCAGTGAGCCTGGAGGGTTTTGCCCTGTTCTTCCGCCTCGCGTTTGACGACGTCCGCACAGATCACGAGATCGCCGAGCAGGTCGAGTTCCATGCCCTCGGGCACCTCAAAGGGGAATGAGAGTACATTAGTCGGGTAGTCCTTGCCGCGGTAGCCGCTGTTGAGCTCCGCGCTTTCCGTTTCATCCACCACTCGCAGGGTGATTTCCGTTTCTCCCTCGCCCAGCCAGCCGGTCCTGGCCCATTGCGCGAGCTCAGCCTCGGCCGGCACTAAGTCGCTGTCACAGGCGTTTTGCAGATCCACCTCGACGCTGCTCATGAGCCCTGGGCATCCCAGCTGTCATAGGCTTCAACAATGCGCTGCACCAGCGGGTGCCGGACCACGTCCTCGGCACCGAACCAGGTCATGCCGATGCCCTTGACCTCCTTGAGGACCCGCAGCGAATGCTCCAGGCCGGAGTGCTGGCCGCGGGGCAGGTCAATCTGGGTGATGTCGCCGGTGATGATGGCCGTGGAGCCGAACCCGATCCGCGTGGGGAACATCTTCATCTGTTCCCGGGTGGTGTTCTGGCTTTCGTCCAGGATGATGAAGGAATTGTTCAGGGTCCGGCCGCGCATGAAGGCCAGGGGCGCGATCTCAATAACACTGCGCTCGATGAGCTTGTTGACCTGCTCAAAGCCCAGCATTTCATAGAGAGCGTCGTAGAGCGGGCGCAGGTAGGGGTCGACCTTCTGGGCAAGATCACCGGGAAGAAAGCCCAGTTTCTCGCCGGCTTCCACGGCCGGGCGTACCAGCATGAGGCGTTTCACTTCCTCGTTCTTCAGCGCCTCCACGGCACAGGCGACGGCCAGCCAGGTCTTGCCGGTGCCGGCCGGCCCGACGCCAAAGTTGATGTCGTGGGTGCGGATGGCGTGAATGTAGCGCTGCTGGTTCTCGCCCCGCGGCTGGATTTTCATCCGTGGGGTATGGACCACCTGGACACTGCCGTCATAGTCACTGGTTTCAGGTAGGCGCTCAAAGCCGGACTCACGGATGAACAGGTGCACGGTATCCGGACTGATGTCCTCGCTGGCTTCGGTTTCCCGGTAAAGGTGCTTGAGCACTTCCATGGCGGCGGTGGCGGTTTCCGCTTCGCCGGTGACGCGGAAATGATGCCCCCGGTAGCCGATGCGCACACCCATGCGCTTTTCAATATGCTTAAGGTGCTCGTCGAACTGGCCGCAGAGGGCGGCCAGCCGTTCCGAGTCGGCGGGTTCCAGATGGAATTCGCGAGTATCAGCGCTCAAACAGGCCTCGATTCAGTAGCGGTTGTCATCAATCATTTCACCGCGAAGGGAGTTGGGCAAGGCTTCGGTGATGTGGACATCGACAAAATGCCCGATCACACCCGGCACCTCGGTGCGGAAATTCACGACTCGGTTATTCTCGGTCCGGCCCTGGTATTCGCCCGGGTCTTTCTTGGAAACGCCGGTCACCAGGATCCGCTCTGTGTTGCCGACCATCTTCCGGCTGATGTCCTGGGCCTGCTGATTGATGCGATCCTGCAGGATCGCCAGGCGCTGCTTCTTCAAATCCTCCGGCGTGTCGTCCGGAAGGTCTGCAGCCGGCGTGCCCGGACGGGCGCTGAACACGAAGCTGAAGGAGACATCAAAACCGACGTCGTTGATCAGCTTCATGGTGTCTTCGAAATCCTTCTCGGTCTCACCGGGGAAACCGATGATGAAGTCCGAAGACAGACTCAGGTTGGGGCGGATGCGGCGCAGCTTGCGGATCTTGGACTTGTACTCAAGCGCCGTGTGGCCGCGTTTCATGAGCGCCAGGATACGGTCCGAGCCGGCCTGAACGGGCAGGTGGAGATGGCTGACCAGCTCCGGGACCTGCTCGTACACCTCGATCAGCGCATCGGAGAATTCGACCGGGTGGGAGGTGGTGAACCGGATCCGGTCAATGCCGTCAATATCCGCGACCCAGGTGATCAGCTCCGCCAGGTCCATGGTATCGCCATCGAGGGTTTCACCGTCGTACGCATTGACGTTCTGGCCAAGCAGGTTCACTTCCCGCACGCCCTGCCTGGCGAGGTCTCGAACCTCGTCCAGTACGTCCTCGACCGGGCGACTCAGCTCTTCACCACGGGTGTAGGGAACAACGCAGAACGAGCAGTATTTGCTGCAGCCTTCCATGATCGAAACGAAGGCCGTGGGCCCGTTGACGCCGGGCGCCGGGAGTTGATCGAATTTCTCGATCTCCGGGAAGCTCACGTCGACAACACCGACGCCACCGTCGCAGTCCGCCTTGGTGATCATCTCGGGCAGGCGGTGCAGGGTCTGGGGGCCGAAGACCATGTCCACGTAGGGCGCACGATCAATGATCGCCTGCCCCTCCTGGCTGGCCACGCAGCCACCGACGCCGATAATGGCATCCGGGTTGTCCTTCTTGAGATGCTTCCAGCGGCCGAGCTGGTGGAAGACCTTTTCCTGGGCCTTCTCGCGGATGGAGCAGGTATTGAGCAGTAGAATGTCCGCGTCATCGGCGGTGTCCGTCAGCTCGACCTGGTGACTCTCGCGCAGGAGGTCGATCATGCGCGAGGAGTCGTATTCGTTCATCTGACAGCCGTGGGTCTTGATGAAGAGTTTCTTTCCCATAATCTGGCGTCGTGTCTGTGGTTTAAAGATCGCCGATTATAACGCCGGGGGCGTGTTGGACGTAAGTGTTGTGTTTCGGTCTTGGTTCAGGACTGTGGACTGGGTGCGGGTGTTGGGGTGTGGTGGTCTTTTCGAGGATCGCTGTGAACCCATCCCTGGGCGCTGGCGCGGCGGCTTCCTGCCGCCGAGCCTCCTCGAAAAGACCACCACACCCCAACACTCTGGGTTGAGTGCTATTCGCCAAAAACCGCTCGGCTGGCGTTTTCGGAATGACGATGAGTATCACGGCGGGGGAGCCCTTTCAGGGAGGCTCGATGACAGGATGTCATCGCGCCAGCGCCCATGGATGGGTTCACAGCGGTCCCTGAAAGGGCTCCCCCGCCGTGATACCCGCACGAAGCTTGCAAACTGGGACCAGAATGAACAGACAACTCAATGAAAACCGCCTTATTCACCCTGATCCAGATAACTCTGCAGTTGTTCTTTCAGGCTTCGCGGAACCTGGGTGATCACCAGGGCATCCCGGTCGCGGTCGTAGTGGACCGCCTGATTCACCAGGTCTGAGGAGAAGGACAGGCTCAGGCCGTTGCCCTTGCCGGAAATGCGTACCAGTTTGCGAAGCTTGCGCCGATCCGGATGCAGGACGCTGTCCGGTGAGATGGCCTGCTCCTGGGCTACATGATTCGCGAAGCGCTCCGGCTCCGTATCATCGATGTAACCCGATAGCGCCGACAAAGGCACCGGCTCACCCAGCGCCTCCTGCTCATTGCAGAACTCATAGGCCCGGTTGCGCACCTTCTGGGCGTCTTCCGGCCCAGCCTGATTGGCGTAGGATTCAACCGCTTCCAGGAAGGTCCGGGTTTCCTGGTCCACATCCACCTCGCGCTGGAAGCCGACGAGACGTGCAAAGCAGCGTCCGCGCTCCCCCGTGCCACGACCCTGGAGCAGGGTCAGGTAATTGGCGGAGCCGTGGTCGTCGCGCCAGTCGTTGATCTCGATGCGGGCGGCCAAGTTTAGGCGGGTCAGGCTGATGCTATGGGCCGGGTGGAGTTCCAGGGCGGAATCAAGTTGGAAGATGGGGTCCATTTCCAGGGCGAAGAGATAGATGACCTCGCCGTCGGCCAGGGACTCGTGGACCAGCACCAGGGGGCTGTCGATCTCCGCTTCGGCGCGGCCGATCTCATCCTGCCACTGGGACAGGACGCGGTCCGAGAAGGCCTGGAAATCCTGGCGACCATCCAGGTAGTCGGCAAGCCAGCCCTGGAACGGGTGGCTGCCGATGTCTTCCGAGAAGCGGCCGTATTCCTTGCCGGGGCGGGCGTTAAAGCGTTGCTTCAGCTGGCGGTGGAGGGCTTCGTAGTCGCCCCCGGGGTCCGCCAGTACTTCACCGGCCCGGGTCTTAACGGATTGTCCGCCTCCATGATCCGTGGCCTGAAGCAGGCGCAGCTGCTGGATGGCCATAGGTCAGGACTGCAGCTGCCGTTCCCGGCGCAGGGTATGGATCAGGTCCTGTGTGGCCTTGCTGATACCCGCCTGGTCCGAGGCATTGATGTTGTAGTCCGATGGCGTTCCGCTCAGGCCGGTGCAGATGGCGATCATGCCCTGGCTGCGCAGCATGTCCGCAATGCGACCACGCTCTTCCTCGGAGTCGGTGTTCGCTTTGTCCAGAACAATCGCTGTCTTGCCAACATCGAAGAGGCTGCGCTGGAGCGCGGTTGCCAGGGTACTATCGGCGTCGCCGCCGCAGTTGATGACTATCGCCTTCTGGTCCAGGCGCCGCTGCCATTCTTCCTCGGAAACCGGCGTCAGAAGACCTTCGTCGCTCTTCGCGCTGCCCTTGATCATGCCGGCGCCAATGGTGATGTTGGTCAGCCGGTCGATGATGATGAAGGCACCGGTGGATCCGCAGCTCGGATAGGGGTCGAACGCCAGTGGATGGCTGACGGCGAACTCGCAGAGGCCGATTTCGTTCAGCCCTAGCTCCTCCGCGTCTTTCTGGTCCAGGGTGTTCACGTCCGTCTGGTAGTGGACCTTGCGCACGGAGCCGGAGGTGTACCGTGGACCCTGCTTGATGTCGTAAAGGCGACCCGGTTTCAGTGGGTCGTCAATCATCCAGACCACGTCGGCATTGAATGCCGTGGCAACTTCCGGCATGTCGTCGGAGCGCACCAGCATGTCACCCCGGCTGATGTCGATTTCGTCCTTCAGGGTCAGCGTGACGGGCTGGTCAATGTAGGCTTCTTCCAGGTTGCCGTCGAAGGTCACGATGTCCTCAACCCGGCTGGAGCGGCCGGAAGGCAGTGCAACCACTTCATCGTTGCGGTGAATCACGCCCGAGGCGATGGTGCCGCAGAAGCCCCGGAAATCAAGGTTGGGGCGATTGACGTACTGCACCGGGAAGCGGAAGTGATCGAAGTCCTTGTCCTGGGCGATCGGTACGTCTTCCAGCACCTGCATCAATGGCTCGCCCTCATACCAGGGCATATTCTTGCTGGGGTAGACCACATTGTCCCCTTCCAGCGCGGATAGGGGTACGAACCGGACGTCGTTCAGGCCCACCAGGTCGCCGCAGAAGTGCTGGTACTCCTCACAGATTTCGTTGTAGCGCTCCTCGCTGTATTCCACCAGGTCCATCTTGTTGATGGCGACGATGACGTGCTGGACGCCAAGAAGCGACGCCAGGAATGAGTGACGCTTGGTCTGTGTGAGAACGCCGTGCCGGGCGTCAATCAGGATGATGGCCAGCTGTGAGGTGGATGCCCCCGTGACCATGTTGCGCGTGTACTGCTCGTGGCCGGGGGTGTCGGCGACGATGAACTTGCGCTTGGCGGTGGAGAAGTAGCGATAGGCCACGTCGATGGTGATGCCCTGTTCGCGCTCGGCCTGGAGGCCGTCAACCAGCAGGGCCAGGTCGAGTTTCTCGCCCGTGGTGCCCATTTTGGCGCTGTCGGATTCCAGGGCGGCCAGCTGGTCTTCGTAGATCATGCTGGTGTCGTGCAGCAGGCGGCCAAGCAGGGTGCTTTTGCCGTCGTCCACGCTGCCGCAGGTCAGCAGGCGCAGAAGCTGCTTCTGCTCATGCTGCTTGAGATAGGCATTGATGTCGGTGCCGATCAGGTCTGACTGATGTGACATGGGTTCTGTCTCCGAAAACCGGGTATGGAAGGGTGCTTTAGAAGTAACCTTCCTGCTTTTTCTTTTCCATGGAGCCGGCGCTGTCATGGTCAATGACCCGGCCCTGGCGTTCCGAGCTGCGGGTGAGCAGCATTTCCTGGATGATATCGGGCAGCGTGTCGGCTTCCGATTCCACGGCCCCCGTCAGCGGGTAGCAGCCCAGGGTGCGGAAACGCACGGATTTCATCATGGGCTCTTCGCCGGGCTCCAGTGGCATCCGGTCATCGTCCACCATGATCAGGGTACCGTCGCGCTCGACCACGGGGCGCTTCTTGGAAAAGTACAGCGGCACAATTTCGATGTTTTCGAGATGGATGTACTGCCACACGTCCAGTTCGGTCCAGTTGGAGAGCGGGAAGACCCGGATGCTCTCACCCTTGTTGATCTGGCCGTTGTAGATGTTCCAGAGCTCGGGGCGCTGGTTCTTGGGGTCCCAGCGATGGTTCTCGTCGCGGAAGTAGTAGACCCGTTCCTTGGCGCGGGATTTTTCCTCGTCCCGGCGCGCGCCACCGAAGGCTGCATCGAACTTGTACTTTTCCAGCGCCTGTTTCAGGGACTGGGTCTTCATGATGTCCGTGTGCTTCGAGCTGCCGTGGGTAAAGGGTACGACGCCCTGATTTACGCCCTCTTCGTTGATGTGGACGATCAGATCCAGGTCGTACTTCTCGGCCATCCGGTCCCGGAACTCAACCATTTCCTTGAACTTCCAGGTGGTGTCCACGTGGAGCATGGGGAAGGGGATCTTGCCTGGCCAGAAGGCCTTGCGGGCCAGGTGCAGCATTACCGAGGAATCCTTGCCGATGGAGTAGAGCATCACGGGGTTGTCGAATTCCGCCGCGACCTCCCGGAGGATGTGAATGCTCTCGGCTTCGAGCTGTTTGAGGTGCGTGAGATTGTATTGGGTCATCGCGCTCTGTACCGCAGTTGACTCGGAATGAAGGTGACCCTGACTTCCAGGGTCTAAATGAGGGGCGGATTATACCAGAGAAAAGCGTGCGTTAAGAAGTGACAGTTTGGGAGTCAGGCGTCGGTGGCCAGCTGCTCACTGATGTAGCGGTCGACGAGGGCACCACCGTCTTCCTCGAAGCTGGTAAAGGACATGCCGACATGGAAGCAATCCCGGGCGACGCGGCGGACAGTGACGACGTTGCACTGGCAGTCGATCCAGGCACTGCCATTATCCCCGACGGGGATTTCGAACTGGGCGCGCGCGGGGATGGCCAGTTGCGGTGCGACGGATTCCTGGTTGGGGGCAATCTGGTCGAGGATGTCCCGGGAGCAGGGCACCATGATGCCGGATCGTGAAAGGTTGCTGATGCGGCAGGGGGGAAGTGTTTCACCGTGGATTTCCAAGTGCAGTTCGAGGTCGGCCGGGATGCGGTGGTGGTGTCGGAGGTTTGGGCGGCTTGTTGGGGCCGACTTAGAATTATTTGAGTTCATCGGTAACCTCGGGGGATGCAATTTTTCCACCAGCGTAGACCTTGGCTATAGAATAAACAAATGTTTGGTGGGGTGGGGGTTATAGACTGTGACTCAGGTGGCAACGGGGTTAGCGGGGGTATTAATCGGGAATCGCTATGAATCCATCCCTGGACGCTGCGCCTCCGCCATCCATGGCTCCGGAGCTTCCCGATTAATACCCCCGCTA
>Ga0136593_1000564_pt1 | contig 11035 bp, 10 predicted proteins | sample AntDeeMetagen359_FD_104781 | JGI IMG/M metagenome (GOLD analysis project Ga0136593, IMG submission 104781) | Saline lake microbial communities from Deep Lake, Antarctica - Metagenome TFF #359 | ecosystem: Environmental > Aquatic > Non-marine Saline and Alkaline > Saline | place: Antarctica: Deep...
ATTAGATAACAAACATCATAAATCCAGTTTGCGATTCTGGTGAATAAACGCCTGTGACGGGACGGCTCCCGGAATTGGATCGCCGAATTTACCACCGCTGACTGGCTACCGCGGCCAATGAAGTTCACAACGTTTGCCGACCGGCTCGACGAGATCGAGGCCGAGTCGGGAGACCTAGAGACCATCCAGCAGGTTGCGGCCCTCTTGGCGGCTGCCGACGCGGAGCTTCCCGTCGTCGCTCGCTTCGTCCAAGGGCGAGTGTTTCCCGCGTGGTCGACGTCGACACTCGATATCGGCCCGTCGCTCTGTTATACCGCCATCGCACGGGCGGCTGGACCGAACGTGTCGACAGATGATATCGAATCCCAACTGGCCGACCGGGGGGAGATCGGCGCGGTTGCCGAAAGCTACGAGTTTGGCGACCAACAGGGGCTTGCGGCGTTCGGAAGCGGCGGGACCACCGGACTGACCATCACCGAGGTCGACGATGAACTCCGCGCGCTCGCTGCCACCGACGGGGCAGGTAGCCAAGATCAGAAGATCGACCGGCTGTTCGGGCTATTTCGCCAGTGTTCACCGCTGGAAGCTCGGTATCTCGCCCGACTCGTACTGGGAGAGATGCGGATCGGCGTCGGTGAAGGGGCTGTTCGGGACGCTATCAGCGAGGCGTTCGATCAGCCGCCGGAGGCAGTGAGTCGCGCCCTGCAGGTGACAAATGATTACGGCGAGGTGGCGGCTGTCGCCCGCGATGAGGGCCAAGCGGGACTCGATAGTCTCGATCTCGAACTCGGTCGACCGGTCCAATCGATGCTCGCCCAAGCCGGAACCGCCGCCGACGCACTCGATAGCTGGGGCGAGGCCGCCGCCGAAATCAAGTTTGATGGCGCGCGCGTCCAGATCCACGTCGAGGAAGGCGAGGAGCCGGACGGAATCGGCATGGTTTCGATCTATTCGCGGAATATGGACGACGTGACCGCGGCCCTGCCCGACATCGTCGACTTCGTCGAGCGAACCGTAACCGATCCCTGTATCATCGATGGCGAGGTGGTCGCGGTCGACGACACCGGCGACCCACTCCCGTTCCAGCACGTCCTCCGGCGGTTCCGCCGGAAACACGATATCGAACAGATGCGCGACGAAGTCGAACTTCGACTCGACGCTTTCGACTGTCTCCGCGTCGGTAGCCAGAGCCTACTTACAAAGACGCTTGGTGAGCGTCATCGCCATCTTGTAAATGTGCTCGGAGATAGTGATGCGGTTGCGGACCTCTTGCTGTCGGACAACCCCGACGAACTCGCGGCCTTCGAAGCCGACGCGCTCGAAGCGGGCCACGAAGGGATTATGCTTAAAAACCCTCAGTCGACCTACTCACCCGGCGACCGGGGCCAAAACTGGCTCAAGCGCAAACCCGACGTGGAGACGGTCGACCTCGTTGTCACGGGCGCGGAGTGGGGCGAAGGCAGACGAGCCAGTTTCCTCGGGACGTTTCTGCTCTCGGTTCGGGAACCTGAGACCGACAGCTACCGAACGATTGGCAAGGTCGCAACCGGGATTACTGACGAGAAACTGGCCGAACTGACTGACCTCTTGGAGCCGGAGATCCAGTCGGAGTCGGGACAGACCGTCGACATCCACCCCTCGGTCGTCTTCGAGGTGGGCTACGAGGAGATCCAGCCCTCGCCGACCTATTCGTCTGGCTATGCACTCCGGTTCCCGCGGTTCATCACAGTTCGAACCGACAAATCGCCAGCTGATGCCGAAACGGTCGAGCGTATCGAGCGACTCGCCGAAAGCCAGTAGGCGGTTCCTACTTCTTGGAAGGGTGTTGATCCGTCTGTTCGGTCTCCGAATCCGTCTCAGTAGCCACCAGTTTGACACGTGTCAGTTCGATTCGAAGCCCGCCCGTTTCGGAGTCCGCGAGTTCGATCTCCCAGCCGTGAGCCTCGGCGATCTGCTCAACGATAGAGAGTCCGAGTCCGGTCCCACCGCGCGTCGACGAGTAGCCACGCTCGAAGATCCGGTCGCGGTCGGCAGGGTCAATACCGGGGCCGTCATCGGCAACAAAGAAGCCATCCGCGAGTGCTCCGACGGTGATGGTCACTGTCGACCCGCCGTGTTCGACTGCATTGCGGAACAAGTTTTCTAGGAGTTGTGTGAGTCGGTTCCGGTCGGCAGTCACCAGCTGTTCGGTCTCGACCTGTAGCGTTGCCTCCTCGGTCGAGAGATACTGCCAACACTCGACGGCGAGCCGACCCACGTCGACGGTCTCGGTGTGATCGATCTCTTCGCCGGTCTTGGCCAGCGATAGCAGGTCGTCGATCAGCTGTTCCATTCGAACAATCGCTCGGCGGCTCCGCTCGAAATGGGCTTTCTCACCGGTTTCTTCGGCTAATTCGAGCGAACCGGAGATCACATTGAGTGGATTACGGAGATCGTGACTGACGATATCAGCGAACTCCACGAGCCGCTCGTTGTGCCGTTCTAACTCGCGTTCGGACTCTCGAATATCAGTCATGTCGACGATTGCACACACCACCCGCTCGACAGCGCCGTCCGGTGTCGTCAGTGGCGAGGCACTGATCGACAGCCACCGTGTCGTTCCATCGGAGAGCCTGATGCTGTGTTCGTAGTCGACGACTGGCTCGCCAGTCTGTAGCACGCGGGCAAACGGAAGCAGGTTGCTGGCAATCGGCTCGTCGTTTTCGTCGCGGATCTGCCAGTCAGGATCGTCGTACCGCCGGTCGCCAATATTCGACCGCGAGAGATCAAGCACTAGTTCGCCGTGTTTGTTCGCCCGAATAATTTGGCCGTCGGTATCGAGGAGTGCGATCCCGACCGGACTCGTTTCGAACAGCCGGTCGAGAAGTTGGCGTTCGGCCTCCAGTTCCTGTTCGCGGTGTTTTCGTGGCGTAATGTCGACGTAGTGTTCGATCCGACCGCCCTCGTAGGGACCGGTCGTGATTGGATAGCTCCGGTGTTCGAGCCAGCGGTCCTCACAGGCCGCAGTCGACCGGACGTGACACTCGAACTGTTCGACATAGCTGTTGTCGTCGTAGGTCGCCAGCACTTGCCGGGCGAACTCCTCGGGCTCGTCGAACCGGTGTTTGATCTCGTCGGTAATCAACTCACGTTTGTTCTGGCCGATGATCGCGGCTCGATCAACGCCGAAGTAGCTCTCGATGCTGTCGTTGAGCCAGACCACCGAGAAATCGGCATCCAAAACAAAGGTCCCGACCGACGAGATGTTCAGCACATCCTCAACGAGTGACCGGTAGTTAGCATCAGTTGCTGTGGAGTCTTGGCGTGCGGGGTCGAATCGTGACGCGCTAGCCCCAGCGACCGCGTTCCGAATGCGAGTGGCGACGAGAGCGGGATCTGTCTCGCTGTCCACGATATCATTCACACCCACGGCGAGTGCCTCATCGACAGTGGTCTCGGAGTCCGCACCGACAACGAGGACAAACGGCAGGCTCGGATCGGAGTCACGGAGCTCCGCCAGCAGATCAAGCCCGGTCGACGCGCCCAACCCTGCGTCACAGACAACACAGTCGACCGGAGCTGTCACAACGACTTCCATCGCCTCGCTCGCGGTGGCCACAGTGCGGACCGAAAGCCCCTCAGCTCCCCGTTCCAACTGTGGCGCGGTGGGGGCAGAAGACGTGGCTCCAGAAGCGACACGGAGTACAGAAATATCTCTACCCATGCTGTTTTATAGGTGATTTGAGAATATAACTATATTGATCAGAAACCTTGTTTATAATATGCTTACGTGCGTGAATAGTATGGCAAGACTGCAGAATAGCCAGCTACAAATCGGTTGCAGCCGCCAGATCACATATGACGGTTCGACACGACAACCTCACAGTCGACTGGCTCGGCTACGCGACCGCGCGGCTCGAATCGACCGCCGGAACAGTCGTCTACACCGATCCGGGGCGGTACGGCGTTCTCGATGGTCAGTATCCGAAAGACGGCCACCTTGTTGTCGTCACCCATAATCACCATTACGACTCTGACGGAATCAAACGCGTCGCCCGGCAGGATGCGACAGTTGTCATCTCCGAAGCCGTCGACGCCGACGACATCGACCGCGACGTAACACCGGTCGACGAACTCCCGTACGAAACGATTCGCTGTGGCCACAACGATCATCTGACGGTCGACCTCGAAACCGACGCCGGCACTCGGACGGTCGACATGTGGACGCTCCCGGCGTACAACCGGCCCGACGGTCCCTGTGCGGACGCCGATGGGAACGTGCCGCATCCCGAGGGGTCGGGCTGTGGCTTCCGACTCTCGATTGACGGAACGACCGTTTTCTGGCCCGGCGACACCGACGCGCTCGCTGGCTTCGCTGAACTCGATGTCTCGCTGTTTCTGGCCAACATCGGTGGCAGCGTCGTGATGGACCGCCATGCCGCCGCCGACCTCGCCGAGCGAATGGATCCGGATCTGGTGGTGCCGATCCACTACGATACCTTCGATCTGCTTGCGGCCGATGACGAAGCGTTTGCGGTCGACGTTGCCAGTCGGTCGGTGCCGGTCGCACTCGACCGGCCCGACTGAGCCGGTTAGTCACTGCCTACTGCCGCAACACGCAAGGTCGACGGCCAGAGAGGGAGGATATGAGCTGGCAGATCATGCCCACCTACGACTCCCTCGACGAGGCCCACGAGGAGTTCGAGTGGGAGTTACCGGACGACTACAATCCGGCACGAGACTGTCTGCGGAAACACGACCCTGACCGAACGGCACTGAGATACGAGCGTGTCGACGGCTCGGTGTCGACCCACACGTACGGTGATCTCAACGACAAATCGGACCGACTTGCCGCCGCGCTCGGGGAACTGGGAATCGAACCGGGCGACCGTGTTGCGGTCGTTGTTCCACAGAAGCCCGCGAATCCAGTTACGCATTTCGCAAACTGGAAACTCGGCGCGGTTTCGGTGCCACTGACGGTGTTGTTTGGTCCCGAAAGTCTCGAATACAGACTCGAAGACAGCGGTGCGAGCGTAGTCGTGGTCGACCCCACTGTTCGCGAAACAATCGACGAGATCCGAGACGACTGTCCGGATCTCGATCACGTGATCGAACTCGGCGAGGATGTTGCGGACGATGCCCACGCCTTTGAGGACCTTGTTTCCGCCCATGAGTCCGGGTTCGAGAGTTACGAGTCGACGCCCGAGACGTCGACGGCGATCATGTACACAAGCGGGAGCACGGGGCCGCCGAAGGGCGTCCTCCACAGCCACGCGCTGTGGCTCGGGCGGGCAGCGGCCGCCTACAACTACTTCGATCAAGGCCTCGATGGGGCGACGCTCTGGACGCCCGCCGACTGGGCGTGGGGGGCCGCACTCGGCGGGACGCTGTTGGCTGGGCTCCATCACGGCGCGACTGTTGTCGCGTGGCCACGCGAAGGGTTCGACCCCGAGGCCGTGTTCGACTTTCTGGATCGCCACGACGTGAGCCACTCGTTTATGCCGCCAACCGCACTCCGGATGTTGATGAGTGTCGACGATCCGGCCGACCGGTATGACCTCAGTTTAGAGGCGCTGGCAGCCGCAGGCGAACCCCTGACCCCGGAAATTCTGGAGTGGGCCGCCGAGAGTTTCAATGACGTTCCGGTCAACGAGTTTTACGGCCAGACCGAACTCAATCTCGTTGTCGGCAACAGTTCGACGTGGTTCCCGGCCCAGCCCGAGAGCATGGGCCAGCCGTTTCCGGGCTACGAGGTCCGGGTGGTCGACCCCGCCGATCCCGACCCCACCGAACCGCTGCCACGAGGCGAGGCTGGCGAACTCGCGATCAGAGCCGACGACCGGCGGGTCTTTTTCGACGAGTACTGGAAGCTTCCCGCAAAGACCGCCGCGAAACAGACCGGAGACGGCTGGTTTCTGACCGGCGATATCGTCCGCCGGGACGACGACGGCTATCTCTGGTTCGTCTCGCGGGCCGACGACGTGATTCTCACGAGTGGCTACCGTGTCGGGCCGATGGAGGTCGAGGGAGTCCTCCTCGGCCATTCGGCTGTCGAACAGGCTGGTGTCGTCGGTATTCCGGACGAAACTCGCGGCGAGGCGATCAAGGCGTTCGTCCAGCCTGCGACGGCTGGCGGTGGCTCAGCTGATCTTCGGGCGGAACTCAAGGCGCTCGTTTGCGACCAGCTCGCGGCCTACGAGTACCCCCGCGAGATCGAGTTCGTCGACTCGCTGCCGACGACCACGACGGGCAAGATCCAACGGCGTGAGCTGCGTGAGCACTCAGAGTAGTCCGACGCTCACTCGGGATACAGTTCGAGCGTCCGGCCGATCTCGTCGATCTGTCGACACTCCACGTCAGTGAGCTGTAGCTGCTGGGCGTCGAGGTTGGCTTCGAGATGGCGTCGGCTGCTCGATTTCGGAATCGCCACCACGTTTCGTTTCGCAAGCAGCCACGCAATGGAGACGGCTTCGGGTGTCGTCTCGTGGTCCTCGGCGATGTCGACGACAGTGTCGATCTCCCGGACGTGCCCACCTGCCAGCGGCGAGTAGGCGACGAGGTGGTAGTCGTGTTTACGGGCGTCGGCGAGCAGTTCCGGTGACCAAAAGAGCGGATGGCATTCGACTTGGTGGGCGGCGATGGGTGCGGCAAGCTGTTGTCGTGCCTCTCTGAGTTGGTCGACGGTGAAGTTACTGAGGCCGACCGCGCCAATCGTCCCGGCGTCGTAGAGATCATCGAACGCCGAGAGCGTCGTCTCGGGAGTGTAGGTGTTGATCGGACGGTGGACGTACAGTAGGTCGATCCTGTCGAGACCGAGCCGATCCAGACTCTCGGTCGTCGTGGCGCTGACAGCTGCCGGATCGAGGCTGTCCGCCCAGACTTTCGTCGCCACGATCACCTCGGCGCGGTCGACGTTACTCGCGGCGAGCCCGTCGCCGACGACTTCCTCGTTGTCGTATATCTGTGCGGTATCGAGGTGTCGGTACCCCACTTCCAGTGCGGTTTCAATTGTCGACGGCGTCTCGATGCCCATGGTCCCCAAGCCGACCGGTGGTAGCTCCATACGGTGCGTTGATCGGTGACCGACAAGAACGCTACCGGTTCGGAACCGATAACCTAGTCTGAAAGTCTCGAAACCGACCGTTTCACACCTCATACTAAGCAAGTTGGCGTGGTAGCGTTGAGGACAATGCAACAGAACGACCCGACAGCACAGTCCGACGGTATCGACATCCGCGGACCCGATGACGGCCCGTCGGTCGTCTTCGTTCACGGAGCCGTATTCACACAGACGATGTGGGCACCACAGCGTGATGCACTCTCATCGGATCGGAAGGTGATCACGCTAGATCTCCCCGGGCATGGAACGCGATCCGACGAGGACTTCGAGTTCGATGTCGCACTTGATCTGCTCGACTCAGTCGTCGACGAACACGCGACCGATGAACTGCTCGTCGTCGGCCTCTCGCTCGGCGGCTATCTTGCGACCGAGTACGCCAGTCAGCATCCGGATCGCGTCGACGGCGTCGTCCTCTCGGGCTGTAGCGTCAATCCGGTCGACGGGATGGGACTGCTGACACGTGCTACGGGTGGCATCACTCGGCTGGCAACACGCAGCGACCGAGTCAACCGGTTCGTCGACAAAGCCGCGACCAACTGGGTTCGCAAACAGGATCTCTCCGAGGAGTACAAAGACGAAATCGTCGACTCGGGTTTCTATCCCAAACAGTTCGGCAACGCGGGGCCTGATCTCGCTGGGCGGGATTTCCGTGCCGCGCTGGCGACCTACCGCGGACCCTCGCTCATTCTCAACGGGGAACGTGACGTCGTGATGCGCCGCGGTGAGGGAGCCCACGCGGCGGCCGCCCAGCACTGTGAGATCGAGATCATCGAGAACGCAGGCCACGTCGCCAATCTCCCCCGACCAGCAGCTTACACTGACAAAATCCGTGAGTTCATGCGTCAAACCGTGCTTGCATAGCCGGTTCAGATAGCCACGACCCACGCCTTGTAGGTCGACTCGTAGCCATAGACCGTCTAAAACGCCTCGTCGATAAACATCGCCAGTCGGTTGGCGTCCGACCGCGCGGTGATCTCGGCGTGGGTGCCCTCGGCCTCCTCCGGACTCTCTAAGCTCTCGGCACGGAACTCCGGATACGAATCGAGCAGTCCCTTCAGGCGGTCGAGTTCGTCGTCGGTGCAGTCCATCGACACCGTCGTATCGCTGAACTGAATCCACGGCGTGAGTTCCTCGGTCGACTCCGGGGGCAGTTCGTCCGGCTCGATGGTGAGAAACTCGCTGTCCCGTTTCCGATGGGCGGTAATCGCCTCGGCGAACAGCTGTCGACGCTCGGTGTCGGTTGCGGCATCGAATCTGGTCATACTGCTTGGTAGGCAGTGGCTACTGAAAGAATGACTGCTTCACCTCGCCACAACGGGAGTTTGTGGAGTTCGGCGAGTGTTAGTCGGCGAGTACCGTCGACAGTCGAGCGTTTTCCTTGATTTTGATTCCACCTGCACCGACCGTCAGCGGAACAGGGTCCAGTGACTCGCCGGTTCCCAGATGGAGTGTTGGATGGAACGCGCCGCGCGTGCGAACTGCATCCCGCGTCTGCAAGACGAGTGTCATGCCTTCGGGGACTGAAAGCGTCTCGTTGTACTCGATGAGGTACACTCCCGCCGAAAGCTCCCACCAGCCGTAGTCGTCATCGGGATCACGCTTTTCGGTTTCGACTGGCTCCGTTTCGGCTTTGTCGAGTTCGCCGCCGCCGAAGTCGACGCGACCCGATTCGGTGACCCGTAAAATCGAATCAACGGTGAGATCCAGCCCACGGGACTCGGTTTGGGTCGGTTCGTAGACGAGGTCGTCGACGAATGCGGTAAGGTCCATAGTCGCTCTTTCGACAGGAGCTACAAAAAGTTCGGCTCCCAGTGTGCCTGTCCGTCGGATCACAGGAGTTTCTTCAAGCATTTAACCCCGGCCACAGAGGGATAGATATGAGCAAGCGAATTCTGCTGCTAGGTGCACCCGGTGCAGGGAAAGGAACCCAGAGCAAGCGGCTGGCCGAGGAGTACGGTATCGAACACATCACCACGGGCGACGCACTCCGTGCGAACAAGGACATGGAGACCGAGCACGGGACTCCGCGTGAGTATATGGACGCTGGCGACCTCGTTCCTGACGCAGTCGTCAACGAAATCGTCGACGCCGCACTCGCGGATGCAGACGTCTTCGTGCTCGATGGCTACCCACGCAACCTTTCGCAGGCCGAGTATCTCAGCGAGCAGACTGATCTGACTGCGGCACTCTTCCTCGATGTCGGCGAGGACGAACTGATCCGCCGACTGACCGGTCGACGGATGGATCCCGAGACGGGCGACATCTATCACACCGAGTTCAACATGCCCGACGACGAGGAGATCGAGGCGCGACTCGTCCAGCGAGACGACGACACCGAGGAGGTTGTCAAAGACCGCCTCGAAACCTACTACGACAACACTGAACCCGTGATCGACCACTACCGCGAGCAGGGTGCTCTCGTCGAAGTCGACGGCGAGGCCCATCCCGACGAAGTCTTCGAGCGCATCACAGACGTCGTTGAATCGGAAGCCTAACGGCTCGAAACAGTCACGTCGACGGTGACTGTCGCAGCGAGTGAACAGACACCGAGAGTACAACCTTCTTAACCGGTGGATACCAACCGACTGGTAATGAGTAGGATCGAACGCAAGGTCCGGTCGATGGTCAACGCCGACCACGAGATGGAGTCGGCGATCCAGACCGTCCTCGACAGCGCCACCGACAACGAGGTTCAGTGGGTCGACGTGCGTGACTCGATTACCAGCGGCCAGTGGGGTCGACTGATCGAAAAAGGGATTCTCGTCGACGGCGAGGCGGGGTTCCGGATCGAGGAGCCGGACGCAATTCGTGCGGGACTCGAAGAGAAAAGCGACGACACCGACGAGATCGAAGGCTCGACGTGGTCGAAATGGGACAAAGGTGCGGCTGGCATCACGGTCCTGATGTTCGCCGGCTACGCGTGGGCACCGGCCCGCGAGTTCGTTGGGAACGCGGTCGACGTCCTTCTCGGCCCGGTGCTCAACGTCCTGCCGTTCTACGTCGTCGTGATGATCATCGCGGTCGCAACAGGACTGTACTCGACGCTGTTGCGTGTCGCGCTGATGGACATGGACAAGATGGGCGCGTACAAAGCCCAGATGGAGGAGGTCAAGGAACGACGGAACGCGGCCAAAGAACGCGGCGACGATGAGGCGCTCGAAGAGATCCAGGAGGAACAGATGGAGATGATGGGCGACCAGCTCGGCATGTTCAAAGAGCAGTTCCGGCCGATGGTGTGGATCATGTTCCTCACGATCCCGGCGTTCCTCTGGATGTACTGGGTCGTCGGCTACCGCGGCTCGGAAGCCCAGTACGAGTTGGCGAATCTCGTGATTCCGTTTGCGGGTGACGTCACCTGGACGACCGGGATCGTCGGCCCGATCCAGGTCTGGATTGTCTGGTACTTCCTCTGCTCGATGGCCTTTACCCAGATCATCCAGAAAGGACTCAACATCAGTATGTCGCCCTCGGCGGACTGATCGCCGCACTGCTTTTGCTGTCGGATTTCTATATATTCGCGATCCAAGCGTAGCAGCGTCGACCGCTGTATACATACAACTCCAGTTAGAGATCGAGACCGCGAATCGAGACGCCGTCGCCGTCTTCAACGTGACCGATCACACGACCATCGGTCGACTCCGCGAGCGATTCGGCCTCGTCTGCGTCGGGCACTGCAGCAACAAATCCGGTTCCCATATTAAATGTCGTGTGCATCTCGGCATCGGAGACGTTACCCTCCGATTGGACGAACTCGAAGACCGGCTGTGCGTCGAAGGGAGTGTCGACAACATACTGATTGTCGCCCAGTCGACCGAGGTTCGTCCAACCGCCGCCGGTGATGTGAGCCGCACCGCGCACACCGGCCTCGCGCATCGGATCAAGCAGGTGGGTGTAGATTCGGGTCGGCTCCAGCAATGCTTCGCCAATCGTCTCGTA
>Ga0136593_1000569_pt1 | contig 10945 bp, 8 predicted proteins | sample AntDeeMetagen359_FD_104781 | JGI IMG/M metagenome (GOLD analysis project Ga0136593, IMG submission 104781) | Saline lake microbial communities from Deep Lake, Antarctica - Metagenome TFF #359 | ecosystem: Environmental > Aquatic > Non-marine Saline and Alkaline > Saline | place: Antarctica: Deep...
AACTCGGCCTCGGCGCTCGACGATTCCGAGTGGACCGTCTCGGGAGCGAGCGTGAGCTCGTCGTTTCAGACGTACCCTCGTGGGGTTGAAGTGTAGAATGCGTTGATGTCGTCTCGGACCTCGGTGTTTCAGACGTACCCTCGTGGGGTTGAAGTCCGAGAGATCAAGCGGGACCGCGCCGAGGCTATCGTTTCAGACGTACCCTCGTGGGGTTGAAGTTCGCCGAGTATAAGGTCGGCGATGAAGACCTCGTGGTTTCAGACGTACCCTCGTGGGGTTGAAGTGACGAGGTGATGTCGGACGCGACGTTCTACGGCGTGTTTCAGACGTACCCTCGTGGGGTTGAAGTCACGTCTCGACGATTGTCTCGTTGCTGCCCGGGATGTTTCAGACGTACCCTCGTGGGGTTGAAGTTGGGAGAGGAGGACCTCGTCCTCATCCATCCCGCGTTTCAGACGTACCCTCGTGGGGTTGAAGTTCGGATCCAGGATGCGAAGGACAAGGGCTCGTTCGAGTTTCAGACGTACCCTCGTGGGGTTGAAGTCCAGACGGCGAGGGACGCCATCGGCACCGACGGCGGTTTCAGACGTACCCTCGTGGGGTTGAAGTAATTGACGCATTCAACGCGAGCATGTTTGTTTCCTCAGCAAGTTCTCGGATGGAATCGAGTAACGTGTCGATTTTCCCCATTTCATCCACTAAGGATTCCACCTCTCCAACTGCATCTTCAGATTCAGACTCGATTTCTTCGAGTCCGTCTGTCACCGCTTGCGCGTTCTGTTGCCCGTTTTCACCTGCCTGCGCTGTTTTATCGGCCAGTTCCGCGACTGTCGTTGCCAGATCATCGGTATTATCGACCGACTCAGACAAACTATGGGCTTCTTCTTGCGCCTGAACGAGCGCGTCTGTCTGTGTCGCGGTTTGATCACTGACTTCCTGGATGGATTCGGTGATTTTGATAATGGCTTGCTCGGCTTCGGAGGCACTATCCATCGCAACGGTACTGGATTCGGATACCTGCCCGGAGAATTCGCGGATGACCGCTGTTGTTTTTTCAACCTCATCCGCCATGTCGTTGAATTCGGTGTCCAATCCCGAGAGTAAACTGTCGTCGCCTAACTCAACTCGTTCGGTGTAGTCGCCTTTCGCTGTTGCGCGAACAACTCCGAGAAGTCGTTCAAAGTCTTCCTCGCGGAAGTCTCCTGTTGAGTCTTCCGTGCCGGAGTGATCTATCTCATTGGCGATTTTGGTGAGCGCGTCTCGGTACTGAATCTCGTCTGGAATGTCCACCGCGTTCCCGTGTGAGAGTTCTTCGAGAACAGTTCCTAACTCATCAGACTCTGGTTCTGATTGAAGTCGTGAATGAAAATATTGGGAGAGTTTCAAAACCCACGTGTGCATATCGTGAGTGCTGATGTTCAGGTAAAAACAGTTTGGGTGACGACCGACAGAATCCGTTCTCGGTTCGTGGCGATTCAGCGACTTCCCATGAAATTGTATCTGGGGTTTAAATTGTACCATGCCGTACCTGTATTTGCTAATGTCTTCAGCTGATCCGACGGAAGATGATCTTGAGGAACTCCCGGGTGTCGGCCCGGCGACTGCGGAATCACTCGCTGAATCGGGGTTCAATTCCTACGAGGGGATTGCCGCCGCGCAGCCAAGCGAACTTGAGAACCTTGGCGGTGTTGGGGAATCAACCGCATGGGAAATCATCGAGGTGTGTCAGGACAAGACGGGTCTTGGCCAGTTCGAAACCGGGATGGACGTGAAGGAACGACGCAAGGGAATGCTGGACATCACGTTCCTTGTAGATGATCTGGACGACCTTCTCGGTGGGGGCGGTATTGAAACGCAGGCAATCACTGAATTCGCCGGACAGAATTCCTCGGGGAAGTCGCAGGTCGCGTACCAGTTCTGTGTGAACACGCAACTCCCCGAAGAATACGGTGGTCTTTCGCATTCGGTTATCTTTATCGACACGGAAGACACGTTCCGCCCCGGTCGCGTTGGCGACATGGTTCGCGGACTCCCGGACGAAATCATCGAAGCGTGCATGGAACGCGATGACATCGAAGGCGGTGTCGATGATGAAGATGCACTGGAGGAACTGGTCGATAATTTCCTTGACCACGTTCACATCGCCAAGTCCATGAACAGTAGTCACCAGACTGTTCTCGGTCAGAAGGCCAAAGACATCGCGTCCGATAAGAAAGGCACTGACTGGCCTGTCGGGATGATCATCGTGGACTCGCTCACGGCGCAGTTCCGTGGTGACTACACCGGTCGCGGAGAGCTTGCCGATAGGCAGCAGAAGCTCAACAAGCACATGCACGATCTCAAGAAAGCCAGTGAACACGCTAACGCGGCGATCATCGTGACGAATCAGGCCGCGTCGAACCCTGATTCGTACTTCGGCAATCCGAATTCGGCTATCGGTGGGAACATCGTTGGCCACAACTCCACGCACCGATTCTGGATCAAGGACTCGAAGGGTGACAAACGGATTTTCCGTCTGAAGGACTCACCGGACAACGAAGAAGCAGAAGCCCCGGCAGAAATTACGGAAGGCGGTTGGAAGGACGCCTAACTCCCCACTGATTCGCCCTTAACGACTGCGTAGAACCCCCTGTTTCGGCCCTCAAAACTCGCATACTCGGCTATTCGACGCGGTTCTGTTTTGGAGTCTACCGAACCTTTTTCGGTGTTATTCCAGTAAGAATAGATACGCAACCGACCCATGAAATTCACTGACTTCGTTGACCACGCCGACCGAATTGCCGCCGTTCCCGGAGATGATGATACGATTGCTCGCACAAGTGACCTACTCCGTGAGGCCTCGAATGATGAAGCGGACACGGACACAATCCGGCACGTCACTCGGTTCATTCAGGGGCGCGCATTCGCTTCAAGTGACCCACGGAAACTCGACATCGGAGCGAAACTGTGCCATGAAGCAATTGCGAGAGCAGCATCGGCAGAGTCACTGGATGCTGACGCGGTCAGTGATCTTGTTGTTGAAGAAGGCGGCGTCGGGAAGGCAGTTGATGTGATTGATTTCGGTGGCCAAACCGGATTAGCGGCTTTCGGCGGATCCGGTGGTTCTGACGGCGTTACTATCGGGCGTGTTGCCGATGTGTTTCATGACGTAGCCACGACCACTGGTGCTGGAAGCACGGAAACACGTCTTCGGATGTTGTTCGGGTTATTCAACGATTGCACGCAAGATGAGATCCGGGTTCTCGCCCGAATCATGGTCGATGAAATGCGGATTGGGGTCGGGGAAGGCACGGTTCGTGACGCGATCGCAGAAGCGTTCGGTATTTCCATTGAACTGGTGGAGGATTCGCTTCAGGTGGCGAACGACTACGGACTTGTCGCAGAAACCGCAGCTGTAGATGGTTCCGAGGGACTGTCCAATTTCGAATTGGAAGTTGGTCGCCCCATCAAGTGTATGCTCGCGCAGAAAGGCACCGCCGAAGACGCCGCGTCGACGTGGGGTGAAGTCGCTGTGCAATCGAAGTACGATGGCGCTCGCGCCCAAGTTCACTATGACGGTGAGACAGTGACGGTGTTCTCTCGGCGGTTGGAAAACATCACGGACTCTGTCCCAGAGGTTGTCGAGGCTGTTGAAGCGAACGCGACTGCACCTGCAATCTTCGATGGGGAGATTGTTGCGTATGACTCCGAAACGGGTCGCCCGGAGCCGTTCGAAATGGTTCTGCAACGGATTCGCCGTGAGGATAACGTACAGAAGATGATGGCGAAAGTCCCGGTTCGGTTCCGCCCGTTCGATTGCCTGTACTACAACGGCGAGTCACTGCTCACGGACGACCTCACCGATCGCCACGATCACCTCAAGGATGCGTATGCGGATGACGCTGCAATCTCCACGCTCCACCGCGTCGATACGGCGGAGGGCGTCGTGGAATTAGAACAGCAGGCATTAGACGACGGGCACGAAGGTGTGATGCTGAAGAACCCGGACGCGGAATACATTCCCGGAGATCGTGGCCGGGAGATGCTGAAACTGAAGCCGGATGTTGAAACATTGGATCTCGCTGTAATCGGCGGTGAATGGGGTGAAGGGCGGCGGAGTGGGTTCGTTGGGAGTGTCATGCTCGGGACGAAAACCCCGGATGGATTCAAAGCAATTGGGAAGGCAGCGACCGGGATTTCCGATGACGAGTTAGCGGAACTCACTGACTTGGTGACGCCGCACGTTCGCAGTGACTCCGGGCAGGAATTCGACGCGAAACCCGAAGTCGTGGTTGAAATCGGGTATCAGGACATCCAAGAATCCCCGGAGTACGAATCTGGGTACGCGCTCCGTTTCCCTCGGTTCAAAGTATTCCGGCATGAAAAACCGGTTGAGGAAGTCGATGACATAGAGAAGGTGGAGCGGTTGTTTGCACAGCAATCCGGGTAATCGCCCGGAATTCCTAAACCCACCATGTGGTATCGTTGTAGTAGATGCAGTTTAACGCGCCCGGGTTCGCACATGACTTGGCTTCGGTGTTCCCCGAAGCAATCACGGTCGCAGCAGTAGTGACGCTTGTTTTTGCCGTGCTGGTGTATGTGTACCCGTTTCTCTGGGTGCAGATTTCATGGAATGGACCCCTTCGTGTTCTCGCACCAATCCGGAATGCGTTCCCGGTTATGACATGGTGGTTGATTCTATTCCCGCCATTAACCGGGTGGCGCGGTGTACAACGACTCACCGGGAGTCTTCAGTCAATGTATCTGGAGCGATTCCGTACACGCACAACCAGTGATGTTGAAGACCTCAAATCTGTCCCAAGTGGATCGCGGGTTCGAGCGTCCGGCCCAGTGAAAATCAAGAAAGCAGTCACTGCTCCGTTTTCCCCGGATGTGAATACCGCGATGGTGTACTGGGGGTTGGATGAATGGACTGGAACGCGGTGGAAAGAACATATCTCGGAGCTGCGCTCCGGAACGTTCGAATTAGTCGGTATTGACCGGTTCAACGAGTCCGTGTATGTGGATCCGGATGAACACGCAGAGTATTCGCTTGAGGGTGTGACGCCAACTACAACCGTATTCGATGAACAGGATCCGATTCCGGATGGGTACCGGGAGGTGCTTCAGGAACATGCACCGTTCGCCGATAACCGGCTTCGATTCCGCGAAGTCCGGATTCAAGACGAGGACCATCTCAGTGTGTTCGGGGAGATGAATGAGAAGAGCGTGAATGGAACGTGGAAGCGTGCAGTGATGCATCCGTCAGGGGGTGATGTTCGACTGCTTCTCACCACAGAAAACGTCCCACGACTCCACCAAGGCGTGTGGCGGGATACCAGCGCGAATCTCATCACTGGATTACTGTTAGTTGCTTACGGATTAATCGGTACAGCTGCGTTCTCCGAAATCCTGATTCAGGTTGTTCTCAGTCAGTGACGACTGGACTCCTTACGGACGACTCGGGATTGGCGCGCGGTGAAGGCTTCCGACCATCACGCTCGCAGACGCAGTGACCCCGAGTGTGGATAATGCATACACCGCCGGGAAGACAACAACGGCAGCGATAATCAACGCGGCTTTACTCCCCAGAACGGCCCGAGTCCAGATTCCTGAAAGAAATTCAATCATCGTGTTGGTCGGTGTGCCAGTAGCAGTCCGTTAAGCGTTCCGCACCAACTCTGAACTGTAAAACCGGGGTACGGCGGCTCTCCCCGGGAAGATTGAAACAAGGGCTTAAGTAGCCGTTTCCGCTATGTACACGTGATGTCAGAGAACCAGCCCCCGGTAGAGGAGGGGATGGCGTCCGAGTTTGCCGAGGAGCGCCGCTCAATCTCTATCGCTGAATTCTTCGAGAAGAATAAGCACATGCTGGGCTTCGGCTCGGAAGCCCGGAGCTTGGTAACTGCGGTGAAAGAGGCTGTCGACAACAGCCTTGACGCCTGTAGCGAAGCCCGTATCTTCCCCGACCTCAAAATCGAGATTGAGGAGGCTGGTGACTACTACCGTCTCACCGTTCGGGACAACGGCCCCGGAATCACGAAAGACCAAGTCCCGAAGGTCTTCGGGAAGCTTCTGTACGGCTCCCGGTTCGGTGTCCGGGAGATGAGTCGCGGACAGCAAGGCATCGGAATTTCTGCTGCGGTGCTGTATTCACAACTCACGTCCGGGAAGCCCGCGAAAATCATTTCGAAGACTGGAGCCGATGACCCGGCGAAGTATTTCGAACTCACAATTGACACGGACACGAACGAACCGGAAATCAAATCCGAAGAAGTAATCGAGTGGGATGAGGTCGATCACGGAACGAAGGTTGAATTGGAGATGGATGCGAATCTCCGAAGTCGGTCGAGTCTCCATGACTACGTGCAGTACACCGCTGTCACGAATCCGTATGCGCGGATTGAATTCATCGACCCTCGGATGACTGAGTCGATGGTGTTCGAGCGGTCGGTTGATGAGCTACCGAAGGAAACGAAGGAAATCAAGCCGCATCCGCACGGTGTCGAACTTGGCACGGTGATGAAGATGATGGCGGCAACGGACAGTTATAGCGTGTCCGGGTTCCTCCAGAACGAATTCACGAAGGTCGGGTCCACGTCCGCAGACAAAGTCATCACGGAATTCCACGACCGTGAGTACGGACGCGAACTTCAGTGGGGTGTCGTTCTGGATGACGATAATCTCGTAGACGCAATCACGGATGCCGTCAACGGGAAGCCCCCGGAAGCAACGACCGCGTTCGCAGAAGATGTCGCGGAGGATCTGCTTCACTACGGGAAGGCGTCCGGAACTGAAATCGCTGACTTCGTTGCTGGCGCGGCAGATCGCATCGAAGACAACCATGATGTCCGGTTCGGCGACACGGTGCGGGAGAACGCAGTCACGGCCACTCTCGCCGCGATTCATTCCGTGCGCCCGACGATGGATGACATCGCTGACGCGGCAACATCCACCCGGAAGACGGAGCAAGACGTTCGGCTGTTCGCCTCGAAACTTGTTGCGGAATTCAGTGACTCCCCGGCAACGCGGTACACGCACTCGGAAATCGAATCCCGTGTTGACCGTGCAGCAAACCAAACGGAGAATGAATCCGGAACGTCGTTCGGTGACACGGTTCGGGAGAACGCAGTCACTGAACTGTGGGAGCGCACGACCGCAATCTCGGTTGACCCGCCGAAACTCAAGGAACTGAGTGAAGACCGGGACAAGGCCAGTAACCTGATGGAAGCGATGAAAGCGGTGAACATCCACGCGCCGTCATCGGATTGTCTCTCCCCGATTGGCGCGGATAACATCGAATCCGGGCTTCGGTCGGTGTTCGATGGCGCAGAATTCTATTCGTCTTCCACGCGCGATGCCGGGGTTCACAACGGTGATCCGTTCATCGTTGAGGCCGGGATTGCCTACGGCGGTGATCTCACCACGCAGGATTCGCAGTCGGTTGAACTGCTTCGGTTCGCGAACCGTGTCCCTCTCGTGTATCAGCGCGGTGGCTGTGCAATCACGAGCAAGCTCAAGGACATGAACTGGAACACGTACCGCCTGAGTCAGTCCAGTGGCTCGCTCCCGAAAGAACCGGCAGTGTTCATGGTTCACGTCGCTTCCACGAACGTGCCGTTCACGAGCGAATCTAAGGACGCTGTCGCGGCAGTCCCTGAAATCGAGAAGGAAATCAAGATCGCTGTTCAGGAAGCCGCCCGTGAACTGCGGAGCTACAAGGACAAACAGAAAGAACTGAAACAGCGACAGGAGAAGGAAGACGCGATTCTCAAGAACCTCCCCGACATGGCGGAGAAACTCGGGGAGATGCTTGGGAAACCTTCCCCGGACCCGAATCAGTCCACGGCCCGGATCATGAACAACGTGTACCTGAACACGCGCGTTACAGATGACGCAGTGACTGTTGACGCAACGAACTACGGGAACAGCGGCTCCGAGTCACTGACCGTGGAAGCAACGGTTGACACGGAACCTGAGTCTATCCCGGACAACGCGGACCTCAGCGAAGACAGCGGCGGATTCCGCCTGCGGTGGGACGTTGACGTAAGTGCTGGTGACACCGAGTCGACCGTGCTGGAAGTCCCGGTGGATGCCGACATCGAACTGGATTACGACAACATCGAAGCCCCGAAGGTGAACATCAATGACTGACGACACGCAACCCACGCTTGGGAATTTCGACACGGACGACATGAACGATTCGGACGAACTACCCACCACGGAACCCACGGGTGCAGACCCCGATGGCACCGTCGACGTTGCGAGCAACACGGACGAAACCGTGCCGGTGGATGACGACGCGGTTGCTGACGGTGGTGCCGTGCCGAAGGAATCGAAGGTGCAGCAGGCACAAGACGAACTGCTGGATGTTGGTTCCCGGTTGTACGACGCCCTCGCCGCAGGCGAGATTCCGGGGTTAGAACTCCCCACGCGAACGAAAAGCAACATCGAATTCGATGACGAATCCGGCGTGTGGACGTATGGTGACCGGACATCGGACAGAACCGCGAACAGTAGTCGCGGAACGAAGAAACTCCTCAAGACGGTGTACGTCATCGATTTCCTCGAAACGCAGTTAGAGGAAGACCGTAGCTCCACTCTGCGCGAGCTGTACTACCTCTCCGAGTCGTGGGATAACGACGACGCGCAGTTCAACAGCCAAGACGATTCGAACAACATCGTTGAGGATCTCGAAATCATCAGCGGGGTTCGACGCGAGGACTTCCACATGCGCCCGGAAGAATCCGGCGCGACACTCATGGGGCCGCTGGAAATCCGGGAGCAGACCCGGCGCGGCGATCGCGTCATTCACTGCCAAGACGGCGTCGGGGAAGGCGGGTACCAGATCCCGAATGACCCGGACACTATCGAATTCCTCAATCACGACGCGAACTTCGTTCTCGCCGTGGAGACGGGTGGGATGCGCGACCGCCTCGTTGAGAACGGCTTCGATGATGACTACGGCGCAATCATCGTTCACCTGAAAGGCCAGCCCGCACGGGCAACGCGCCGCATCACGAAACGCCTGCACGATGAACTTGGGCTTCCGGTGGCCGTGTTCGCTGACGGTGACCCATGGAGTTACCGGATCTACGGGTCGATTGCGTATGGGTCAATCAAATCCGCGCACCTCTCGAAGTACCTCGCCACGCCGGAAGCGGAGTACCTCGGAATTCGCCCGGAAGACATCAAGAAGTACGATCTCCCGACTGACCCATTGAAAGACTCGGACACGAATGCGTTAGAATCCATCAAGACCGATCCCCGGTTCCAAGGGGAATTCTGGTCCGAACAGGTCGACATTCAGTTAGACATCGGTGAGAAGTCCGAGCAGCAGTCACTGGCGAGTCACGGACTGGACTTCGTGACGGACACGTACCTCCCGGAACGCCTCGAAGAAATGGGGTTCCTCGACTAACCCGGCAGTGACTCTGGATTGACGCAGCACGAACAAGAACTGCAAACACTCTTTTGTGTCGCCCCGGCGCACCGCCGGATATGGATTCTGTCCACTACATCTGTAGCGAATGCGGGAAAGAAGCAACACCGAATCGCCGTCCGGGTGACTCTCCCGGTGACGTAGTTGAAGACCACTGCCGGAACTGTGGGGACACTCATGAGTTGAAGGTTCACGCCCCACCCCGCCCGTAACCCCACCACTTCTAAACACGGAGACGCACCACCGCTGAGTATGTCCAGTAGTCGGTCGCTTGATTCTTATTTCGTGTTCGTTGCGCGATTCGATGATTGGCGGAAAGACGAAATCGCATTTCAACGCGGGAATTCACGGGACCAAGCCGAGCGCAGACTCCGTTCTTCGTGGTACAGTAACGACCAAAACGGCGTTCATGTGGATTCACTCGGGGCATTCCCTGACTTCTTCACTGTAACCCCGAAACTCAACTACGACTTCAAACAAACCCCGGCGCTCCCAGACACGCTCATCGATCACGTCGGGCGAGCGAACTTAGAACAGATTGTCCGGGTTGCAGCTGACGGCGACAAAGGATGGGATTCTCTCCCGTCTCAAAACGCAGTGTTAACCGTTGATGACACCTCCAATCCGAAAGATAGTGTGTTCGGTGGTGACCATGCATGGAATGACCCGTCTCGAACGTACCTCACTGACAAAATCATTCAATTCCAAAGCCGCGTTCGGCGTCTTGTGAAAGCGGACTACGTCGACTACGAACGGTTAGAAGACCGGAATCTCCCGTCTGCACTTCACGAAGATGACCGTCCAGTGGCCGAGTTACTGGAAAAAATCACGTCCCTTCGAACCCGGTGCCCCTCCGGAGACATCCTGTTTTTCGGTGTGATTCTCACCCCTGAAGGCATCCCTCGAACCACGAACATCATGTGGGGTGAATCACGTTCGAATCGCGAAGATCCGTATCCCCGACCGGAGAACAACCCGGAATTCGATCTTGTCATCCCAGTCGTTCCTGAAGACTCGAAACGCGATGTACAACACCGTGTTTTGAACACGCTCGGTCGGTGGCGTCTCTGGACGGAACTCCCGGCATTCAGCCATGAGTGGCGGGTTGTCGAAACTGGAGATGAGATCACAGAATACGATGTGTATCTTGTGTTCAGTCACTCCCCGGAGAACGCTGTGCAACGAGCGAAATGCAAACTCGGTGTTCCATCTCGGAACACGGACTCGGATACAGACTTATTTGTTCACCGAGGGACATTCGAGGAAGTCACTGCTGATGTGTCAATCGATGACTTCCAGGATTCAGAGATTAGTGTTGGTAGTGAATCCTCCGCGAAAGACTTCCCGCCGATACATGAACAACTACTCCATGCTGCATTTTCTACTCATTGACATCCTCCTCGCGCTGAAGCGCGAGGATTCCCACGGCACCGTGCCGCTGGGTTGGGATATTGTGGTTTACGACGTGACCTGTTCTTGAGGTGCAAACGCACCAGTTTCCTTGTTAAACAAGAACGTCGATGG
>Ga0136593_1000574_pt1 | contig 10894 bp, 10 predicted proteins | sample AntDeeMetagen359_FD_104781 | JGI IMG/M metagenome (GOLD analysis project Ga0136593, IMG submission 104781) | Saline lake microbial communities from Deep Lake, Antarctica - Metagenome TFF #359 | ecosystem: Environmental > Aquatic > Non-marine Saline and Alkaline > Saline | place: Antarctica: Deep...
CATGGACGTCGTCGGCAGCGTCCTGGAGTGCAATTGCGGGGACTAACCAGAGCTCGTCTGTATTCTCTAGATGGCTCGTGAGCTGATTCTTCTCGGTGATCGCATATCCGGCCTCATCGTATAGAAACGTCCCATGTCGGTCCTCACAGTGCGACTGCGCTTCATCTGTCCACACAGTCCGATCACGAGCAGCAGCGAGCAACTGTAGACCCTGTTCAGACGTAATTTGTACTGCCTCGGGAAGGGAGGGCCACCGATCGCTCAGCTGCACCGCAGGAGATTCATCGAGATCATAGATCATCAAGCACTCGTCGACTGCGGGATCTTTGTCAGGCTTCGAAAGGAGCGTTGCTGCCGCTGATCCCTTCGCCACCGCAGCATAGAATGTTGAGGCCTCAACGAGAAAATGGACCACATGGAGGAGTGTCGACTCATCTGTTGAGCGGTTCTGCTCGTCATCAGATCCATCGAGGTGATACGTGAGACAAAATTCGCACTTCGTTTGGGTAGCGGGGATCAAGGTTCCACAGGAAGCACATTCACTCTCAGTTGGAGCGATCTCGTCTGGGTATCCTGGAGGGTATTCGGTAGTAGAATCGTCGACCTCTTTGTTGGTACGCTCAGACAATTCAGCATCAGGAGTCGACGTTGCCTCGCCAAGTGGTCGGAGTTCCTCAAAATCAGATTGATTATCATCCATACGTAGTCTAACAGTGGTTGGTCCGTCTTCGCGTATATACTTCAGACTCGCTCTGGAAAATAGCACCTTCAGATGCTAGTCATCCGAAACAGCTAGTCGGTGAAGAGTACGTATTGGCCGTGAAGAGTGTATTATCCAAGCACCGCTACGATGAGGCCAATGATACTCAATAGGACACCCGCAAATAATAACCAAATAAGTCTGTCAATGAACAGGCCAGCCAACGTCAATTGAATTGAAAATAAAATGATAGCAATACCCTTGAGTGGCGTAAGCGTCTGAGCAGGAGTGTTATTACTTTGACCCATACGATCAATCTGAATATTCAAGACAATAGTCGTTTTTATCTCGTGATAATTCTATATATTAATTTTCAGAGAATGAATCCATCACCCTCGCAGGAGATACTGAGACACAGTAGCTCATAGAGAACGAGCTTGTCGACGAGTTATTCATCCTTTGCCCAACCACGTTGACAGACAACCGGCAACACAGCAGTATAGGTCCGCTCTGGAAATACCATTGTGACAGTCGCTGCTCTCGGAGTGACCGGAACAACCGCATCAAACTCGACCGTTGGTTTGTCAATGACTGCCCCTTGGCGTGAAAACATCGTGTAGTGTCCTACCACAATGCTAAGCGGAACAGCTCGTTTAAATTCAGATTCGTCGTTCTCTCCCGTAATCTCAGAGAGGTCGCCGAAGCTCTGCCCCACGCTCAGGCCTGCATTGCCGATTTGATGTTCATCGAGGAGTCGTATTATATACGACCTAGCTGCATCCGATGCCCGTCTCGTTGCCCACTCGTCGAATGGCATCTCATCAGTCTCGCCGTTGTTATAGCGAAACTGCACCATCCCGTTTGAATCGATAGATTCGTACCTACGTTCAGGACGGGCGTTGAATGAAACCGGATCTGCATCACCAAGATACGTAACTGGCTCTATCCCGGGATCGAAGTCATTGGCATCCCGAACAGCAGACAAACAGCCGGAGAGGGCTCCAATACAGGCCCCAGAAAGGAGGGTTCTTCGCTTCACAACATACTAGCAAATTCAGTAATACAAAAATTTGTGTCTTTGTTGAGAAGATTCACTCAGATGCCACTGAGAGTAGCAGTGTAGAGGATACAAAACAGGAATCGCTTGACCGTGCTGGTCAGTCTGACGACGAGCTTACAACAGACAACTGGTCTGAGGTCTGTTGGGCTTGTTCCTGTGGGAACGAGACGTACTGATTTTCCCATTCACGTCGACGTGCCAGCAACTGTTCACCGTTCTTTGTGACCTCGTAGTAATTGGTGCGCTGATCAAGATCTCCCTTTTCGACAAGCCCACACTCAACCAATGTATCGAGGTTTGGGTACAGTCGACCGTGATTGACGTTGTCAATGTGGTCTTCGAGTTTGCGTCGGACAGTTTGGCCGGAGGGCTGATCTGAGCCGGCGATCACGTATAGGAGGTCGCGCTGGAAGCCGGTCAGTTCGAAGGATTCTGTGTGGACCATTCCGAATAAGTAAATAATCTCCAACCAGTTAATTTGTTTGTTCAGAAGGGTTTCAGAGACATCTGTTTCTGCAACCATGTAGTTCCTCTCCGTTGCAGCAGAGGAAGATGTCCTGATTTATTCTGTATTCCTGCTTGACACCGACAGTACAATAACAGGGTTAGCGGTTGTTGAGAATCAACTCCCCATTGATCAAAAGAAACAGCCCGCCCACAACCACAAAGAACAGCGGGCTGTTGGATTCGGTGTCGTTCAGAAACGCGTCATCCGGTGCTTGTGGGTCGACGTATGCCATGGTGGTCGATCCCACCTCATAGAAGTGAATCAGTTTCACCCACAAATAGAACCGTTCAAAGAGGCAGTCCTTCAATCGTATCTCGATGTGCTCGGACAGTCCTCGGCGTCACATTTGCAGCATCGGCGGCTGCCCGTTGTGTGAGCGGCTGGCCGTATTCCTGACTAGCCCAGTAGAGACACGCTGCTGCGAACCCAAAAGGACGGACACCCACAGTCTTGTCGACTGCCTCGGAGTGTTCTGCCAACTGCCGGGCTCGATGTCGAACCTGATCCGACACGCCAAGTTCAGATGCAAGTCGTGGAACGAACCCGCTGGGCCGCATGGGTTGGGTAGGCAGTCCAAGTTCCTTGTTCAATACTTTGTACGCATTCATCACTCGCTGCTGATTCACCCGGGCCAACGCCGCGATCTCCTCGATTGTGCGACCAAGGCCGTTACATCGACACACTGCATACACACTTCCTGCGGCTATCGCTTCGATTGACCGACCGCGAAGGAGATCTTCGTTTTGCGCACTTCGGAAGAGCTGACAGGCTTGGTTTCGGATCGACTCTGAAAGTCCGAGGGCACTCGTGATTCGACGGGCCTCACCGAGTCCGTATGCAAGGTTCCGTTCTGCTTTCGAATCGAATCGGCCACGGCTATGCTCCCGGCGCATCCTGGAGAGTCGACTGCGCTTCGATCCAGCGAGTTGGTTGCCGTTTCCGTCTCTCCATCGACCAATCTCAGTCGACAAGCCATTATTGTGACGCGCCACCGTACGCGGTGGCCCCACTCGACTTTGTGAGTCTGTCTTCTCGTTGTAGCTCCGCCACTCTGGACCGTGGTCTATCTGGGGTTCATCGATAATGAGTCCACAGTCCTCACAGGCGGTTTCAATGCTATTCGTCCGTACCTGACCACCGCACTCAGCGCAGGTGGGAGTTTGGTCACTCGATACATCCTCATCGAACGTTTGGGCGTAGATTTCTCTGGTAGCCATCCTAAACACACGAAGTGCGCTTTGCACACCCCGCACCCTTCAGGGGGTGACAAAACATGCGGGGCTGTCTACTTAGGGAGCTCGCGTCGACCCATTCTTTGAGATCGAATGGTCCAAACAGACCCTTTGTGAAACATGATTCATTACTCAACGAGCGTATCCAGTTTGGTGATTTTTCACCAGCGGTATGTTAGACTGTGAACAGCCATTTCTCCCCGGTACGTAACTACAGGATTTATGTCAGACCAAAATATTTTCACAGTTATGTTCACTCTTCATTGGTTCCTTTCGCGAGGTTCCAATTACGGATTAATATTCTTACACCAGTATAGTCACAATTGCCGATCTAGAAATAGAATTCGTCGACTGGGTAGCACAGGGCCAAACTGATGGCTTCTTTTACGTCTCGGCTTGCAGATGGATGGGAACACGCCCTGCAACATACACCACTTGCATTTGTTCCGTTCATCACAGCGCTATTTAACACCGATAAGATCGGTGCAATAGCAAATTCCGATGGAATACACCTTGGGGTCAGTATGTCTTTTCCTATCAGTATTGTTGATCTCTGGGGGTTTGTGAGCGTCCCAAATACAGGCGTGAACGTGTATATCAATGGGCCTGTTGGGTCGCCACTACTCGTGTTTGTCGGGCTCCCGATTACACTTGTTATCCAAGCCGGATTGGCTGCGGGCTACTTTGGGAGTATCTCCAAGATAATTCGTTCTGATTCGTATGATTTCGTATCGAACGTTCAGCGCTATTTCATTCCCTTCTTGCTATACACAGTGATTCCCGTTGCAGTTTTACTTCCGTTCATACTCCTCGGATTCGATGGTGGACGAGGCATTCTCTTCTCACTGGTTATCTTATTCATCCCAGCATACATTTTCTTCGCCTACCTATTTTATGCGACGCCGTACCTCGTTGTTCTTCATGACACAGATCTTCTGTCGGCCGCACGTGCATCGTATGGGCTCGCAGTCAAGGGAGGGCCGTATTTTTCCTTTGCACTTGGTTTTTTGGGTTTCACACTTGTTACGTCGCTGTTCGCAACTGCAATTGTTGTGAATTTAGGCTTCTTTGGAATCATCTTGGGCGTTATTACCGCAGCTCCTGTCGGGTTAGCCGCCAATATCACTACGATGCAGTTTGTCGACGAGATCGACCCTCACAGCCTCAGTGAGCACCCCGAGAACTGACCAGGCCTCTTGCTATAGATATCGACGCCGCAACAACTCACAAACCTACTGATGACCTCATCGACGTCGTCCACTGAGAGACTAATATTGTCTCTTTACCAATCATTTCAAACCAAGAGATGCTACATATCCGAATATGCCCTCCCTAAATATCATCTCCACTCGGAAACAGGCCCTTGTGGCCGCCGTTCAGTGGGGACTAGTCCAAACCTTCGTTCTCAGTCTACTCGGGGGACTCCTCCGAAATTATTACCGCGCAACGACAGACGCGTTCTTACCTCCACAGTGGGTGGCATCAATCCAGTTTGCAGCCCCACTCGGTCTCATTGTCGGTGGATTCGGGGGATACCGCTGGGTTACAAGCGGCCGCACAGCGACTTCCACCTCGGCCCACCGCAACCGTATCGTCTTCGTAGGGTCTCTGCTCGCTGGATGGGCGCTTAGTATCGTCCCGACGCTGGCGTTTCAGTGGTTACTGGGAGAGCAGCTATTCACAATTCCATATTTTATCCTCCCAACACTCACAGCGATCTCCGTCCTCGTTGGATCGTACTTGCTTGGCTATCAAGTCAGCACAGAGTGGTACCGCCATCATCGGAGTCGACTCCTTGGGGCAGTAAAGGGTGCGTTTGCTGGATTACTGCTGGGGGTCATCGGTTTCATCGCCTACGGAGGATATCTTGCGGCAACGCAAACTAACTACAGCCTCAGTGGTGGGCCTGGAATCGTTGTGGCTGTGTCTCTCGGTGCAATTGCTGGGTATGTACTGACCGATTCGGAAGATGCTGGTGACCGATCTGCAGAATTTTTTGTTCTTCTGATCCTGTCTCTGTTCGCATTTAGTCTGTTAACTGCTCTTGGGATGGTCGCACTCAATGCAATCGGCGTCTCTCCATTTGGATTCTCCTCGTCATTGCTCCTACCCCTGATTCCAATTGTATTGGCGCTCGGTGTGGCCAGTTACTTATCTTATGGTGCTCAGACAACGTTCTATCGACGTTTTGCCGGTCCATAGAGGGTCACCAGGGCTGTCTACTTCGGGAGGTCGCGTCGACCGGTCTTCACACACTCCCAACACGGAAAGTCGTCATTGAGGTACTGGCAGTCGCACTCCTGGAGTTCAGTGTCGTCTTCTGGGTCAATTGGTGTCGTCTCAGTGTCAGCCCACCGTCTGCGACCAGCTGCATCTGGGTAGCCACATCCAGGATTGTTGGTCGGATCGCGATTGCCGTTCGGTGCTTGCACGGCCCTTCAAATCGCTCGTCCGCAGGGCATTCGCAGGTCGTTGGTATCCCGTCGACGACGGTGACATGATATTCGTGATCGGCAGGACTGAGGTGGCTCTCATTTCGAATGAGGACATCACCGTCGTACAGCGAGAACGCGAAAGCTTCGTACTGGGCTCGTTTCAGGACACGATTCGTCGGGCTGAGTCTCTCAAGGAGTGATTGAGTCATTGTGGGATGGAACACTCATGATGAGTGTCCGCACCCCTTGGGGCACGAAAAAATTCCCTGGCGGACGTATTGTAGTGATGTTCGGTGATTGAGGTCGAATATACTCCTGACTGCAAATGAAATCTAATTATGTGCTGTTAATGTACAAGCCGTAGCGGTAGAATTCGTCGTCATACCACAGTAGCTCTCCATTTACTCCCGTCTCGACAGTTCCGAGTCCAAGTAGATCAAGCAGCGTATCGAACGCCTCAGTTATTGGGGTCTCTTCTGTATAGGTCTCACCAGCAATTACCTGCTCAAGGATCTCCTGGGGTTCTGTTGGCAGCTCGTCCGGGGAAAGATCTGCATCGATCCGAGACCCAAAGACAACCTCGCGGAACTCACTCTGCGAGTTCGCCACCTCAACGGCCAAGGCGGTATGGGCGGTTTCTGTGAGCTGTTCTGTTGTGACGTTGATGCGGTATGCCCACGCTCCGCTTTCGGTCATTGTCACAACTTGGCCGTCTAATTCCCCGGTTGCGAGTTGGCTCTCACGTTCGCTCGGTCGACGCAACACATACCCATCGTCTCGAAGTAGTTCTGCACTGCTCGATCCACCACCACTCACCGAATATGAGTGCAGTATTTTGATAATCCGAGCACTCGGCCGCTCAAGTGAATCTACTAAAATTGCCTCTTTGGGCACTTGCTCCTGTGGAACGGTATCAGCTCGAACTACTTTTTGCTCCATCTGCTGTCGACCCGTAACGACGTATTTAATTTGGTAATACGACCCCTCAAACTCAACGTAGCCGTCGTTCGGTAGCGGTTCGTAGCCGTATGTCGTGTGGCGACCCTCCGGGAGAATATTCTCAAGGGCGGTTGCTGCGGGCTCTCCGAACAGTGGACTGTCGTCGGGTTCGTAGAGGGCATACTCGATAGGAGAGCTCTCGATTCGATCGATGCTGAGCTGGTACTCGTCGGTCGACCCTTGAGAGCTGGATCGATAGTCGGAGAGACAACCAGCGAGAGCCGTGAGAGCCGCCGTCCCAGCTGCTTGGAGTGTGCGTCGACGGCTGGGGGTCATCGGTCACCCTCTGCCTCTGAATCGAGTGCGAGCAGTCCAAACGGTCCTGAGACGAAGATCCGTCCAGCTGCGACCACTGGAGAGGCGTACTCAACAGCATGGGCTTCAGAATACTCCCACCGCTTTCGATCACCGCTGAGTATGCCATCGGTACTCCGTCGAAACGCACGGACATCACCCGAGACCACGATTATGCTGTCGTCTGTAACAACAGGCGCAGCTGTCCCCTCACTCGGGAGGTGTGCTTGCCACTTCGTCTCCCCTGATTCTGCTGCGAGACAGTGGAGATCACTCGAAATTACATATATTTCGTCATCGATGGTTGCTGCTGCCGCACGACTCTGAAGGTCTCGTCGCCACCGGACGTCCCCAGACCGTGTTATCCCAACGGTCTCTTGCCACCCGGTCTGGATGATACCGCCGTCGTCGACTGTCGGAGCCGCATAGGGGGTGTCGACAGAGATACGAAACTGTTCGTCGCCACTCTCGCGGTCGAGTTTCACGATCGCGTTGTGATCTGGGATATAGACACCCTCGCCGTCGACTGCGGGGACGATCTGTGTGGCTGTTGAATCGCCGAGATTGTACTCATCATAGACGAGCGGCTCAAGCGGCTGTCGCCAGCGTTCGGTGCCATCGGCGGCCAGTCTGAGGCAGGCTGAGTCACTCCTGACGAAGATATCACCGTCTACGACGGTCGCACCGTATGTTTTCTCAGTACCGACTCGATATGTATCGAGCAGTTCGCCCTCTGAAAGCGAAAACACACCCAGCGTCGCGCGTTGTGAGACATCGTCGGCCGATCCGGTGATCTGGGTGGGAACGTAGAGCCGTCGACGATCTGGATCGAGACAGGGCACACCGGAGACTTCGTGTTCTAACTGATGGGTCCACTGCTCGGTTCCCACTGTATCGAGTGCGACGACTTCCCGGTCGGTAGCGAAGTAGACGATACCGTCGTGTACCACTGGTGGGGTGTAGATCCATCCAGCCGATGTGAGTACCTGATAGCTCTGTGGTTTGGGTGTGCCGCCTGAAACGTGATTCGTGTTTCGAGGATTGTTTCCGAATGAGTGCCAATTGCCAGTGTACAGTGGGGTCGTCGACCCGTTTTGGCCGATCGAAATGCAGCCAGCCAGTGTGCCCGCCATTGTACTCCCAGCGACTGCAAGGAGCCGTCGACGGCCGAGACGACTCGTCGATGACTCCGGAGGAGGTCCGTTAGCACCTGTTGACGACAATTGCTGAGGTGGCTGGTCAGCAGTAGTCACAATTTCCGTTACACTACTTGTCGTAAGTATGTGGTGTTAGGTGAAATCAAACTTGCACCCACTCGTATTGTGTATTCTCTCACTGTGGACAAAGACGTCATTTGAAATCAGTATGTCCTATGACGGCGTAGAACGGATCATCTCCAGGATGGTCGACGACATGCTCGGTCTGAGTGAATCCACCTGCGGTGAGATACTCCTCGACGAGAGCTGCTCGCTCGTCCATCGACCGCATTCGCCATGCTCGGACGGCCTTTGTCGGAAACATTCGGTTTGTGAAACTCATGACTGCAGTTCCACCGGGTGAGAGTATCCGTTCGAACTCACTGAATATCGCACCGGGATACTGGAGATACTGTACCGACAGAGCACAACAGACGACATCGAACTGCTCGTCGTCCAGCGGGAGTCTCTGGTTGGCATTGAAATCCTGGATGAAGAACTCATCGAGCTGGTCGTTGGCTTGGAGTTCGGCCCTGTTGAGGCCGTGGCCGACGACGCGCTCGAACGACAGTGGCGGGAGAAACGAGACCCAACTGCTCATTGCATCGAAAACCCGATCTCCTGGAGACATCACTGCGGCATATAGCTCCGTCAATCGGGAGCAGAACGAATCGTCTGCGTGAGTGACAAAGCGCGGCGACCGATAGAACGACTCGTCGTCGCTGTTATCGATCTTTTTGCGACCAGTCTCCGAGAGGACTTGGGACACAGTAATCGCACTACGCGATCTGTATGCAAGAGGTCAGTGCCGTCGTGAGTAGACTCTCAACAAACCAGTCGACTCGGCTTACCGAACGTAGTGTGTCTGACACAATCAAACAGTCAGAAATATAGAAACCACCAGTATCGAGCACGACTGTCGATTAGTGATCATTTAATACTACACCTGTTGTAAAAAGTTTTAACAAAGTACATAGATATTGTCGTATGATCTATCATACGGTCTCTCGCAGGGCGGGGAACTCGACGTGACCAGCTCCAGCAACCCGCAGTCGGTGCGGTCTGTCGAGTGGCCGCCGGATAACCCAAAAGAGACGATCCGTGGGCTCCTCAAGACGCGCTACGAGACACACCCTGAGAGCGGGACAATATCACGACGGTTCGAAGAACACTTCGAAGAACTCTGGGGTGCGTTCACGGCTGTCTATGGTGAAGACCGTGAGGCTGCGATGTGGTTGGTTGAAGCCGTCGACGCAGCCGTCGCGGCGTTTGAGGACCGCCCAGACTCCCTTCGGTCACTGGATAACTCTCGTGGGGGCCTCAACGATTGGTTCCAAGGTCCAGAGCAGGTCGCCTACATGTGCTATGTCGACCTGTTCGCTGGCGATCTGGAAGGCGTTCGCGAGCGGATTCCCTACCTGAAGGAACTCGGTGTGACCTACCTCCACCTCATGCCGCTGCTGGAGTCTCGGGATGGCCGTGACGACGGAGGCTATGCTGTCACGGATTACCGCGCGGTCGATCCGGAACTCGGTACGATGGAGGACCTCAGGACGCTTGCTGCAGATCTCCATGAGGAGGAAATCCACCTGGCACTGGACTTTGTGATGAATCACACTGCCAGAGAACACGAGTGGGCCCAGGCCGCCGTCGAGGGCGACGAGCGCTTCGAAGACTTTTATATCTCCTTCGAGGGCCGTGAGATACCCGACCAGTACGACCAGACTGTCCCGGAGGTGTTCCCCGACTTCGCACCCGGTAATTTCGTCCACATAGAGGAGATAGACCGGTGGGTCTGGTCGAGTTTCTACGACTTCCAGTGGGATCTCGATTACTCGAATCCTGACGTCTTCGTCCAGATGTTCCGGGAGATGGCCCACCTTGCGAACGTCGGGACCGACGTGCTCAGACTCGATGCCGTGCCGTTCCTCTGGAAGGAACTCGGGACGGACTGTCGCAACCTCGACGAAGCACACTGGATCCTGCGCGCCTACCGCGCGTTGATGCGGATCGCTGCCCCTGGGGTTGTATTCAAAGCCGAGGCGATCGTCAGTCCCGAAGAGACGATCAAGTACCTCGGCACCGGTGGTCACGAGGGCAAAGAGTGCGAAATCGCCTACAACGCGCCGTTGATGTGTCACCTCTGGCACGCACTCGCCAGCGAAAACACCAAACTACTCGAAAAGGCACTCCAGGATCTCCCCGAGACGCCCGAGCAAGGCTCGTGGCTCAACTACGTTCGCTGTCACGACGACATCGGCTGGGGCCTGTCCGACGAAGACATTCGTGCGGTCGACCAAGATCCAATACGTACGCGAAAGTTCTGTTCGGACTTCTATGTCGGCGACCACCCCGACAGTTACGCCGAGGGGTATCGCTTTCAGGAAGAACCGACCGGCGTCGCACGTACCTCGGGTACTGCTGCAGCGCTAACGGGACTCCAGCAGGCCCGCGTTGAGGGTGATCCAAA
>Ga0136593_1000619_pt1 | contig 10502 bp, 5 predicted proteins | sample AntDeeMetagen359_FD_104781 | JGI IMG/M metagenome (GOLD analysis project Ga0136593, IMG submission 104781) | Saline lake microbial communities from Deep Lake, Antarctica - Metagenome TFF #359 | ecosystem: Environmental > Aquatic > Non-marine Saline and Alkaline > Saline | place: Antarctica: Deep...
GCCTTTCTTGCCTTTCTTGCCTTTCTTGCCTTTCTTGCCTTTCTTGCCTTTCTTGCCTTTCTTGCCTTTCTTGCCTTTCTTGCCTTTCTTGCCTTTCTTACAAGGTACTGGTTCTCACCAAGGAGCTTAAGAAAAGAAAACAGGAATTTAGCAACCCTACGGGCTTTTATAAGCCATCTACAAAAATAGGGGATATTTACGCTATAATTCGCGAAATTAGGATCACAAGACATATGAGGCGTCGCATGCCTTCTTTCGACTCAAACAAAATCAGACTCAGGTTATACTACACAAGGTACGCAGACGATTGGATTATGTTAACCAACTGCGACAACCAAATAGCCGAAGTCCTAAAAGGAAAAATAGCTGCTTTCCTCAAAACTAATTTAGGATTAAGCCTGTCTGAAAACAAGACCATGATCACAGACATAAGAAAAGAACCCGCCCATTTTCTGGGCTTTGTACTAAAAAGAGCCATCAGAAGCAGACTAGTATACCTAAGAAAAGGCTCTAGAATTATTTTGTCACACTCAGGAGGACTTCCCGTAAAAGCAAGTCCAGACAGAGTACGGTTAATCAACCGGATGCATCTTAAAGGATATTGTGACAAAAGAGGTTTTCCACGAGAACTCCCTTGGCTTTCAGGCCTCCACACGCACATCATCATCGAAAGATATAATAGCGTATTAAGAGGCACAAGTCAATATTACGTAGAATGGATTAGAGAACCTAGCCGTATAAACAGATGGATCTATATTCTAAGATATTCATGCTTCAAAACAATAGCAAAGAAATACGACATTTATATAAGAAAAGTCTTTGCTAAATTCGGAGTCCATCTGAACAATACCGCAAGAAAAACGGTAGAATGTACAGTAACCCAAACTCACCAAGGGGAAACATTCAGCAAAAGCTGGAGGTTACTGACGTACCAAGAATTATTAACATTCAACTTGAAACAGGAAAAAAGTCGAATTTTTTCCCCCTTATATCCGCGGGGGATAAAATATTCGAGTTTTCTCGTACGAGCGAACGATCCCCTTAGGGGATCGTCGCTCCCCCCCTTCGGGGCTATTCGCTCGGACGGACGCAAAAATCCGAGCGCTTATTAAGCTTTAGCGTCCCTCACGGGTAAGCGACCCCCTCACGGGGACCCCCCTACGGGGGGAGAGCGGACCTAAAGAAAATTATATATGTCCGCGTTTTTCGTCGAAAAACGCGGAGATCTCGAAGAAAATCGAAGATTTTCTTCGATATAATTTTCTTCGAGAAAAGACAAACCACTTACAAAAGAAGAAAAAATTGGGTGCGCTAGCTATGCGCAACGTATACCTAACTTAGACGAACTTTGTGGGTCAACAAGACTTACAAGTCTGCTTGCCACAGATTTAGAAGAACGTCGAAACAAGCCTCCGGGCAAACCAAAAAGAGAAGCACAAAAACCCTCTAAGGGGAAAGACTTCAAACCTAGAGATCTGACAACAGCTGAAAAAGTAGCAGCTGACAAAGAATCTAAGAAAAAAAATAGAGAAAATAAATAAACAAAGAAGTTTCTTATAACTTATAAAAAGGATCATTACAAAAATAGAATAAAAAGGTTTCAAATCAATAGCCTAACGGTCGCACACTGTGAGGGAAAGAGCTGTATGCTGGGAGACTAGGACGTACAGTTCGTGAGTAGGAGGGGATGCTCGTAAGATTGGCCTCTTCATTTCTATTGCATGAATTCGCGCTTAAGGAAAGAATATTCCTTATCAGGGCGAAAAGCATATAGAAGAGCATTTTAATACCCGAACCTAGGAACTAGGGCGGTGGGAAAACCCACGAAGTCGAAGCCATCCGTAACCGGAGTTACTTTTGACTTCGTGTGGTTTAGCTCCAACCCTCGTTTGTTGAGCAGTGGTTCAAGTTTGTCGTATAGGGACATGGCATCCGCTTTTGTTTTGTCGCCTCCCCCGCCAGGGGCGGGGGAGGCGCTAGGAATTCGCCCCGTGAGGGTCGCGATCGCGAATTCCGGCAGAAAACAACAAAAACATCCGCGAATCTAAGCATTGTAGACCCTTTCGAATAGAATTCGAAAATACGACCGTCCGGTTGCTCCTTGTCGAAGAAATTTCGTAGGTCCCCCTCCCATATATATGGGGTCTCCTGCCCCCCTCACGGGCCCCCTACGGGGGGTCCCCGTGAGGGGGTCGCTTACCCGTGAGGGACGCTTTAGCGTAATAAGGTCGCTTATTACGTAGCGCTTGTGTCGGAATTGTCCGCCCTCCCCCCTGCGGGGGGGGGGCGGACAATTCCGACACAAGCGCTACGAGTATATTCGCGAGTATACGCAATTTTCCGGACGTCCCTATATATATAGGGCCGTCCTGGAAGCAAATCGAAGATTTGATACCTAACTCCTGTGGCAAACCGTGCAAACAAATGTTTGCTAGAAGAGGGGAAATAACCCCCCCTTATATCCGGCGGAGTGCCCTCCTCGGTTTCATAGTAAACCGATTCCAGGAAGATACCTGCTTTCAACCAATCCTTTACTAGATTGTAGGCCGGTAAATGTACCAGACGCGACAGTAAGAAAGAATGGTCAATGCAATCAAAGAATTTTGATATATCCCCCTCTAAAATCCAAGCTTTCGAGTTGCTCATAAGAATACTATTTATGCGCGAGATAACGGCATTAATCTGACGCCCAGAGCGATACCCGTAGGAAGAAGCTTCGAACTTCGATTCCCACTCAGGCTCCAGAGCGCAACGTATTACGCCCTGAACAACGCGATCCTTAATAGTAGGAATACCAATTGGACGTTGCCTGCCATCCGGTCTAGAGATGTAGACACGTCGGACCGGGAAAGGGTCCCAATTCAAGACGCCCCCGTGAGGGCGGCTCTTTAACTCTCGAAAGAGTTTAAGCCTCTTGGCAGGAGTCAAGACCGTTACCCCGTCGATACCCGCAGTACGGGACTGGGTAACCTTTATGATGGAAAGAAGCAAATTCGCATCAGAGAAGATAAGTAGACGCTGTAACCCATGCAACTTTTTGTCCGAAACTTTATCGAATAAATTTCTATTGACGATGTTTTATAGGTCCGCTATCCTGCCCTCCCCCCTACGGGGGGAGAGCGGACCTACAGAAATTTCTTCGCGACTTTTTAAAGTTACCCGCACGACTACACCTGAAAATTCGATACCTCAAAGACTGGACCTCCTTGTGCACTTTTCTCCAAGAGATGTCGTGCCCCATATATAGGGGGCCTCCACCGTTTGTATCAGATAGCAAAGTATCTGGCATATCGCCCGGCAGACACATAATTGATGGTAAAGTATCAGGCGTGCTAGCTCGACTGCCTGATTTTACGCCAAAACCCACGAGGGAGGTGGAAACGGATCGGATTATGCTCGTTGTCCTAGAGCAGAGCCCCCCCTCCCCCCTACGGGGGGGGGGGGGGGGGGAAGGAGCCAGCCCCAGACGGAGAACACGATTTTTCCCCCCTGGTCCTTTTTCACCCCAACCCCCAGGGGGGGGGGGAAAAGGGTGGGGTTTTGTCGGTTGTCTCAAGGGAGGCCCCCCCCCCCCCCCCCCGGGGGGGGGGGGGGGGGGTCGAGGCCAAGCTCATGGTAGGACCACGTATTTTTCCGCCGACTCTATTTTTCACCGGAAATCCTACAGGAACAGTCATCGAACCTTCGCAATACGCCGTAAGCGCCTAGCTCCTGCTCGACACCACCCGTGCTCAGAAAACCGGAAAGAACCGGCCCGGACAAACCGGGAGACGCAAGGAAGTAACACGTTCCACACCACTTAGATACGACAGGACGAGAGATGCTACGTAACCAGCCCGGAGATGTTGTAGCCCCCCTCACGGGGGCCCGCCCCACCCGGAAGGCGGACCCAAACCTCATACCCATACACTCGAGAAAGCTGAAAAGCCAACCGATGACGTGGCCCACACAGTTGACGAGCCCACTAATAGCACTATGAACCCCGAAGGGGACCTGTCTAGCCCTAGCCGGAAGGGGCGGTGAGGCATATACTCCCAGACTGGCATTTAATCCCCGCTTGCGGGCGGACGCCTGCCTCACGGGTTGGCGGCCATCCTGGGTCGGGGGACCACAGGTTCGTTCCGAAGGGACGGAACGGGCGAACCATGTACGGCTTGGGGAGGCGCGACGACCGAAACGTATCTATAAGGGGCGGGCCCCGACCCGTGAGGGCGGACCGCCCCGAATATAAACGTAGGGAGGCGAGAAAACCCCCAAACGTACAAACCACTAAGAGGAGCGACTACGAAGCCGCACCAAGTCGCAGACTTCAGAACCCCCCTTTCTCAAAAGTCGAATATTTTCCCCCCGAAGGGGGGAAATATTCGACTTTTCTCGAAGAAAATTCTATACCGTAACAAAATTCCTATATAAAGGAATTCCCCCCCCCCTTCGGGGGGGAGGGATCGACGATGTTTTCGTGTACTCGCGACGATCCCCTTAGGGGATCGTCGCTCCCCCTCTTCGGGGGGGTAGGTTCGCGAGTAGAGTCGGAATTGGCGTATGCAGCGTCCCTCACGGGTTGGCGCACGTAAATTACGACGCCCCGTGAGGGGCGCCAATTCCGACTCTCCTCGCGAACCTACAAAAATCCGAGCGTCGGATTTTTGCGTCCGTCCGAGCGAATAGCCCCGCTATTCGCGAGGCTAGGTTCGCTCGGAGAGCTTCGCTCGCTGAGCGAACCTACAAAAATCCTAGCGCTTATTACGCTAAAGCGTAATAAGCGACCTTACCCGTGAGGGACGCTGGGGCGGCGCGTCCCTCACGGGTAAGCGACCTCGGGGGACCCGTGAGGGGGGCAGGAGACCCGTGAGGGGGACCTATAAAACATCGTCAATAGAAATTTATTCGAGAAAGATTTTCTCCCCGAAGGGGGGAAAACTTCGACTTTGAGTTTTCGTATCTTTAGGTGCTGTCGTTCTGGCGATCTTAATAGATTGATCGTCCAGTTTGCGCGTCCCCCGCCCCTGGCGGGACGGGGCGTGATCCTTATGCGCTGTGAGGTGCTTGTAAGGTTCTAACGGCGGGGATGGTCCCGTAAGGGGCCCCCCTACCCAATACATCTATTTACAAGGTAATGCTAAGAATTGAGAATGGACATCCTGCCAGTAAGAGGTTTAATCCCTCTAACTAGTATAAACACACGTAACATAGTTCTTTCGTTATAAGAAAGAACTTTTCCATTAATGTAAAATCCTAGCCATGTAAGACCCGTGTAAGATTGTTTTAGTGGCTGGCCGATGCAAAATTTAAGTAAGTCGAAGTTTTTAATATCTTCGATATCCCCCCTATATATATAAGGGGGGATACTCTGTAGGTCCCCCTCCCATATATATGGGAGGGGGACCTACATAAAATTATATTGACGATGTTTTCGTAGAAAACATCGTAGAACCCTTGATAGTTGTTTAATCAATAAAACACAAGGTATCCCCCTTATATCCGCGGGGGATACCTTTTCTATTAAAAACTTCGAGTTTTAAATTACTTTGATACTTGATATAGACATCTAAGTATATGCCTATATCAAGTATCATTATATGTATCTATCTATTAAAGAGTTTAAATAGATTGTACTTATACCCAATAAATTACGTAACTAAGGGTTACACCGACTAAGCGTGTGTTTTATATATATATATTTTTTTATATGTAAATATTATAGTTAATAAACTATATGGTGGACCAATTGCATATTGAATTGGCTTTAAAGAGTTTAAAAGATAAGTATCTATAGTCTACTTAAATATTTAAGTAGAAGTATAGTTAGTCTTTATAACTATACTATTAATAAAATAGGTGTTTAGATAATGCTCGTCGGTTAAGTAGAGTACTTTACTCTAAGTACTTGTCCTCTGCGACGTAGGCGCGCGTGCTTATTTAAGCTCAAGTTTTTTACAATTGAAACATTGGCCCCCCTCACGGGGCTAGCAATACGAGTGGGGCTATTGCTCGCTAGTGGATTATACTCTAAAGTACGCTAGTAAGAATTAGAATTGAATTGACACGCCCTGTAGGACTTGAACCCACGACATCAGGTTTTGGAAACCTGCGTTCTACCGACTGAACTAAGGACGTTATGTTACTATATCATAGTAGTGTTACTGTAACATTTTATATATAGTAATGTAAAATGTCAATCAAAGTTCAATTATCAATTAATTGAACTGCTTTATAAAATAGAAAGCAATAATGTATAACCTTAAAGGCCATAAAGCGAATAAGCTTTAATTGGCTTATTTTAGTGGATTCAACCTCTTTGATTTTATTTAAACTAAAAAAATTATATAGAATTGACTTCCCCCCCTTATATCCGCGGGGGGGAAAAACTCGTACTCGCGAATAGCCACGCAGCGCTTGCTCGAAGGGACCCGTGAGGGTCGCGTGAGGCGCGACCCTCACGGGTCCCTTCGAGTGCGAGCGAACGATCCCCTTAGGGGATCGTCGCTCCCCCCCTTCGGGGGGGTAGGTTCGCTCGCAGAGTCGGAATTGGGTCGGACCCGTCCGCCGGCGTCCCCCGCCCCTGGCGGGACGGGTTGGCGGACGCCAATTACGACGCCCCGTCCCGCCAGGGGCGGGGGACGCCACCCTCACGGGTCCGACTCTCCGAGCGAACCTAGCCTCGCGAATAGCGGGGCTATTCGCTCGGACGGACGCAAAAATCCGACGGAGGACGCGTCCCTGACGGGTTTGCCCCGTGAGGGACGCAAACCCGTCCCGCCAGGGGCGGGGGACGCGCTCGTAATTGGCGTCCCCCGCCCCTGGCGGGACGGGGCGTCTCCCCCGCCCCTGGCGGGACGGGTCCGACCCAATTCCGACTCTACGAGCGAACCTACCCCCCTATATATATAAGGGGGGGAGCGACGATCCCCTATATATATAAGGGGATCGTTCGCTCGTACGAGAAAAGTCGAATATTTTCTCCCCCGCGGATATAAGGGGGAAAAAAATTCGACTTTTGTTCCTTCATTGTTCTTTTTTATGATAATAAGATCGCGAGCTTTAGTGTTAGGGTTATTTATGAACGGAAGGTAATTTTTTTTACCTATACGAAGGTATCCGAGATGCAAGAAAGAACAATAAGACTCTGGGTTTAAATGTTTTAAGACTATTTATTGTTTTGCTTGTTTGCTTACGTCATTTATGGGTATACGTGTCCTTCGTAGACCAATAAACATGTCGATAGCGCCCCTCACGGGGCGTGTCGCAGCTCCCCCGCCCCCGGCGGACACGGGCCCTCCGTGAGGGGGACCAACAGAAACAACTATTAAGCAGGAGGTGTGAACCGCCTACACAAAAAACCAAACCTTTTATTAACACTTTTATTAAGAACCTAAAGTAATATATTAATCGCATTTGTGCTTAGCTCACCCTCCCATATATAGGGGGGCCCGCAAACTCTATTGTTGAATTGAATAACTAATAAAGTAGTGTTAGAGTTTTAACCGAATGAAAAAAGTAGTTTACTATAATTGTTTTTATTCGTTTTATAGACCATATATATCATAAGTCCCAAATTTATAAGTTTGGAACTTATAATATATATGTAAAAATGAATGAATCAAAATTGATAACAATACGTTATTAAACCTAATAAGAAGAAATGAGGTAGCGTTCTAAACCCTCCAGACTTGGTCTGTATTGTATACATTTATTCAATAATAGCATGATAAGTAGCAACTGTAGCTGGTGATGAACGATTTAAATGACGGAAAATTAAATATTTGAATAAAACGTCTAATAAAACAGGAAGTGTTGCAACCAATAAAAAAATACCAGTTTGACTTTCAGGTAAACCATAATGGTTAAAAAATAACTCAAAAAACAATTCCCATAAGTTTGATGAGTGATAACCTACTAATAAATCTGTAACTAAAAGAATTAGAAGCGATTTTTTACTATCATCTAATCCAAAAAAGACTTCTAATAAAAAAGATTGAGTTATATTGATTTGAATTTCAAGAACATATAATAAATAAAATAAAGTGACTAATGAAACTACATCTCCAAAAAAATTAGTTATTGCTTCCACACTTTGATCATTATATCGTTGCGCCAATTCTATTGTTTTTTCTTGGTAACGTTGTTGAATATTTTTATCTGCTTCAATAGTTTGATAGACTAATAATGAAGTTTTAGAGGTCTGTGTATCCGTTTTGGATGTAATTGTGTCACGATTCTTTACCCCTTGCTTATTAGACAAATCCAAATCTAGCGATCTTGAAGCCAACCCTACAAGGGATTGTGGGTAAGACGATTCTTGGGAGGCATCAACTAAAGAGCCTCGCGAGTCAAGTACGTGTGTAGATATATTACTAGTAGTTGTCTTTTTAGTTTTGCTAGGATCAGCTGATCCGTCCAAGTCCGATATTACCACAGCAGCCTTATTTTCGGGGTGAAACCCGCCTCCTTTTACTTTCCCCAAAGGTAGAGACTCAGTTTCAGAACTGTGTGCTGTCTGCTTTTTTAGAGGTGTGGATTGGTCGGATTTGTCGTACGGAGCGGTTCGCTGAGTAGGTATTTGAGTAGGCAAATTATTAGCGTCTAATTGGCGTGCGCCAATTAGGCTATCTCCGCTGACGCTTAGCACACGGCCTTCATTTAATGGGGCCGTGCTAAACAAATCCGCGCGCCCCTCACGGGTTGACGCACGCCCAGGATCCCCCCCGACGGGGGGGAGAAAAGGAGAAGACTTAGTATGTTCTCCGATTTCTGGCTGACTTATCGACTTTGGATAAATTAATGACTCAAAATATAATTTTTCTTCGAAGTCCTTCAATTCAGCAAATGCATGCTTTTGCTGATATGAATTTAGAAATATTTCAGTTTGTTTTGTATTCCAAAAATATTCGGTTAATGGTCTTACAACATAGGATTTGGCTAAAAAATTCACAATAAAAGGTACAAAAAATAGAATGAAAAGACATTTTAAGGTTGTTAAAAATAAATAACGATAAAACCTATATTCTTGTATAACTAAATTTTCTACATCTGAAAAAACTTGTTTTAGAAATCGATCTAATACACGACTAAATGAACGAGGAAATAATCCTATTTCTTCATAAGTAATCGAAACTACTTCTTGTTTAGGTGCCGCCTTCCCCCCCCAGGGGGGAGACGTCGTAGGTAAACGTGATAAACTATTTTGTTTTGTATTATTACTCAAATTTAAACCTAATGTATACTCTGTTGTACTTCTTTTTGTCCTTTTTAATAGAGATGAAGAAGTTGTAGATAAATTAGATTTGGGTAACGTTAAAAAGTTGTCACGCGCGCTTTTTTGTATCATTTTAGTATGTTTTTTTTTTCATTTAATATATTTTTATAATTCATTTTTTGTCTAGCGGCCCCCTATATATAGGAGGGGCCCCCTTTCTATATATTCTATATATAAGGGGCCCCTCCTATATATAGGGGGCCGGGCTTCACACTAAAGTTAATAACCTTTCTATCATTATATAAATCTCTAACTATTTAGAGATTTAAAGATATCTAAAATAGGTGTGTATTTTGTAAAATACACACCTATTTTAGATATCTTTAATAAGTATGACGTATTTTTTAATCTAAACCTTTACCAGGATTACGTGATGGATCATTTGATAAGAATCCAAAGATAAATAATCCTACGAAGAAAGTTACAACAGTATAAACAAAGATTTTTAATGTTAACATGTGTCTTATGTGTATGTTTTTTTTTTTAGCTGTAAATATACAAAGTATAATCAATTTTTATTTCTACTGAATAGAGAAAACTTATATTTTTTAAGTTTAAAGTCTATACGTAGTTCGTTTTATCAAAAATTTGTCATTACTTAAATAACCACTCTTTTTTCTAAAAAAAAAATTTGCTCCGAAGCGCCCCGTCGGATTTTAAACGTAAAATCCAACTTCGTAAAGTCGCCTCCCCCGCCCCTGGCGGGCCCCCTATATATATAAGGGGGGGGTCAAAATCTTAGATTGTATCGAATAAAATTATATATAATTTTATTCGATACAACTCGTACTCGCTAATAGTGCGAAGCGTTAGGTCGCTTCCCCCGCCCCTGGCGGGACGGGTACGGAGCGCCCCTCACGGGGCGTAGGAATTGTCCGCCTCCCCCTGCGGGGGGGGGCGGACAATTCCTAGCGCTTCCCTGACGGGTTGGGTCGGATTTAGCCGCCCTCCCCCCTACGGGGGGGGGGCGGCTAAATCCGACCCAATTCCGACTCCCCCCAAAGGGGGAGCGAACCTACCCCCCGAAGGGGGGGAGCGCCGATCTCCCAAAGCGAAGTTTTCCGAAGGGAAAATCTTCGAGTTGTAGGTCCGCTCTCCCCCCTACGGGGGGAGAGCCGAACTAAAGAAAATTATATATGTCCGCGTTTTTCGACGAAAAACGCGGAGATCTCGAAGAAAATCGAAGATTTTCTTCGATATAATTTTCTTTAGGTCCGCTCTCCCCCCGTAGGGGGGTCGAGGTCGC
>Ga0136593_1000734_pt1 | contig 9442 bp, 9 predicted proteins | sample AntDeeMetagen359_FD_104781 | JGI IMG/M metagenome (GOLD analysis project Ga0136593, IMG submission 104781) | Saline lake microbial communities from Deep Lake, Antarctica - Metagenome TFF #359 | ecosystem: Environmental > Aquatic > Non-marine Saline and Alkaline > Saline | place: Antarctica: Deep...
ACAGCGTCGAGCAGCTGCGGGTCCAAGAGCACGGACGATCGAACCGCCGGGACCTGCGTGAGCACGTAGACGCCGGCGAGCGCGGCGGTGACGACGAGCGGGGCGCGAAGCGAGGAGATGACGATGTCGTCGTACGCGGAGTCGGTGGTCGAGACATACCGGCGGGCGACTCGCAGGACGATGAACTCCATCCCCACGGCGGCGATAACGGAGACCACGAGAACTGCGACCGTCGCCTCGACCGCTGAGAGTCCTTCGAACAGCGCGGACAGCGACGGGATCATACCGTCTCGATGCGACTCCGCGAGATAACCGTTTCTACGGCGGGCGGCAGTCGGCGACCGAATCTACCGAACCGCGGTCATTCGAACCGCGCTACTCAAACCGCGCTACTCAAACCGCAGCTACTCGAACCTCTTCCGAACGCTCTCGGCGTGCGCCTCCAGCCCCTCGGCCTCCGCGAGCGTCGTGATCGTCTCTGAGAGCCCGTCGAGCGCGTCGCGGTCGAGTCGCTGAACCGTCGACGACCGGAGGAAGGTGTCGACGGAGAGCCCGCCGTAGCGCTTTGCGCCGCCGTTCGTCGGCAGCACGTGGTTCGTCCCGGTTGCGTAGTCGCCGGCGGCGACGGGGGAGTACGCCCCGAGGAACACCGAGCCAGCGTTCGAGATCCGGGCGAGCAGCGCCTCGTCGTCGTCGGCCGCGATCGAGAGGTGTTCGGCCGCGTACTCCTCGGTGAACAACACCGCCTCGGGCATCGATCTGGCGTGAAGGACCCCGGAGGCGTCGTTGTCGAGGGCGGCTCGTATCGTCTCCTCGCGTTTACGGCCCGCGACCTGCTCGTCGACCGCCTCTGCGACCGCCTCGGCGAGGGCGGCGTCGTCGGTGACGGCGACCACGGAGGCGTTCGGGTCGTGTTCGGCCTGCGCGATCAGGTCGCTCGCGACGAGGTCGGGGTCGGCGGTCTCGTCGGCGAGGACGAGCACCTCGCTCGGCCCGGCGAGGAAGTCGATCTCCACGTCGCCCTGCACGATCGCCTTCGCGGCGGTGACCCACTTATTGCCGGGCCCGACCACCTTCTGGGCGTTCGTGACGGTCTCCGTGCCGTACGCGAGCGCGGCGATCGCCTGCGCGCCGCCGACCTGATACACCGCGTCGGCGCCGGCCTCGTGGATCGCCGCGAGCGTGACGGGGTTGATCTCCTCGGCCGGCGGCGTCGCGACCGAGACGTGGTCGACGCCCGCCACTGCCGCCGGGATCACGCCCATCAGTGCGCTGGAGGGGTACGCCGCCGCGCCGCCGGGCACGTACACCCCGGCGCGGTCGATCGGGCGGAACCGGCGGCCGAGTTCGCGGTCGCCGAACTCATCGCGCCAGTCCTCGGGGTGCTGTCGCTCGTGGAACTCGCGGATGTTGGCGGCCGCGTCGCGGACCGCGTCGAGGACCGGATCGTTTGCGTCGTCGAATTCGGCGTGGGCGCGCTCGGCGTCGTCGGTGATGTCGATGTTGCCGACGGCCACGCCGTCGAACTCCTCGGAGAACTCTCGGAGCGCGACGTCGCCCTCCGTCCGGACTCGATCGACGATCTCGCTCACGTCGTCGCGGACCGCGTCGACGCCGGCGTCGCGCTCGAAGAAGGCGAGGCGCTCGGCCGGCGAGAGGTCAGCGACGGTTCGTACGTCCATACGCGCTCTCGGGGCCGCGGTCAAAAGGGCGTTCCGACTTTGCTTACTCCAACCGGCGGATCCCAATCACGTCCAGCGTCGCGAGCGCGACCAGCGCGACCAACAGCGCGGCGGCGACGAAGAGAATTGGCGCCGAAAGCGCTACGGCGACCTCGTAGGGCGCGACAAGGCGGGTCGTGCCGCGGACGACGAACGAGAGGAAAACCAGCCCGAACGCGGCGAGTGCGAGGCCGACAAACCGGGATCTGTTCACGATGCCCCCGGGTCAGTCGGACTGGGCGATACCCGGTCCGTGCGATCCGTGTTCGCGGTGTTCGCGGGCGGCGTCGAAGCCGCCGCACATCTCGTAAAACACCGCTTCGGGGTCTCTGTTCCACTGCCACTTCCAGCGGGTCCGGACGAGCAGCGAGATCTTGCGGACGAACGACAGTTCCGGCGTCGTCGACACCGTGTCGTACCCCAGATCGCGGATCAGCCGATGGTGGTCCGCGTACAGCACCGCCGCGAGCAACACCGCGAGCTGGCAGTCCTCCGGGAGGTACTTGATCCCGGCGACGCCCTCCTCGTAGAGCCGCTCGGTCCGGACGAGTTCCTCGCGGATCGCTGCCGCCACGTCGTCGTCGAACTCCAGATTCAGGATCTGATCCTCGCTCACGCCGTGCCGCCGAAGTGTTTCCAGCGGGAGGTAGACCCGGTCGCGTTCGGCCACGTCCTCACGCACGTCGCGGATGAAATTCGTCATCTGAAACGCCTCGCCGAGCTTCGTCGCGTGGGGGAGCGCCTTCACCTCGGCCTCCTCGTCGAGCTCCATGATCGCCGTCATCATCCGGCCGACGGCGGCCGCGGAGCCGTCCATGTACGACTCAAGCTGGTCGTAGGTCTCGTACCGGTCGGTTTCGATGTCGCTCGCCATCGCGTCGACGAACGCGTGCACGTCTTCGTCCGGGATCTCGTGTTCGTCACAGACCGCGGCGAACGCCTCCAACACTGGGTCGTCGGTGTCTCTCTCAGCCAGCGCGGCCCGACGGAGTCGATCGAGCTCCGCCCGCTGTTCGTCTGGCGGCGCAGTCTCCGCAGCGTCGACGACCTCGTCGGCGACACGGAAGAAGCCGTACAGCACGTACGTCGGGTGCCGGATCCGCTCCGGGAGCAGCCGGGTCGCGACGTGGAACGTCTTCCCGGTCCGACGCTGGATCCGCTTTCCTCGGGCAACCTGCGTCTTGTCTACCATGCTGACCTCTGGTAGTCGGCAGGGAGGATCGAGAGCGGGTCGCCGATCATAACATACGAGTCGAACTGCAAGAACATAACAGTTCGCACAGCGTGGTTTGGTACCCGGTAAACGCGCTCGCCGAGCGCAAGTGAACGGGCTCGCCGATCGCCGACGATCGGGCTCACGGGTCGCGATTGCCGGCGTCAGTAGAAGGTGTCCGAGCAGTCGTACACGACCCCGTGTGCGGGACAGACGTACTTGCAGTGGCGGTGGTACATCGGCGTCTCGCACAGGGGGCAGGGCCGCCCGCCGGAGCCGATCGCCGCCTCGTCTTCGGCGTCGTCCACACCCCCCTCGGCGTCGTCCATACCCCCCTCGGCGTCGTCCATACCCCCCTCGGCGTCGTCCATACCCCCCTCGGCGTCGTCCACACACCCCTCGGCGTCGCTCATATCGCCTCGAACGGACTGGGTCGACATAACCGCTCTCCTCGACGGAGCGGCGCGCCGGTTAGGCGTCGGCCAGCGAGTCGTACACCGACGCGGCGACCGACTCCTCGCCGAACGGGAGCGTCAACACCCCGCCCCACTCCTCGTCGGTCAGCGCCGACACGGTCGCCTCGTCCAGATCGACCCGCCTGACCTCGGTCTCGTCGAGCGTCATCGACACCGTGAACCCCTCCGGGTCGTCCGTCGCGCCGGCGTCCGTCAGCCCCGTCTGTAGCGCGTCGATCCCCGCGTCGCCGAGCGAGACGTACACGAGGTGTTCGTCGTCCTCGGTGATCACGCCCTGGACGCGGTCTAAGTCGCCGGTGCCGAAGAGCCGCCGGTCGTCGTCGCCGTCGCGGAGCAGCCGCGCCTCGAACGGGGCGTCCGGATCGACGGGGACGGACCCGGTCTGGCCGTCTTCGTCGTTTCCGGGCTCGTCCCCGCCGATCGCATCCCCACCGATCGCACCTTCGTCGGGACCGGTTCCGCCGTCGATAGCCTCGCCGTCGGTCACCGAGGCGGCGCCGGCGAACCCGACGCCCCCGACTGCGAGCGCGACCCCGACCCCGCCGAGCATGCCGCGTCGAGAGAGTTCCATACGCGACGGTCCCCATCGGTGGTAAAAAGGGTTACACGCCGATTCACGCGGCTGATAACGGGGTCGATCGTCCCGTCCTCAGGCCGATTCGAACCCGATCGACTCGTGAGTCGCCGTCTCGCCGAACAGCCAGTCGGCGTGCTCGACCGCGTACTCGCGGTGGTCCTCGGTGATGTACCCGAGCGCGTCCTCGACGACGACGGGCCGGTAGTCGCGGAGCCCGGCACTGCCGGCGGTGTGGAGCACGCAGACGTTGGCGAGCGTCCCGCAGATCAGCAGGTCGTCGATGCCGTGCGTGTCGAGGTACCCCTCCAAATCAGTTTGGTAGAAGGCGTCATACGTGTGCTTCTCGACGATGTGGTCCTCGTCTCGCACGTCAAGCTCGGCGACGAGTTCGGCGTCCCACGACCCCTCGACGACGTGTTCTCCCCACCGGTCGAACTCGTCGTAGTAGTGGGTGTCGTCGAACTGCTCGGGCGGGTGCACGTCCCGGGTGTACACGATACTCGCGCCGGCGTCGCGGGCGTGGTCGACGAGGGCCGTCACCGGCTCGACCGCCGCCTCGCTCGGCTCGGCGTAGAGGCTCCCGTCGGGGTGACAGAACCCGTTCTGCATGTCGACGACGATCACCGCGGTCTCGGTCGGGTCGTACGGCATGTGCGGGAGTTTGACGCCTGGGCTCAAAAATCACCGCCGCCTCTCGCAGCCCCGTGTCGCCACCTTCCCACCCCCCTCCACCGACAAACTACTTATCGGGTCGGCCGTAATCGAACCTATGCGACGGGTTCTCACCCTCTCGGTTATCGTCGCCGTGATTGCCCTTCTCTCGATCGGTGCCGGCGGAGCCGTTGCCGCCGGGCCAGCGGTCGCCGGGTCGACGGCCGCCATTCCGGGGGACGCTCCGGCCAGCGCGACTGCCACAGAGTGCGACGCCGGCGACGGAACCGATCTCGTCGGCTGCTGGAACGGGACCCACTACGAGGAGGAGCTCGCCTTCAACCAGACGGACGGGCTGACCGAGGCGGAGCTGGAGGAGCTGACTCACCTGACGATGGCCCGCGTCGAACACGTTCGGGAGCGCCCCTTCCGCGAGGACGTGCCGGTCGAGACCGTCACCCGCTCGGCGTTCATGAATGACTCTGCGAGCGCGGGCGCGGGCGGCTCGGACCCCGAGTTCCACCGCTGGAACGATCAGGTGTGGAAGGCCCTGTTCGTCGTCGGCGAGGACGAGAACGCCTCCGACGCGATTGACAGCGTCTACGGCGGTGCAGTCTCCGGGTTCTACTCGCCGGCCGACGACCGGATCGTCCTCGTCGTCCCGGAGGGAGAGGACCCGCAGATCAACCCGTCGACGCTGGCACACGAGCTGGTCCACGCGATGCAGGACCAGTACCACGACCTCACCCGGCCCCGCTACGTCGGCACTACGCAGGACGCCGACCTCGCGGTCGACGGGATCGTCGAGGGCGAGGCGGTCCACATCGAGGAGGTGTACGACGCGCGCTGTGCCGGCAACTGGAGCTGTCTCGCCGCGCCCGACTCCGGTGGCGGCGGCGGGTCGGCGGCGGACTACAACTTCGGCATCCTCCAGACCGTGCTTCAGCCGTACGCCGATGGCGCGCTCTACGCCGAGACGCTCGTCGACGAGGAGGGGTGGAGCGCCGTCAACGAGACCATGAACCGGCCGCCGAACGCGACCTCGGAGGTGATCCACCGCAACCCCGATTACGAGACGACCGAGGTAACGTTCGAGGACACGGCCACCGGCGGGTGGGAGACGTATCCGAATCAGGGGGTCAACGGCTCGGAAACCGCCGGCGAGGCGTCGATGTTCGTGATGTTCTGGTACCAGAGCTACGAGTACCGCCACGCGGTGTTGGACCCGGACGCGACGATCCGGGATAATATCCAAATTCACACGCAGCCGGACGAGCGGCTTCGAACTCGTGCGAACTACAACTACGCCCACGAGGCGACCGACGGTTGGGCGGGCGACGAGCTGTACCCCTACCGGAACGACGGGAACGCGGACGGGGACGACGCGAGCGCGACCGACGGGGAGGACGGCTACGTCTGGGTGACCGAGTGGCAGACGCCCGCGGACGCGACCGAGTTCCGCGAGGCGTACCTGCGCATGCTGACCGCCCACGGCGGCGACGACCACGCCGCGGGCGAGGTGTACGAGATCGCGGACGGCGACTTCCGCGGGGCCTACGGCGTCGAGCGAAACGGGACCACGGTGACGATCGCGCACGCCCCCGAGCCAGCCGACGTGCTCGATCTCCGGCCGGAGGCCGACCTCGAACTCTCCTCGACCGACGACGGCGACGACGCGAACAGGACCGACGGGGATGACGGAACCGACGGAGACGACGCGGACGGGACCAACGACGGAACCGATTCTGACGATGGAGACGACATCGACCCGGACGGCGATGACGCCGACGGCTCCGCCGGTTCCGACGCTGCCACCGGCGACGACGTGCCCGGGTTCGGTCCCCTCGTCGCGCTTGTCGGCATACTCGCGACGGTAGCGCTCTTTGTGCGCCGCGTACGGCCCTGAACACTCCGTAACCGCCCCGTGATCGCCCTGATCGCCCCGTGATCGCCCTGATCGCCCCGTGATCGCCCCTGACCGACCGGAGACGAACGCCCGCGCGACCCGGGTGGCTTTTCCTCCCCGGCGGCCGAACCGTCGGGTATGACCGAGTTCGATATCGTCGACGCGGCCGCGATTCGCGACGGCCGGGCGACCGACGCGTACTTCGAGCGGACCGAGGCCGCCTTGGAACACGCGGGACGAAACCCCCGCGTCGTCGCCGAGGTCACCGCTGACCAATTCCCCGACGGCGACTTCGAGCTGTTCGCCGGGCTGAAAGACGCGGTCGCGCTCTTGGAGGGGCGCGATATCGACGTCGACGCGATTCCGGAAGGCCGCCTATTCGACGGCGGTCCGGTGATGCGAATCGAGGGACCGTACCTCACGTTCGCGCGGCTGGAGACCTCCCTCCTCGGCTTCCTCTCGCACGCCTCCGGGATGGCGACCGCGGCCCTCGACTGCCGGGTCGCGGCGCCGGACTCGCAGGTGCTCTCCTTCGGCGCGCGCCACGTCCACCCGTCGATGACCGCGGCGGTCGAGCGCTCCGCGCTGGTTGGCGGGTTCGACGGGTTCTCGCACGTCGCCGCCGGCGACCTGATCGGCCGGGAGGCCTCGGGGACGATGCCCCACGCGCTCTCCATCTGCTTCGGCCGTGGCGAGCAGGAGGCCGCGTGGCGCGCCTTCAACGAGGCCGTCGACGAGGCGGTCCCGCGGATCGCCCTCTGTGACACCTACTCCGACGAGGTCGACGAAACACTCCGAGCGGTCGACGCGCTCGGCGATCGGCTCGACGGCGTCCGGCTCGACACCACCGGCTCGCGTCGCGGCGACTTCCGGCACATCATTCGGGAAGTGCAGTGGGAGCTGGACGTTCGCGGCCACGACGACGTCGACGTGTACGTCTCCGGCGGGCTCGGGCCGGCCGACCTCCGCGAACTCCGCGATGTGGTCGACGGCTTCGGCGTGGGCGGGTACGTCTCGAACGCCGACCCGGTCGACTTCGCGCTCGACATCGTCGCCGTCGAGGGGGAGCCGGCCGCCAAGCGCGGCAAGCTCTCCGGCGCGAAGGACGTGTATCGCACCGCTGACGGCGTCCACGCTGTCGGACTAGCCGACCGGTCGGGTCCCGACGGTGCCGAGTCGCTCATGGAGCCGGTGATCCGCGACGGCGAGGTCGTCGCTGACGACGCGTTCGACCTCGCGGCCGCGACGGAGCGCGCGCTTGCGGACGCTGAGACCGTCGGCTACGGGACGAACGAGTAGGGACGGCCTTGGCTACGGAGCGAACGAGTAGGAATTGCCTATTCGGAGAAGTAAGCGTCGCTTTCGGCGGTTATAGCTCTTCGACCGCGCCGCCGTCGGCGCGCTCTCGGAACACCTGTCCCTCGATGAGCGTCACCATCGTCTCGTCGTCTTCCCACGCGTTCGGGGCGATTTTGGCCTTCCGGCAGGCGCGGGAGAGGAACTCGGCGCCGGACCAGCCGTTCTCGACGGGGACCGTCGGATAGAGCCAGCCGTGGGAGTTGCCGCCGTCGACGGCGACGCCGTGGGTGCCGACTTTCAGGTCAGCGAGGGGATCGTTGGTGAGTACCGTGTTCGAGACGATGAACACGGAGACGGTGATGTTGTCGAGTTCCTTGGGCTCGACCTCGGAGCCGCAGGAATCGCCGGAGGCGGCCTTGATGGCGGCCTCGACGATTGCGTGACCGAGCTGATCGGAGGTCTCCCACGCGCCGGCACAGCCGCGGAGCCGGCCGCGACCTCTCGTGGACTCCAACCGGACGAACGCGCCAGTTCGGGCATAGAACGCCTCGCGCATGCTCCCGGGTTGTTCGCGTTGTCCGTGTCGGACGAACGACTCGACCGCCTCCCGCGCGAGTTCGACCGCTCGTGCACCGTCGTCGTACGACAGCTGAACGGTCTGGGCCTCGGACATAATAGACCCTTACGTTGCTGACGACTTGAACGCTTCCCTTGAGAACCCGGCCGTTCACACCCGATCGACGGGAGGAGCGAAGCGGCGAACGATCGCTCCGGTTGTCGATCTCTCCCCTCGACGACCGAACGCCTTATTCGCGGGCGTCGGCTAGACGCGACCGGACAGAGGGAGCCCGACTCCCGTGCCTCTGGCATGAGGAAAGTCCCCCCACCGGCCGGACAGGCGACCGGGCACACGCCCGGAGTCGGAGACGGCTGGCTCTGGAACAGCAACGACACCCCCCACCCCGACCCGTGATTCGCGCGATCGCTTCGGCGATCGCGGCGGCCGCGGGATCACCCGCGACCGCGCGAACCGACCCGCAAGGGAAGGGAGTTAACCCGATGAGGATCGACGGGTGGGAACGGATGGAACGGCGAATCCTCGCCGGTGCAAGTCCGCGCCACAAGGTAGTCCGGCCACGGCGCGGACGCTTAGCCGAATGTCGGGATGAACCGAAGGGGGCTTACTCCCCTCAGTCCGCTTTCGTACTCGTTAGTTACGGAGAATCAAGGAGAAAGCCTCGCGCTTCAGCGCGGGGAGGATGTCAACGGTGTCGCTGTTGCTGTCGTCGTTTATAAGTCGGATCGAGTGCGGACGTTCGATCTCTCGCTATCGGCCGGCGGTGACGTATCGGTGGTGAGTTTGAAGGCTCCAGCCGCTCGCTTATAAATGGCTACCGGCAGCTCGACGGCGAGCACCTCCAAAGCCCCAGGCGGGAGGCGGGCGCACACTCGTTGCGCTCCTCAGTCGCTCGTTTCACTCGCTCCCTACGGTGCTTCCGTCGTCTGCGCCCGCCTCCCGCCTGCCCCTTTGAGTCCCGACCCGACCGCACCAGCACCGCCACCCCCACCGCCCCGCACCCGCATCCCCACCGCCCCGCA
>Ga0136593_1000746_pt1 | contig 9317 bp, 5 predicted proteins | sample AntDeeMetagen359_FD_104781 | JGI IMG/M metagenome (GOLD analysis project Ga0136593, IMG submission 104781) | Saline lake microbial communities from Deep Lake, Antarctica - Metagenome TFF #359 | ecosystem: Environmental > Aquatic > Non-marine Saline and Alkaline > Saline | place: Antarctica: Deep...
AGTTCCCATCGTTCCTTCGCTCGGTCGTAGACGGCGCGAACCTGTTGCAGGTTCTCGACCGTGACGCCGGGCACGGTTTCGTACTCGACGAGGATGTACTCTCTTGCTCGGGGGTACTCTTTGTGATTACGGCCTTTTGAGAGGCGAACCCGATTGTTTTCCGTGTCGTGTCGGATGCCTTTCTGCTTCCACGTTACCGTGCTACGAGGGTGTTCTTCGTGGACGCGACGACCCTGTTGGTCGTAGTAGTTTTCTTTGCGGTAGCCGGGTGGGTTGTCCCTGTCGTCATCGGAGCCGTACCACGAGTTGAAGGCTTCAGCGAGTTCCTCCAGAACGCGCTGACTGGACTGGCTGTGCAGTCCCTTGTACTTGTTGTGGGTCTTCAACTCGTCTTTGAGGTCCCCGTGGTTGGGAATTTCACCGGTTTCGTCCCACACTTCGCGGGAGTGGTAGTTGGCGACGTTCCAGAGCTTGCTGGCACTCCACCCGTGCCGGTCAAGCGACTCCGCTACCTGACCGTGGTTGAGGATTTTCGCTTGGTGGCTTCGGTGGACTTCCAGCATTTGGAACGCTCTATAACTGGTTATAGTTGCTTCGTAAGTAAAAGTTCGGGTTGGGAACGGTGGAATATCCAAGCCTACTATCGATGGTGGACTGTGGATGGGTTGTCGGATTCATCCCGCGCCTAAAGGCGCGGGTATTCTTCTTGTTCTCTATAACAGGAAGACAAACCCATTAAAATAATTAACTGAGCTTATAATTCTCTGAGTTTACTTCAAACACGATTCCATCAGTCTTCATCTTTTTGAATTCCTTTTCGACTTTCCCGGGAGCCATCCCCCGGTCAACAGCTTCATCCATGATTTCTTCAAGAGTAGCGCCGTCGCCTTCACTATCGCTATTCGCTTGTTTGATTGAAGCACGAAGGCTCTTTTTCCGCTCACGATGGCTTTTCGATTGCCCGGTTTCAACAATGTCAGCATCGAATTGCCCGCTTTCACTGTCAATTCCAACGTCAGACAGTGACTGCTGGATAATCGAAATCACATACTCTGCATCTTCCACAGTGATTTTATGACTAAGTCGGGAGCGGGCAACGGCTTCTGAAAACCGAACTAACGCTTCGAGCTTCCGAGCGGTCACTGGTACAGGCGCATCCTCATCCTCCCCTTTCAATCGCAGATCAACATAGAATCCCTGAATCTTTTCCTTTGCAGCGTCCGTCATTACAGGCGAGAAGGTTTCTTTTGCATGTGCCACGTACTTCTGGAACAATTCCGGAGGAAGGGGAGGTTCTACTTCGTCTTCATCTAAGTCTTCAAGGTCTTCTTCATCACCACCAAATTCAGGATTTTCTACTTGGTTTTTGTGAGCATTCAACTGCCCCGCGCGATTCGAATCCAGAATGTGGCCTGATAGCCGAGTGTCTTCTTTTTTATTCGGTTGGTCCTGAATAATGAACAACAAGTCGAACCGGCTAATCAGCGCAGGCTGAAGATCAATCTGTTCACCCATCGGTTCGTAGTCATCGAACCGCCCGTACTTGGGGTTCGCAGCTGCAAGCATCGCGCACCGAGTGCGGAGTGTGGCGTTGATCCCGGCCTTATTCACGCTTACTTCCTGTTGTTCTAAGCCTTCGTGGAGGGCACTCCGGTCCGAATCGGACATTTTGTCCAGTTCGTCAACTCCCACTGTCCCTTGGTCCGCCATCACCATTGCCCCGCCTTCAAGCGTCCACTGTTTATCTCCGCCAAGACTCGATTCGACAGCTGCCGCCGTTAACCCGGCTGCCGTTGACCCCTTCCCGCTTGTAACAACAGAACGGGGGGAAAGATTCTCGACGTACTTAATTAGCATCGACTTGCCAGTTCCGGGGTCACCCATGAGAAGAATGTGCATGTCCCCGCGAATCCGAGAACCATCTGCTAAGTGTTTCGTGACGCCACTGAATTGCTGGAGGGCAATCGGGAGTTTGACGTGATTATACCCGAAAATCGACGGGGCGACAGACTGCGTTAAAACCCCGTCATACGCATCTTCATGGTCGTCATCATCTTCATCATCTTCATTTACTTGATTAGGAAGCTTCCCGAAGAGATGCTGATAGATGCTTATATTGGACGATTCGTCCGGTTCGATGATGTCTTTGATCTTGTCGATGTCGGACCCTTTGATTTCGAGATCGCCGTACTTCTGATCCTCTTCCTCAATGTCAATTCCATCAAGGTAAATCCGGTTCCGGAGCGAATCATCACTTCCCTCTAACGGATCCTTGAGACTGATAACACCCGTTACTGTGACTTCGTCACCGGATCCGATAATCCCTGCAAGGTCATCTTCAACAATCACCGGAATGGATTCCGGTGTGGAATTGCCAGTGGTCTGAGACGGGCGCTCTTGGAGCTTCAGGCGCTGATCATCGATGTAGGTGGTGTTCCCCGGTTCGAACGAGTACGGCCCCTCACGCTCACAGCCAGTACACTCAACAGGCGTTTCGTACTCATCGCCTTCCTGCTGAACGTAGTTAACTGTCCCACATCGCTGACACCGAAATGCAGCGGACTTGGTTTTCGGTAAGACCTTCGTGGCTTGCCGAACCATGCCCGTGATTTCGACAATATCCCCGATGTTGTCTGTACGGATTTCGCTGACAGAATACTCCGCGTCTTCCGGATCTAAGTCACTGATGCGGACATTCGCACCGCTGAGATCAACATCATCAGTAGATTCTAACTGAAGTGCTTCCTCGAAACATTCGATGACATACGACGGGTTCTGGATGAGCGAGGAATACACACTCGAATCTTCTTCCCGAATGAGTTCTCCTGAAATCCAGAGAGATGACTGGGTGTCCGGATACCTCTTTTCAAGATCCTCAACTTCAACGTTCATCTGAGGGTGATTCAGAATCGCCCTAATTTTCTTGATTAGGTCTTGTTTATCATCTACGAATTTCTCATCATCCTCTTCATTTTCTTCGTCGGTTTGTTCCTCGTCGCTGGGGACATCAGTGTCGTTAATTGACATATGTGTTGTGTTGTGGGTTGGTGGCAGAGCCACCCGGTTATCTCGTGTACTATCGGTTTCTCATGCGAACTGAAATACCCTCGGAGTAATCACACCGGGGCACCAGACAGTTCCTGTGATTAGGTAGATGAGATAGGGTTTCAGTGCCGTGAACTGTGGTTAACTGTCTGTGCGTCGGGGCGACCGCGCCATACGGACTTCGGCACCATCTCGGATTTTATCAGGACAGTGCGGGCAAACGCGCGGTTGATCGACATCGCCGGGCGTGAATACCTTCGCATACCGCTCAGTAACCTCCGAACCACAGTTCTGGCACTCAATCATGCATATAGATATACTGGATACTGTGGTAAATACTCGGGGGCAGACGATACGTTGACCAGTGAGACTGGCACTTATTCAGGAAACCCGAAGCGGCGAGCCAGTGCCGCTGTCAATGCATCGTCCAGAGATTCACCATACGCAGTTTTGCGATCTTGTCCTTGCAATCCTAAGCCTTCATCCGTGTGGTTACGAACGGTGTGCGGATATGGTGTTGAATCTGGCCGATAGGAGATATACACGGACCCCCACCGATCGCCTAATTCAGTGAGTTTCTCGTCAATGGACAGTTCCGAATTCAGGTCTGTGAAATCGATGTTGAACTGAACCCATTCGTGTTCGTCCATGTCCCAGACGCCGTCGACGCAATCTTCACGGAGGTCAACGACACGGACAATATTTCCGGGGAGGCGTTTCGTGTGGTACCGGTCACTTCCCGTGAGTACAGCAGTGTCTTCTGAAGCCATGTCTCAATGCAAGAAATGGATGGGGATAAACGCGGGGTAGATTCAACGATCAGTGAGCGACCATGCGCGACGAGTTATAGGAATTGGTCGATGCCGGTTTGGGATTTGTCGACGGAGACGACATCCCAGTCGATGCCGATGGGTTCGATAACGCGGCTAATCGGCTTCTCTAAGGTTTTCTCCAGCATCTTATCCCAGTCGATGTTGAATTCATCGGGGACTTGTTGTTCGTACTCGTAGCAGATCACGTCGGGATCGCGTTTGAAGTCTGCGTAGTGCTTCTGCTGGTACTCGTGTTCGAAGTCCGGGGTTTCGTGGTCTTTGAAGAAGACTGTGTCAACGCTGGTGAGGTAGACGCGCTTGGGCTTACTTCCTTGCCCGAAGTTGGTGCCGAGGAACTGGTTGGCGTAGATTGCGCCTCGGACTTGGGCGGTGGGGGTGTCGTAGTTGTCGAGGGCTTTCCCGATTCCGCCAGGCATTCCGATGTCTTCGAGGTTGACTTCGCCGTTGCGGAAGTCGGTGATGACTTCGGTGAGGTAGTCGATGATTTCGTCGTGGTCTTCGTCCATGACGATTTGGGTGATGACCTTCTTTTGGGTGCGTTTGGTGATCGCGCTTTGGTCACTTCTCTGATACTCAAATCCGGTCACATCGACTTTGTCTACGTCGTTGCCTTCTTTGTGGACGATGTGTCCGGCGTAGCGTTTCTTTTTGCCGCCTTGGTAGAAGACGCGATAGAGTTTCTCGAATTCGATTTGGAAGCGGTGGGTGTCGGCGTTGAGGTTGTCGGTGGCGAAGTCGTCGTAGCGGTTGTTGATGTGGGCTTCGTGTTCGTGGGCGATTTCGATGAGGGCTTCCTTATCAGATGTATCGGGAATCTGATACATAACTGAGTCCGTATCCCCATATGTGATCTCACTATCAAGTTCATTCTCCACGACATCAGCCGTAAACCGAATCACCTCACGGCCAGTCGCCGTCGTCGCCGCCCCAATCTCACTATCATACAACCGGAACTTCTCCCACGACAAAACACCGTAAAGGCTGTTCATAATAACCTTCACCGCGCCCTGCTGCCGATCAAACGTCTCATACAAATCCGTCCCCGGCTCATGCTCCGCACGAAGTTCCTTCTTCTGATCACGCTCATCCAGAAGATTGTCAATCATCTCCTGCATAACGCTCTCCGTGTTCTTCTCGAAATGGATCCCATTCGGCGCAACTAACGTCTCCCCATCGAAGTCCTCCGGATTATCCACCTTCGTTTCCGGAGACGCATTGATTGAGATCATCGACATGGGGTACAGCGACTTCAAGTCCTGCACAACCACATCTTCCCGAACACCACTAAACGGCTCGAATACAGCCCCGCCCTCGAAATCCGGGCTTTCAGACTTCTCCGCAGTCGGGAGAACATACCGAGGTCCAACCGTCTCCGGATCGCCGTACATCTTATGCAAGACGTACATGTCACACGCCTGCCCGGGAATCGGCGCATCATTCAAATCACACCCAATGAAATTCTGGACTTCTTGCCAAAACCCGATTATCTCCTGTTTCCGGTCAATCTCCACACACAGTTCAACGTCTCGGAGATTGTATTCTAACAGCGTTTCCGGGTCTTCCTCCCACAGATCACCGAGCTTCCCCGTGTACGGTTCCTTCCCGACATCAAGTTCCATTTCACCGACCGCATCCAGCCGATACGATTCCAATTCGGTGAATTGCGTTCGCTTGTACCCTTCCAGCAGATCGAACATGACGCGCCCGCCAACATCGACATTCCAGCCATTGTCTGCATACCCGAGGCGGGAGAGACGCCCGGGGTCAATGCCGATGCGTTCCATTCGGTCAATGAGGTACGGCGCGTCGAAATCTGTGAAATTCCACCCCGTCGCAACGTCTGCGTCAACACCGTCCAGATACCCGAGAAACGCCTTCAGCATCTGTTTTTCAGTGTCGAGCTTCGCAACTTCGAAGTCAACATCATCCCGGAGAGGTTCGTAATCCGCTAATTCTTCCGGACCAGTTTCACCGTTTTCAGCATCGTAGTACCACACGACGTATTTGTCCGTGTAGCTGTCGTGCGTGGTGATTGAGATGAGGGGTTCTTCTCCGTTTTCAGGGAAGCCGTGGCGGTCTTCCACTTCGATGTCGAGCATCAACACACGGTAGTCACTGTCTTCGATTTTGTCAGTGACTGCCTGTACCTCATCAACAGGGACCGAGATTTCACCAGAATTCTTGCGGCGGGCAGGGACTTTGATTCCGTTTTCAATGCCCTTGTCGATCATGAACCGGTCGGAGAAATTAATGTCCGATTCGAAATCGTTCTCGACATCCTGTCGAACGCCCCGGATTTCGCCCGGGACGTATGTGGTGACGCGGTGAACTTCTACACCGCGAATCGTTTTGAGTGGTTCATCGGAAATGCGTTTAACGCGGTTGTCGTCTCGCAGTGAGCCGACTTCGTCAGTGGCGACGTAGAAGTACGGTTCGAATCCGAACACACGAACGTGTTCCAATTCTTGTCCGGGGGCGCGACCGAAGATTTCAACAACTGGTTCGCGAGATCCGTCGGGGCGTTTCCGATTTGTGAAGTCGATGGAGGTGATGTTGAGTGTGGCGTAAGAGTCGGCGTCAGGGTGTCCGGGAAGGGAATGGGTTGAGATTGTGTTTGCGGTTTCAGTGGCAGAGTCACTGGGTTCTGGAGGGGTGGGAGTGGGCTGTTGCGCAGACATATTGGCTTGTTAGTGAGTGGTGCATGGTCGCATAAGTATCCCCGGATGGAATTCACGGACCCTCAGATGTAGGTTACTTCTGGGAATAGAATACTTCTGAATATAGGGTTTCAGGGAGTGTGGCGGCGAAAAACAAGCAATCCCCCGAACGCTTTTTAAAGGTACGATAAAATCGCCGGTGTAACGCGATGTTTTCCAGCCTCCCCATTCATGACTAAAGAACGTCAACGCACACCCCCTAAAGAAACCGAAGACGAACAAGAGATTGGACAAGAATACGACGGCGAGCAAAATCCTCGCACTACAACAACCGAACAAGAGGGCTGTCCCGAATGCAGCGGCGACGTCGTTATCGAAAGTGACCGAGAGAACCTGATCTGTGAAGACTGTGGCCTCATCATCGATGACCAGTCAATCGACCACGGCCCTGATTGGCGGAGTTTCAGCGAAGATGAACGCCAAGACAAGAGCCGTGTTGGTTCCCCAATCACAGAACTGATGCACGACAAAGGCTTGTCCACACAAATCGGTTGGCAGAATAAGGACGCCTACGGGCGGTCGTTGTCCACGAAGAAGATTCGGAAGATGCGTCGGCTCCGCACATGGAATCAGCGCGCATCCACTCGCGATTCCAAAGAACGAAATCTCCGGCAGGCACTCACTGAGGTTGAACGGATGTCGTCCGCGCTTGGACTTCCAGAATCTGTCCGAGAGATGACGGGGGCGATGTATCGGCGATGCATCGAAGATGATCTGCTTCGCGGGCGGAGTATTGAGGGCGTTGCAACAGCGTGCCTGTACGCTTCTGCCCGGAAATGCAATGTCCCACGGAGTTACGAGAAATTCGGCGAGGTGAGTCGCGTAGACACGCTGGAGATTAAGCGAACATACCGGTACATCATGCGGGAACTTGGGTTGGAAATCAAGCCGTCCGATCCGAAGGAATACCTTCCGCAATTCGCGTCGAAACTGGAAGTCCCGGACGAGGTTGAACGGAAGGCCCGTGAAATTCTGGATGAGACGTCAACGGCAGATGTTCGCGTTGGGAAGAACCCGATTGGATTAGCAGCTGCGTCGTTGTATGCGGCATCTCTACTCTGTAATGCTGGGTACACACAGAAGGACGTGTACAAAGTCACGGACATCAGTGTCGTGACGATTCGGAATCGGTACCAGGAACTGTTAGAGGAATACGGTGCGGAGTTCACAACAGCTGAAGAAGCGCAGGAACTGTACGAGTCGGCAGACGGTGATGTTGACTTTTGCAATAGCTAATCATTTTCTGACTTTCGCTGTTCGGTATTCTGAGGTAGAATACTGCGAGTCTTAGACGGCGTGGATGTCAGACTTGATTATCATTGAGAAGCACCGTTCCCGCGAGCATCCCTATCATCTGGGGTTTCACTGCCATCCCCTCCTCGATCCGTTTCATTCGGTGCGCGATCCCGACCGTCTCCCGAGTCAGTTTGTCCACTACGGTCCGCAGGCGCACCACGGTCAGACTCATCTGGTGCGCGGTCCTGACCAGCCTCACCATCAACACCCCCACGATCACCAGTATCATCAGGGGGCTGACCACCGATATTCTGTGCAACTTGCGCTATTTCTTGGCCAGCTGCACCATCTTGAATCGCAGATAGGACACCGAACGAAGGGAGATTCCCATTACGATCGTTATTGAAGACACCTTGTGCAAATCCACTGAGGAAGCCGGGGGATCAGCATCACCATCACTACGTTCCTCAGTTTCTGTGTCACTGGATTCTTCATCGGCACCCTCGTTATCTGCGCCTTCATCATCTACGTCAGAGTAAGATCAGTGTTCGGTTCATGCACTCTCTGATAAAGAAGACGGAGGGGATTAACCCGGATTAAACGGGGTTAAACGGGGTTAAACGGGGTTAAACGAGAGGCAGAACAGCTACAACGCGCTCTGTAACCGTGAGAATTCGTTTTCAATCGATCCAGACTGGATTCCGAGATTGGACACGTACTGTTCTCCGGCACGCACATCAACAGTCACGGATTCTGGCTCCGGGTACGAAGTAGTGACATTCGGAGTGCAGAAGATTCCGCGTAGTTCCTCGACATTATGGATTGACACACCGCGATCTGCAAGTACTCCGAAAATGTCGCCGTGTTCTTTCAATTTCTTCGTTGCAGTCACTGGCCCAATCCCGTGAACACCATCGTTGTAGTCTGTCCCGGTGAGAATTGCAGCATCAACCAACTGATCGTATGATAACTCCGCATCGATAACAGTCTGTGACAGATCCATGATTTCCATATTGTTCTGCCCGGTGAAATTCCGGAGCGTGGTCGGGGAGCCGAACAAAATCGAATCATAATCATCGCTCAACACATGATCATACACGTCCGGAGATGCGGACCGCATATAGGCGGCCTGTGCTTCCCCTGCGGCTGGCGCAACAACAGTCGGGATGTTGAGGCGGTCGCACAGTGTTTTCGTTGTCTCAATCATCTCAGGGCTGAAATTCTGAGCCTGTGCATCGAGCTTCCGAGCTAACACATACTCGCCGTTCTCCCGGGCTTCCTCAGCGGCTTCTGCACGCTTCTGTTTGATTTCTCGGCGGGACGCCTGTTCGTCTGCCTTCAGGTCATGTGCATCGCCGTCGAACAGTGAACTACCCCACCCTACTCGCTCACGGCTGACGCCGTTCGCTCTTTGAGGGTGGGGCTTCCTGTTTCGATGACGCGCTTTGCAGACACAACGGTGTCCGTAGGGAGCGCAGTCTCCACA
>Ga0136593_1000749_pt1 | contig 9303 bp, 7 predicted proteins | sample AntDeeMetagen359_FD_104781 | JGI IMG/M metagenome (GOLD analysis project Ga0136593, IMG submission 104781) | Saline lake microbial communities from Deep Lake, Antarctica - Metagenome TFF #359 | ecosystem: Environmental > Aquatic > Non-marine Saline and Alkaline > Saline | place: Antarctica: Deep...
AAAGACCGGTGACACTAACTATGGATATGGCTTTTGCTACTTTTGACGAAATATATTTGTAGGCTGCATAAAAGGTGATAGCAACAATCGTCACAACAAACATGCCCCTGGACATAGAGAGTATTACCCCCAATAAGCAGATGGCACCTGCGAATAGATCCGAACCACGCCTATTGTTATCAAAAATAATTAATGAAGACACTGTGCCTAAGGCTGCGATAAAAGCTAAAATGTTTGAAAACCCGAAAACTGAAACCAGCGGATGGAATCTAATATCTGTTAGAAAAATATGGTCTTCAAATGTTGCTAGACCAAATTGAATATCTCCGATACTAATACTACCAAAGATGTATGAAGGAAGTCCGAAAAGAATGGTGATGACTGCGAAACGGCTAATCACATGGAGAAAGTCATCAAATGCAATAGCTTGAGGTAGTATAAATAAATACACAGATGTTATGAGGAAGAACAATGGAACTCGAATGAGTGAAAATATTCCTATATTAGAAATTGAGGCACTAGTGAGAAGATGGCCAAACCAAATAAATACGATAATCAAAAATAGTATCGCTGGAAAAAGTGGTATTTGTACGGTAGGTAACTGTTGAATTATATAAAGACCAGATAACAAAACCGTTACTGTTAGCAAAATATTTCCTGTTAATCTGCCAAAAATCGCAGTCTGTTCTATTAGAGACGTAAACAAAATGGCGCTTAAGATGAGGGACGCTGATTTATGAGATAGACTCTCCACCACATTCAGTCCATATCTAATCAACAGTATATACTCTTCGATAGAAGCCTATCTATTTTATTGGGAGCTGTAACGGCGAGCGGCCCTTATGACCAGTCTTTGAGGTATTCAGAGAGATTATCAAATCGATCTGTCCATGTATTTTCGAGCGCCTTTTGACGAGCTCCCGTTGAGAGTTGGAATCGATACTCGTCATCACTCAGAATTCGCGCAAATGCATTAGTCATCGATTCAGTATCATCTGGTGGAACGAGTATACTACACTCTTGAGAAAGGATTGTTCGGTGAGGAGTGATATCAGTTGCGACAATGGGCAACCCCATTGCGAGGTACTCATATATTTTCGCGGGCGAACTCATTTCAAAAGAATCAATCGGAGGGAGCGGCGACGCAGCAACGTCACACTCGGCTACTTCCTGGGTTAGCTTATCATGTGTAACGTACCCATGCCATTTGATTGACGGTCCGTCGGAGGCTAACTCCTCTATGTGCCGAATGAACTCTTCGTCGGCTTCGCCATACAGATCTAGGTGTACCTGCGACCGCAGTTCAGAATCAAGATTTGCAAGTGCCAGTACGAGATCGTCAATTCCACGGAACCTACGAAGTGCACCCACGTATACTATGCGAAACTGCTCATCATCATTCGATGCTGGCGTAAATTTAGTGGGGTCCGCTGCTAATGGAATAAGTCCGATCTTCTCACGTGGAACACCGTACTCTGTATGAAGTCGGTCGACAAGTGGTTCACTCAGTGTAACCACTCCATCTGCACGGGGAAGATTGAATTGGTGGAGCTCTCTAACGAAAAAGAGGAAGAGATGATAAATATACCCTCGGGAATCATATTGCTCGAACTCTTTCGGTTGTTGGTACGGGTCAACCTGCATATCGTAAACGATTGTTGCGTCTGTCAGTAGTTCGGCGACGAGAACTGGAACGAAAATATTTCGATAACTGTACACGATATCTGGAGGGTGACGGATTGCTTGCCAGATAAAATAGGGCACTAATATCGTGTTGAATAGGAGAGCAGCCAGTATTGAACCTACTGGGAGAGAATGTGCGTATACTGACTCAATCTCATTACTAACCGGGGCGAACACATGAGTTTCCCACCGTTCGGCAAACTTCTGGACGAGATAGTACGCTTCCGTTGTTCCAGGTGCTGTTGAGATATCTGCTGTTGACAGAACCCACACAGTCTGTATCCTGTCGCTATTCATATCCACTTTCCCCAAGTCGTTTGGACAAACATTTACTCAGGGTATCCAGATATCAGTGTATATGTCTGATGATTCCGATGGCTTCGTTGGGCTGCTTCTTGGAAGTGGAATGTTTGTTTTTTTCGGTTGGATTATTGACCGAGCTGTCCGGTTCGGTGCTCGGCTGGCTATCGCCCGCGGATTTGGTAAGGTCGATTACGGAGCGGTTTCACTCGGAGCGACGGTGCTTGCGATGGGATCGACATTCGCACTGCTTGGTCTGCACGTTGGCGTGAGTCGATATCTCCCTCGTGACGAGTCGGCAGCGTTCAAACGGGGTATTATTCTCTCGGGTGCTCAGATCATTCTCCCTGCAGCACTAGTTGTTGGTGGAATAGTAGTTATTTTTGCTGAACCGCTTGCTGTTACGCTCCTCAAGAGTAAAGAACAGGCTTACTTGCTCCGTATCTTCGGCTTTGGGATTCCGTTTGCGACGACGGTAAAGTTCGCTATCAACGTCGTCAGGGGTCAACAAAGTAGCGAAGCAAAAATCATTCTCCAAAACATCACAATCCCCGTTCTTCAGTTCACCGGGATCGCCATCGCATACGCTGGTACGTTTGGCCGTATTGGAATCGCGTGGGCCTATACTGCGTCGTATGTTCTCGCTACACTCCTATCGTTGTACTATATGAAAAAGCATACTCCCTTGTTCAGGCGTATCAAACCGACCTATCTGCATAAAGAATTATTTTCGTTCTCTATTCCGCTACTTTTTACTTCAGTAATGTTTATGATATTAACCGACATCGACACAGCAATGCTCGGGTATTTTAACACCCCAAGTGAAATCGCGGAGTATAATGTTGCCTATCCGATATCATTTCTACTGTTAGTGTTCTTAGAATCATTTGCATTCTTATTTATTCCTATTTTATCTGAACTCCATTCTGACGAGAAATTTAGGCGGATGCGATCAATCTATCAGCTACTGACGAAGTGGGTTATATTCTTGACAATACCTCTCTTCCTGTTGATTATTTCTTATCCACACAGGATAATTGAACTCACTTTCGGTAAAGAATACTTAGTAGCATCAACGACGATGATTATCTTATCTTGTGGATTTTTCGTTCGAGCGGTTGCCGGGCCAAATGGAGCAACCCTAACAGCTATCGGTCGAACCCGATTGCATGCCTACTACACCGCGGTAGCAACAATTCTCAACATACTCCTGAATCTTATTCTTATCCCTCGATTTTCGTACCTCGGTGCCGCTGTTGCAACAGCTATAAGCTACGTTTTGCTCAACGCCCTTTATTCATATCAGGTCTATATAGTGACGGGAATCCTTCCTGTTTCTAGGCGAACGCTCCGCCCACTCGTCGGTATTACCATAATCTCGTCGATTGCCTATGTTGTTTCTGAAATTCCTTCTTCGTTGTGGGCGTTTCTTGCCTTGTTTACTGGCTATATTGTGGCGTTCGTTGGTGTAATCGTTGTGTTCGGTGGAATCACCTCAGAAGAACGTCTCTTATTAGATAGCATTGAGGAACGTCTTGGAATTGATCTAAGTGTTATAAAACGTCTCGTCAGTTGACTTCAGGCATATCCTAAATCTTTGAGTTGTTGTTGAACGCTCTCCGGTACTTCATCTGCTGTCTCGTTGATTTCTCGCTGGTCCAACTCGTCAACGAATGTCACCAGATCCTCCTCTGGATTGGACTTATTCGCCTCTCCAGTTTCCTTGAACCCCTCTTCTGTCTCGTATCCATAATAGGTGGGTGGGAGCGCAATGCCCCGCTTAGTTCCGTCAAGCTCACGGCGACGGTTCTCTGAGACGCCGGCCCGACGGAGTTTATTCCTAACATGATCAGTTAATCCGTATGATTCGATCAGTATCGAACGCGCAGGCGAGTCCTCAAGTAGCGACAGGCCATCGGTTTCATAGTCAATCTCTGTTAATTCAGAAATAGTTTGGGGTATATCAAGGAGACTAACTGGAATATCAACGGATCGATCTACTCCATTACTGGCGTACACAGTGAGCGGGATATTCGTCAATTCGGGATAGATTCCGTGGAAGTGAGTCCATTTACCATACTCACCAAGCAACTCGCCGTGATCCCCAAGTGTGAAAATATACTCAAAATCTGCAGCAAGCTCGTTGAAAATGTCCTGATACATATCTGATAAGTAGTGAACACTGTCATTATAAGCCTGTCTGTGTTGGTCGCTATCGATATCTTCGGTCGCCGTAGCTAAGATAGGATCAAAGTGTGAATCCACCTCAACGGTCTGATACTCCGCTGGCGGTGAGTACGGCGTATGTGCCTCCATAAGGTTCAGGAAGAGAAATTCATTAGTGTTCCATGTCTGGTTCTGGATCCAGTCACGGATCGCTTGCGCACCGTCGTCTTCCGCTCGCTTAAGACGGTATCCATGTCGTAGCGACGATAGAAAGGCCGTATCGTCGTCACGAAAACACTCAACAACGCTGCGAAGATATCGCCAAAGTCGGGGGCCACTTTTTTCCAGTACAGCATTTGGCCAGTCAAATATTTCTGGACTGGCAGACATGACACGCCAACCTTCGTTGAATTGATCGAATCCTCGATCAAAGTTGTACAGCTTGGAAATATACGGGTTGCACGAATATGCTGTCGTCCGGTAGCCATTTTTGGAAAGTGTTTCAATGAGCGACTGTTCCGTAACGTCAAACGTTTCTGCTCGGGCGCGAACTCCGGTTTCCGTCGGGTACTGACCAGTGAACAGAGAGCCGTGAGCGGGGACTGTCCAGTGGCTTGTTGACCATGCGTTTTCGAAAGACGTCCCGGGTAGCCACTCAAAATGCTTGTCGAACGCATCTTTTCGGAGTGTGTCAAGAACGACAATTGCTATGTTTGGCATTTAAGTATCTACATTTGGAATGCCTCAGACCTATATTTTTTCATCTGTCCGCCGTAGGTATTATTGGATTTCGCAACAGATATATCAACGGAGCAATAGCACTAATTTGATTGAGAAAATGTCTGCTTCGGTAAATGTGATTGAGCTCCCGAATCAGCCGTCAGTTCGTTAATCCGAGAACGCACGTGCGAAAACGCCTGAATAAAACGCTGGAGTTTTATTTACAATCGAATTCATATAGACCACATGTCACAGATCGCCCTCGGAACAACAGTCTTCAAGCGAACAGAAAAACTTGAAAGGCTTCTAAATTCAGTTCCCGGTTTTGTGGATAGTGTTTATATTTCAGATGATGGTAAGAGCGAGGATCGATCCCATATTTATAAAAAAGATTATAGATTTGATTTGGAGATTATTGATCTTGAGTATGACTCTGGATTAGGGAAAGGAAGGTCTGAAATAGTGAAGCGTATTTCTGAAGACTACCTATTCATTGTAGACTCTGACCATGAAATACCAAAAAACGCAGACATCTTGATTGACCAGCTTGAAGACAGAGATGAGCTAGGAGGGATTAGTGGAATCTTTGGGGAGGGAAACTCACTTATTTGTGGTTCTCATGATATATTTGAAAACGACCCATACTTAATCCGTGATATCCGCAGTACTAAACCATCTATTGAGTCTGCGGGTCAGTCACTATATAAGTTTGATTTTATTCCTAATGTCGCACTCTTTCGTTCAGAGTGTCTTCAAGACTATTGCTGGGATCCTGAGTATGTGATCGGGATGGAACACCTCGATTTTTATTTCGGCCACTCTCAACAAACAAATTGGGAATTTGCGACCAATCCTAGGGTGATTTTTCCACACGATAGAGGAGGATCACAAGATTATATCTCAAATAGGACTAATAGTGATAAACATCAAGCAAGTAGAGAATACTTTTTAGACAAGTGGGATTTAGAAGGGATTGTGAACATCCAAAACAGGTGGCTACACACATACGATCCAGATCGAGAATCAACAAAAGTACTTCGACCCGTTTTAAATACTGCCCTCCGAAACCTGCCACCATCAGTGGGATATCAGTTGATATCCGTTATAAATAACCACACTAGATACCACTTATAATAATGATTCCAGAACGATATCGGTTAGAAAACCTACTTAAGATACTTCGACACCCACGTGCTCTATTAGGTGAATTATCGAAAGTCGCAATACGTGCTAACATAATTTATCATCAAAACAAAAAAAACGAGGGGGTTGATGTAATTGATCGAGACTGGGATAATTTAATTATTATTGATGGGTGTCGGTTCGATACATTTCAAGAAGTGAGTGGTATCCAAGGCAACTTGGAGGCTTGCCGTTCCAGCGGTAGCGAGAGTTGGGAGTTTATGCAAAATAATTTTGTTGGGGAGGAATTACATGATACAGTACTCATCACAGCCAACCCTCACACTACCAAAATCCCCCCCAAAACATTTCATTCTATTAAAAATCTTGTAAAAACATGTTGGGATTCTGAACTCCGCACAGTTCCACCAGATGCCGTAACAAAGGCGGCGTTGGAAACTATTGACGAGTATCCAAATAAGCGGTTGATTGTCCATTATATGCAGCCACATTATCCGTTTATTGGTAAAACCGGCCAACAAATCGCCCATGGGGGATTTAATCCTGATGATAACGTGGACAGAGGAGGTCACGTCTGGACGAAACTCCAGTATGGATTCCTTGATGAGTCAGAAGTACGTGAAGCGTATAGAGAAAATCTTGAGATAGTCCTTGAGGAAGTTGAACACCTACTCTCTATCCTTAATGGGAAATCCGTACTCACGTCCGATCATGGTAACTTGATTGGAGAACGAATTCGCCCAATTCCTGTTAAAACGTACGGGCACCCCCGGGGGTTGCACGTTCCCGAATTATTCCGCGTTCCTTGGCTGGTTCGTGAATCAGACACTCGTCGGAAGATTCAATCAGACCCACCGACCGAACGTGATCAAATTGAAGATGAAGTTGTAAATAACCGTCTGCAAGCTCTTGGATACAAATAATTTCGAGGGTTCGATATGGTAATATACGTAGTTAAGAGAGATTAGACAGCTCAAAGTCTTTAATTAATGCTCTTTGGTAGAGAATTGTTGATCAGTTTTCAACAGTAGCTGAAAGTCACAGTGGGAAAGAGTGACACGTTCGTATCACCCGACAAACGACGTTTCCAATCAAGACGTTTGTCTCGGAGCGTCGGGCCGTGAACCTGCTGGCACAGGTTTGCTGGCATGACGGCGTCTATTGCCCACGCTGCCGTGCCGAATCCGGTGTGGTATGCGCAAGAACTAAGATTACGCTGAGATGGGCTTGGACTTGTAGAAGGATGGATTCTGTTCGCTTGGATTCTTTGATTTGGAGTGCTCTTTGCCGACTATTCAATCGTTTCGATGATCATTCAAAGAAGCTCTAAAAGTATTCTTGACGCTGCACTATGACTCACCAATAATCTCCGCCACAAGAGCGTTGACGAAAATGTCTCACCGTACACTGAGGAAGAGACATGACCGCTACTTCACAGACGACTTCCGATCAAACATCAGCACTATCAGTCTTTTAGACTAGATCTGCTAACCCATCCTGCAACCGAATAGTCGGCCTAAATCCGAGATCATCTGTAGCTCGACCAATCGCCGCTTGACTCTCATCAATATCACCTTCACGCTTGTCGATATGTTCGATTCTAATAGGCACCTCAGTTGCAACTGCCTCTCGAATAGTCTCTGCGAGTTCTAATATGCTAATAGTCTCACCAGTCCCTATATTGTAGGCCGTCCCAGGTGTCCCCTCAGTAGCTGCAAGCAGGTTTGCCTGAACCACATCAGAAACATGCACGAAGTCTCGGGTCTGTGTCCCATCACCGTGAACCGTTATTGGACCACCAGCTTGTGCTTGCTCTAGGAAGATGCTAATGACGCCGCTGTAATCCCCAGCAGTCTGCCGTGGGCCATAGACATTGAAATACCGCAATGGAATCGCCTCCACATTATACAGCTCGGCATACAGCCGAACATACTGATCAGCATGCAATTTTGCAAGTCCATAAGGTGAAGTCGGTTCGGTTTGGTCTGTTTCAGTAATCGGGACAGACTCTGGTTGGCCATACACCGCCGCACTTGATGCCAATATAACTCGTGCTGACTCTCTGCGAGCAAATTCAAGTAGCTGAATCGTCGCTCGTGTAGTAACATCATGAGTCAGCTCTGGATCCTCAACCGACTGTTCGACACTCACGATAGCAGCGTGATGAAAAACAATGTCGACGCCCTCCATGACCGAAGACATAGCTTCTCGATCTCGCACATCGCCCTCAACGAACTCGGCTTCGGATGGGACGTTGTCAAGCGACCCAGTTGAGAGGTCGTCGAGAATCACGACCTCATTGTCGCTGACCAGCGCATCAGCAATATGACTCCCAATAAATCCTGCACCGCCAGTGACGAGTATCCGTTTCCCAGAAATCAACGGTCGTCCATCAGTAGAATTCATTCATCAGAAGAGAACTCTCTGACATCGTTTAACACTTTCCAGATTTGCCGGATGACGATCTTCACATCGAACCAGAACGATTGTTGTCGGACGTATTCGAGATCGTATCGGAGTTTCATCCCCGGCTCATAGCCGGTAACATCGTTAATTTGTGCAAGCCCAGTGAGTCCCGGTTTTACGAACCACCGTTTACTCCAGTCGACGCCATCGCTTTGGATCTCGGTATCCAGTTCAGGTCGCTCCGGTCGTGGTCCGACAACACTCATCGAACCAGTGAGAATCGCCCACAGCTGCGGAATCTCGTCGAGGTGTGTCTTTCGAAGCACGTGGCCAACGCGTGTCACGCGTGGATCGACATCTCCAGAGTCCTCCTCGCTGATTTTGGCACCGGTCGCCTCCTCTGCATTCTCGATCATACTCCGGAATTTGTAGACCGGGAATGACTCGCCGAGTACGGCGGTCCGTTCCTGACAGTACAGAACCGAGCCGCCGTCATCAAGCTTGATTGCAATCGAAATGGCAAGAACCACTGGCGTAAGCACGAGGAGTGCACTTACTGCAAACACAATATCAAACGCCCGCTTGAATAGATGATCGAGTGGATCCCACGGTTCGAGATCGACAGCCACGAGATCTCCAACAGCTCCCTCCGAAACAAGCACGCTGTCAGCGTATTCCCGGTGGACTTTCGCGTTCACACCATGGTCGTGACAAACATCAAGTGCCCCGAAGAAGTCCCCGCGGTCGGCCTGCCGGAACGCCAAGACGACCATGGGTTTTGCACGAGATATATAAAGGGTACTAAAATCTCATTTTTCTACTACCATCACTATCTGGGCTGATACAGGCTGTTTCGGATGCAAGAGGATGTTTCGAACTTATCAA
>Ga0136593_1000755_pt1 | contig 9239 bp, 9 predicted proteins | sample AntDeeMetagen359_FD_104781 | JGI IMG/M metagenome (GOLD analysis project Ga0136593, IMG submission 104781) | Saline lake microbial communities from Deep Lake, Antarctica - Metagenome TFF #359 | ecosystem: Environmental > Aquatic > Non-marine Saline and Alkaline > Saline | place: Antarctica: Deep...
GCCGGGTTCTCGCGTGAGGACGGCGAGCCCGACCGGGAGTACTGGATAAAGGTAGGCAATGCATCGAGCGGCGAAGCCGTCTGGAAGCCGAAGCGCTCGAGCAAATGGGGCAAGAAGATCTTCGACCAGCTGGACAAGATCCAGCCGCCGAGTTCGAAGAAGCTCTGCGAGCTGTTCGGGCTGCAGAACTGGGAAGTCCAGGGCGCCAGCCAACGCGGCATGACCATCGCGGTCGCGACGGCCCAGAAGTTCGGAGACCGATTCGTCGTATCCGTCCCCGAGAAGGACGACGCGAAAGCGAAGATCTTCGAGGGCCACCCATGTCTCCGCGAGCTCACGCTCGGCGAATGGCGCGAAGTTCAGCGCGCCGCCGAGGAAGGCTCGCGCGCCGAGACCTCCGCGTAGAGGAGCCGCCGATGCACCCATGCCTGCACACCACGAACAAGCAGCTCCGCGTCGGGAACCAGCGGATCCAGACCCACCGGGCCGAGGACGGTACCGACGGTGGCCCCGTCGACGTCCCGATCATCGCGACCGAGTCGACCGATGGCGTCGACGGCCCCAAAACGGTGATCGCCAAGTTCTGCCCCTTCTGCGGGCAGCGCCTGCGCGGCGATCGGGCAGGAGGTACCGACGAATGAGAGAGCACACGCACCGAATGGCGCAACGCCTCAACCGCGCGGCCGACCGCCTCAGCGACCGCCCAATGCCGGCGGAGCTGGACAAGATCCGTGGACAGATCCGGCAGCTGTCGATCGCGATCGACGTCGACTACATGCAGGAAACGCTCGAGGCGGAACAAGCCGAAGAAACCGGCGGAGGCGCCGACACCAGCGCCTCCGCCACCTGATCCGATTGGGAGAGAGCCCATGTACCCGGAAACCGCACAGCGGACGCACGCCACATATCGCGACGGCCTGTCCTCATGGATCGCGAAAGCCGTCTCCACCGGCAGCGAACCGCGCACCCTCGGAACCACCTACGTCCGCGCACGCGACGAAGAACACGCCGCCGACCTCGGCCGCGACGCCCTGAGCCTGCGCTCGACCCTACGCGGCCGCCGCGACTGGACCGTCGTCGCCCGTCCCGCGGATCCCGAAGAGGATCTCGGGATGGTTCGGCTCACGGGGGCCTCAACGTCATGAGCGCCGTGAGCTGTGAGGTTTGCGGCAAGGCCACGCCGTCACCCTGGCCGGTCGCGGTCAACGGCGTCGCCGGCGACGTGCGCGAGCTTTGCGATGGCTGCGCTGCTGTCAGCAGCCGCGGAGGTGTTTCACGTGCTCGAGCACGAGGAGGAATAACGCGATGGCCGTAGAAGCCTATCCCCTGCAGTGGCCCGAGGGTGTCGATCGGACGCACCCGAGCAAGCGCGAGCTCGCTCGCTTCTCGAAGAAGACAGGCGAGCGCATCGCCACCCAGAGACGCCTGACCGTGGCCGATGCGCTGCAGCGCCTGCACGACGAGATCGGGCCGAAGAAGCTACCGGCCAAGCATCTGGTCGTTTCGTCGAACGTCCCAACCCGGCAAGACGGCCTGCCGTACTCGAACGCGCGCGAGCCCGACGATCCCGGCGTCGCCGTCTACTTCCAGCTCGCCGGCGAACCGCACTGCCTCCCGTGCGACACCTTCACCCGCGTCGCCGACAACATCGCAGCGATCGCCCGATCACCGAGATCGAGCCGATGGAATGGCTGGAGATCCTGCGCAAGCTGGAACGCGCCGGCAAGCACGAGGCCAAGCGCCAGGTGCGCTCGATCGCCGGCGACATCTACCGGCTGGCCATCGTCACCGGCCGCGCGACCACGAACCCGCTGAGCGAGATCGGGGTCGCCCTGCTCCCGTCGAAGCAGAAGCACCATCCCCACATCTCGGGAGATGAGCTGCCGGATCTGCTCAAGGCGATCTCCGCGTACGAGGGCAGCCAGCTCGTGCGCGCCGGGCTCCAGCTGCTGATGCTCACGGCGGCGCGCCCGGGCGAGCTGCGTGCCGCGGCCTGGGAGGAGATCGACCTCGAGGAGGGGATCTGGCGCGTGCCGCCGGAGCGGATGAAGACGGGGCGCCCGCACCGCGTGCCCTGCCTCGCCAGGCCGTGGCCATCCTGAACGAGATCCGCCCGCTCGCCGGCCCCGGGCCGCTGGTATTCCCCGGCCGCAACGACCGGACCAAACCGCTCTCCGACGCCGCCTTCACGCGGGCCCTGAACCGCATGGGCTACCACGGCCGCCACGCGCCGCACGGGACGCGCCACCTGGTGGCCACCGAGCTGAAGGAGCTGCGCTACCCCGGCGAGTGGATCGAGGCGCAGCTGTCGCACAAGCTCCCGGGGATCGGCGGCGTCTACACGCACGCCGAGCACATGGCGCCCGGCCAGCGCCCGGCAATGATGCAGCACTGGGCCGATCACCTGGATTCCCTCGAGGCCGACAACGTCGTCCAGCTCCCGACCGCGGCTCAGAACCCGTAACCCTGCCGGCGGCCGCCGGCGCACTCATCCTCTGCAACCGACGCGAAAACGAATCGCGCGTCGGCGTGCGTGTGCGTCGCGCGTTGGGGGCGGCGCTAGAATTGGTGGGGGGTTGGGAAAAAGGTAACAAAGGTAACGGAGCCGCAGAATCGACTCTAACCGCCTGTTTTTCCGGGAAATTGCCGAGATCGCAAAAGGTTGCAAAAAGGTAACGGAAAGGTAACAACGTTACTTCTTATAAAGGTAACACCCTCCTTTCTCTATACCCTTGCAATTCAACAACTTGCGATCCTGTTACCTTTTGCGTTACCTCTTGTTACCTTTTCGAGGTAACAGCTATACCCCCAAGATTCAGGGACTTAGAAGCGCAAAATGGGGGCTGTTACCTTTGTTACCTTTTTCCGACGCCCCCCCTGTGCTTCAGGCCGGCCTGGGCGGCCCCGCGCTGCGGCCAGTTCGTGCAGATATCGCCGGAATCCGCATGTGTGGCAGGCACTTATGAGATCGCCGCGAACCCCGTAGCTGCCGCCTCAGCGGCCCAACCGCGTGCGCGCACAAAAACTGACCGCTCTAGATCGCGGGCGGGGCGGGGTGTCGAACGCGCGCGCCGGGCCCCTGGTGGGGGTGGTGGGGCTGGTTCCGGGGGCTGGACACGAAAAAGCCGCCCGAAGGCGGCTTGGTGAGACTGCGGAGCTGCGCGCCTGGTCAGCGCGCGGGGTCGAGGGCTGGGGCGCTGGATTCCTCGAGGACGTAGGGGCGGAAGCGGACCACCTCCTCGCCGAGGATGTCGTTGATCTCGCGGAAGACCTCCTGGAGCGGCTGGAGCTCGTTGGCGACGAACACCCGGGCGGCCTTCTCGACGTCACCGAACCCGGCGCTGTTCTGCGGGATGATTCCCATCAGCTGCGGCGGCACGCGGTGGCCGGCGAGCTGGTCGTCGCGCGTGACGTTCTTCACGTTCCAGAACTCGTCCTTGGCGGCCACCTCGCTGATGGGGATCAGCTGCACGCCGTCCTTCTTCCCGTTGGGCGCGTAGAGGAAGAGGTTGCGGAAGTTGCCCGGGCCCTTGCTCTCCTTGAGCGCCTTGCGCATCTCGTCGATGTCCTCCTGCTTCTGGGCGGCGTCGTTCATGTAGAGGATGAACCCGGCGTGGCTCCCGTTCAGGTAGTACTTGCGCCGGAACAGCGTCGCGCTCTCGTTCAGCCAGGCGCTCTGCAGGCTGCCGAGGTAGTCGGGCACGCCGTACACCTCCTGGTCGATGTCCGGCTCCATCAGGTGGATCAGCCGGCCGCGCGGGAACTTCTGGGGATCGAACCAGTTCGGCACCCACCAGTAGCGGTCCAGATCCGCGTGGCGGCGCACGTACTTGGCGCGCGCCGATCGCAGCCCGAGGAAGCGGCCGAGCCGGCCGTAGATCTTCTCGAGGTACGCGTTGCCGAAGACGAGGTAGTCCAGCGCCGCCGAGGCGAAGTCGCGGCGGCTCAGCAACGGGTGCGGCTGGAAGGTCTTCACCAGGATGTTCCGCTTCACCTGCAGCGCGGATCCGTGGTGCGCGGTCGCCCGGTAGGATTTCGCCAGTGCCGGCAGGTCGACGGGCGGTTCGTACCATTCGTAGGGCGACTGCCAGATCCCGGCGTAGAGGAAGTCGTAGCGATCGAGCACCGGCGTCGGGTCGCCGAAGCTGAATGCCTCCATGTTGGCCGTGCCGCTCTCCGGGGCCGGATCGGTGGCCGGGCTGTCTTCGCTCATTCGTACATCTCCATCAAGGACTGTTCGGCGCCGGAGGCCGGGCCGTCGAGGGGTTCGTTGTAAAGCGCGTGCATCGCGGCCCACGCGAGATCGGCGTGGCCGGTGGTGTTGTTCCGGCCGGACCGGTACGTCAGCTGGCCGCCGGCATCGGTCAGCGATCGGCGGATCGCCATGAACGACTGCGCAAGATCGGTCCAGCCGGAGTCGAATTCGAGGCGCCCGCGGTCGATCACGTTCTGGGCCTTCATCACCAACCGGGCCTTGCTGTCCGGCGTGTACCGGAAGCGCACCACCGTCGGGAAGAACTTCTCGACGAGCTCGGCGACCAGGTCGCCGATGCCGGTGGTGTCGATGCCGATGTAGGTCACGTTGTAGCGCTGGGTGACCTTGCGGACCTCTTCGGCCTGCTCTTGGTAGTCCAGGCCGCGCAGGCGTTTGCGCTCGACGGCTCGGTGCTTGCCCTGGCGGTTGCGGGCCGCGGCGATCACGACCAGGCCGGCGCCGTCGCCGTCCTCGCTATCGCCGGACGGGTCGTAGCCGACCCAGACCTCTTCGTCGGCGATCGGCCGTTGGGCGAAGGGCTTGAAGTCGCGCCAGACTTCCCAGCTGTCGACCATGCAGGCCTGCAGCGAGGCGAGCGGGAACACCGACAGGCTGTCGTCCACGAAGTGGCAGAGCAGCAGGTTGTTGTATTCCTCCAGGCTGTACTCGAGCTCGAGCTGCTCAAGGTCGAAGAGATCACAGCCGCCGGCGATCGCATCCTCGACGGTGACGATCTGCCGCCACTGGCCGTCGGCGCAGGCCGCTCCGTTCTTCAGCGCCTCGTGACTGGTGTCGATCTCGACGCGCTCGGCCTTCGGCCGGCGCTTGTTGTAGAGCTCGCCGGTCCAGAACGGGTAGCCCTCGTGGCCGACCGAACTCGGCGTGCTGAAGTAGGTCTGGGTCCACTGCTTGTGCATCGCCATGCCCGAGGCGACCTTGCGGAACTCCTGGAAGCGCTGGATCCAGAAGTACTCGTCCATGTAGATATCGCCGTGGTAGCTCTGGGCCGTCCGGGCGTTCGTGCCAAGGAAGTAGAGGCAGGCCCCGTTGGCTAGCACCAGCGGATCGCCCTTCAGCTCGACCCCGGTCACCTCGAACACGAACTGGACGATGTACTGGCGGAAGACATGGGCCTGCGCCTTCGAGGCCGACATGAATATCTTGTTCTTCCCCGTCTGCAGCGCGTCGGTAACTGCCTCGCGGGCGAAGTACCAGGTCGCGCCGATCTGTCGGCTCTTGAGGAGGTTTCGGATCCGGTGGTCCTGCCCCGCCTGATACCAGGTGCGCTGGTAAGCGAACAGCGCATCCTCGAACGCATCCCGGACCGCCTGCGCGCCCTCGTCGCCGACGTCGTTTTTCGCTTTCTTGCGCTTCGGCTTCGCGGCGTCCTTGCGATCGCGCTTGGGGTTCAGGTCTGACTCGGCGCCGGTTTCCTGGTAACGGTGCACGCGTGCCAGACGCTCGATCTGCCGCCCGAGCAGGTCGATCTCCTTGAAGTCGCGCCCCTCCTTCAGATCCTTGTTGATCAGCTGAACCATGCGCGCCTCGAGGCTTCCCTCGACGCGCTCGGTCGGCGTGGCCGCGTCCCAGCCGTCGCGCCGCTTCCACGAATGCACCGTCGCAGGCTTCTCGTTAAGCAGCTCCGCGATGCGCGCGATGCGCCACCCCTGCCAGTAGAGGTTGCGCGCATGCGTGCGTGGAGACTCGATCGTGTCCGGGAGAGAACTCATGCAGGCAGCGTACCCGTGCGCCTCGCGGCGCCCCTGCAGCTTGGAGCGGTAAGCGCAGCGCCTTACCCTCCGCGCGCGTTGTCGCCGCGAGCGTCAGCGTCGAACCTGATCACGACACAGAAATCAGGCATTTGCCCGAGGATTGACGGCCATGGCGAAGAAGTTCCGCGTAGCGACCGAAGGGGCGACCACTGACGGTCGCAAGCTTGCTCGGGAAAGCCTCGAGCAGATGGCGAAGAACTACGACCCGAAGCGCTACGGCGCCCGGGTCTGGCTCGAGCACATGCGCGGCATGTTCCCCGATGGCCCCTTCGCGGCGCTCGGCGACGTGCTCTCGCTGTCGACCGGCGAGATCAAGGACGGCACGGACTCCGGCAAGGTCGGTCTCTACGCCGAGATCGAGCCGACCGAGAAGCTCAAGGAGATCAACCAGCAGCGCCAGAAGGTCTACTCGAGCATCGAGGTGGACCCCGAGTTCGCGGACACCGGCGAACCCTACATGGTCGGCATGGCCGTGACGGACTCGCCGGCGACCCTCGGTACCGAGATGCTCCAGTTCTCCGTGCAGCAGGGCGAGAACAGCCCGCTCGCGGGGCGCAAGCAGAGCGCGCACAACGTGTTCACCGCAGCCGCCGAGGTCGACTTCGACTTCTCTGAGGAGGAGCAGCCGGGCGGCGACAAACCGAAGCTGCTCGACAACGTGAAGGCCATGTTCAAGCGGCACCGCCAGACGGGCGACGCCCAGATGCAGGCCTTCCGCGACGACGTCGAATCGACCCTCGAACTGTTCGTGAAGGAAGCCGGTGAGCTGCGAGCCGAACTCGACAAGCGTCCGACCGCGGAGCGGTTCGACCAGCTCAAGGCCGACCACGACAAGCTGCAGAAGGATTTCTCCGGGCTGCACAGCCAGCTCGACCTGACCCCGGACACGCCGGGCCGCGAAACGGCGACCGGCCAGGACGGCGCAGTCGAGACCGACTGCTGATTCGCAGCCCTGCACCGACCGCACCGATAGAGACTTGACTCAAAGAGGCCAGCGTCATGCGTAACGACACCCGCATCGAGTTCGAGCGATTCACCCAGCGCGTGGCGCAGCTCAACGGCGTCTCGGATGCAACGAAGACATTCGCCGTCGAGCCGAGCGTCCAGCAGACGCTGGAACAGAAGATCCAGGAGTCGAGTTCCTTCCTCGGCCGGGTCAACGTCATCGGCGTGGACGAGCTCAAGGGGCAGAAGCTCAAGCTCGGCACCTCCGGCCCGATCGCCGGGCGGACCGACGTCTCGGCGAACGACCGCCAGACCCGGGACCTGTCGGACCTGACCGGAGAGGACTACGAGTGCCGCTTCACCGAGTTCGACACGCACATCCCGTACGCCACGCTCGACGCCTGGGCGAAGTTCCGCAACTTCCAGACGATGCTGCGCAACGCCATCGTCCGCCAGCAGGCGCTCGACCGGATCATGATCGGGCTCAACGGCACCTCGGCTGCCACGGCGACTGACCGCGTCGCCAACCCGCTGCTCGAGGACGTCAACATCGGCTGGCTGCAGGCCTACCGGAACAACGCCCCCGCCCGGGTGATGACCGAGGGTGCGAACACCGGCGTAATCCAGGTCGGCCCCAACGGCGACTACGCCAACCTCGACGCCCTGGTCTACGACGCCGTCAACGAGCTGATTGAGCCTTGGCACCGCGAGTCGACCGACCTGGTCGCCATCTGCGGCCGGAAGCTGCTCGCCGACAAGTACTTCCCGCTGGTCGACCAGGACCACAAGCCGACCGAGCACCGCGCGCTGGACATGATCATCAGCCAGAAGCGCATGGGCGGCCAGCAGGCGGTCCAGGTGCCCTTCGTGCCCGATGGCGCGATCCTGGTCACCACGCTCGACAACCTCTCCCTCTACTTTCAGCGCGAGGGGCGCCGCCGGCACGTCGAGGAGAGCCCGAAGCGCAACCGGATCGAGAACTACGAGTCCTCGAACGACGCGTACGTGGTCGAGGATTACGGCGCCGGTTGCCTGGTCGAGAACATCTCGATCGGCGACTTCAGCGTATAACCGGAGCAGCGATCGATGACGAGTCCAGCCCGCCGCCACTTTCAGCGTGTCACGGCCGCCCGCGAGGCGGCCGGGGCCGGTTCCGAGCCCATGACCGGCGATACCTACCAGCTGATGCAGGCATCGCTGATGGAAGACCGGCGGCGGCTCAAGGACATCCAGAGCATCGAGCGCAAGATCGAGGTCAAGCGCGAGCTGTTGCCGAAGTACGACGACTACGTCGCCGGCGTGCTCGAGTCCGGCCAGGGCGCGCAGGACGATGTCCTGATGACCTGCATGGTCTGGGCGTTCGACGTCGGCGCCCTGCCCGCGGGTCTCGACGTCGCCGAGTACGCGCTCGCGCACGACCTGACGCCCCCTGACCACTACGAGCGCGGCACGGCCGCCATCGTTGCGGAGGAAGTCGCCACGGAGGCGCTGCGCCAGCTCGGCGGCGAGGACGCCGACGCCGAATCGCTGGTCCCGCTGCTCGAGCGGGCGCGTGACCTGACCGAAGGCGCGGACATGCACGACCAGATCCGCGCCAAGCTGCACAAGGCCTCCGGCTACGCCCTCTGGGGCGCCGGCCGCGGCGAGGATGCGCTCGAGCACCTGCAGCGGGCGCTCGCACTGGACGAGAAGGTCGGCGTGAAGAAGGACATCGAGAAGCTCACGCGAGACCTCAAGAACGCGGGCGGTCAGTCCGAGGGCTGACCCGCCACACCGAGTCGGCCACCCCGACGTCGGGCGGCGCGGCGCACCACACGTTTTCGCTCTCTCCCCGTGTGATGCGCCGCCCACCGCCCTCTTACGGGAGGCTTTGGGGGAAGGATGAGCTTCGTCGTCGCCGGAAATAGCAACGCCGAGGCGGGGGAGGCCATCGAGAACAACGGCTTCTGGCCGGGCGTCGACCCCGCCGATTTCCGCGCCACCACGCGCGTGGACACCACCATCACCGAAGAGCGCGTCGCCGGCGCCCTGCGCGCCGCGATGATCGACACCAACGATCGCCTGCGCGACTGGCAGGCCGACCAGGTCGCCGCCGGGCACGCCTCAGCGGGCGATGTGCCCGAGCCGAGCCACCGGCCCGCCGGATCGATCACCGCCCTGTATCTCCGCGCCGTCTACGCGCTGGCGAAGGCGAACCTGGTCGAGCGGTACCGCGACTACGACAGCGCCGGCAGTGAGAGCGAACGCGTCGAGGACCTGACCCCGAC
>Ga0136593_1000839_pt1 | contig 8571 bp, 9 predicted proteins | sample AntDeeMetagen359_FD_104781 | JGI IMG/M metagenome (GOLD analysis project Ga0136593, IMG submission 104781) | Saline lake microbial communities from Deep Lake, Antarctica - Metagenome TFF #359 | ecosystem: Environmental > Aquatic > Non-marine Saline and Alkaline > Saline | place: Antarctica: Deep...
AGCACCTCGATACCGACGTCTTTCGCGAAGCTCCGTGCGCCCTCTAGGGCCTGCTCAACCGAGTAGCTCACGTCGGCTTCCGGGATCGATTCGAGGGCCTCGCGCTCCTCGGCGTACTCGTCCTCACTCGTCACACAGAGGAGGGTCAGCCCGGCATCGACGCCCGCGGCCAGCTCACCAGCTTCACGGACGAGATCTTTCGTCACGTCATCGGGTCCTACGACTGCAAGTGCGTGTTCCATACACCAACATGGGTGGGGTTCGCTGATAAAACCGGGTGAAAAGGTGGTAGCACGCGACATGGTAACTCGGGTGCGGGACCGGGGTCCCGCTGGCGAGCAGGCGAGGCGCCCGACAACCCGGTGCCGGGAGTGGTGTCCGGCCGGGGTGCCTCGCGCTCCCACAGGGGTCCCGGCCGACAGGGCTCAGCGCACGGGATGACTGGTCCCGGCTTCCCCCTTGAAGTTCAGGCCGCGTCCAGCCGCTCGAGTTCCTCGCGCGCCTCGGCGAGCGCTCGCTCGGCCGCCTCTCCTTCAGCGGTCAGGCGACGGTGGAGCGCTCGACAGGCTCGGACCAGTGTCTCAGCGGTCTCGGCCGAGACGTCACCATCTAGTGCGCTCTGGCGCTTCTCGTGGTCACGGATTCGGTCGAGCACGCGACGGGCTTCGGTGTCGTGGTTGTCGTCGAGATAGGTGGAGACGTCTTCCCTGTAGGCCTTGACCGCCCGTGCGTATGCGAGCCCGCGCGCGGCGGTCATCGAGTCGGGGACCGCCTCGGATGCTGGGCGCTCGCCTTCGGCGGCACCGGCCAGGAGCCCGAGGAGATAGCCTTCGGTCGCCTCGTTGGCGAAGCTCCCGCGGTCGACGCCGACTCTCCAGTCACGGCCGTAATCGGCGATGGCGGCTCGGAGCTCCTGTGCCGCGAGGAACGTGTCGTCGAGTGTGCGCAACTCCCCACCGTTGATGAACCCTCGTTTGCGGAGGTACTGCCGGCAGGCGTCCTGGATCTCGTCAGCTACCTCGACGAGTTTGGCGTCGTCGCCCACGGCGCTCCTGGCAGCCGTGAGGTCGAGTTCGGCCGGGCTGTCCGTGTGTTGCTTGCGCTCGTCCTCGACGCCGACGCTCCGGAGGCTTCCACAGTCCGGGCAGGTGGCTTCGCCGGTTTCGTAGTAGGACCAGCGCGTGCCGCAGTTCTTGCATTCGCGTTGGCCGCGGAGCTTCATGCTTGGGAAGTATGGACGGCGAGGGGAAAACGCCGCGGGTCGGCTTCGTGAGGGCTCACAGGCGCCCGCAGAGCTACCTGCGGCGGCTGGTCGACGCGATATGGCACGGGCTGCAACGGCTCGACCGGGAGTAACACCGACCCGTCGCCAGACCCAAACCCGGCGGTCCCTAACGGCCACTATGCGCGAGGAAGACGAGATTCGAGAGCAGTACGAGTTTCTCCAGGAACAACTCGAGAGCGAGGAGATGAACCACGAGGGCGTTAGGCAGATGTTCACATACTACAAGCGAGCGCTAGGTTGGGTGCTCGAGGAGGAACATATCTGAGGACCTGTCCCCATCGAACCAACGCTACGTTTATGCCTCCCCACGGCAAAACAGCTGATGACGCTTCGACTGGAGGGCCGAAGCGTCAGCGGGGACCGTTTCGTGAAGCCAACCCCGGGCGCACTTTTACCGCGCCCGGATGGCTTCGCTTTCACACCCTTTGAGCAGTGGCGCTCGTTGTCGACCTGGGCCGAATCTCGCGGACACCCACCCAACAGACAGTTTCAGCATCCGACGGCTCCAGCGAAAACGGTTTGCTGTCCCCTGGATTTCATGGTTGCGTTACAGGTGGCCCCAAACTTTATAGCGTCCCCAAGTTGTATCTGAAAGACAATGTACGATCTCACTGGGTTCCAACGGGACCTGCTCTACGTCATCGCGGGACAGGACGAGCCACACGGCCTCGCGGTCAAGGACGAACTCGAGGATTACTACGAGAAAGAGATTCACCACGGGCGACTCTACCCCAACCTCGATACGCTGGTCGACAAAGGGCTGGTCGAGAAGGGCCAACGCGACCGCCGAACCAACTACTACACGCTGACTCGCCGCGGTGAGCGCGAACTCGACGCGCGTCACGAGTGGGAGTCCCAGTACGTCGACCGGTAGTCGCTACGCCTCTTCGTCGGCATCATCTACTGCTGCATCATCTGTCGTGTCGGCATCGTCCACCACCGCACCCCTCGTCGCGTCGGGCTTCTCGAAGGAGAACGCGCCAGTGTCACCGCTGAGCTGCCCGGGGTCGATGGCGTACGGTTCGATGGGCCGGCCGGCCATCAGCTCCGGCAGGACCACTTTGGCGAACCGAACCACTAGCACCAGCAGCATCGGCATCAGGAAGATGCCGTACCACCCGAACAGCAGCGGCCCCAGCGTGTACGCGAGCATCACCGCCCCGACGTGGAGTGAGCGCCCGGAGACGTAGGGCCGGAGGATGAGGTCCGGGATGCTGTCGACTAGCACGAACGAGACGACGGCGAAGGCGATGACGAACGCAAGCATTCCCGGGGCGGGCGCGAGCATGGTCTGAGCCAGCAACAACACCGCGACGGGGATGTAGACCAGCTTCATGCCGACAATCGGCACGAGGCTGGCGATACCGGCGAGTAAGCCGACCAGCGCGGGCGCTGGAATCTGTAGCTCCGGCGGCGCGAACACGTTGAGTGTCGTGTAGGTGATGACGCCGATAGTGCCGGTCAGCACTGCGTTGAGGATGTTGCCGAAGAAGATGGAGTGGAAGTCACGGTCGACCGACGAGAAGAACGTTTGGACGATGGCACGGTCGTCGCCGAAGCGAAGGTAGAACCAGCGTGTGAGTTTGTGGTCGTCCCGGAGCAGGTAGAACGCAAGCGCCAGCATCACGAACAGGTGGATGAGCGCGATGCCGAACGTCGCGACGGTGCCGAAGGCCGAGCCGAGCGAGGAGAGGAGCTGGGTCAGATCACCCGCCGAGAGCACGCCGCCGAAGGCATCCTGCAAGATGGTTGCAGGGTCAGCCACACGGTCGAGCATCGCCGGGTCGAGGCCGAGTTGTTCGATGTCGAGCAGGCCGTTGTTGGCGTACTCGTCGATTTGCTGGAGCGCGATGGCGAGTGCATAGCCCACGAGCAACAGTGCCGGTAGCACGAGGGCGAACAGCGAAACCAGGGCGGCGAGGCTGGAGTTGTTGAGCGCCCGCCGAAGCTGGCGGTAGATGGGGCGGGTGGCGTAGTAGATGAACAGCCCGAACACCAGCGTGCCGACGAACGAGTAAGCCACGTAGACCAACGCGGCCATGAGCACGAGACCGAGCCCCCACCATGCGAGTCGACCCTTGTCGAGCTCCGAGAACTCCATACCGTGAAAGCGGCGGGGGTCGGCATAAACGTACTCCCGCCGACCTTTATCACCTCCCGGCAACTACCTCAGGGCTATGTCTCCCCTGCAGTCCACGGCCGTCGCCGCGCCGTTCTCTGAGCCGGTGGTTCGGCTCATTATCGCCGGCGCGCTCGGTCTTTTTCTGGGTCTCGAACGCGAGTGGTCAGAGAAATCCGCTGGTGTGCGAACGTTCTCGCTCATCAGCCTCTCTGGGGCTACGGCGACGCTGCTCCAAGAACGGACCGGCGCCGGCGCAGAACTGCTCGCTGTCGGCGGGTTACTGGTGGTCATGCTCGGCGGCCTGCTCGCGGTGCGGGGGCTGCGCGAGGATGAGGAGGACGCCGCGCTCTCGCTCACCACGACCGTGTCGATGTTCGTCGCCTACGGTGTCGGCGCGCTCACGGCCGCGGGGTTGGTCATCGAGGGGGTAACGGTTGCGGTACTCTCCTCGGTGTTGCTCGTCCTGAAGCGGGAACTCCACTCCTTCGCAGGCGGGCTTGCCCGGACGGAGATTCGCTCGGTCGCGGAGTTCGCTGTCCTCGCGTTCATCGTCTACCCGCTGTTGCCCGTGGGCAACGTCACCCTGTTCGGTGCTGCGTTCCCCCCCCGGGTCGCGTGGCTGATGGTGGTGACCGTCGCGGGGATCGGCATCGCCAACTACGCGCTGGTGCGAAGCTACGGCGGCCGTGGCATCGCCATCACGGGCTTTTTCGGCGGGCTGGCCTCCTCGACGGCGGTGGTCGGATCGATGCTGGACCACGTCCGCCAGCGCTCCTCGGTGGTGGATTACGCTGTCGCGGCGGTGCTGTTAGCTGATGCCGCGATGGCCGCACGGAACCTCGGTATCGTCCTCTTTTTCACGCTCACGTCTGAGGCGCCGACGCTGGTTGCGGCGGCCGTCCCGTTGGGGGCGCTGGTGGTTGCGAGCGTCGTCGCCGCTGCCCTCTCCGCGGACTGGGACACCACTCTGGACATCGAACTCGAGAGCCCGTTCTCGATGCGAAACGCGCTGGTGTTCGGCGGCGTGTTCCTGCTCATCCTCGCGGGCTCGGCGTTTGCTCAGGCTCGTTTCGGTACCGCGGGGCTCTACGTAAGCGCCGTGCTCTCGGGGCTTGTCTCCTCAGCGGGGGCGACTACATCTGCGGTCCTGCTCTACATCGGGGGTGGTATCGAAGCGGGGCCGGCTGTCGTCGCGGTGCTGCTCGCGTCGGGGTCGAGTATCGCCGTGAAGGCAGGGCTCACGCTCTCGGGTCCGCGGCCGTTCGCGCGGAAGGTCGCGCTCTGGTCGGGAGTGCTGTTGGTGGTGACGACGGTGGCGACGGTCGCCGTCGTCCTCACCGAGGGCGGGTTGGCCTGAGTGTGTTTGTACCGTCAGCTTAACAATTGACCTCGCCGTTAGCGCTGCATGGACCGGCAAACCGCGGAGCCGAGAGTTTCTGACCTCCCCGGCGAGAACGCACGCGAGTGGGTCGACTACCACCACGAGTTCGCCGCACCGAGCACCTACGTCTACGACTTCGTTTGGGATCACACGGCCCCCGCTGAGGGGCCCTTCTGTACCGACGTGGACGGCAACGTCCTCATGGACTTCACCAGCCACGTCGCCGCCGCCCCGCTGGGCTACAACAACCCCAAGATAATGGACACCCTCCGGGAGTTCGACCTCGTCGACCCGCTGAAGATTGCGGGCCAGGACTTCTACGTCTCGGACGGGAACGCCCCGGGTGAGTCCGAGTTCCCCGGCCCGACTGGGCTGATGGACCGCATCACGGCCATCTCTGACAGCTTCGACATGGACATGGTGTTCATGTCCAACTCTGGGGCCGAGGCCGTCGAGAACGCGATGAAGATCGCCTACGACCACAACCCCCTCGGAAAGTACGCCTTCACCTTCCAGGGCGCGTTCCACGGCCGCACGCTCGGTGCGCTCTCGATGAACCGCTCGAAATCCGTCTACCGCAAGCGCTTCCCCGAAATCGCCAGCGTCCACGACCTCCCGTTCTGTTCCTGTGAGGGCGCGCCCACATTTTGTGAGTGTGGCTACTTCGCCGGTGACGAGTCCGCACTCGCGAAGAAGCTCGACGCCAAGCGCGGCCACGTCGACCCCGAGGAGGTCGCATTCCTCATCATGGAGCCCATTCAGGGCGAGGGCGGCTATCGCTTCCCCAGCGAGGCGTTCGCCCGCGACATCGCGGAACTCACCGAGGAGTACGACATCACGCTTATCGCCGACGAAATTCAGTCCGGTGTTGGCCGGACCGGTGAGTGGTGGGCCTCCGAGCATTACCCCTTCGAGCCGGACGTTATCACCTCTGCGAAGGGGCTCCGTGTCGGCGCCACCATCTCCGACAGTGATGTGTTCCCCGACCAGAAGAGCCGCCTCTCCTCGACGTGGGGGGCTGGCGACATCATCGCCGCCACGCAGGGGGCGCTCACTATCGACGCGATCGTCGAACACGACCTGCTCGACAACGCCACCGTACGTGGTCGCCAGTTCCAGGAAACCTTCCGTGACGCGGACCTGGACGGCATCACCAGCGTCCGCGGGAAGGGGCTGATGCTCGGCATCGACTTCGAGAGTCCAGAGCTACGGGACGACGTTGTCGCCGCCGCCTTCGACCGCGGCTTGCTGCTGCTGGCGTGTGGCTACCAGACGCTGCGGGTGCTGCCGCCGATGGACGTGACCGAGCGCGAAATCGAACTCGGTGCGAACCTCCTCATCGAGGCGGTCAAATCGGTTAACTGAACAGCGAGCGGTCCGGCTTTTCGGTACGGACACCGTTACTCCCCGCGAGTGAAACGAGCGGGCCGAGGAGGCCCCGAATGGGGCCGACGAAGGCTTTTGTCGCCAGAAATCTACGAGTTCTGGCTGCTAACCAGAAGCCATCGGCTTCTGGTGATGGCCGAGCTTTTGCCAGCGAGCGAAGCGAGCGCAGCAAAAGGTCGAGTCTACATCTGGTAGCGGCGCTCGTCGTCAGGTTCGGGGTACTGGCTCCCGCCGGTCATCTCCTCGTACGTTGCGCCCGAGAGATACTCGTCGTAGGTCACGTCGTACTCACTCCTGAGGTGGAAGTCGAGATTCCCACTCTGAATGGCCTGCTGGAACAGCGCGTGAACCCCGCGACGGAACAGCTCGTCGGGGTCGTCGCCAAAGGCCGCGAGTAGCATCGCGAGTTCGTTCTTCGTCTCGCTGTCGAGGTCGACCGTGAACTCCTTGCCGAGGTCGCTGTAGCTCGTCATCATTTCGTCGTCGAGGTCGTTGAGTCCCATAGTTCGGGGTTCGGCGGGAGAAGAATACGGCTTTCGGCTTTCGGACTCTCCGACTCAGAGCTGGGCGCCACAGACCGAACAGACTGCGTCGGCGTCGTCGTTGGTGACGCCACAGCGGAGACAGTCCTGGCCCTCCTCGGTGGCCTCGTAGGCTGTCCCGACGACCAGCGCTGCGACGGTGGCGAGCGCGAGCAGGCCGATGAGCAGCCCACCGGTCAGCAGCGCGCCCGCGACCAGCGGGAGCGAGAGCAGGCCGGCGAGGCCACCGCCGAGGAGGGTCCGGTCACTCATTACCGGTGACCATGGACCGACACCTTTACGCCTTCTGTTGGCTCCATGTGGACCGCCACCGCTAAACACCGGCCTCCCCGAGGGCCGATAATGACTGAGGGTGAGGCCGGCAATCGCGTGCCGGACGCCGACGACGGCGACGCGGAGGCCGACAGGGGGACGACGGCCGCTGCAGCGGGTCCGCTCCCTACCGACATCGATATCGAGGCGGTCCAAGAGGCGCTGATTTCGTGGTACGAGGCAGACCACCGCGACTACCCCTGGCGCCGGACCGAGGACCCCTACGAAATTCTGGTGAGCGAAGTAATGAGCCAGCAGACCCAACTCGACCGCGTCCGCGAGGCGTGGGGGGCGTTCACCGACCGCTGGCCAACCGTCCAGGACCTCGCGGCCACCGACCGCTCAGAGGTGGTGGGGTTCTGGACCACCCACTCGCTGGGCTACAACAACCGCGCGAAATATCTCCACGAGGCCGCGAATCAGGTCGTCGACGACTACGGCGGCGAGTTTCCCGACACACCCGATGAGCTCTCGGAACTGATGGGGGTCGGGCCCTACACCGCCAACGCCGTCGCCTCTTTTGCGTTCAACAACGGGAACGCGGTGGTGGACACAAACGTCAAGCGGGTCTGCTACCGCGCCTTCGACGTCAAGGATTCGGATTCGGCGTTCGAGGGGGCAGCCCAGAGGCTCATGCCCGACGGTGAATCCCGAATCTGGAACAACGCGATTATGGAACTCGGCGGCGTCGCCTGTGGCAAAACACCCCGTTGTGACGAAGCAGGGTGCCCGTGGCGCGAGTGGTGTCACGCGTACCAGACCGGCGACTTCACCGCGCCTGATGTCCCCACGCAGCCGAGCTTCGAGGGAAGTCGTCGCCAGTTCCGTGGTCGAATCGTTCGTGTTCTCAGTACACACGACGAGATGAGCCTCGATATCCTCGGACACAGAATTCGAGTGGATTATACGCCAGACGGCGACTACGGACGCGAATGGCTTCGAGAGCTCCTTTCAGATTTGGCTGATGATGGGTTGGTAGAGGTTGAAGGATCAGGCGATGAGACAGTCACTCGCTTGGGGTAGCGATCATTTGGTTCCGTTGCGATACTCGGCTCTGTTGAAATCCTCAGAGAGTTACAGTTCCAGCTAGTCGTGTGACTGGATGCAGATCCTTCCGAAGTCGCGGTTACTGCGGTTCGTTGAGCAGGCGTTTCACGTGGTTCGGCGTGCTGTCACACGGTATTATTCGAAATTCTCGAAAGGACGCGACAAACGCCACCAGCACATTGTCCTCCGCTGTCTCAAAGTTTGAACGAACACGACCTACCGAACCTTCTGTGACGAACTCTGTACTCTCTGCCGACTGCCAGAAATCCAGCGGCCGATACAAAGAATCTACTCAGCACGATACCCGGATATATTGTTATTTCGTGACGAACCGACCACTCGAAAGGTAGGTGGCGATGCCTACTCGTCAGGGCCCTCGTCGTAGCGAACAACGAGGACGGGGCCAACCGATTCCGCTGCGACGCGCTCGGACTCCTCTCCGAAAACGAGTGACCTGAACGACGGTGCTCGTTCACCCATGACAATCACATCGTGG
>Ga0136593_1000853_pt1 | contig 8460 bp, 7 predicted proteins | sample AntDeeMetagen359_FD_104781 | JGI IMG/M metagenome (GOLD analysis project Ga0136593, IMG submission 104781) | Saline lake microbial communities from Deep Lake, Antarctica - Metagenome TFF #359 | ecosystem: Environmental > Aquatic > Non-marine Saline and Alkaline > Saline | place: Antarctica: Deep...
CCTGTACCGAGCCCGTGTCATGAAACGGCTGGACGTCCAGCGCCCACAGGACGTGACCGCCATCGCCATCGCGGCTGGTCTGGTGGATCCCCTGAAGTTGCGTTAGCTGCAGGTCTGAGGTTGCAGGAGCTCCTGCCGAATTTCCTGCCCATGCCCTTGAACGAAGCGGGAGAGTTGCTCGCTGCAGTGGAACGAGCCACCAGCTTGATTGCACGTTTTACCCGAGCCTGATCGCCGGTTGCCCAATGTGACAACGGGGGCTCAGTCTCCAAAGCCGACCCATTTGATCGGGGCGACATCAGCATCATCAGCCGTTGCCCGTTTATCGACCAACGCCTCAATCTCAAGGTCCCAGGTCAGGGTTTTGCCGGCGTAGGGATGGTTGCCATCAAGCAGGGCCCCCTTCTCGGTCAACGCCACAACCTTCAGTGAGAAACGACCTTCCTGACCTCCAGGCGTTAACGTCATGCCTTCCTCCAGCTCAACGCCCTCTGGCAGGTTGGCCTGTACCGCCTCGAACACCAACTCTGGCCGATGGTGCCCGAAGGCCTGGTCGGGCGTTAGTGTTACGCGCAGGTTGTCGCCTGCTTCCGCGCCCTCCAGTTCATCCTCGAGGGCCGGCAGAAGTCGCCCAGTACCGTGGAGGTAACAAAGCGGTTCGCCGTCGCCTGAGTGGTCCAGAAGAACCCCCTCATCGTCTCTCAGCTCGTACCGGGCAGTGACCTCGATCTGGGGACGAACCTTCAAACCCATGTCCTTCTTCCTCCTGCTGATTCAGCCGAATCGCTTGGCACCCGGGGGTGTCATTGCGAGGATTCCAGCATTCTGGCTACTACTACAGTCCGGGCAGCGCTCCAGATGCGCGGTGGACAGGCCGGCTTCCCGCAGACGCGAAATCATCATGGCCAGCGCCTCTTCCGCGACAAAGCTCACGCCACAGCTTTGGCAGCATAAATCGATGGCGTCGAACTCAGTTGTTTCCGCAGCTGTGTCGTAAGCAATGGCGGGGTCCGGCTTCGCACTGCCCAGATGCGTCGCCAGCCAATTCCGGTCCTCCTGAAGCTGACTTCGCACCACGTTCAAAAGCTCCGGCCACAGAGCGCTCAGCCCTCGTTCCCGGGCTTGCTCATCCAGCCGCCGGCACAACTGCTCAACGGCCGGGAGCGTGTAGTCGGCAATCACGCCTGCTGCATCCGCCAGAGGGTTTTCGTCGGCGTCCTCGCCGCTACTCCCTTCGTTTGCCAGCGCCATCACCCACGCCAGCCATTGCAGATTCAGCGCCAGATGATCCGGCAGATCGTGAAAAGACTCACCCCGTTCCAGGCCGTAGCGGTGATAACAAGCATCCAGAACTGTAGCCGTGCGCCCCATCAGGCTACCGTCAAGATGGTAACCCAGGTTCAGTGGGCAGGGAGCTGGCGGTATCAGGAACAGGCGGCTGTATTCTTTCAGGGGCTGATCCACGCTCTCCAGCTGCGCCAGTGATTCCCGGAACCCATTCAACCAGGAGGCCGTCAGCGCCGACACAGCATCACTCAATTCCGTCAGGTCGGGCAACAACTCCTCCCGGAGTTGATCCCCATTCCGGTTGGTGTTGCCCGGATTCAGAACCGCGGAGAGCAGCAGATAGAATTCCGCCCTGGGCAACAGCCCTTCTGATTCCGGAACCTGCCCTGTCATGAGGCCCCCGCCGCAGCAGCCCGCTCAGGATGTTCGTTTTCCAGATAGTTCGGCATAGCCGAGAGGTTCAGATATTTTTCCCCGAGAATATAGAGTACGAATACCAGCGCACACCCCATGATCGTCAGCGCCCATTCCGTCAGCGACGGTGTGTAGGCGATCAGATCCGGATACCAGGTTCCTTTGAACAGGGGAATGACCTGCCCTCCCACCACGAAGTAATAGCGCTCCGCGAACAGGCCGAGAAATACAAGCACCGAGGCAGCCAACTGCACAGATACCCTTAGCCGCAGTTGAGGACTCAACATGAGCAGTAAAGGCAATACCAGCCCTCCCCAAAAGGAAAGGTGATAGGTCGGGGAGGCGAACAGGTAATCAGTCCAGACCAGATTGATCTCCGGGTTGTTGCTGTACAGGCCGGTAATCATTCTTGCGACAATAAAGATCAGGGTGCCGCCGATCAGCGCGGCGAACAACTTGGGAAGGGCACCCGCCATCAGCGACTGCAGGGCGGGATGCATCCGGTCACGCTGGAAACCATAGGCCAGGTAGACAAAGAACACCAGCGCCGCCATGCCACTGGCAATACCCGTGAAGTAGAAATACACGGGCAGAAGCCCATCAAACCAGAACGGGCGCATGCTCATCATGCCGAAAATCAACGCCACGGTTCCGCTCGCAAGAAGCACCCCGATAAAGGAGGCAATGCCCACCTGTTTGCTGGCCTTGCTGTCCCACTCGCCCTTATCAAGCTTCTGGAATTTCCAAAGCAGAAACAGAAGATCCAATGTATAGAATATGCCCATCCAGAACATGGCGGACTGAATCTGAAGATTCAAGGGAATAACCCAGAGCATACGAAATACGTTGCCCAGTTCCAGAGCCAGCACCATCATCCCGGAAATCAGGATGATGAAGGAGAGAAAGATGCAACGCTTGGCCACCGGGTAATACTGCTTGAACCCGAATACCAGTGGCAGGGAAGCCAGCAGACCCAGCCCGGACGAGGCCAGCGCAAAATAGAGGTAGGTAGCAATGGGTTGCCCCCAGGGCAACACCGAGCTCGTGTTGAAGGCCGCGTGCCCCTCGGTACCCAGGTTGATCAGGGCGAAGACCAGCGATACCAGCAGCACCAGCCCCGAGAGCAGCAGCAACCCGGTTCCGGCTTTGCCTTGAATAATATTGTTGTTCATGATTCTTCCCCCTCATCCGGCGGCGTGAAGGACGGTATGCCCGTGCCCGCTCCCAGGTAGTAGACCTGCGGCCTGTTCCCGGTATGGTCTTTCAGCCGCACACCGTGCTTGTCACCAATGAGCTGATTGACCTGACTGTTGGGGTCATCCAGATCGCCAAAGTAGCGCGCCTTGGGTGCGCAGGTTCGGACACAGGCCGGAACGTACTCCTTGACATCCGGGTTGTCCTCATCCAGGTCAATGGTGCCTTCCGGCGCATTCTTGACCTTGTGGTAGCAGAAGGTGCACTTGGACACGACCCCCGGAGGCTGTATGCCAATGCCACGGCTCCAGTCCTCATCAGGGCTCTGATAGGGAGGGCTCCACAGCTGCTTGTTGGTTCCCGGATAAACCTCCCGCACATCCGGTTCGATCAGGGGTTTCTCATCGGCATAGAAGCGCACGCCGTAGGGGCAGGCGATCATGCAGTATTTACAGCCGATGCATTTGTTCCAGTCCACAAACACGATCCCGCCCGCTGCCTCATCCTTGTAGGTTGCCCGTGTCGGGCAGACATGGACGCAGGACGGGTTTTCACACTGCATGCAGGGCCGTGGCAGCCACTTCATCTGCCCGCTCGGATACTCCCCTTCGTGGTAATAGAGAACGTCCTGCCAGCTTTCACCGGGCGCTGTGTTGTTTTCCATGGAGCAGGCTGTCGTGCAGGCCTGGCACCCTGTGCACTTATCAAGATCTATGACCATTCCCCACTTAGGCATGGTTCAACTCCTCACGCTGTCCGGTGATCATGCCCGTTCCAGGCTGACTTTGCCGGTGTAGTAACCGACGAGCCCGGAAATCGGGTCCGACACGTTTTCAGTAATCTCGCTGGAGTTACCAGGGCCTCGCCCTTTCGCCCAGCGGCCCTGGGCCCAGTGCCCGAATTCAAATGGCAACACCAGAGTATCGGGGCGATGGGCCGCGACATAACGGCATTCCGCCTCTATGCTCCCAAGCGACGAGCGGATGCGCACCTGATCCCCGTTGCGTATCCCCCGGGCCTTGGCGGTGTCGGGATGGACCTCCAGGTAAACGGTGGTGTTGCCCCCGGCTAACGGCTGATGGTGGGCAATCGCCTGGGGAAGGTTCGCCCCCCTGCCCTCGGCGTGCAGGGGGGTTTTCGGCGTTACGAAATGGAGATCGCCCTCGCCCCCCGAGTGCCGGGGCTCCACCCATTGCACCAACCCCGCCCGATCACGGGGTATACCATGGCTCGCTTCAATGTAGTCAGCGTGCTCATTCAGGAACGCGGAATTGACTTCAAACTTACCGGAAGGGGTTTTCAGCAGATGTTGCTGAACCTGTTCCGGGGTTATCCGGGTGTTATAGCACCTGCCATCCCACTCATAGAATTCGCCACGATACTGGCGCCACTGATAGCGCTTCTTGTACCACACGCCTTTTTCTTTCCAGCTTTCAAAGCCATTGACGCCATTGTCGCCCGGGTCTTCCTCGAAGCCCTTGGCCAGATGGCGCACTATGTTTTCAGTGCTTTCGAGAGCCCGGTAATAGTCCGCCATCGGGCCCTTGATGCGCTTACCCAGCTCGATAAGGACATCGCCATACATTTTCGTATCGTAAAGCGGCTCGATGGCGGGCACCCGCAGGGCCGCCATTGGCCAGCCTTCAAATGGATAGGTTGGAATATCCTGAAGCCTCTCCAGATAGGTACTGTCGGGCAGCACCAGGTCCGCGTACATCGCCGTTTCGCCGGGGAAGGGAGAGGTATCAATAACAAAGACGTTCTTCAGCGCCTCTTCCCACTGCCGGGGGTCCGGTGAGGACCAGATCGGATTGGTATAGAAGAACATTGCCGTATCAATGCTGTAGGGGTCAGCATTCATGTGGTTGCCCGCGCACTCCTGCATCATGTTGTTCACCATCGGCCAGCGCTCCGTTCCGGCCATATCCAGGCGGGGCTGCTCTTTCCAGGCCCCATTGCGGGCGTAATCGTCCATGAAATCCTGGGGATCGACGGGCATGGGCCCGTAGGACGGCCCCATCTGATAACCCAGCCCGCCTTCCGCGAACAGCGAACCAACCAGGGCATTCAGACTGTGGATTGCCATGCCGTTGTAGGTCCCGTTGGTGTGACCGGTAGGGCCACGCTCGAACAGCGCAATTGCGGGCCGCGTGCTGCCGAATTCCATTGCGGTCGTGCGGATATCGGATGCCTTAATGCCCGTGACCGACTCAGCCCATTCCGGCGTGCGGTCCTTGAGTTCCCGGTTCCACCATTCCGTCAATCCGTAGACCCATTTTTCCTCAAACGACCCCTCGGGAATGGTCTCGCCGGCCTGGAACCGCTCGCTCTGGTCCTTGAAATCCCCAACGAATTCCCGGTCCCAGAGCCCCTCGGTCAGAATCACGTGGGCCACTGCCAGAGCAAAAGCCCCATCCGTTCCCGGCTGGATGTAGAGCGCACGATCCGAGGCCGCCATGGTGGGGTTCATGCGCACGTCAACGGTCGTTACCCGGGTTTTCGGGCTCTTGCTTCGCATGTACCCCCACATCTGCATGACGTTGTTATAGGGGCGAAACGCCTCGAGGAAGCTGGCGCCCATTATCAGCAGATAGTTGGTATTGCGGTAATCGTAGGAACTGTAGGAATTATTACCATCAGTCGCCTGCTTGGCTTTCTTCGAGCCGTCAGCGCACATCGAGGAATGCCCGATAGCCGCATTGGGCGTGCCATACAGCTGACCGAATGTGCCCTGCAAGCCCGCGTCAGAGGCCCCCCATCCGCGACCGTAGAACATGGCGAAACGGTGAGACTCACCCTGGTCGCGCAGATTGTTAAGGCGTTCGGCAACCATATCCAGCGCCTCGTCCCAGGAGATGGGCACGAACTCCGGGTCCTCATCCCGACCCTTGGCCGGGTTGGTGCGTTTCATGGGCCCCTTGAAACGATCGGGATCATAGAGAAAGTAGGATCCGAGGTGGCCCTTGGGGCAGAGTTTGCCGTTGGCGATGGGATTGCCGGTATCGCCGTAAATCGCGTGAACCTGCCCATCCGTGGTGTACACATCAATGCCACAGCGCGCCGGGCACTGGGCACAGACATTCTTGGTGATCGTGGTCTCACCCCGGGGCGGCTGCGCCCTGGCCTCCTCGACCGGAGAGAGCCCGCCAAGGGTGCCCAGGCCTCCCAGGGTGGCGCCGGCCGCCCCTGCCGCCGCGCTGCCCTGAAGGAAACGGCGCCGTTTCATCAATGTCTGAAAAAGATTGGTTGTCATACTCACTCCCCACCTGGACGACAGGCTTTACCCAAAAAGCTGATTGAACTCTTCCCTGAACAAGGACGCATCGCGTCGGCAGGCCGGACAGATTGCCGCCTCCCGAGCGTCAGCTGACGTCGCGGCAAACTCACGGCCGCAGTCGAAACATTCGATCACCGGGGTTTGCCGCAGGACGACGTCCTCGGGAAGGTCGGTAATCGACAAACTCAGTGCCTGCTGTGGGCAGCTCTCCACGCAATAGCCACAGCTGATGCAGTCCAGAGCCGAGAAATTCAGCTCACCGGATGGCATTAAGGTAAGAGCGGGCGTGGGGCAAACCTTCGCGCACACGCCGCTGGCATCACATCGATCCGTATCCAGCACGACTCTGGGCAGCGGGACTGTTTCCGGGAGCTGCCCCGTTTCCGCCGCATGGAACGCGCGTTGCAAACGCCGCGCCCTGGGTTCCGTGGCGTCGGCATCAACCTCGGGCAGCGCCCTGTGCCGGGTCGAGAAAAAATCACGCCGACTGAACGCCGTTCCAGAAGCCGGCTCAAAGGGGGTACTGCCGCGTTTGATGAGCACGCCCTGATCGAGCATCGCCTCCAGCCATGAATCCGGCTCTGGCGTCAGAGGCGCGGCCTGACAGTTGTCGCAATCCTCGGCGACACACAGTGAAAGGGAGCGACCGGCCGCCCCGCTGCGCCAGGCCATTACCTGATCCGGGCCAATGGCGCGCAGACAGTGCATCGTCAGATCACCCGTTTCTGGTGTGGCCCGATGACACTGAATCCGGGCGGTTGCGCCCGCCTCCCTCTCAAAAAGCCGGGACTCCAGGCTCTGGATTTCGGGGCTTAACAATGCTTCGGTGGGACAGGACGGCAGGCAGGCGCTGCAGCCATGGCAGGCATCTGTAGCAATCAGGCGCTGTTCAGCAGACGAGGACGTATCGGAATCAATAAAAACAAGTGCGTTAACCGGGCAGGATTCAATACAACGATCACAGCCGAGATGCTGTGGCTGGGTACGAATGCATCGTTCACTCACCCAGCCCAGGGAGGCGGCAGGTGAGGCAGCCGACAGAGCCAGAGACTCGGAGCGGCTGAAGCCCGGTTTTGACATGGTCTATGCCCAAATGGCCGTCATTGTTATAGTTCGGGATCTGTAAACTTTGCACTCTGCTTAACAGAATCCGTTGATTCGACGGTACCACGAACCAGAACCGGTTATTTTGATTTGCGTCAAGCCTATTCTGGAGAATCCGCTCCAAATGTTTCACTCAGTGACCCCTGGTAACGCCACCCACTGGGAAGCCTCAATTCATGGCTATTACTGCCGGCCATCCGGGCGATCGCCACTGTCGGGCCGGTGCCGCCAATGCCAATATTCACAGTGCTGAATTCAACCCAGTCACAGGGTGTGATCAGCCCTCTTTTCTGGTCCGCGAACGCAACATCCAGGGGTTCGCCCTCCCAGTCGAATGCCAGCCCCAGATCTTTCAGGGAATCCGCGTAGGCGGTGACCTCGGGGGGATCAATCAGCATCACGCTGATCAATTCATCATCGGAACAGACCCGCTCGGTGGGTACCGCTGCCATAAAGCGCTCCCAACCGCCGGCTACCCTGGTCGACACGGCTTCAGTACGAATAATGACGGACGTTGCTTCAATCAGAACAGCCATAGAGGCCTTTTTACCCTTACCCAGCCGATTCCACTATTGTGATTTTTTACGGATGGCGGTGACCCATTGCTGGTCACCGCCACACGAGCTTTAGAAGTCGTAGCGGGCACCCACTGAGAACGCAGTGGCCGTCTCACCAGCAACGCCGCCGGGCGTTCCGGGATTGGACACATCACCATGTCCCCAGCCCCAAGCGGTGCGGTCCGACGCGTCATCGTTCGTGGTCATTGCCGTTGCCACATAGACTCTCATCTGAGCGCTGAGAAAATGATCAACCCCAAGCGCGACTAACGTGGAATCACTGTCGTCCGCATCCGCGACGTATTGCATGGCATGAGCCTTGATCACAGTGTCCGGATTCAGGTTTCTGCTGACACCGGCCACCACGACCATATCATCGCCATCCTGCTCAACCCCATTCCGGTTACTGCTGTACTGCACAGCACCCATGACCCGGCTCTCCCCCAGATCGTAGCTGCCCAGAAGCTGAGCCCCCATCATATCGCTCTGGTTTACATCCAGATCATCCAGATCATCCGAATCTTTCCCGAAATAGTTCGCGGAGACGCCAAGAAACAGCGGGCCAGACTCGTAATCAAAGCCCATGAGCACTCCCGGGTCCTTCTCCTCGCCACCAGCCGGAATGAA
>Ga0136593_1000969_pt1 | contig 7757 bp, 6 predicted proteins | sample AntDeeMetagen359_FD_104781 | JGI IMG/M metagenome (GOLD analysis project Ga0136593, IMG submission 104781) | Saline lake microbial communities from Deep Lake, Antarctica - Metagenome TFF #359 | ecosystem: Environmental > Aquatic > Non-marine Saline and Alkaline > Saline | place: Antarctica: Deep...
ATTCAGATTGTACAATATTACATCCTTTCGTAATAGTAGGGTGCATACTTTCACCGACGGTGAGAGCATATCCGAAATTCGGGATAAATAAATTTGTTAATAATATTGTTATTATAATTATATTCGATATTATTATATTTCGTCGGATATATTACATTAAGACATTTTTTACTTATAAAATTATTCCTATTCCACGCTTTAAAAATCATCTACGGTGTATTTTTCAACATCCATTGTAGATAAATCAACAGTTGCCCAATACCCGACATCAGGTTCAATACCTTTACTTTTCTGGAAAGAAGTCTGACCCTGCCATGTTGCTGTATTGACAAGATTAACACCGTTATATTTGTCTTGACCATATTTGTGGACGTGACCACAATGGAGTAAATCAGGAACGGTATCGATTATAAGATAATCTTTTTCTTCACCAGCTAATCGAACATTTTTACCATAAACTGGAGCAACGTGTCTTTTCTGAAGCATGAGTTTCATCACTTCTGTTGGTTCATCGGCATCCGCACCGGGGACAACTTCAGCTAATGCATTAATACTCATTCCATGATATATAAGTATATTTGCACCATCAATATTGACATTAACTGGATTTCCAACAAAGTCTACGTTATCAGAGAAATATTTTGTAAATTCTTCAGCTAATGTGGGTTGAGGTTCTGCAAGTCGTACCGTGTCGTGATTCCCTACGCTCGTTATAATTTGAACATCATCTGGAAGTTGGTCGAACATCTTTCCTGTCATTGCATACTGGTCATAAATATCTACAATTGTCAATTCTTCATCTTGGTCAGGGAATACACCGATACCCTCTACAAGGTCACCAGCAACGATAACATATTCTATTGTTGGTGTTTCACGAACCCAGTCAACAAATTTGTTCCAATATGTTGGGAAGAATTCATCAGCACCAACGTGAATATCACTAATTAATGCAGCTTTTGTTGTTTTATCTGGTCCATCACTAGAACGTTTTCTCGGAATATCAGGAAACATTATCGGAGGTCTTCCTTTCCTAAATTCATTATCTCCAAATACAATCCCACCATCATCAGAAAGTGTTCCTCGGATTGCAATAACTTCATCAGGGACTACTTGTTCGAATACGTCTTTCATGTCTTCATCTGTAAATACGGTTCTAAGTGTTTCATTCGATTTAGGGTCTTCCAACTCAATGAAATAATTACCGTTATTACTAACAAACTTACTCCATACAAGACCAACCACAGTTATATTTTTTCCACCATGTGTTCTTTTATTTATATCACTAACTGTATGTACATTTCCCGCACGTTTTCCAAGTAATTTTGTAAGACGGTCGTGTCTGTCTTTGAAAATTTGTCTAAAATCCTCAAAGTCTCCCGTCCCTCGTGATTCACCAGTAATATCACCTTCAACATCATATCCTTTTGTAACACCCACGCGTGGTTTTATATCTGGGAGTTTTCGATTAAACATAGTATCACACCATTCAGGAAAACGTTCATCTAATGTTTCTTTTCTATTTACAATAGTTGTTTCTTCTTCTGTATCTTCAATAACATTTTCTAATTGATATAGTGATTGTTCTGGGTTCATAAATTCACTATTTATAAATTCACCCATTTCTTGGTCTTTTTCGTTTGCAAATTCTTCCTGTCTCGTAGACCTTTCAGGTTCTTCATCTAAATCATCTTTTAAATCATCTTTATTGTTATTGTCAGATTCATCCTCCTCATCTTCCTCATCTTCTTCATTACTGAATTCGATTGTATCTGATTTAAATGTTTCATCTAATTCCTCTTGGCCGCTCATATCTGTATTATCATCTAACAAAGAATTAAGTTCTTCATCACTTATATTATTACTATCATCTTTGTCTGAATCATTCCCAACATCTTCTTTATCTATGTCGTCATTCGTATTCTTATCGGTATCAGGTGTATCATCGATATCATTAACGATATTTTTAATTGTATCAATATCGATTGTAGAACCAGAATCTATAGAATCGGATACAGCATCAATAATAATATTCGTATCCAAATCTGATTTTATGATAAATTCTGCTGCATTTGGATTAACCATTAATCCAAATCCACCCAACTTCTTTGATATATCGGTAATAGTAAATTCCTCACTCATTCTTGTTCACAACAGTATTATATTTGCACACGCATAATATTTGCGATGCATTATTTATTTGAACTGAAATACTCATATGTGATATCTTCGGAGATATGCGGGGATATTGTTTCATATATCGTATCCATGTCTTCTTCGTTCTGTATCCCAATGAGATATTCCATACGGCCTGTTTTTATAGATATGTATGAGTAAATTTTATTTCTAATATATGTCGTAATAATTACACCTAATAATATAAAACCTATAATTAGAAATAATGATAATATTATAGATAGTTCAAAAATAAAAGATACAGCTATGCTCATTATGATATTTGTTATTATTATACCGATAACATTCCAATCTATAGGATTATAATCCGACATATGAATATCTTTTATATCGTTAAATTCTATAATATTTTCATCAATAATTATCAAACCCTCATATAGATACAATTTTTTTGATGATTCCCCAATATTTCCTGAACTTACATCTATTTCTTGAGGGGGATTATTATTATCATCCATTATATTATTTTTAATTTTTCTACAATATAATATTTTTGTGTCACCGGTTCGTTAAGTAATATTAATCATAATAAAACTTATATATCAATAACATTATATAACATACAATGGAAAAACGCGTTGAAAAAGAGGAATCGTACGATAATATCATACGTCACTTTGATGAACTAGAATCATCATATCACAATAAAAATGATTCATCTAATTTCAATTTGAATCACGATTTTTCTTTTACGGAAAAATACATGGGTTTAACGAAAGGAAATGTTCAAAATGTAATTATGTATGATAACGTCGTTGAAATATTCGTTAATATGGGCAATTCCACGCATAAATATCAAATAAATACTACAGGGGAATATAATAAAGATAATGAATTTGCTCGATTTTTAGAATTTTACGACATAAGTGTTCAATCACCGTCTGATTTGTTTGGTATGGAAGTTACGCTAAAAAAAGATATAACTGGTTGGAATGTTTACATCCCAAATAAAATAACAAAAAGTATAGGTATAAAATATATATCAGACATAATAGCACGTTGTTTTGGATATCATCAATTAAATATTAAAAGAAACTTTCCTGCTGAAATATATCTCGGAGCTATAATATTATTATCTGTTTCAATAACATTTTCAACGATATTGTATAATATGGTTCTATTTATGACAAGTGACGTTTCTATGTGGTTATTCGTATTCATATTAATTTCAACTCCGTTTTTCGCTAGTATAAGTTCAAGATTAAGACAAATTTATTTTAATTCAAACAAACATATGTAATCTGTAATTCATTAAAATAACCAAAAGTTTATCTTAATACTATACATAGTATAATATAGACTATGACACAAACGAATTCTGCAGAAAAAGAAAACAATAACGAATCAAGTGCATTTGACGACGGTGTAATAAAGATTGATGATTCATACTCTGGTGAAATCACACTTGTAGGTACGGTTCACGTATCAAAGAGAACGCGTGAACGCGTAATAGATACCATATCCAACATTAACCCGGATGTTGTTGCGATTGAGTTGGATTCTGAGCGTTTATATAGTATGTTTGAACGGGGGGCTGATATTGCACATGGTGATGTCCCTAATCAGAATAAATTTGGATTGCGAAGTGTTATTAAAAAACAGCAAGAAAGTATGTTTAAGAATAACGATGAACTTCTTCAATCTGGTGAAGCAGATATGTTACCCGCAGCAGATATGGCTATGAATATAGGTAGTGATATTGCGTTGATTGATATGTCTGTAGATGATTTAAAATCTAATATTAAAAATAATGCGATAACAGACGGGAAGATTGACCTTGAATTATTTAATCAAACATCAGATGATATTTTACAGAGTTTAAAATCATTTGTAAGTTCACGGATAGAAATTGCTGATAAAGTAAAGGAAAATGGTGGTATTACAGGATATGTTGAACATATGGAAGATGCCCCATTATCTGAAATTGATGGTCAATTTGAACCTCTCAAAAATATTGCTCCTGAAATTATAGATGCACTTATTGATGAAAGAGATAAGTATATGGCAGGACATTTACATTGGCTACGTCAAGAGGGTTTACAAGTTGTTGCTGTAATGGGTCGTGGACATTTACCGGGAGTTCAAGAATACTTAGACAATGTAGACCGTATACCTGAAGAATATATTGTAGAGCCAGATTGGTATAATTATTCTAGTATAAGTATTGATTAGGATTTTTATCTGCATCATGGATATACAGGTATCTTTTGTTTATTAATCCAATTAATTTTTATTTAACAGTATTTATATAAAATCTATATATTTATATACTATATGAACGTATATCTATATGTATAATATACTATCTTTATACTATTACCATTTCGTAATGTTTAAATGATAGTCGTACCATATACAATATAGAACATGAAACTAACAGTAAAACCACTTCGACAGAAAGATGCTGCTCGTTCACTAGCTGCTGTAGATAAGGCGTTCCTGCAGGAGCATAATATTCAAAACGGAGATTACATTTATGTTTCTAATCCAAATCAGGATAAGAAATCCATCGTTCGTGTGTGGCCCGGATACGATGAAGATACGGGAACAGGTGTAATTCGCATTGATGGACAAGTTCGTAATGAAGTTGATGTAGCTATTGATGAATCTGTTAATATTGAGACAGCAGATGATATTTCGGGTGCTGATAGTATTACCGTCGCAATCCCTGACCAGTATACTGTTCGCGGAAACCTGACTAGTATTATTAAAAATAAGCTGAATGGAAAGCCTGTTACGAAAGGTCAGAATCTTCCATTCCCACTTGATTTCGGAACGCTCGGTCAACAGAAGCAGAAAGCACTTCGCGTTAAAGTCATTGATGTTTCCCCAAGTGACCCAGCAATTGTCGTGGATAGCACAGAAGTTAAGATTAAGGAACAAAGTGCGAGCAGTTTCAATTCAGCGGATGCCGTGAAGAATTCAGGTGTAGCATACGAAGATATTGGTGGTCTCTCAGATGAGCTTGAACAAGTTCGAGAGATGATTGAACTACCAATGCGACACCCAGAACTATTCCACCGTCTAGGAATTGACCCACCAAAAGGTGTTCTTCTCCACGGTCCACCGGGTACAGGAAAGACACTTATTGCAAAAGCTGTAGCTAATGAAGTTGATTCTGAGTTCTACACAATCTCTGGACCAGAAATTATGTCCAAGTATTACGGTGAATCTGAAGAACAGCTTCGTGAGGTATTCAACGAGGCTGAAGAAAATTCACCATCTATCATCTTTATGGATGAACTAGATAGTATTGCATCCCAGCGGGAATCTGGTGGAGATGTTGAAAAGCGTGTAGTTGCTCAACTTCTATCGTTAATGGACGGTCTTGAAGAACGAGAAGACGTAATCGTCATTGGTGCTACAAATCGTGTTGATGCAATTGACCCTGCTCTCCGTCGTGGTGGTCGGTTCGACCGAGAGATTGAGGTTAGCGCACCATCTCAGAAGGGGCGTCGTGAAATCTTTGATGTTCATACACGTTCGATGCCACTCGGTGACGGTATCGACCTTGATGAATATGCAGAGAAAACGCACGGGTTTGTTGGTGCAGATATTGAGTCCCTTTGTAAGGAATCTGCAATGACGGCAATCCGACGTGTAAAGCCGGGTCTTGACCTAGAGGTAGATACGATTGATGCAGAAGTGTTAGAGGAACTAGAAGTAACGAAAAGCGACCTTAAGAATGCTCTGCGAGATATTGAACCAAGTGCTCTGCGAGAGGTATTCGTTGAAGTACCAGATATTACTTGGGATGATATCGGTGGTCTTGAAGATACAAAAGAGCGAATGCGAGAAATCATTCAATGGCCTCTTGAATACGGAACTATCTTCAATGATATGGGTCTATCTCCTGCGAAAGGTGTCTTAATGTATGGTCCACCGGGGACCGGAAAGACGTTAATGGCTAAGGCTGTCGCTAACGAAAGCGCTAGCAATTTCATCTCTATTAAGGGACCAGAATTGCTCAACAAGTATGTTGGTGAGTCTGAAAAAGGTGTTCGAGAAATCTTTGAGAAAGCCCGTTCCAACGCACCCACAATTGTGTTCTTTGATGAAATTGACGCAATTGCAGGAGAGCGTGGAGGTGGAGCTAGTGATAGTGGAGTTGGTGAACGTGTTGTATCTCAACTCCTCACAGAACTTGATGGATTGGAGCAATTAGAAGATGTTGTTGTAATCGCAACAACGAACCGACCAGACCTGATTGATAGCGCATTGCTACGTCCGGGTCGGTTGGACCGACACATTCACGTTCCGGTTCCAGATGATGAATCGCGTGAAGCTGTCCTCCGTGTTCACACAGAGAATCTTGTGCTTGCCGATGATGTTGATATTGCTGATTTGGCAACGCGCACAAACGGCTATGTTGGGGCCGACATTGAAGCACTCTGCCGAGAGGCAACAATGGCCGCAACTCGTGAGCTAATCCAATCTCTTACCCCTGAGGAAGCAGAGACGAAGGAATACAAAGAAACAACGAAGGAAGTAACTATGGAACACTTCCTTGATGCTCTGAAACAAGTTAATGCAAGTGTGACTGAAGAAACACGGCAAGAATATGATAAAATTGAAGAACGTTTCGAAAAGAATAGTGCGACCCAACAAAATACAGGCGAAGAAGTTCCACGTCGCGGATTCCAGTAAATTTTCATACCTACCATAGTATGAAATAATAATTATTTTACCAATCTTAATTCGAAAGTTTAAGGTATTTTGGAATAGATTATCATAGTATGAGCATTTCGCCAAAAGTTGGACACCGAGTTGGGGATTCTGATACATCAGATGATGATTCAGCAATTATTGTTGGTATTTCAAACAAGACTGCTGGAGAATACATCGTTGAATCTCAAGGTAAAACTGTTAAAGAACTAAACCCACAATGTAGTTCAGATGAACGTGTTATCCTTGTTTCATTTGAATCTCACCTTGAAAAAGTAATTCCTAATTGGGCATTTCTTGATAGTCAAAAATTGACGCAAAAAGTGATGACACAAGATGTGAATAAATACGCCTATCCTGAATCACGATTATTCCACATCAATGACGGACTGATGAACGGTGTGACTATTAATATTTCTGGCGTAGCTCACCCTATTAATCAAACTTCTGGGGCGTATTCATATAATATTGAATCTGATGAAGAAGTAATTCATACAGAATCTAAAATTGTTGAATATGGTGGAAGTTATGTAGGTAAAAATACAGCAATTTATGAGGGTCTTATTTCAGCATTGAAATGGATAAACAAAAACAATGCTGTTCCCGGCGTTGTAATTCGAACAGAAGACAAAGTTGTTGTGAATCAAATGAATGGAGAATACGAAGTTCAAGATAGTGGAAACGAAATGTTGTTTTATGAACTAATGAATCTTATTGATAATATGGATTATCATGTTGTACACATGGAGCCAAAGTATAATCAAGAACAGTTAATTGAAAACGCTAGAGAAACGTACAAAAATTCAACGGCAATTGAACAATAGTATTAATTTGATGTTGGAGAATTGTTTATAGTTTGAGATACAAAATTAGATATTGACTCATTAGTATGTGAATAA